>Ga0209390_10005955_pt1 | contig 16743 bp, 12 predicted proteins | sample BON01_FD_187212 | JGI IMG/M metagenome (GOLD analysis project Ga0209390, IMG submission 187212) | Freshwater microbial communities from Lake Bonney liftoff mats and glacier meltwater in Antarctica - BON-01 (SPAdes) (version 2) | ecosystem: Environmental > Aquatic > Freshwater > Ice > Glacier...
AAGGGTAGAGGGCCTAGCCTAATGCTGATGGGCTGGGTTGTATTTTTGATGCGGGCGCGTTGCTTCGCATTCTTTTCTATCAAAAGATTGACAGAGGCATTCGTACTCATCCTGCCCCTCCCTCCCTCCCTCCCTCCCTCCCCCTCCCGCAGGCGGCATTCAACCCCGAGACTACCGTCCTGGAGACCTGCAAAAACATGAATCACGTCAAGTACGAGCCGGAGGGCTTCCAAACCGTCGAGGCCGAGGGGGAGGTCATCTTCACCTATGACGTTGAGTGGAAGGAGTCCGATGTTGCGTGGTCCCATCGGTGGGATGTGTATTTCAAGGGGAACCCTGACGATGAGATCCATTATTTCTCGATTGTGAATTCATTGATGATTGTCTTGTTTCTCACTGGTGTGGTGGCTATGATTATGTTGAGGACTCTGCGGCGGGATATCAGCAACTATAACGAGATGCAGACCTTGGAGGAGGCCCAGGAGGAGAGTGGGTGGAAGCTGGTGCACGGAGACGTCTTCCGCCCCCCCCAAATCTCGCCCATGCTCCTCGCGGTCCTCGCCGGCTCGGGCGCCCAGCTCCTGGCCATGGCGACGGCCACCTTGACTTTTGCTTTGTTAGGGTTCATGTCTCCGGCGAACCGTGGGGGGCTCCTGACCTCCCTCCTTCTCCTCTTTGTGTTTATGGGCTCGGTGGCTGGGTATTCCTCGGCGCGGCTCTATAAGCTTTTTGGAGGGAAAGACTGGCGACGCAATACTATTTTGACGGCCACGCTTTTCCCGGGTGTGATTTTCGCAATGTTTTCGGTGTTGAATGTTGTGGCGATGGTGGAGAACTCGTCGACGGCCGTGCCCTTTGTCTGGGTGCTTTGCCTTCTTGTGCTCTGGTTGGGTGTGTCGAGCCCTCTGGTGTTTGTGGGGTCTTATTTCGGGTTTAAGAAGGAGGCGTTGGAGGTGCCGGTGAGGACGAATCAGATTGCGAGGCATGTCCCGGAGCAGATGTGGTATACGCACCCGCTGTTCTCGATTGCCCTTGGCGGGATTCTGCCGTTTGGCGCTGTGTGTATTGAGCTGTTTTTTATCATGTCTGCTTTGTGGTTGCATCAGATTTATTACGTGTTTGGATTTCTCATGTGCGTGTTTTTTATCTTGGTGGCGACGTGCGCGGAGATTACGATTGTGATGACGTACTTCCAGCTGTGCAATGAAGATTATCGGTGGTGGTGGCGTTCGTTTCTCTCTTCGGGGTCCGCGGCGATTTACCTGTTTGTGTACTCCATTTGGTATTTCGAGAGCAAGCTGCACATTGATGCTGCTGTTTCCACCTTTATCTACTTCACTTACATGGGCATGATCTCCATGGCGTTCTTCGTCATGACTGGCTCCATTGGCTTTTTCTCCTGCTTGTGGTTTACTCGTAAGATTTACGGGGCCATCAAGGTCGATTAAGCAGAAATGGTTGTCCTCTTGTGGCGTAGGAAGGAGCGAGGGAGGGGGAGGAGGAAGGGACGAAGAGAGAAATGTACCTATAAGTTATTTTATTTTTAGTCTCTTCCCTAGCGAGAGAAAATGGCGCACCCAAAGAGGCGGGGGCCGGACGGAGCCCCCGCGTCAAAATTCAACCCCTACAAGGAAGAAAACAACAATCGACGAATGACCGTACAATAGGAGAAGAGGAAACACTTTGTGTTTTTTCGTGAAAACACTGCTTCGGTTTCACGTATCAATTTCTTTCCTCGCTTCAATTTCGCCCCCTTCTTTTATTCTTCAATAAACGCTTCACTATCTCTTTCATTGTTTTGCAAGCCTTGTCGCGAAGCCCGGCGGCATGCAGGCAGAAGCCAGGAGATGCGGGAAATTTCTCAAACCCCTCCATTTCCTCCACGCGGCGCGGCACTTGAGTAGTTGGTTCTGCATATTCTCATTGATCAAAGTATTTTACACGTTATATTCTCCTTCCTTCCCCATCTTTCTAACTAGAAATGCGTGTTGGCCAGGAGCACTTGTGCCCCCGTCAAGGTCGTCCTTTCTTCTTCTTTTCGTGCTCATGGCGGATGGTGTGGCATTCCAATCGAGATATTAAAGCCTGGCTCTTCACCACCAGCACACAGGTCCGGCGGTAAAGACATGAATCGATTGGTTAGGACCTATGATGGGCCGCGGTCGTGTCAAATGTTGCTTCCGTACGAACTTCATCGATCACTGCAACCCTTTGCTTCAACCAGTACCGGCCGCAAAAGCCGTTTCCCAAGATTGACGTGAGTGAACGGCGGAACCAAGAAAAGCAAAAGTGAACGATAGAAGCCATCCAGAAGAAAGCGCATAGACGCTTACAGCAGTGTTTAGTTCTTTGTTGCCAATCCGAAGCTCTACAGCATCTGATGACTTGCCTTTCCAGAGATGGGTTGCCGGAAATGCCGAAGCGTCGGAGATTGAGTGCTTCTGCAAAAGAGGGCGGACTAAGCCCCACATTTAATAGGAACACATGTAATGTGGATACATCCTTAGCACTATTGACGGGAAAAAATGCCATACGTCGAACACCCAGGAAGTAAATGCGACACAAAGGCCAAAGGCGAACCCCCATCGATGACAACCCGATTCTCACGGGCGAGGTCAATTGTAGGCTTTGCATGTACCAGCCAAGAGAAACACAGACAGACCAATGACTAACTCAAGACGCAAATAAGCACAAGACAAAGGTGTTTTTGGACCCATATATAAATTAAAATTGTTAAACTTAAATTTACACGCCTCAAATATAGTTAAAACGTTTTGAAATATAACTTTCAGTTATAATAATTATATTTTGCTATTTTAATTGTATTGCCCTCCCCGACTTAAAAAAGATTATGATGGAGATCCCCTTGAGTTTATCCAGCCAGCAAGGGGGTGGTCGGGGACTCAGAGTTTTGCACCCACCCATGCCCAACGCTACGAAAGAAGCACGCGTACCTGCAGGCTAGCATGCAACAATACACAATTTGCGGGCCTAGGGGACTTGTCTCATTACCATCTGGAGTGGACAGGCTCGACAAAGCACGCTTGTGCATGGGCCACTTTGTATTGCTGGGCCCGCGTAATACAGCCCAAGACTCGCTCATAGACAAGTGACCATGCGCATGTCAAGGCAATACGAGACAGCCGCGCTAGTCAGGAGTATGCAGGAAGCTGAAACTCAAAAGGGGAATTGCTGGATAAAAAGTTGCACCTGCCCGAGTATGCACCCAAATCTTTACGCAAACACAGCGACTCCAAGGAGAAATGCAAAACAAAAAGAGAGAGAAAAAAAGAGAGAAACAATCAAACCACCTCCTAACCTTTCCCCCTCCCCACTGGGAATAAGGTTAAAACACCAACCAAGCGATGCGCCCGCGCCCGCTAACCAACAGGCAAAGACAGAAAATCATCGGCTAGGACACTAAGGCCGCAAGGCTACTCCCTGGGACAAAAACAAAAAAAGAAACAAATCTATCCCCCCCAAAAAAGGGGAAAAAGTTGAAGTGCGACCTTCGATGCTCCCGATGAGGCTCGAACTCATGACCTCCGGATGACTCGGGTTCCCTGACAGGGTGGATTATGAGACCGACGAAACTACCAACTGTTCTACAGGAGCAGTGGAGGAATACGGAAGAACGTTGAAAGTTAATTCTTTGTCTTGATAAAGCAAATCACCGCTCGGCCCATTAGGTGACTCGTATAACCCCTATAGAAGCCTCGTTCACCGCCTGAGTCGTTGCGGATGGCCTTTGACGTCTTATGCTCGTCTTGAATGTGCATTACACACCGGTTTCTAGGTGCCACAACCTCTTTGGGTGGCCCTCAAGGCTCTTGGGTCGCCGACTCCCCACCCCTTCTCCCAGCAAAGGCAAATGAAATGAGAGGAGAACGTCCCAGGCGCTGATTTTCTTTCTTAGTGATGCAGATTGACACGCTTACGACATGATCCTCAATTATCGATTAGGAGCAGTAAAATTAGGCAAGGCAGCAGGCAACCCAATCCGAAGCAACAATTGCACATGTCCATCGACCCCCCCCTGGCCCATGCCATTCCATTTGTGCCGTGTCAGCCTTGCAACTTTGCACGTCTTATTCAATATTACCTGGAGTCTGTGCATGCTTGCAGAAAGAGCGTCACTTTGTACTGGCTTACGACATTTTGTCGAAGCAAATGGATGGCTTTCGTGTGCCCCCTTTCAACCTCCTGCCTCATTCAAATTTGGAGGCGTTTGTGCTTGCATTACACAAAAGCCAGGCTCCTTGTAACAATGCGTCTTCTTGTAAGGAAATTTCGGCAAGCACCGAAGCGTACGCGTGCGGTAAAATACAAAATACTGAAGAAAGAGGCACACAAGTATAGGTGTCGATTTCGAACGAAGGATACTTTCCGCACGATGAGCGAGCGACGAGATATTCATTTGGTCACGCCATGCAAGCACAACGACACCAGCACAACAACACAACACAACACAGGCATCAAGCCCGAACGCGGTGCAGTGAGGCGGCGCTTTCGTCCTGGCGCCCGCAACTCCTTTATTTCCAGCATTTGTCGGCGGACGCAGTAGCAGCAACTGATGCTGCTCCTCAAGCACTCGATGTTCTTCAAGCCCACGGCCCCCTCCAGCCCACACCCTGGCCTGCACGCAAGCGGCCATGGACAGGGGCAGCAACTGGAGTGGATAGCGACATGCCATAGCAGCTGGCGGGCCCGAGTTTTTGGTGGTCACCCGCCGCCATCAGCGGCACCAGCAAACGGAGTCATCATCTCTGCTGGCCTCTTCAAGCATGCTTGCCGCCCACCTCCGCTGCGGCGGCGTCGCGTCTGGTCTACTGCCTTTTGGGTGCTATTTTGTCAGCATTATATTGACTGAGCTGTGTTCTTGGCCGGCCAGGGCACCGTCCTTGAGACTTTGCGGGCACACACCGCCATCCCAGCCGCAGCAGCGACGCATCCGTTTTGCACGGAACGGAGCGCGGCAGGAAAAGCAAAGCATTCCCGCTGCCCACTCAAACCTAGCAGCGAGGACTTGAAGTCCTTCATTCGGTTATGCACTTGCAACCTCTTGGTGCTGGCTGTCGGCTAGGCTCTTGGGCGTTCTCGCCTTTCATTTCACACCCAATCTCCAACTCACTCAACCACCCCCCACCTATCCCGCTCACTTCAACCCACCACCCACCCACACAGGCACCAAATGGGCAGCAGCAGGCGGCGCACGTCGACAGGGGCGGCTGGTCGGGCCATCCGCACAGCCACAAGCACAGCCACAATCACAGCAGCAGCCATGCTCTTCCTTCTCGCCCCCTCCACTACCGAGGCCTTTTTTCTCTCCTCCAAACCCTTCCTCTCGAGCCCCATGGCTACAGCAGCAGCATCATCCTCACCATCAGCAGCAGCAGCAGCCGCCCAAAGAAGATGTAGTGGCCGCGCTTCTACTATGTTTATCCTCCCTTCCACTACCTCTACGACCATCACCGCTCCTCGGCCTTCCTCCCTCCTGCTCCTCCACGCGACCGCCGCCAAGGAGGCCAACAAGGCCACAATGAGCCCTCGGAGAAGAAGTGTGCTCGAGGCCGAATTCCAACGCCTGGCACTTAAGACCCAAGGGTTGTATTTTGTGCCCTTGTCTGCGTTTTATACGAGTGGGGAGGTCGCGGAGCTGTTGAAGGAGAAGCTGCTGGCTAAGACGGAGGTGGACTCGTTTTGGATGGGAGAGGTGGGGGATACAGATGAGATGGCTGACCTGGAGGGTTTCCTTGCTGTGTATGGGAAGATTGATGCCTTGTTCGAGGAGGGGGAGGAGGGGGAGGAGGGGGAGGATGAGGACGAGGAGGAGGAGGAAGAAGAGCAGCAGGTGGTTGATCAGGGCAAGGCGGCTTCGCCTGTTGTGGCGGCGGTACAGTCTCTCACGAATGCTGCTGCTAGTGCTGCTGCTGCTGCTGCTGCTGCTGCGACGAACGCGCCGATTATGGGTGGGATGTCGGTGGAGGAGTTTATGGCTTCGGGAGACGTGGCTCGATATTTGGAAGAGGACCTGGTCACCAAAGAAGAGGTCATTGATTTCTGGCGGGTGGAAGCAGGGGTGAAATCAGGCAGCAGCAGCAGCAGCAGCATTAGCAGCAGTAGTGGCCCCTTGCTTCCGCCTTTGTCTCGTGAGGCGTCTCTGCGGGTGTATGCTCGGATCGAGGAATTGTTTGAGGACGAGGAGGAGGACTCTCCTGAGGCTCTCGCAGAAGCAGCAGCTGAACGTGCCTCCGTCCCTCCTCCCCCTGCGGTATCAACGGAAGACGCGGAGTTTTGGGCGGAGTACACGGCGGCGACGGGCGGGCCTTTGAGTACCAAGATGGATTATACGACGTTTTTGAAGACCAACGAGCTCCCGGATTTGATGGCGGAAGAGCTGGTCTCCCGGGAGGAGGTAAAATCAATGTGGGACAAAATCACACAAGGCGAGCCCGTCATCGATTTCGAGGGTTTCAAAACCCTCTCTTCGGCCCTGGATGACCTCTTCATGGAGGAGGAGGATTGGGAAACAGTAGCAGCAGCCGAAGCAGCACGAGCGGCTGCAGCCCCGGCGCCGGCGAGGCAGTCGGCCGCGGCGCTGTTTGAGGCGGCGGCGGCGGCTCAGAGCAAGGCGGAGGAACCGGAGATGATGCAGGTTGTGGGACCGGCGAAGCCCCAGCTGTTGGAGGTGTTGGGGTCGGTGAAATTTGCGGGGTTGCTGGATGATGATAAGGCGACGGATGATTATGTGGCGGCGTTGGTGGAGGCCATGATTGAAGAGGATGCGAATTTGGCCGTACAGGACGAGTTGGAGATTGCCCAGTTGCAGAAGGCGATTGAGGGGGATTGGGACCTGGTTTATAGTACCTCGAGGACGATGAGGTATAATCGTGGGTTGAGTGGGTTGGGGAAGTCGCTGCCGCAGGCGGAGTTTGTGGCGTTCCGCCAGTCGATTGCCGTGAATGGGTATGCGTTTGAGACTGTGTACACGGAGCAGCTGAAGACCTTGGGGAGGGAACTGGACGTGGTGGTGGAGGGGGCATGGGAATTGAAGGATGTGGTGTCGATCATGGACGGGGAGCTGTGTTTGATCATGGATGTCTTGCCGGCCACGATTAAGTATGGGTTTATGAATGAGCGGATTGAGACGGGGTGGAAGGGGGTGCGGGTTCTGAATCGGTGTGAGTTGTTGTATTTGGATGAGGACACAAGGGTGATGAAGGGGCAGTCGTCTGACTCTTATTTTGTGTTTCGTAGGCGGACGGATGGGAGTACCACGACGAGGGCCTGGAATAAGCGGCGATAGATGGTAGGAGAGAAATAGGACAAAAGGAGGAAGAGTGTGAGTGTCTTTTTTTGATAGCGAGGATTAATCAACAAAGAAAAGAAAAGAGAAAATAATACGGATCAAGAGCGGGATAGAGTAAAAGCAAGCATCGCTTACTCGTTTATTGCTTTATTCTTTATGTTTTTTGATATGTCTACCGACGCCTGTCGTGGTCCCGCGAAGAGGACCGACGACGGCTGCTGCCACTCTTGCTGCTGCCTCTTTCTCTCTCTCTTTCACCCCCACCACCACGTCGCTCCCGCTTTCCACCAGAGCGCGATCGTGACCGGGGCCTTCGATCTCGCCGGCGCCCGTCATCCTTATCCTCGTGCCTGCTCCGCACCCGATGGCCATCCCTGTCTCGCCTTCCACCAGAGCGTGATCGTGAGCGAGGCCTTCGGTATCCCTTTCTGTCCCAGCCTCGCGAGCCAGAACGAGACCGAGAGCGCTTCCATCCCTCCCCTCCACCACCCCCACTATCATTCCCCTCCCACCGACTCTTGCGCGACGGCGGCGGTTGCTCAAGCGGTGCCACGCCTTTCTTGCTTCCTCCAGTCCCAGCACCAGCACCAGCAGTATGAGCTGCACTGGTTTCACCACATTCTTTGAACCCTTCTCCACGGCTTTTAATTTTCCCCTTTCCCCTTGCCTGCATGGTATATCTATTCCATTGCTTGGCCACAGACTGAGAGAAATCAACTTTTACGCGCCTGTCATCTATCAGCGCGTTGTCCATCTTCTTATAAGCCTCATTACAGCTCTCAACGTCATCGAATTCAACAAAGGCATAATTTAGCGAGTCTCCCGTCACGGCATCCCTGCAGATCTCTGCCTTCACCCCGGTACCGAACCTACTGAAAATAATTTCCAGGTCCTCGTCTGTTGTGATAGCATTGAGCTTGCACACAAACAGCACATTATCCGGCGGCTTGATCTCTGCGTCAGGCAAATCACCAATCATCTCCAGGACCACCGCCCGCTTCTTTGCCTCGGCGTCTCGAATGCGCTCGTCCAAGGCCTCCGCCGTCAGCCCATCCTCCTCGTCTACCAAATCCATCAGCCGGGGCTTCACCGTCTCCGCTTCCGGCCGCTCCCGCACCGGCGATGCGTCCGGAACCAGGTCTCCCATGCCCGGAGGGTCATCAAAGGGGTCTTCAAGCACGTAGGTATGAAGGATGCGGACATCGCGGTAAGGCCGGCCGTTCGTGTCGCAGTACAGCTCGTTCATGTCCTTGAGGGTTGTGTCCAGGCCCTCGGCTACCTCCCCAAAAATAGTGTGCTTCCCGTCCAAAAACTCAAGGTCTTCCCCCCGCATGGTGATGTAGAACTGCGACGTGTTTTGGTTTTCCCCGCCCGAGGCCATGCACACCAAGCCGGGCCGGTTGTGCTTGAGCTGGGGCAACCGGATCTCGTCCTCGAAGAACTTGGCCTGCTCCCCGTACAACAACCCGTAAAGCGACAAGCCTCCGCGGCCCGTGCCCGTGGGGTCCCCCGTCTGAATCATGAAGTTCTGCTGCACGTTGTAAATGAGGACGTCGTTGTAGTACTTGGCCTTGCAGAGCTTGAGGAAATTCTTGGCTGCCAAGGGGCACTCCTCGCACAACAGGTCCACCACAAACTCCCCCAGCGTCGTCTCCACCAGCACCGACATGACGGCCGAGACGTGCCTGTTGTGATGTGTGTATCAGATGTGTGGTAAGCATTACGCAGAGAGAATAGGGCAGCGTGTGGTGCGGACAAGACAAGGCAAGACGGAGACCCTCATCATCATGCCCTACCTTCTTCCCCATCCTCAAACGGGCGCCGCCTCACGGAAGCTTGCGTACACGACTTTTCAGAAGCCAGCACGTTCCTCCCCTTCCTGAATGGATGAAAGGCTCGTTTCTCGCATGTGATTTGTGCCTTAGGCCACCCCACTCAAGTCTGCTTCCTTGCCTCGTCCTCCAGCAAAGGTTTGCTCAAACCCACACAGGGCAAGCAAAGGCAACCTCCCCACAAATACCCCCCCACAATCGCACCGCCCGCCCACCATGGCCAACAACGACCCCGAAAGCGGCAACAAATAGCGCAAGGCGGCCATGGGCGAAGAGGGCCCAGCAAGCCTCCTGGCTCCTCCTCCTCCTTCTCCCTCTGCTCCCAACTTTTTGGACCTTGAATATTGGGTGGGCGGGTCTCCTCCCCCCGAAGCGCCCGCGACGTGGCCGCCCGCGACCCCGCCCCTCGCGAGCCCGCCACTCCGGACGCCGCCTATCCAGATGTTGCCGCTCCAGATGCCGCCGCCGCCCCATACGCTGAGTGTGCCCCCACCCCCTCCCCCGATCCCCGAGGGGTGGCTCCAGGCCGTGCCCTCCCCGCGACCCGACGCTGTGAATGGCATTGGTCGCGGCGACAGCGAGAGCACGCCGTCCTTCTTGGGGCAATGCAGTTATACGCAGTTTATGGCTCTGCAGCATGTCCTCGAGGTGGGCTTTGTGCGCAAGGCTTTGGCCGTCTTGCGGGCATTTGGACTCTGCATGCGGGACGCGGCATCGGACATCCACGAGCTGCAACCCTACCTGAAAAACATGTGCCAAATCGTCGGCTGTACTTATGAGACCTTGCTGCACGACCCCAACGTCATTGAGCATTTGCGGGGGCTCTGCGCGCCGGCGACCCGGAAGCAGAAGCGCACGCTCGAGCCTTGTGTGTGCGACGCATTCATCCAAGATCTTTATAACGACGGCGCGCCCGCGCTCTGCCTCATTTTGAGTGCCGGGCAGAAACAGTAAGGAAGAGGGGTGAGGAGTGGAGGGGAGATGGGCGGGCGGGCCTTCGGTATGGTACCATAAGATTGTTTGCAACTTTCTCCGCCAAACGGCCGGGAGTGAGTATGCACAAAATGAGAAGGTACTTTGAAGGCAAGGCGCGTAATAAATGTAAACGAAATCTCACCCGCAATTGCATTTTCTCCCAACACACATACCATACAGCATCTGCGGGAATGACCTCTTTACCAAGCGCTATTTGATCAAGGGCGAGTATGGCCACAACCTGAGCGCGCCCGAGCTGTTGGAATGGTACGTTCTGCCTGTGCCAATCCTCATTTCCCCTGTCGCACTCCAACGATGTTGAATTCGGTGACACAAGGTCGCATGAACGACGAACTTATTATTTCTTCGACTCACGCTTTCCTCCGACAAAATCAATCAAGCATCCTCGTGCCCGAAGACCTTGACGAGTTGGTGGAGTACTTGCTGGGCATGCTCTTTGCCTCGGGCTGTGGAGCAAACACGGGGGAGTACAGCACCATTGTGCAGGTGAGAGGATGAGGGGTGAGTTGGTGAGGAGAGCGCGATTTATTGTCGTCCTTAAGTCAAATTCTTACATACATACATACAAACAACCCCACGATAGAACATAAGTGTCGTGACAACCGGAACCATTCCGAGAGCCACCTCGCCCTGGCACGGGCTCGCTTCATGGTGGCCGATGCGCGAGAGTACTTCTGTCTGGTCCTCTCCCTCCAGCGCCTGCCCACACACAACAAATACCTGGTGTTGCCTCAAGGATATTCTCAAGCCACGCATATGCAAGTGCTTGGAGCCCTTAAGGTCCCGATTTTGCCTTTGCCTCCACACACACCCACGCACCAGGAGCAGCAGCACCGCGAGGCCAACATCACCTGCTCCCCTCCCTTCTTTGCTGGAAAGGCGGCGCGGGCGTTGGAGGTCACGACAGACCCTGCTTACATCCCTATCTAGAGGAGAGGTTAGAGTGGAGTAGACATCGACAAGTTTTAGGAAACCACGTAACAAAGAAAGAAAGACTCCTACCACAAAGACGAAAACCGCTCCAGATTACCTAGTGGGGAGGCAGGTAGAAGCTGTCGTGGACCGGTCGTCAAAGAGCGCATGTGCTCTTGTCACGGTGCACCGTAGCAGGTCGACAATTCAGGCTTAGACAACAAAAAGACCTACAGGTGGATTGGTTCACTGTTTGGTGTGCGCACTAAGAGACCAAAGGGCCTGGTCCGACGACCACTGCACCTCTTCCGCAAGCAAATGCCTGTTCGTGATATGAATTTGTTAGTTTGAAAAGCGGTTGCGTCAGGATTTCGATTTGGGGTTTCCATCCCACAGGGCAGACGACAGCCAAGGCAATGTGCCTTCACTCTCTAACTGGCTCCCTTGATTCTCACTGCCCCCATCTGTCGATGTAAGTAAGAGGGCAGCGGCAGAAGCGCCATCAGGGAGGAGAGAAAAGAGGAGGCAGGCGCATGTCGCAGTCAAGTGGCGCGAACCGTGCGCCAGAAGAAGCAAGAGACGAGAGACGATCTCTCTCAGAAAAACCATAAAATAATACAGTGGCGCAAGGAGTGGTTGCGTATGGTAGTCAATACATCCAAGAGCCCCTCTACATACGCACGATTATTGCGTGCACAAAGGCCAGCGCCTGTCTCTCTTGCTTGCCCTCCTTCCACACATGCTTGCTTCCCTATCCCCTCGACCAAAACTCGCATGTCGTCTACGCTTGACACACGTCCTGGTGTGCAACCAAGGATTTGCGTATTGTGCCTTGGCTCACGAGACACGCACACGCACGCACGCACGCACCCACCATTCACACACACTACACACTACACAGGCACGATAGCCATTCCTCGCGCGGAGGAGGGCGTGGGACGGGAGGAGGACAGCGGCACGACAAGGAGGCTTAGCAAGGAAGGAAGGAAAGAAGGGGAAGCATGGACATCTACTACCCCAAGGATAATGCAGTCTCGCACGGCAAGGTACGTAGGGCAGCGGCAGCCAAGTGCACGCCCTGGCAAGGACAGACACGCCTGTGTCGCGGTGAGGCCTCGTGTACTAACTCTTCCCTCTCCTTCCCTCCCTCCCTCCCTCCCCTTCTCCCCCCCTAGGTGCACGAGCTGCTCGACCCAGAGGTACGTTGTTGGGAGAATAAGAAGGGGATGGGCAGCGAGAGGAGCAGCAGGGAGAGGCGACCTAAACCCTTTCTCAACCCCTTCCCTCTCTTCCCTCTCTCCCCCCCCCCCCCCCCCACAGGCGTTGAAACGCGGGGAGCCTCTGACGGAGGAGTCGATCCGGTGGCTGCTGGAGTTGCATGGGGAGATGTTCTTGATCGAGCAGCACTACAGCACACGGACGCGGTTGCGGCGGTTGGCATTAAATGGAACGCCGGTGGCGGTACGTTTTTGAGGGGGTGGGTGGGTGGGTCACTAGAGAGTGCTATGATTAGACTCATCCAACCCCAACCTCGCTAATCACCGCAGACATACGCATAGAAAGCTCTTTTTCTCCTCTCCACTCACAACCCCCCCCTCCCTCCCTCCCTCCCCACAGGAGTTCTCGGACATCGAGCCCATGGTCGACTTCCAACTCGGCACCACCAACATTCGCATGGCCTTCACCGTCCGCGCGAACAAAGGGGTGGTCTACGAGCTCCTGGTGAACGGGAAGCGCTTCGAGGACCTCACCCAAGCATTGCCCTCCCCCATTGCCTCGTGTGCGGAAGGGTCAGGGATGACGTTTGGAGACCCTCTGATGTTTCAACGGCTGGGCATCTTACCCCCGCACGTCCTCCTCCAGCAGCAGCAACAGCAGCAACTCCTTTTGCAGCAAGCGATGAAACAGCAGCAGTACTTTCGTGAGCAGCAGCAGCAGCAGCAGCAGCAACAACAGCAGCAGCAGATGGACGTCATGGCGATCGCCCCCTTGGATACCTCTCTTGGCGCTTCGTCTATCGGCTACCCCTCCCTACCCCACCCTCACCACTCCTTCAACCCTCACCACCAGCATCACCGCACCGCCTCCCAAGACGTGCTCGCCAACCTTCTAGGCGAAGCAGCCGTCGTGCCCTACCAACACCAGCACAACCAAGCAGCCCACCTCGCCCTCCCTCCCGACCTGCCCCTCCTCGTCACCCACACGCACCATTACCACTCGCACTCGAGGCATCCGTCTCTTACTTCTTCCCAACATCAGCACCACCACCGGCAACTCAGCCTGGGGACTCACTCCTTACAAGATGACATTTTCTCGGCGCTTATCGCGGGGGTTGGTGCGGGAGGGGGAGGAGGAGGGGGAGGAAGGGAGGGAGGAGGGGCGACGGCAGCGACTGCGGTGTCATCGATGCCTTCGTGGGATAACTTGATGTTGGCTGGAGGGGGAGGAGTAGGAGGGGGAGGAAGGGAAGGAGGGGGGAATGGGTCGTTCATTGTCACTGCTGCGGCTGCTGCTGCTACTACTACCACCAACGCGCTCTTGCCTTTGCTCTCGCCGGCGCAGCACCACAACCATCTTCGTCAGCAGCAGCTGCAGCAGCAACGGCAGTATCAGTACTACCTACAGCAGCAGCAGCAACAGTACCAGCAGCAGCACCCACCGCTGGCGCTGATGCCCCAGCACGAGGAGGAAGAGGAGGAGGGGGAAGGCGCGATGGTGGTCAAGCAACAGCAGCAGCAGCAGCAGCAGCAGCAGCAGCCACGGCTAACAGGCAAGATGCTGCAGCACCAATTGCACCAGCAGCAGCAACAGCAGCAGCAGTATGGAGGGGAGATGATGATTGTGCCCGTCACGCACGGCGCGGGGGCCTTGGAAGGAGGGAGGGAGGGAGGGAGGGAGGGCTTCTCTAGCGACGATGAGGGGGAGGGAGAGAACGAGAACCGACCCGGGGGACGCAGGCGGCGCGGACCGAGCGACTTCTTATGCCAGGAAAACCAACAGTTGCAGCAGCAGCAACAGTACCAGCAGCAGAAGCAGCAGGAGGAGACCGAGGCCGGCACCCAGCGGATGGACGAGGGAGGGGAGGAGGAACGGAGGGAGGAGGGCACCGCCGCTGCTGATGACGACGACGAGGACGACGAGCCCGTGCAGCGCCCTGCTCTCAAGATGGCCAAGACCTCTCCCTCCCTCCGTCGTGCCCCTCCCTCCGCCTTGACCGGGACCCACCACCGGCGAAGGAGCAGCCACGGGAGCCTCAATAATTTGAAGGAAGCGGGGGAACGCGCGGCGTTGGCAGCAGCAGCAGCAGCAGAGACGACAAATTCTACTGCCCCTAATGCTGGAGGAGGAGGAGGATTCTTTGCAGCTGCGCAACGACGGCTTCTGCATCGTCATTTGCTTGCTGATGAGCCACCGGCGCTGCAACGGAGTCTGTCGGCGAGCGACGTGATGGAGCGACCGCCCAACCTGAAGATTGTTGTGCCTGCCCCTCCTTCTTCCATCGGGCAGACGGCTCCAGCCAGCTTGCTGAACCATACGTTGAAAATGAAGATGCCTGGAGGGAACACCCAGCCGCGATGAGAAGGTGGTGGAGGAGAGGGAGGGAGGGAGGGAGGAAGGAAGGGAGGGGTGCGCAAACGGTGAGAATGAATCTAGCGTTTTGACATTTAAAGTGCGGGAGAGAGAAGAGAGTTTGCTGCGTTTATACTGGTGCCATATATAGATTTATAGCTTCCCCGCGAGAAGCGTAGATGAGGAAAAAAACTAACAGAGTAAATAAGTAGGTACCAGTAGGTAGATGTTTTGAGGAAGGAAAAAGAGCAGGAAAAGAGAGAGAGTGAGAGGAGGAGAGAGGGAGTGAAGGAGGGCTTGAAAGAGAGGGGGCATTTGAAACTCCGCTCCTTTCACCGTGTGTGTGTATGCGAGAGAGAGAGAAAGAGAAAGTGTGGTCGTACTTTAATATGGTAGTGTCCACATTGTGTGTCTGAGTGAGTGTAAGTGTAGTCAGATGAACTGGAAGTAGGAGCCTCGTCCCTTCCGCGCTTTTCCTACCATCTCCCTCCCTTTCCCCCTCGAGCTGTTTTGGTGGTAAGGCATGAAATGAAGTCTCTGAGTGAGCCTTACTTTATCCCGCCATGGACAGCGAATATATTTAGAGGGAAAGGAGCAAGGGAGAAGGGAGAAGAAAGGAGGGGCTTTGGTCAAGAAGGAGGGTAGCTAGGGAAGGAAAGGCTTTAGACAATGTATTTTTCGCATACAACAACAGAACAAAATAACAAAAGAAAGAAGGAAGGAAGCTTTAGGTTACGAATGTACTTCAGAAATGGGGAAATGCTTTGAGTTTGTTTCTTGTCGTGCCTTGTCTCGCTTCTATTTTAAGTGCACTCTTGAAATGGGCTAGTTAAGGCACATGCCAAAGCAGGCCAACACTTGTACCATGCAGAGCATCACAGCCCCTGGGCCGCAGCGCATTCCAAAATGCAACCCACCAACACTCTTGTGTACCTCGTTGCTTGTCCTGCCACTGGGGGGGTCACAACACATCGGGACATCTCAAAGAAGGAAGACCAGCGAGCCTTATAGGCGCACGGAAGCTTGCCATGGCGTCTCCATGCTCAGAACGCAGCGGACCTTGTCTGGCTGGGTGGCCTGCCTATGAATTTGAACCGGTTGGATATACCCGGAGTTGAGGTTTGCCTTGCGAAAGCTTCATGCCTTGCTTCTTCATCTCATCTCATTCAATACCAAGCCACAAGTGCACAGGCGGGTACACCGGACCTCGGGCATGCGGAAGAGGGTCTGTTGCTTGCTGGGAAGGTCGTGGGGGTCTTGGCAGCTCGGGCCAGCGCTTCTCCCTCGTCTTCTGCCGAGACACCAGATGGCGGATACAACACTAACGTTCTGGCCCTTTGGTGTGGGCAGTGCTTCATGACCACACCACTCCCACAAGCACGGTGTTGACAGCGACAAGGACCTTACCAGCTGCGTCCCTAATGCCACCTCTTTCCCCTTCCTTCCCAACGCACAGCTTTCTGTCCCAGCGGCCCGCGGCGCCGAAAAGCAGCAGCAAGCGGCCTCGCTTCTCAACTCCTCAACCAAGCCCCCGAAACAAAGCCTGCGCCCCCTCCACCCCCCTCCACTCGTCGCCATGGCTATGGCAGTGCTCCGACAACCCCAATGCAAGGTGGCCCCTTCCCAATTCCCCGTCTATGGTCGGGCGCGAGAGCATCAAGGGAGCGACTTGGTACGTACACACCGTCCGCTTTGCGCGAAGCAGCAGTAGCAGTAGCAGCAGGAGGAAGAGGAGGAGGAGTAGGAATAAGCGCAATTGCCAGAACTAGAGCAAGCGTATGCGTCCTGCTCTACCTCTCTGTCCTGGCTGGTACATGTGTGTATGCACGCTCATCCTTTCCTCCTTCCTTCCCTCCCTCCCTCCCTCACCCTTCTTCAAATACACAGGACCTGAACATGGAGACTCTGCTGGAGGAGTACGCACTGGACGACGATGAGATGGGCTTGGATTTCTTGGACGGGACCAACATCTCGGATACGAGCAAGGACACGGCCCCCAATAATGTTAGCGATGTACGTGTGTGATGTTTTTCTTTTTTGATTTATCAGGGATGGATGGAGGGAGGGTTTGTGTGAAAAGTGAAGAAGAGAGATCGAAGAGGGATTAAAAACTTCCTTTATTTA
>Ga0209390_10005956_pt1 | contig 16741 bp, 20 predicted proteins | sample BON01_FD_187212 | JGI IMG/M metagenome (GOLD analysis project Ga0209390, IMG submission 187212) | Freshwater microbial communities from Lake Bonney liftoff mats and glacier meltwater in Antarctica - BON-01 (SPAdes) (version 2) | ecosystem: Environmental > Aquatic > Freshwater > Ice > Glacier...
TCTGTGTGTGTGTGTATATATATATGTACATATATATATACATATATATACCTATATATATATGTTTGTGTATATAATGCTCACCTCGGTTTCCTCTCTTTTAGGCGATGAACCAGCTCGAGGCGACCGTCTACTCGCTGCGCGACAAGCTGGACCTCAGCCTGGCCCCCTTCGTCTCGAAGGAGGACAAGGCCGCCATCTCCGCCATGCTGACCACATTCGAGGTGAAAATGTGTTTTTAGATTTAGATTTAGATAGATATAGCTAGATATAATTGATCTAACGATCTGTCATATATCTAGATATATCATATCGCCCCCTTCGTCTCGGAGGAGGACAAGGTCGCCATCTCCGCCATGCTGACCACATTCGAGGTGAATATGTGTCTAGATTTAGATAGATATAGATGGATACAGTATGGATGTTATTGATCTAACAATATATCATTTATGTGGATATATCAGATCCCTCCCTTCGTCTCGGAGGAGGACAATGCCGCCATCTCCGCCATGCTGACCACATTCGAGGTGAATATGTCTTTCGATTGAGATACAGATCATTAGATACAGATAATTAGATATGTATACGATTGATGTGACGATACATCATATGTAGATTATTAGATCGCCCCTTCGTCTCCAAGGACAAGGCCGCCATCTCCGCCACGCTGACCACATTCGAAGTGAACAAGTGTTTTTGGATTTAGACATAGATAGATAGATATAGATAATTAGATACAGATAATGAGATATAGATACGATTGATCTGATCCTACATCATATATCTAGATATATCATATCGTCCCCTTCGTCTCGGAGGAGGACAAGGGCTCCATCTCCGCCATGCTGACCACATTCGAGGTGAATATGTGTTTCGACTTAGACAAAGATAATTAGATATGCTTGGTCTAACGATAAATCATATATGTAGATCTATTGTCGGGCTAACCCGAATGGGGGGAAACTGAATACAACCCTATTCTCTTCTCTGTTTAGGACTGGCTCTACGACGAGGGCTCGGACGCGGACAAGGCCACCCTCTTGTGTCATTATGTTCCGTCTTGTGATTAATCCGGTCAACCTCTCCAGTGCGGTGTGAGTGTATGATATGAGGAATGGGGGAAAACTGAAAACTGAATATAACCCGTTTCTCTTCTATTTAGAACTGGCTCTACGACGACGACGGCATGGACGCGGACACAGCCACCCTCCCGTGTATGTTCCGTCTTGTGATTACTCGGGTCAACCCTGAACTTACACTCCCGTGCGGTGTGAGTGTGTGATATGAGGAATGGGGGAAAACTGAATACAACCCTTTTCTCTTCTCTGTTTAGGACTGGCTCTATGACGAGGGCTCGGATGCGGACAAGGCCACCTACCAGGCCAAGCACAAGGAACTGATGGACAAATGCGACTCGATCATCGCCCGCGAACGCGAGGTGCGAAAAAAGTAACCGGACCGGCAGTGCTTGCAGTTTGATGAGGACCTTTGCGAGGGGGGCGGTTGGTCAGAGTGGGGAGTGAGTGGCGAGGGGTGATAGTGTACTATGTGTGGTTCATATATTATATATATAATATATGTATCCCGCGAATGCGAGGTGCGATAATAAGATGATAGGCTTACCCCCGAGAGACCCATTAGGTCCGCTTTCCGTTCCTGTTCCCTGCGACGTATCGAGTACTAGTACTTGTACAAGTAGTAGTGGCAGTACATTACTACCAGGCCTGGTAATACTATGAGTACTGCGACTACCACTACTACTACTACGACTACTACTACTACTACTACTACGACTACCACTACTACCACTACTATTTGTCTCGCCTAGGTCAGTCTAGTTTTAATATTACCCGAATAAACAACGGGTTAACCCTTAGCCCGCGAACGCCAGGTGGGCGAAGAACCATCATCGATATTTGTTACGCCTCGGGTTAATCCGAATAAACGCCACCTCCCGTTCTGTGTCTTGATGTCTCCACTGCGCGGCGAGCTTGTCGTGCTGCCTAGGCCGGGGGTAAACTCTCGGGTTAACCCGCTTTGGATGAACCAGTTTGCTTGAGAATAAACGCACATTTCTGACGTGAACAGCTCCTGACGCAGACATGCCCTCCCCTTTTTGAATCACAGGCGTCGCTTCAGCCCGATGCAGTTGCGGAGCTAACAAAACCAGTACTAGTATACACGCGCATGGCTAACGTAAACACTTTCTAACGCGAACACGGCCTCCGTTGTGTTTTGAATCACAGGTGTCGCTGCGGCCCGATGCGGTTGCGTAGCTAAAAACAACCAGAATAAACGCGCATGTCTACCGTAAACAAGTTCTAACGTGAACACGCCCTCCTTTGTGTTTTGAATCGCAGGCGTCGCTGCGGCCCGATGCGGTTGCGGAGCTGAAAAAGGCCCTCGAGAAGTACTCCCGCTTCGCCGCTAGCTCCGACGAGCGGTACGCGCACATTGAGGTGTGAAGACGCGCTTCTTTAACTACGATACACACCACCCATTCACACTTCCCAGTCACATTACAGAATGCTTCACACCGCTCAGTCACACCCCTCAGTCGCAAGCCCGGTACGCGCACATGAAGGTGTGAAGACGCATTTTCAACTACGATTCACACCACCCATTCACAGACAGTTTATATTCCACGAGCACACGCACCGGGAACTCATTTGCACATTCGAGTAACACCAATGGATGCTTCACACTACCCAGTCACACCTCCAAGTCGCACCCCCGCCTCGCCGCTAGCTCCGACGAGCGCTGTACGCGGGTTGACCCTGATCGTGCACACCTCCGATAACACCACAGGACGCTTCACACCACCTAGTGACACCCCCCAGTCAGCTTGCGCTGCTAGCTCCGAGCACTGGTGCACTCACACGGAGAGGTGTGAACGATTTCCTCACCCTGTTTACGCACACTACAAGACCATCGCAATTTCTCGATGCTTCGCACAGCCCACTCACACCGCCCATTCATGTTGTGTTGTTGTGGTGTTGTTCTTGTCGTGTCGTGTGTTGTGTTGTTCGTGTTTTTTTTTTGTGTGTGTGACCTGGTTCCCTTCTTACACCTCCCATTTTTTTCTGCTTCTCCCAGGCCCAGGGTAAGGCCAAGGTGGCGGCTGAGGTGGAGACGATCTCGGCGTGGCTGGCCGAGGCGGAGGCGTCAGTCTCCGCGCTGCCCACCTACGTGAACGCGCCGCTCAAGGCGTTCGAGATTAGCGCGAAGGTCGGCGTGTTGGCCAACGTCTGCGAGCCAATCATGAGCAAGCCAAAGCCGGTGCCCGTGGTGGAGGTCGCGCCGGACGAGCCCGCCGAGGCCGCTGCCGAGGGTGCCGACGCCGACGCGCCGCCGGCCGCTGCTGCGGATATGGACGTGGACTGAGCCGCCACCAAGGGTGCGGGTCAGGACTCCTCGCTGTAGTCATTGCATGCGGATCAAGGGCCAGGCGACGCAGGGCCCGTCCAGCGAGTGGTGGCTGCGGGGCTCCCCGCATCTCTGCCTGCAGCTTTGTCGGGTAGCCGAGTTGACGACGCAGGAGCTCGGGCACCTGGGGTTTTGTTGTAGAGAGGCTGGCGTTAGTATTGCCCTTCTCTTTGATCATGTTAGCGGGTGTTTGGCGTTGTAGGCTGCTACTGCAGTGTGTACGAGTAGGGAGGCGGTATAGGCCGGGCTCGTGATGGCGCCGCTGGCCGGGGCTCCTGTTCGCGGGTCGCGCTGTCTGTGTGTGCACGTTATTTGCCTCGCACAGGGGGTGCGTGTGTGAGAGGGACGTGGTACATGTGTATGTGTGCAGGGCTACAGCCTTGTAGCAGCGCTACAGCGACAGCGACACTCTCCTTGTCCTTGCGAATATGAAGGGGTCTTGTACTTGTACGTCGTACACGTTGCAGCCGTATTAATATACTTTCGTTGGCTGAACAACACCCTTGCTTCAGTCGCTCTGCTGACGGGGGGGTCACGTGCGGAGGCTCGAGCGAACAGGAGGGCGAGTCCTCTCTCCTCTCGTTTCTCCCTTCGGTACACTAGCCCCTTGGTATCACTAGCGGTGAGGCGGTCCTTACTTTAACCGTAGAAGCTAGATCGCTTTAACGGTAGAAGTAAGTCGCGCGTCGCTCGCGCTGTTTATTGTCTTTGAGCTACCGCCATCTAGCTGCGATCTTTCTCGTCGACATCGTCGACCATGGACTCTCTCTCACCGTCGTCGACCGGCCTCGAGGCGCTCGCCGAGGGGAACCAGCGTACGATCTTCACTACCAAGTCGGTGGAGTCACTTCAGATGATGGCGGGTTTGTACATGGTCATTGAGTCGGTGGCGGGCAGCGGCAGTGGCAGGGCTACTATGGTTACCATTGTCAGCGACGCGGCAGATGCCGACGTCGCGGCCGCGTACGGGGGTTAACCCCAGGTGCCGCTCAGCAACAGGCAGCTGGGCCTGGTCACGAGTGGAATCGATTCGTATTCGGGCCAGCTGGCTTACGCTGTGGCCGTCGAGCCGGAGTGGACGGTCACTGAAGTCTCCGGCGTCGCTGAGGACGCTCAAACGATCGAATGGGCCGGCGAGGCTGAAGTGGTCCCCCTTAACCCCGGCGGATACAATGGAGTTCTCTTTGCGATCATTCACACTGATGCTTATCAAGTTCGTCCGTCTGCTGCCGGCTTCGACAGCAGTCAAGCGCGAATCTTGGGACGATGTGCGGGAGGTCATAGATCTCGATCGGCGTATCTTCAAGAGCCCGTTGGCCCTCGATTTTGGTACCAAGGCCAAAATCCGAGCGGCAGCGGTCGTCGCGGCTGGCAGAATCGATAAGCTGATCCGGAACTGTTGTCCCAATAAGCTATCACGGAGCTTCGACGTCGCTGAGAGTATCGATCGCATGTCAGTCAAGAAGCTCGCGATCGCTTTCATCGCGTTAGGCTCCACGAGCGAGCAGGCGACTGCGGCTCGGGGAAGGGGCAAGAAGCGGAGCAAGGGCAAGGGGGCGGCAGTCACCCTAGGTGTGGGTCTGCCAGTACCAGCTCTGCCTCAGCCACCAAACAGGCCGGCTCCTTTTTGTTTGGGCAGGCCGGCTCCGCCCCAGCCGCTGAGCAGACAGGCTCCGCCCCAACCGCCAGCAGCGCCGCTCGCTCGCCAGCCGCCAACGGCGCCTCCCTATGGTCAGACAGATCGCTTTGCTCACATCATTGGGATGCCCTCGCTTGAAGCGCTCATGTCTCTCGCTGAGTCGCCAAACGCCTGGAAGCAGTTTCTCCCGATTGGGTTGGAGTACTGTTTCACGGCTGCTGATGCCAGACGCGGCAGCGTCGTTCACGCGCAGCCGGTCTTCATGCAGGCCTCGGTGAACCGAGCCCTGCAGCAGGCTAAGGAGAGAGGCTCGCCGCAGGCTCTCGCTATGCGCGGTGCCGCGGGTTTGATGTCGCACAACGACCTCCTCTGAGTCCTTATGGATATCGCTGAGAGTGACTCCCCAGCGACGCTCCCGGGGATGCCGCCCGGTGGTGACACGAGGCACAATTACATCATCGCGGCGCGGCCGCCTGATACGTCAGGCACAGAAGACGAGCAAATGGCGCGCCATACTTCGACCCAGGATCTCCACTCGATCGGCCAGTCACAGCAGCTCGTTGAACAGCTCACAACGCTTCGGCGTCTCGCCGAAGACTTCAGCGCGGGTGGACAGGTGCCGCTCTTCAAGCAGCTGGAGGTGATGGAGACGGACGTCTCCGCCAGGGCGTTGCATTGCATCATCAACATCGCTGACGAGCAGGCCGATAGGGCTTCTACAGGTGAATACTCCAGCGTAGAGAACGATGTTAGGCGCGTTCGCTCCCTTCTCGATAGCCGCCTATGCGAGGCGGTCTGCGGTCTCAAAGGGGGCGCGGACGCAGGGGACGTTTTGGACGCCATTTGACAGCAGTTGCGACTCGTTTGCGTGGGATACATCAGCCGTGTCAAGCTTCACGTCATCATTGGGCGCAGCGGCGATGGCTGGAAGAAGGAGGCGCCGTTCAAGCCGCTGGAAGCGTTTGGCGCCGGCACAGAGGCGGCTCTTCTCGAGGGCTTGGGCATGCTCTCGTTGGCGTGATTGATCACGAGGCCGGCACGGGGCCTCGGTATCATCGCTTTCTGAGCGCGGCTCGGGAATTTCATTCTCGAACGCCATCGCGACGGCTCGTCGTGGAGCGCCCTCGGCACTTACTACGCGTCCGTCATGCGGCGAGTCGACGGCAATTCGGGCGATCTCCAGCTAGCGCGGAGATGGCCCCATCGCTAGGCTGATTCCGCAGCTTATCTGGATCGACGGCCCCGAGCAGCCTCATGTGCAGCTGCTCGCGCGGCAGACCAATTCCGAAGCGCGCGCCGAGACCAGCGCCAAGCTCGCCGTACTGAAAGCGAGCCTCGGGCAGAAAATATTGGGCTTAGACGGCAAACGGCGCAACGATGGGAGCTCGGAGCAGACACCCTCCAAGAAGGCTAACAAGGAGGCGACCGCGTCCAAGAAGAAGAAGAAGCAGGCCGCGGCCGACGGGCTCACCGCTACTACAGCGGCTAGCAACGCCTCTCCCATGGCTCCGTGGCGGCCGGCGTCGGTTAAGACTGATGTCCAGGATGCGCTCCTCGCCAAACTCGGTTTGGACAGCCAAGGGCGTAAGCCGTGCTTCTACTTCCACCATACCAATTCGTGCAAGTTCGACGCCGATAAGTGCTATGGGTGGCAAACTAAGTAGGGGAGTGCGGCGATGTGCGGCAAACCGGCCGTAGCTGGTGCGAGCTGTAGGCTCACTTCTTCTTCGAATCTGCCGGTTATTTCGCCGTTGTCGTCGCCACTTTCACTCTCGCCAGATCCGGCGGAAGCAGCTCGGCGCGCTGCGCGTGTCGTCAGGTTCGCAGACCAGACGGACACTGGGGTCACGCCCGGCGCTCGATCTCGGTTTGCACACCCCGGCAGCACTATAATATCCTCAGACGCGGCTGCTCGGCTCGCGGCGCTCATCACTCGAAAGCTCCATTCTGGAGTCGGGCTCATCGCCGATCAAGAATGGGCGGTTCGGATCGAAGCAGCCAGTCGCCTTGTTCAAGGCGCGCCGGTGGCGGCAGTTTGAGAGCGTGGGCAGAGTGCGGCGACGGACGGCTCCGACGCCTCGTCTAAAGTCATCCCCGGAGCCATCGAGTCGCGCTCCTTACCTCCGTCTGCCCGGCTTCGCTTGGGATCCGCTCAGCCGCATATCGTCGCAGGTTCGGCGGCCAACGCTGGGCCACGCATGGCGCTACCGACGGCAAGCTGCAAGCTTACGCCGCCTCGAGCCAGAACTTGCTGGCATTCTCTTGAGCGAGGCGCTTTCCGTCGCTAACGTTCCGCCGTCGACGAGTTGGGCTGAGGCGCCGGTCGCAGTGACGGCGCCTCCAGCCCCGCTCACTACGAAGCAGCTCATCCCGCAGGCGATGGTGATGCGCCTTCACACCTTCCGGCGGAAGGTTGCGGAGTGCCTCGCCACGGCTCGGGACGGGCGGTGGCGAGTCGCGCGTACACAGCGGCCGGAGCCTTTCTATGCAGCGGGCATCGACTGTGTCCTTCCCGCAGGCCGAGGCTGGGCCTGGCGCTTCGTTAAGGAGGACGAGCTCTGGTATCCGCTCATGCCGTCGGCATGGCCGCTCGAGCCGCCGGAGACGGACCTCGACATCGGCGCCATCGTTGACTATGCTGAGAAGTTTGGCTTCCCTGACGCGGAGATTGTCTCCTTCATGGCGCACGGCTACCCTGGGCCCGATCTCGAGCTTTGGGCAATTCTTGGCGCTCCGCACGTCGGCGCTCTCAAGGAGCCGGCTGCCTTTGATAAGTGCGCCAAGAAGGATCGCGACCGGGGCTGGGTACATCACGGCTACTCGCTCCCGCCGATCTGGCCCATGCTCGCCAACCCGATGAATATCATCGTGCTCAACGACAAGGCGCGCATGACCATCGACAAGACGATGCAGCTTGTCGACGGCGTTCCCTCCTACAATGACTCGATCGACCTTGAGTCTTGAGTCCATCCCGGACATTGACTACGTTAAGGTCGCGGAGCTCGCGCGCGCCATCGCCATTCTCGATACAGCCTGTATTACAGCCGAGGCGCCAGTTAAGGTCTGGCAGACGGTCTGGGGCTTCAACCTCGACTCTTACTTCCGCAGGACAGGCAAGCAGCGCTGTGACTGCTAGATGAGCGGCTTCGTCCAGTCAGACGGCTTTGGTTTTGACCCTCGCATTCAGTTTGGCCAGCGAGAGGCACCGGTCTTATGCGGCAGGTAGAGCTGCTTCCTCGTGTGGGCGATACGTCGTGAGTTGGCACGGTTCGATGCGGCGTACCCAGCTGTCGAGCAGGCCGTCCTCACATGGCTCCAGTATCGACGCAAGGCAGCAGCGACGGCCAAGGCGGTCAAGAGCGAGGCCTATCGCTGGGCCGTCCTAGTCTTCACCGTCATGTACGTCGACGACATCGGGGCCGCCTCGATCAATGATTTCCTCTTTGATCATCGCGGCGAGCGCGTCATGCCCGCCCCCGGTCACGACGGCACGGCCGGGCAACAACGGCGGTCGTCCCTCCACTTCGCCGCTTTAGTCGGCGTAGTTAAGCATTTCGGTCACGCTGACTCCGAAGGCAAGAGCTGGCTCTCAGGCGAGTCCATGGACTTCTTGGGCGCCTCTCTCGACCTCGAGAAGGCGATTATATCTACCTTACAGAGCTCAAGCGCACGTCGTATGCCCTGGCTATCATCGCCCTCATCGGCGGTAAAACAGCGTCCAAAAGCGAGCTGCGCGTGGACGCGGACAAGCTCAACTCTCTCTGCCACAAGCTGCTCCACGCAGCGTGCACGGTCGTCTTGGGCAGGGTCCACACATTTTACATCCTGCGCGCGCTGCGGGCGAAGACTCGTCTGGCTAGCTAGAGGACGCAAGGTGGTCGGACAAAGGGCTCAAGGCGAGCTCCTGTGGTGGCTTGCGCGACTCCGTGCCATCCCGCCGGAGTCGTGCCCTCTTGCCTCGCGCTCGGCTTTTCCTCGTCAGGGCGCGCCGGGCCTCCTCATCTACTACGCCGACGCGTCACGAGAGCTGCTCTCGCCAGGCGAGAGCGGCTACGGCGGCTGGTCAATCATAGGCGAGACCTCCGTCTACTTTGACGGCCGGTGGACCGACGACGAGGTGCGCCATTTGCATATCAACGCGTTAGAGCTCGCCACCATGAATTTCGCAGCCTTCACTTTCCTCACCCCTACGCAACGAGCGTCGGCGTTGGCATCTCGCACCTGCTCGAATTCACCAACAACGAGGCTGCCGAGTTCGCGACCGACCGGGGCAAGTCGCGCTCGGTGGGCATGCACGAGCTCGTGAGGCGGCGGAACGACGAGTTTGTTCGTCTCGGCATCGTCGCCGCATCCACACGCGTCACGTCCATCGACAACAACGTCGCCGACGGGCTCTCGCGCGGCGGCGAGCAGCTCCAGGACGCGCTGCGTATCGCCAGGGAGGCCGGCCTCCCGCTCCTCTGGCTCGAGGTACCGCCATGCTGGCGCTGCTTGGCCGCGGTCGTCGAAGTCTCGCGGCTAGCGGCGGCGGGTGTTCAGTAGAGCATGCTCGTCGCCATCTCGGCCCTTCGGCTGCGAAGGGCGCGCGGCTCGAAGTGAGCGGCGTGCAGCGTCCAAGGGCTCGCCAAGCAGCTTAAAGCGGCAAGGGCGCGTGGCTCGAAGTGAGCAGCGCGCGGAGTCCAACGACTTGCCTGGCTCGCGGCGGCATGCGTGCGAACTAGCACGCGCATCGCCACTCCGGCCCCAGTGGGCCGGTCCCGGCCATAGATTGGCCGGTCGAGAAGCTGGCCTTTGCCCGCGGTCCTTTTAAGGCGTCGCGCCAAGGGCCGGTTTAAATCGGTATGCGGGCCGGCGAGGAGCGACTCGCCTGGCGCGCGGCGGCGTGCGTGCGAAGGGGCACGCGCATCGCCACTCCGGCCCCAGTGGGCAGTGGGCCGGTCCCGGCCGTAGATTGGCCGGTCGAGGAGCTGGTCTTCATTGCGGTCTTTTAGGGGCTGTGCCAGAGACCGGTTTAGCTCGGGTCCCAGCCATAGATTGGCCGGTCGAGGAGCTCGTCTTCATCGTGATCTTTCAAGGGCTGCGCTAGAGACCGGTTTAGCTCGCTCCGGCCCCAGGTGGGCCGGTCCGGCCATAGATTGGCCGGTCGAGGAGCTGGTCTTCGTCGTGGTCTTTTAAGGGGCTGCGCTAGAGATCGGTTTAGCTCGGGTCCCGGCCATAGATTGGCCGGTCGAGGAGCTCGTCTTCATCATGGTCTTTTAGAGGCTGCGCTGGAGACCGGTTTAGCTCGCTCCGGCCCCAGGTGGGCCGGTCCCGGCCATAGATTGGCCGGTCGAGGAGCTGGTCTTCATTGTCATCTTTTAGGGGCTGCGCTGAGACTGGTTTAGCTCGGGTCCCGGCCATAGATTGGCCGGTCCCGGCCATAGATTGGCCGGTCGAGGAGCTGGTCTTCATCGTGGTCGAGTGGCTACGCTGGAGACCAGTTTAGCTCGCTAGTGGGCCGGCGAGGAAGTCCTCGCCCGCTCCCAACAGCATGGGTTGGGAAGCCGTGATGTTGTCCCAAAAGCCTAACCGAGGGTCTTCGACCGAGTTATAGGCTGCGTTATCCCTCGTAGCTCTTCTCTCCCGTGTCTCTCAGGTCCGCCATCATCGCTCGCCCAGTTGGGCCGGGACGTCTCAGCGCCGGAGCTACGTAGCACCGCCATTGAGAAGTTGATGGCGGCTTCCTTTAAGAGAGCCTAGGGAGAGAACGCCACCAGCGATGGCCAAGGTCCGACGCTTAAACGGCGGACGGCACCGTCCGCAGTTGAAGCCTATTGGGGCCCGCGGGCCGAGCATATGCAAGCGGTTGCGAAAGAGAGTTTCATACACGGCGGCGAGTTTGTTGAGTCCACAAGCAGCAGAGCGTGCTACTTTGCGTCGCCGGCAGCGACAGACGATCTAGTGCGAACCGGGGGACTTTCTAGGGTTGTTCTCGACGAGCGAGGCGAGCCGGTGGCCTGACCCTGGGAGACAGGCGCTCCTGAGCGGCAAGCTGCGCCATGGCTCGAGGGGAGCGCTTACGATGCGCTCGCTCGACGGGCAATCGCCAACGCTACCGTGGACGGCAGGGGCGGAGCGCGGCACACGGGTGTCCGACGATGGCGCCGTTTCTGTGCGGAGCAAGGGCTCTGCCCAGACCGGCCGCTGGACCCCAACGCGAGCCTCGCGGCTAAGTTACACGAGGAGTGGCTCATCATTCGCTTCGTGGCCTGCTCAGTCCAGGACACGGGCATCAAGCCGCGCACGGCGACCAACTACCTTGGGGCCGTACAGGGCTGGCACGCGCGCCAGCACGGTATAAAACTCGCGGGGGGCCTCAAGCTGGAGCGCCTGCCAGCCATGATCAAGGGGATGCGCCGCATTTACGGCGATTACGGACGACGCGTGCGGAGAGGCGTCCCACCGCAGCTCCTGCGGCAGGCAATGGATTTGATGCTCGATCCGGCCAACCGCGATCACGTCACCATAAGGGCGGCGCTCTCGCTCGGCTTCCAAGGTTTGCTTCGCGGCGCGGAGTTTGCTGTCGACGGTACTCAATGGAGAGAGTCGCTTCACCTATCCCGCGCTGACGTCGTCACGCTTACCAAGGAGCGGCTCGTTGTCATGATGCGGCCATGCAAAAACATGAACCATCTCACGGGGAAAATGGTCCCGCTCGTTATTGAGGCCGGAAGCAAGTTCGTGGATGCGGTCGCGGACATGCGGCGCCTCTTCGAGATCGACCCAGTCGACTCTTCTGCGGCCAAGCAGACACCGCTCTTCCGTCTTCTTTCGGGTCGTCCGATCACTGTCGATATGCTGCGCGACTGGGTCAAATGGCTCATGCAGGGTACCGGCCTACAATCGGAGCACTTCGGCGCACACTCACTTCGGATAGGTGGCGCCACAGCCCTCTTCGCGGCTGGTGCGGATCCGAACCATTCGTACGATGGGCCGCTGGTCCAGCGACTGCTACCGGCTCTACGTGCGGGCGTGCTTCAATCAGACGCTCGAGTGGACGCAGCTCGCTGGTTCTACCAAGGTCGACGACGTGGCCGGCGAATTTGAGAAGGTTGATTGCTACTAGGTTAGCCTCACGAGGCGGGGCAGCGAGGCAGCGGCCGGCCTACGGCCGGGCTCGGCTAACAGCCATGCGAGGGGAGCTACCTCGGCCATGCCCCTTCCACCGTTCGCTCTGCAGCTGGGCTAGGGTTTCATCAACCCTAGCCTAGCGGCGGCGGTTGGGAGGCGGCTGTCGCCGCGCCAGAGGCGGGCGCTTTGCCCATTCTTTCTGTATTCTATATATGTGTCCCTGCACTCTCGTGAGGCACGTCCGACGTGCGGGGGGGGCCTGGTGCAGAGTGGCTGAACAACACCCTTGCTTCAGTCGCTCTGCTGACGGGGGGGTCACGTGCGGAGGCTCGAGCAAACAGGAGTGCGAGTCCTCTCTCCTCTTGTTTCTCCCTTCGGTACACTAGCCCTTTGGTATCACTAGCGGTGAGGCGGTCCTTGCTTTAACCGTAGAAGCTAGATCGCTTTAACGGTAGAAGTAAGTTGCGCGTCGCTCGCGCTGTTCTTTGAGCTGCCGCCATCTAGCTGCGATCTTTCTCGTCAACATCATCGACCATGGAGTCTCTCTCAACCCACCCACCACTACCCTGGTGAGTGAGACTCCATTGCGAGATTCCTTGTGAACACTCGGTTGCTCTGTCTGTGTGTCTTGTGTTTGTCTGTCTGTCTTGCCTCCCCATGCACCAGGCATGGGGGGAGGCGCCCGTGTTGCGTGTCAGTGGACAGTCGTGTGCGGGGTCCAGGACCTCCTTCTGTGGGAAGCTACCTCGGCCCTGCCCCTTCCACCGTTCGCTCTGCAGCTGGGCTAGGGTTTCGTTAACCTTAGCCTAGTGGCGGCGGTTGGGAGGCGGCTGTTGCTGCACCAGAGGCGGGCGCTTTGCCCATTCTTTCTGTATTCTATATATGTGTCCCTGCACTCTCGTGAGGCACGTCCGACGTGCGGGGGGGGGCTATTGCAGAGAGTCGAGTAGAGAGTCGAGTAGAGAGTCGAGTAGAGAGTCGAGTAGAGAGTAGAGAGTCGAGTAGAGAGTCAAGTAGAGAGACGAGTAGAGAGGGGCTAGTAAAGAGGCGAGCAGAGAGTCGAGTAGAGAGGCCAGCAGCGAGTCGAGTAGAGAGTCGAGTGGAGAGTCGAGTTGAGAGTCGAGTAGAGGGGCGAGTAGAGATGCGAGTAGAGATGCGAGTAGAGTTGAGTAGAGAGGCGGGTAAGGAGGCGAGTAGAGAGTCAAGCAGATACTCGAGTACAGAGGCGAGTAGATAAGCGAGTAGAGATAGAGAGGCTCGAGTAGAGAAGCGAGTACAGAGTCGAGCAAAGAGGCAACCCGCGATGCCGCGCGGGAGGCGGGTAAGAACGAGACCGCTGTCTGTGTCGCAGCGACAAGAGCCTCCTTCGACTTTCTGCTACTGGCAGAACGGGCCTGTGGCACTCGCGCTGTTTGGACCGTGGAGGCTCCGTTTGCCCAGCAGCTGGCGACACCCCCGGCGCGGCTGGCTTTGCGGGATGCCGGCACTGCGGCGAAATCTTCTCATCGGGCGCAGAGTACATCCTGCTGACCTTTCCACTCGGCCATGAGACACGCACGTGCTCGTCTTACGAAGTCGAGACGGCGGCCCACACAACAGTGGCGCACCGTGAGCGCGAAGAGAAGTACATGGTGCTGTTTGACTCATCCTCGCCGGTCGACAGTGCCATCAGCTTTTCCGACCGAGACAACAGACACCGTACGGACTTCTTCCTTGATGGCATCCTCGCTGCCTGGACAGCCAAATGGAAAGGAAAGACCGTCGTTATGGCCCACGTGAAAGCACACTCGGGCATTACGGTCAACGAGTGGGCTGACATCGAGGCCAAGGCCGCGCTCGGCGCGGAGATAGCTATCAATATTCCAAAGGCGCGCCCGCACGCTTTGACGGTCGTCAAACGGCCAAAGACGACGGCAGTCTTTTCCGCCGCGACCATCCGGGTTAGCACATGGGCCTGTGCTGCCATACAGGAGGCGGTCATCGGATGGCTACGGGGATCCTCAACTGGCACGCTGCGCAAAGGACCCAGTACAGTTACCCCGTCGCTACACGACGCGTCACGAGACGCCATCACGTTGGCACAGCTCGCGGGCGACAGACTCTTTGCCAGCGACCTAAAGCACGGGCAGGGCGCATTTCTGCGGGCCGCGCGCGCCGAGGTATGCTCATGCGGCTCCGGGCCGTGCGACTGGTGGCACTACTTTGTCTCATGCACGGCAGCGAGGGCCAAATGCGAGGAACTCTTTTAGCAGCTACACGCGGCGGCCAACGTGCGCCCCTTCGACTCGGCCGCGACATATTGGCTGCAGGCCGCGTCGACGCTCCGTGGCGCCAACCCTCGTTCAGAGGCGGTCGAGACGGCACTCAAGCGCGTCATCGCCGTCGGGGTCGAGTCCACAGCCACCTCCTCCGATCGACGTGCGCTTGTAGGTGCGGCGGACAAAGTCGCAGCTGCCGTCCTCGCCCTTGTGCGGCACTCCAAAGATATGGACGAGGTTCTCGGGGCGCGAGCCACGGTTGCCCTAAAAGCAGCCACGCAGCTCCGGGGCGGATTTGGGCACTGGGCGAGCCGGACAGCGGCGGCGGGTCCCGGGGCAAGCGCGCTGCTAAGGGGGGCGAGGGACGAAATCACCGCGCGAGCTGGTAGCCTCCTCGTCGCAAACGGGGCCTACCCCGAACCAGCTATACTGCGTGCCGCTTCCGCTCTCCTGTCGCGAAACACTACGCCAGCCGGTCGTGCGGTGGTTCTCGGCTACGCGACGACGTCTCTCCGCGCGGCCCTTGTTCTCAGGGCTGCCTGGACGGCCGCCCGCGAAGACGCCCATGATCTGTCTCGACTACCGGGGGCGCGAGCCCAGACGTGGCTATTAGTTGCGGCGTGGAGACGGATGGCCGTCTTTGGCCCGGTGCGCCCCGCCCAAACGGCGCCGGCTGTATCTGCCACTATTACATCCATTGTTGAAGGCGTCTCGGGAGGATCTGCCGCACACATCGCGAGGCACGCGGCTCCAGCACCAGCGGCGCCGGCCCCGGACACCGGCCCCGCGGCGGCCGGCAGCTCCTCTTCGCATGCGGCGCTTCCCGCGCCCACGGCGGCCACCACAGGCTTCACTGCCACCGCCCCGAGGGCAGCAGGAGAGCGAGCCACCCTCCGACCATCGAAGGGTCGGGCGAGGACAAACACGCTCCGCCGGCAAGCCGACGCCAGCTCACCCCAGAGTGCCACCACGCCCCAAAGGACCTCAGCAGCGAAAGGCGCGGTTGCCACCTCCCCCGGCGCGGCGATCCGCGCTTTCCTGCGTTTGGGCGGATGGGGTGCGGTGCCGCTAGCGGCGACGGTGGCGGCGGCGGCAGGGGTACGGGCACGAAAGCGCATGCGCGCAGAAGAGGTCAACGCTCTCAGGGGGGGTATGGAGCAGTGGAGACACACTGGGTCGGTGGCAGGGGCGCCACCTGCCAATTCGGAGTCAGATGAGGGGTGCGAGCCAGAGCGTGGGACATACCTGGTTATACCGCAAAGGGCAAAGGTCCCATCTCGGGCGCGCGCGACGGGGGCGGGCAGCAAGGCAGCGGGGTCAGCACCTACTGGCACAGGCACCGCCAGCGCGGGAGAGTCAAAACGGTTGCGCGCAAGTGTTGAGGCAGGGGGAGATCACTCCGTCGGGAAGGGGGCTCTCGACAGGCGGGCGGCAGCGGGCACCTCGATGTACGCCCACCCCAGGCGGCGCCAGTGGCACCACGCGTCCACGGAGGATGTTCATCGCTTCCGAGAAAAAGAAAACCAGCGTCTCCTCGCTGGACGCCAACGCGACGATGCCCAACAGCAAGCGTGGGACCGGCAGGCCCTCCTAGTGGGCAGGCGAGAGATGGGCATGACACGTGCCGCGGTCGAGGAGGCGGTGATGCAGGGTCCGAGGATTGAGGTCGGTCTCGTCTCATCCAACCTCAAAGTGCGTGGGCGCCGGGGGGTCATGCTGGTTGCGGCGGCCACCGCACTCAGGAGCAAACCTTCGGCGTTTCCGACGGGTGCTAGGTTGACGAACAGTGGAGCATCTGAGCAGCGCGCGGGGGTTTACCCGGCTGCGGCCGGAAGTACTAGTACGGGCGGCGAAGCAATGGACTGCGACGACGACGGCCGCAACTGTGTCGGTGTCGGTGATGCGAGGATGCACCGGGGTGACAAGAGGGTAAGGGGCTGGGGAGACGAAGGCGGAGGGGACAGAAGGGATGACCGGGTGATGCGTTGCGATGGGCCATCTGGCGTTGCGAGGCGCACACGGGAGGACGACGCCCCTATGTAACGTAGTCGCAGTCCATCGATGTACTATCAGTATTGTAGGTATATTATAAGTCGGGACCACGTGCCCGGGCATCTCCTTCTGCCCCCAAGGAGAGGGGACGCCCGCGGAGGTGGCGTCCATCAGTTTCATTGCACGCCACTGAAATACAAAAGGCGTGCTACACGAACGAGTTTTGCAGACTAGTGCTGTCGCGACTCGCTCACAGCCCCCCAAGCCTGCATCACTTCGTGATGCAGGGTTTGCCCCCCGTGTGGTGGTGCTGGGA
>Ga0209390_10005961_pt1 | contig 16730 bp, 18 predicted proteins | sample BON01_FD_187212 | JGI IMG/M metagenome (GOLD analysis project Ga0209390, IMG submission 187212) | Freshwater microbial communities from Lake Bonney liftoff mats and glacier meltwater in Antarctica - BON-01 (SPAdes) (version 2) | ecosystem: Environmental > Aquatic > Freshwater > Ice > Glacier...
AAGTGCAAGCGGTCAAGGATTACGTTAAATCCCAAGGATCCGAGGCGATCTTGTGCAAGCATTGGGCCCAAGGGTCGGCTGGCATCGAGGAATTGGCCAAGAAGGTTGTGCAGCTGGCTGAAAGCGGGGCTGCTAATTTCGCGCCGCTGTACCCGGATGACATGTCGCTGATGCACAAGATTGAGACGATCGCAAAGCGGATTTACCATGCCGATGAGGTGCTGGCGGATAAGTCGATCCGCGATCAATTAAAAACATGGGAAGCGGCGGGCTATGGTAATTTTCCGGTGTGTATGGCGAAAACGCAGTATTCGTTCACGACGGACCCAAGCGTGCGCGGTGCGCCGACGGGCCATTCGGTGCCAGTGCGCGAAGTGCGGCTGTCGGCGGGAGCTGGGTTTATCGTGGTGATCTGTGGTGAGATCATGACGATGCCGGGCCTGCCACGGGTGCCAAGCGCCGAGGTGATCCGCCTGAACGACGAAGGCAATGTTGAAGGCCTGTTCTAAAATCAATGGGGGTTGCGTCACCGCGCCCCCTTTGTCTGTTGCAGGGTGATCTTGACCCCATTGGCGCATCGGTCCAAAGCGGACGTAGCGCCAATTTGGAGGACGCGATGAAACGCCCTGCTGACTGTGAAACGATGTTCGATATTCGGGCCGAGATTGACCGGCTGGACGGCGCGCTGATTGCGCTGTTGGTGGAGCGGGCCGGGTATATTGACCGCGCGGCTGTGGTGAAAGCCGGGGCAGGGTTGCCTGCCAGAATTGACGCGCGGGTGGAACAAGTGGTGGCCAATGTGCGGGCTGCGGCGTTGGCCCAAGGGTTATCGACCGATTTGGCCGAAACCTTGTGGCGGCAGTTGATTGATTGGTCAATTGCGCGCGAAGAAACAGTATTGGGGCTGGGTGCCTTGAAGGAGACAAAATGACTGCGGTGATCATCGACGGCAAAGCGTTTGCGGCAAAGGTTCGGGGCCAAGTGGCAGCCCATGTGGCGCGGCTGGTGGAAGAGCATGGGATCACGCCGGGGCTGGCGGTGGTGTTGGTTGGAGCTGACCCTGCGTCTGAGGTTTATGTGAAGTCAAAAGGCAAGATGACGGTTGAGGTTGGAATGCTGTCAATCGAACATCGGCTGTCTGCGGACACGGCCGAGGTGGATTTGTTGACGCTGATTGCCAAGCTGAACGCTGATCCGAAAATTCATGGTATTTTGGTGCAGTTACCGCTGCCGGCGCATCTGAACTCTGAACTGGTGATCAATAGTATTGATCCAGCTAAGGATGTGGACGGGTTTCACATTTCGAACGTGGGGCTGTTGGGGACGGGGCAGAAAAGCATGGTGCCTTGTACGCCTTTGGGGTGTTTGATGATGCTGCGGGATCATCACGGCAGCTTGTCTGGGTTGAACGCGGTTGTAGTGGGGCGGTCCAATATTGTGGGCAAGCCGATGGCGCAACTGCTGTTGGGGGATAGCTGCACGGTGACGATTGCGCATAGCCGGACCAAGGATTTGGCCGCTGTGTGCCGTGGGGCGGATATTTTGGTGGCAGCCGTGGGGCGGCCTGAGATGATTACGGGCGATTATGTAAAACCCGGTGCCACGGTGATTGATGTGGGCATTAACCGGATTGAGCGGGACGGCAAGACCAAGCTGGTGGGGGATGCAGAGTTTGCCAGTTGTGCCGCAGTGGCGGGGGCGATTACGCCGGTGCCGGGCGGTGTGGGGCCGATGACGATTGCGTGCTTGTTGGCCAATACAGTGACCGCCTGCTGCCGGGCCAATGGGTTGGCCGAGCCTGAAGGTTTGACGGCCTGATCACGGGGCGGGGTCTGTGGCAATCATAGTGCCTTGCAGAACTGCGATGCAGGTCTCGATCCCGTTTTCCAGTGCAAAGACCTCGGCGCGGATCACCGTTAGGCGGCGGCCTGCGCGCACCACCTCGCCCCGTGCGATGAGTTTTTCGCCGCGGGCAGGGGCGAGCAGGTTGATTTTTGCCTCGACTGTCATCACCTCGCGGCCTTCTTCCATCAGGCTTAAGGCGGCATAACCGCCCGCTGTATCGGCCAGCGCAAAGGTTAGGCCTGCGTGGCCGACCCCGTGTTGTTGATGGGCAAGGGGCAGGATGGGGGCGGTGAGTTCGATCCGTCCGGGTGAGAGGGCGGTAATTTTTGCGCCAAAGGTCGCCATCAGCGCTTGTTTTGCGAAGCTGTCGTGGATGCGGTTGGTCATTGCGGCGCTTTCGGTAAAGGGATCGGGATGGCTTTTTGCCCGGTTAGGATGGCGTGGGCGGGGTGTGTGAGCAGGCCTGCGAATGCCGGATCATCGCACCAGAGCCCGCCTGTATAGGTGCCGTATGCCGGGAGGATTAACCGATTTTGACCCAACACAAAACAGGGGCGGCTGCGGGATTTGATGCGCGCTTTGGGGTGGTAATGGCCTGAGATTTCACCTGTGGCCCCCGGTATGGCATTATGGCGAAAGGTTAGGGTTTCAAGGGATATCTCGGTTTGGTTGGTGCCGCTTAAGGCCAAGGGTGCTGGGTCGTGGTTGCCTGCGATCCAGACCCAATTTCGGCCCGCCATAAGGCGAAGAAGCCAAAGCCTGTGGGCGTCATTTAGGGTTTCGGCAGCGGCCTGATCATCAAAGCTGTCGCCGAGGCAGATGACGGTTTGCGGGGTATGGCGTGCTATATCGGCATCAAGTTTTGTTAGAGTATCCGTGATCTCATAGGGGGGCAGCAGCACGCCGCCGCGCCGTGCAATGCGTTCGGATTTACCCAAATGCAGGTCAGAGACGCAGAGCAGGTTTTGCGTGGGCCAAAGGAGCGCGCCGGAGGGGAGCGCGCTGAGGTTTTGGCCGTTGAGCGAGAAGGGGTGGTGGGTCATGGCGGGACGGTGGCGCAGGATTGGGGGCGTTGCAAGAGGGGCATTCGGGGGGCATTTGGCGAATGGGCGAAGGATTGCCCCCATTGAGGGGGCGCACCTTCGCGGCGCTTTCGCCGAGGGTGTGGTTTTGGGAGGGTTGGTTTTGCTGGGGGATGAGTATTTTTTGCAAAGATGATGTGTGGTGGGGAGGGGTTGGGCTGTGTTTTTTGGGGGTGGGGTTTTAGGTATTTTTGCCAAGATGAAAGGGCGGGTGGGGTTATTCGGTGAGGCCCGCTGTGGCCATGAGTTTGGCGGCTTCTTCTTCTATCAGGCGGTCTACGCCTTTGCCATCGACTGGGATGCGGCCGCGTTCGAGGAACATCGAGAAGGCGAGGGGGGAGACATGGGGCGGATGTCGATGCGCGACTGGATGCGGGTGAGAAGATCCTCAATCCGGCCAAAATCGACCATGCCCCGCATGGCTTCATCGCGGGTGATGCGCAAGAGCAGGTGGTCGGGGTCGTGGCGGCGCAAGGTGTCGTAGAGGATATCTGAGGAAAAGGTGGCTTGGCGGCCTGAGGTGCGGCGGCCTTGGTTTTGACGCGCGATCAGGCCTGCGATGGTTGCGGCGTTGCGAAAGGTGCGTTTCATCACCGCATTGCCGCCGAGCCAGGTTTCGAGGCCATCGCGCAGGTTTTCAGGTTTGAGCAAGCTTTGCGGGGTTAGGACGGGTTCCAGCCCCCAGATCATCGTTGCGTAATCGGTGGCGACGAAGCCTAGGGGGGCGAGGCCTTCATCCTCCATCCGTTTGGTGACGAGAAGGCCTAAGGTTTGTTGGGCGTTGCGACCGGTGAAGCCGTAAAGGACGAGGTGTTTGCGGCCATCATGCGGGAAGGTTTCGATGAGGCGGCGTCCGGGTTCGGGCAGTTGGCTTTGCGCGCTTTGCAGGGTGAGCCAATGGGCTGTGTGTGCGGGCAAGTTTGGCCAATTGGGTTGTTGAAAGATGCGCAGCACACGGTCGGCCAACACGGTGGAGGTGGCGAATTTGGTGTCGTTGAAGACGGCGACTTTGGGGGTGCGGCCGGGGGTGCGGGTGACTTGGACCGTGAGGTCTTTGATGGTTTCAAACCGCACGATTTGGCCGCCGATGAGGAAGGTGTCGCCGGGGGTGAGGGTGGCGGCGAAGCTTTCCTCTACCTCGCCCAGTGGCGTGCCGCCCATGCGGGATTTGAGGCGAACCTTTAGGGTTTCAGTGTCGATGATGGTGCCGAGGTTTTGGCGGATGATGGCGGCGCTGCGTGGGTCTCGCAGGGTCCATTTGCCATCTCGTAGCATGAGGTGTTGCCATTTGTCATAGGCACGCAGGGCGTAGCCGCCAGTGGCAGTGAAATCGAGGCAAGCGTCAAAAGCTGCGCGGGTGAGGGTGGCGTAGGGACCGGCGGCGGTGGCGAGGAGGTGCTGGCACAGCACGTCAAGCGGGCCAGCAGCGCGGGGGGCGCCGTCGAGTGTTCTGTCTTGAACCGCCTCTAGGGCTGCGATGCATTCCACCACTTCGAACCGGTTGGCGGGGACCAAGAGCGCCTTGGACGGCGCGTTGTAGCGGTGGTTGGCGCGGCCAATGCGCTGCACGAGGCGTTTGATGCCTTTGGGCGCGCCGACTTGGATAACCAGATCGATATCACCCCAATCAATGCCCAAATCAAGCGAGCCCGTGCAAACGATGGCGCGCAATTGGCCTGTGACCATCGCCGCCTCCACCCGCGTGCGTTGTTCGCGAGACAGCGAGCCATGGTGGATGCCAATAGGCAAATTGTTCGAATTTTGCAGCCAAAGGGCGTGGAAGAACAGTTCGGCCTGCGCGCGGGTGTTGTGAAAAATCAAGGTGGTGCTATGCGCTTCGACCTGTTCAAGGATCGCGGGCAAGGCGTAATGGCCGCCTGCACCGGCCCAAGGGGGGGCGGCGTCGGTGTGCCGCATTTGAATATCGGGGGCGGGGCCGGGATCTGCGTTCAGAATGTCGCAGCCGTTGGGGGCAAGGAAATGGGCCAGTGCGGGCGGATCCTCTACGGTGGCCGACAGGCCGACGCGGCGCAGGCCGGGGGCGAGGGTTTGGAGGCGCGCGATTTGCAGCATCAGTTGGTCACCGCGTTTGCTTTCGGCGACAGCGTGGATTTCATCAATGATCACGCGCTGGAGCGCGGCGAAGATGCGCGGGGCATCTTCATAGGATAACAGGAGTGCCAAGCTTTCGGGGGTGGTGAGTAAGATATGCGGCGGGTCGGCGCGTTGGCGGCGGCGCTGGGTGTAGGTGGTGTCGCCGGTGCGGTCCTCCACCCGTATGGCGAGGCCTGCGCCCTCGATGGGGGTGGAGAGGTTGCGGCGGATATCGGCGGCGAGTGCCTTGAGGGGCGAAATGTAGAGTGTATGCAAGCCGGGGGGCGGTTTCGCCCCGAGTTCGGCCAAGGTTGGTAGGAATCCTGCAAGGGTTTTCCCGCCGCCTGTCGGCGCTATGAGCAGGGTCGCGGGTTTACCCGTGGCGCTGAGCATAGCCGTTTGGTGCGGGTGCAAGGACCAGCCGCGACTGTCGAGCCATTGGGAAAGGGGCGGCGGGAATATCATGCGGTTAAGATAGAGCGATGCAGGCGGCAAGCAAAGCCCCCGATGGCCGTTCATTTCGCTTGCCCTTGGTCCCCGCCCCGCCTATGCCAACCCTATGAGATTACTGTTTCTGGGCGATGTTATGGGGCGATCAGGCCGGGCCGCAATTACTGAGCGGTTGCCGAAGCTTCGTGATGAGTGGAAACTGGATTTCGTGGTGGCCAACGGTGAGAATGCCAGTGGCGGCATGGGTTTGACCGGCGCGCATGCTAAGGCCATTTTGGAGGCCGGAGCCGATTGTGTGACACTGGGCGACCATGCCTTTGACCAGAAAGATATGTTGCAGTTTATTGAAACCGAACCGCGGGTTCTCCGCCCGTTGAACTATGCCAAAGGTGCGCCGGGCAAAGGCGCGCGGGTGTTTGAGGCGCGGGGCGGGCGCAAGGTTTTGGTGGCACAAGCCTTGGGGCAAGTGTTCATGAAACGCCCGTTTGACGACCCGTTTTCGGCGGTTGAGGCGGTGTTGAAGGCGCATCCTTTGGGCGGCATGGTCAGCGCCAGCATTGTTGATATGCATTGCGAGGCAACATCGGAAAAGATGGCGATGGGCCATTGGTGTGACGGTCGGGCGTCCTTGTGCGTTGGCACGCATACGCATGTGCCCACTGGCGATGCGCAGATTTTGGCGCAAGGTTGTGCCTATCTGACCGATGCGGGCATGTGCGGCGACTATGACAGTGTGATCGGCATGGAAAAGCTGGAGCCTATGCGCCGCTTTATTACCGGGATGCCCAAGGCACGGTTTGAGCCCGCGAATGGTGATGCGACTTTGTCAGGGGTTTATGTGGAAACCGATGACAAAACCGGGCGGGCGACCCGCGTGGCAATGATCCGCATCGGCGGGCGTTTGCAAGAGGCGCGGCCTTAAGGCTTGGCTGCGCGCTTTGGGGCTATTTACCGCGCCTGCAGTCAGGCTAAACTTACCTAGATCTAAAAGAGGCGGAGGCGCTGATATGTTTGGCTTGGACCTTTCTGCAACGATGCAAGCGTGGTTGGCGATTGCCATTCTGTTTGGCATGTTGGTGCTTTTTATCCGCGAGACGTTTCCGGTAGAGGTGACGGCCCTTGCAGGGGCCGCCGTAATGTTGGTCACCGGGATTTTGCCGCATGATGACGCGATGGCCGTGCTGTCAAACCATGCGCCGTGGACGATTGCCGCGATGTTTGTGATTGTGGGGGCCTTGGTGCGCACGGGCGGGCTTGATTGGGTGACGCGACTGGCTGTGCGCAATGTTGAAAAACGCCCCGCATTGACCTTGGCCGCGTTGACCCTGGCGATTGTTGTCATGTCCGCGTTTTTGAACAATACGCCGATAGTGGTTGTGATGATCCCGGTGTTCATGCAGTTGGCCAAGCAACTAAAGATGTCGCCATCCAAAATTATGATCCCCTTGTCTTATTTGGCGATTTTTGGTGGTACGATCACGCTGATTGGCACGTCCACCAACCTGTTGGTCGATGGTGTGGCCCGGCAAATGGGGATGGCACCGTTTGGGATATTTGACATTGCCCCTTTGGGTTTGGTTATGGCAAGCGTTGGTATTTTGTATCTGTTTTTGTTTGCGCGCAAGCTGCTGCCCACGCGTGACAGCATGGGGATGTTGTTGGGTGATCGGTCCAAGATGAAGTTTTTCACCGAGGTGGCGGTGCCTGAGGATTCTGGGTTGATTGGCACCAAGGTGATGGATGTTGATCTGTTCAAGCGTGACAGCATGCGGGTGATTGACGTGTTGCGCGGCGATGCCAGTTTGCGGCGCGCGCTGGCGGGTGTGGAATTGCAAGCGGGTGACCGCGTGGTTTTGCGCACGCCGATGTCTGAGGTGCTGGCGCTGCAAAGCAGCAAAGATTTGCGGCAGGTTGATAAGCTGTCATCGGTGCAAACCGACACGGTTGAGGTGCTGATCACACCGGGTTGTCAAATGGTTGGGCGGTCCTTGGGGTCGCTTCGTTTGCGGCGGCGGTACGGTGTTTACACGCTGGCAGTGCATCGCCGGAACCAGAATATCGGGCGGCAGTTGGATGATTTGATCGTGCAGGTCGGTGATACGTTGCTGCTGGAAGGGGCTTCGGCCGATATTGCGCGGCTTGCGTTGGATATGGACCTTGTGGATATCGCGCAGCCTTCGGACCGCGCCTATCGCCGCCGACATGCACCGATTGTGCTAGGCGTGCTGGTCGCGGTGGTGGGCTTGTCCGCCTTTGAGGTGGCGCCGATTGTGATTTTGGCGCTGATTGGGGTGGCTATTGTGCTGGTTACGCGCTGCATTGATGCGGATGAGGCCTTTGGGTTTATTGAGGGGCGCTTGCTGGCCTTGATTTTTGCGATGCTGGCTGTGGGCTTGGGGTTGGACCATTCGGGCGCGGTAAAGTTGATGGTGGATGCGATTTCGCCGTTTATGCTGGGCTTGCCGCCGTTCGTTTTGGTATTTGCGGTTTACGGATTAGCCTCGGTGCTGACAGAAATGGTATCAAACAACGCCGTTGCGGTGATTTTGACGCCGATTGCGATTGGGCTTGGCACGTCGCTTGGGGTGGACCCGCGACCTTTGGTGGTGGCGGTGATGTTTGGGGCCTCGGCCAGTTTTGCAACGCCGATTGGCTATCAGACCAACACGCTGGTTTATGGGCCGGGGGGCTATAAGTTTACCGACTTTTTGCGCATTGGGGTGCCGTTGAACCTGTTGATGATGGTGGTGATGAGCACGATGATCCCGTGGTTCTTCCCGTTTTGAAGCGGTTAGCGCTTAATCTGAACCAGATTGAGGGCCAACCAAGACATGCAATTCTTTGGTCGCGCTGCGTTCTAAAGTGCGCGGGGTTGCGGATACGGGGTGCGCTTGTGTATAGGGCAGTCAAACTGATTTCAGATTTCGGAGACCGGGTTCATGGCAGGCCATTCCAAATGGGCGAATATCCAGCACCGTAAGGGTAAGCAGGATAAGTTACGCTCAAAGATGTTTTCCAAGCTGTCCAAGGAAATTACCGTGGCAGCCAAAATGGGTGAGGCGGACCCCGACAAGAACCCACGTTTGCGCCTTGCCGTAAAGGCCGCGAAATCGTTGTCGATGCCCAAGGATGTGATTGATCGCGCGATCAAGAAATCGCAGAGCGGCGATGCGGCGGACTATACGGAAATTCGTTATGAAGGCTACGGCGCGAACGGGATTGCGATTATCGTTGAGGCGATGACCGACAACTTGAACCGCACTGCCAGCAATGTGCGCAGCTATTTCACCAAAAGCGGCGGGAACATGGGGCAGACCGGGTCGGTCAGCCATGGGTTCGACCGAGTGGGTGAGATTTCTTATGCGGTTGAGGCAGGCGATGCCGACACGATCATGATGGCGGCGTTGGAGGCTGGTGCCGATGATGTTGTGTCAGACGATGACGGCCATTGGATTTACTGCGCGATGGAGCAGTTGAACGATGTGTCGGATGCGCTGGAAAAGGCGTTGGGTGAAAGTTTGGAGTCCAAGCTGATTTGGAAGCCACAGGTTTTGACTGAGGTGGATTTGGAAACCGCGCAGAAGTTGATGAAGCTAATCGACTTGCTGGAAGAAGATGATGATGTGCAAGATGTGACGCATAACTTTGACATCCCTGAGGATGTTGCGGCACAGCTTTAAGGTTTCGGCAGTTTAAGTCTTGGCCCCCGGTTTTGCGACCGGGGGCTTTTTGTTTGCAGGCATCAGGCGTCAGGCTTGCGCAGGTGTTGGGCAAAAGCCACGATCAGCAAGGCCAGCGCCGCAAGGGTCAGAAGGGCAAATCGCAGCGAGGACGCTTGGGCGATGAAGCCGATCACGGGTGGGCCAAGCAATAGCCCGCCGTAGCCCAAGGTAGCCACCGAAGCGATGGCCCTGCCGGGGCTGATGGTCGGGTCGGCGGCGGCGCGGGAAAAGGCGAGCGGGAACAGGACCGCATAGCCAACCCCCATTAGGCCAAAGCCCAGCAAGGCTGTGCCAAGGTTTTGGCTTGCGACCACTGTTAACACCCCGATTAGGGCGATCACGCCCGAAGTGCGGGCGGTTTTGACCGCGCCGAAGTGGCGGATCACCGGATCGGCGGCCAAGCGCATGGCAAAGATGGCGATGGAAAAGGCGGAATATCCTAAGGTGGCTTGCGCCTCGGTGGCACCTAGGCTGCTGTTCAGAAACACCGCGCCCCAATCGGCCACCGCCCCTTCGCCCATGGCCGAGGCGAAGGCTGTCAGGCCGACAAAGACCAGCGCGCCAGTTGGAAAGGCAAACAGGCTGCCGGGTTGGGCGGCGCTGCGCGGTGATGCCCACGAGGCCGAGGCGATGGCAAGTGCTGCAAGCCCAAGCGCGAGGCTGAGGGCGGCGAAATGCAAAGGCACGCCGATGCTGGATTTGATGGCGACATAGCCAAGCGCTGCGGCAGCGCCTGCACCAAGGCTGAACATGGCATGGAAAGAGGCCATGATGGGCTTGCCTGCGGCCTTTTCCACCTCGGCCGCCCAGACGTTCATGGCCACATCCATCGAACCATGGGCCATGCCGAATAGGAAGAGGGCCACCGCCAGCAAGGCAATGCTTGGGGCTATGCCAAGTAAGATGAGCGCTGCGCAATAGGCCACGGCAATGGCGCGCGTGACGGGGGCTGCGCCAAAGCTGTCGACCATCCGGCCTGCAAGCGGGAAGGAGACGATGGCACCGGCAGCAAGGCACAAAAGGAGAAGGCCGAGAAGGTTATGGGTTAGGTTATGGCTGCCAGCGATGGCGGGGATGCGCGACGCCCAGATGCCCAAAAGTGCGCCGTTCAGGATGAACATGGCAACAACGGCCAATCTGGGGGTGCGGATAGGCATGGTGATCCTTTTGGTTTTGGTTGCAGGTTTCATGCCTTGGGGATTGGGCTAAGTACAGTCACGCTTTGTGACAATTGTAGGCGGTGGGGATTGGAGGGGTTTGGGTTTATATCAGACGCTCTGCGCTTGCGGCTTTGATCGCGCGGGTCAAGGGGGCGATGGCTTGGGATGTTAGGCGGGCAAATTGCCAGTAGAGTGGCACATCAAGCGGTGTGTTTGGCGCGATTTCAACCAGCGTGCCAGCGGCGATATGATGGGCGACCAAGGGTTCGGGGTTCATGCCCCAGCCAAGGCCGAGCAGGGCTGCCTCAACAAACCCTTGGGAGGAGGCGATGCGGTGGGTGGGGAAGGCAAAGGCAGCCCCGGTGCCAAGCTGTGCGGCGATCCAATCACGTTGCAAGCGGTCCTTGTCAGAAAAGGTGAGCGCGGGGGCTTGGGCAAGGGAGGCGCGCGTCACACCGTTTGGCAACCAGCGCGCAACAAAGCCGGGCGAGGCCGTGGCGCGGTAGCGCAGTGCGCCCAAAGGCAGGGTATCGCAACCTTGCAGCGGGCCGGGGTGGCCAGTGATGGCCCCCACCACTTCGCCCCGGCGCAACCAGTCTTGGCTGTGGTCTTGGTCATCAATCACCAGATCAAACAGCATGTTTTCGGTGCTGGCCAGCGCTGGCAGCACCCATGTCGCCAAGCTGTCGGCATTGACCGCAAGGCGGATGGTGGTGGGTTCTGGCCCTTGTGGCAAATCGGTGGCAAGGCTGGATTCTAGCAGCATCACATCCTCAAAATGTCGGATCAGCCGCAGGCCGGGGTCGGTGGCAGTGCAAGGCTGGCCCCGGCGGATAAGCAACGTACCCATCCTATCCTCTAGCGCCTTGAGCCGTTGGGAAATGGCCGAAGGGGTGACGGCAAGGGCCGTGGCCGCAAGATCGAATGAACCCCGGCGATGGATTGCGGTTAGGGCGGCGAGTTGGGCGTAGTCTAGCATTAGTTTTGCTTATCTGGTTGTATAAAGATTAATTTGATTGGGGCCGTCCGGCTGGGGTAAGTCAAGCCCAAAGCAAAGGGGTATGACATGGCAGGACTTGGTGACTTGACGGTATTGCTACGCAGTATGGAGCCGGAACTGCATGATATGCCTTACGGTTTTGGCCTGACGCAAGCGGCCACATGGGTGCCGGGGGCATTTGCCATGATGGTTGAGGATGAAGGCGTGACGGTTGTGGCGACGGAAGGTGTGCTGATCGCCGCCGGGATTGCGCATCAGCCTGGTTGGGCCAGAATTTCCCTAAAGGTCCATTCGGATTTGCAGGCGGTCGGCCTGACGGCGGCGATTTCTGCGGCGCTGACGGGGCAGGGTATCAGTGCAAATGTGGTTGCAGGCTATCACCATGACCATTTCTTTGTGCAATGGCCGCGGCGGCATGATGCAATGGCGGCACTGGCGGCTTTGAGATGAGCCAGGCGCTGATAACGGGATATTTGGTCGCCATCGGCCTGATCGCGGCGATTGGCGCGCAAAATGCCTTTGTGCTGCGTCAAGGCATTCGGCGCGAACATGTGGGCTGGGTGGTTTTCATCTGTGCTGGATCAGACGCTTTATTGATTGCAGCAGGCGTTGCCGGGTTTGGGGCTGTGTCCAAAAGCGCGCCGTGGCTGGGCGATGCGATGTTGTGGGCTGGGGTTTCGTTCTTGCTGGTATACGGCGGGATGCGATTTTGGGCGGCGTGGCAAGGGGGGGCGGCCTTGGTGCCTGCGGCCAACGCGCCCGTGGCGCTGCGACGGGTTATTATAACGTGCTTGTTGCTGACATGGGCGAACCCGCATGTGTATCTGGACACGCTTGTGCTGATCGGTGCGATTTCGGCGCAATATACACCGCATGGGCTGGCCTTTGGCATTGGGGCTGTGGCGGGGTCTGCCAGCTTTTTTGTGGCGCTTGGGTTTGGCGCGCGGCTTTTGGCCCCGGTGATGGCGCGGCCCCGGTCTTGGGTGGTGTTGGAGGTGATTGTGGGGGCCACGATGTGGGCGATTGCGGCAGCGTTGGCCTTTGGGTGACCTTGCGGTCTTGCGCAGCCCCTACGCTTGGGGCTTTGTGGCGGAATGAGCGAATCTTCTTCTAACCCTGTCATTGGTATTGCGTGGATGTTGGCCTCGGGGCTGTCATTTGTCGTGGTGACAGGGATTGTGCGCTATTTGGGGACGGACCTGCCTGCCGCGCAATCGGCGTTTTTGCGCTTTGGTTGGGGGGTGGTGTTTTTGGCCCCGGCTTTGGTGACGCTGTGGCGGGTGGGTGTGCCGCAAGGCCTTGGCCGCGCCATTTTGCTGCGGGGAGCGGTGCATACGCTGGCCGTGGTGCTGTGGTTTTACGCGATGGCGCGCATTCCCGTGGCTGAGGTGACGGCGATTGGTTACCTGAACCCGGTTTGCGTGACGCTGGGGGCGGCGCTGCTGTTTGGTGAAAAGCTGGCGGCGCGGCGGTTGATTGCGATTGCGGTGGCCTTGCTGGGCGCGCTGATCGTACTGCGACCGGGGCTGCGCGAGATTGAGCCGGGACATTGGGCGCAGCTGGGGGCTGCGGTTTGCTTTGCTGGGTCATATCTGTTTGCCAAAAGCCTGAGCGGCAAGATGTCTGCGGGGGCTGTTGTGGGGATTTTGTCAGTGACGGTGACGCTGGGGCTGTTGCCTGTTGCGATTTGGGTTTGGGTACCGATAACCATGGCACAATTGGGCTGGCTGGCCGTGGTGGCGCTGGCCGCGACGGCGGGGCATTATTGCATGACACGGGCCTTTGCAATTGCACCGATTTCGGTGACGCAGCCGGTGACGTTTTTACAATTGGTTTGGGCCACGGGCTTGGGTTATTTCGCCTTTGGCGAGGCGGTGGACCCGTTTGTGTTGCTGGGTGGTGCTGTGATTATTGGCGCGGTTAGTTATATCACATGGCGCGAGGCGCAGTTGAAACGCCGCGGGGTCACGCCGCTGGTTGGCGCGGGTAAGCTTTGAAAACCAATGGGATAACAGGGGTGGCAAGCGGGTATTGATCACAGGCACGGCGGGTTTCATCGGCTTTCACCTTGCGCAATTTCTGCTGCGCGACGGCATGGTGGTACATGGGTTTGATGGCATGACCGACTATTATGATGTTGGGCTAAAGCAGCGCCGCCATCAGATATTGCTGCAAAACCCTGGGTTCACGGCCACTGAAGGGATGCTGGAAGATCAGGCGCTGTTTGACCAAGTGGCGAATGATTTTGCGCCCGATATGATCGTCCATTTGGCGGCCCAAGCCGGGGTGCGCTTTAGCATTGAAAACCCACGCGCCTATCTGGACAGCAACGTGATCGGGTCATTCAACGTGATGGAGGCGGCGCGGCGGTTGGGGGGTGCAGCACTTGCTGATGGCCTCGACCTCTTCGGTTTACGGGGCGAATGACAAGGTGCCTTATGCCGAAACGGACAAGGTTGAAACCCAGATGTCGTTTTATGCGGCGACCAAAAAGGCAAATGAAAACATGGCCCAAGCCTATGCGCATATTCACGGGCTGCCGACAACCATGTTCCGGTTTTTTACTGTTTACGGACCGTGGGGGCGGCCCGATATGGCGCTTTATAAGTTTGTTGATGCCACGTTGGATGGCAAAGCGATTGACGTTTATAACCATGGCGAGATGTACCGCGATTTTACCTATGTGACTGATTTGGTGCGCGGCATTCGGTTGCTGATGGACGCCATCCCAAAGCGCCCTGAGGACGGTCTTGTGCCTGAAGGCGACAGCCTGTCACCCGTGGCGCCGTGGCGGGTGGTCAATATTGGCAATTTGACCAGCGTTAAGCTGACCGATTTCATTGACGCGATTGAATTGGCCTTGGGTATGAAAACCACGCGCAACCTGATGCCGATGCAGCCCGGCGATGTGCCGCGCACTTGGGCAGATGCTGGCCTTTTGCAGCGCTTGACCGGGTATCGGCCGCAAACCGATGTGCAAACCGGTGTGCAGAAATTCGTGGATTGGTATCGCGATTATTCAGGGAAATAGCGTTTGCGCAGGTATGCCTTGCTGGGGCTTGTTTTCACTCAATAAAGTCACAGGGGCGATTTTTTCTGCATTAATGCAACCAGAGCGGTTTCGCTGCCGATTGGCCACGCCTATTACTGGCACAGAATCAATACGATGTTCTCGCTGAAGTAGGAGCCGCCATGCGCCTTGGGTTTGTCTGCGCGTTTGTGATCATGGGGATTACGCTGTCAGCGTGCAGTTTGCCGCGCGGGGCGGCCCTTTCGTCCGAGATTTTGCGTGAGAAAGACGCGAAAGAGCCAACGTTCTCGGTTATCGCCGTCAGTCGCAGCAACATGGAGCAATTGGCGAAATGGCCGCGCACGGGTGGCGGTGGCGGTTATGGTTGGATTGGCGCCAAGGCAGGGCCTGCCAGCCCGGTGATCCGGTCGGGCGACACGATGAATTTGGTCATTTGGGACAGTCAGGAAAACTCGCTTTTGACAGCGGGCGATCAGAAAGCAGTGTCCATGGCGCCGACCAAAGTGTCGACCACAGGCGCTATTTTTGTACCTTATCTGGGGGAAGTTGTGGTCAACGGCCTGACCCCGGATGCGGCCCGCGCGGAAATTCAAAAGGCGCTGGAACCGATTGCCGCCTGGGCGCAGGTGCAGTTGTCGGTTGAGCCGGGTATGCGCAATGCGGTGGACCTTGTCAGTGGGGTGGGCAGCCCTGGAACCTATCCGCTGCCAGATCGGAACTATTCAATCCTTAGCCTGCTGGCCCAAGGTGGGGGCATTGCGCCCAGCCTGAAAAACCCGCTGGTGCGGTTGATCCGGGATGGCAAAACCTATGAAATTCGGGCTGAACGGCTGCTGTCTGAGGCAAATAAGAACACGACGTTGCGCGGCGGTGATAAGGTGATTGTGCGCGACGATGATCGCTATTTTACCGCCCTTGGGGCCACTGGCCGCGAAAGCCTTGTGACGTTTGAGCAAGATAATATCTCAGCACTTGAGGCGATGTCGCTGGTGGGGGGCATCAATGACGCCCGCGCCGACCCAAAGGGTGTGCTGATTTTGCGGGAATATCCGGCACGGGCGCTGCGGGCGGATGGGATAAAGGGGCCAGCGATGAAGCAGGTTGTGTTCACCTTTGATTTGACCAGCGCTGATGGCCTGTTTGCGGCGCGCAATTTTGCGGTGAATCCCGGTGACAGTGTGCTTGCAACCGAATCTCCGCTGGCGGCGGCCAATACGGTCTTTGGCGTGGCGCGTTCGGTGATTGGTTTGAACAACACGCTATAAACGACTGGCGTTTACGCCGAGCTTTTGGCAGGTTTGTGGCTGATGGCATTCGGGGGCAATGGGATGATTATTCGCAGTTTGGACAAGGTTATTGGGTCGGCGCATGACGTAACCGGGCCGGGCTGGAACAGCCGCCGTTTGCTGACGGCCCCCGATGGCATGGGCTATACCATGACCGACACGGTGATTTTCGCCGGGGCCGAGATGACGTTGGAATATAAATCGCACCTTGAGGCCTGTTATTGTATTTCGGGAAGGGGTGAGATTGAGGATTTGGCGACGGGTGTGGTGCATCCGATCACGCCGGGGGTGATTTATGCGCTAAATGCCCATGACCGCCACACCTTGCGGGCTTTTGATGAAATGCGGCTGGTGTGTACGTTCACGCCGGCGCTGACGGGGGAGGAAGTGCATGGAAAAGGCTATTGAGCCCGGTTTGTTAGTAGGGGCGGCGGGCGGGCCACAGGGCGAATTGACCCTGCGCACGTTGGCAATGCCGCGCGATGTGAACACCAATGGCGATATTTTTGGCGGTTGGGTGCTAAGCCAGATGGACATCGCGGCGGGCATCCTTGCGGGCGAACGCTCGATGGGGCGCGCGACGACGGTGGCGCTGGACGCGATGAAGTTTATCCGGCCGGTGCGGGTGGGCGATGTGCTGTGCATCTATGGCCGCGTGGTGCGCGTTGGCCGCACGTCGATGGGAATAGAGATTGAGGCTTGGGTGCGGCGGGGCCGGATTGGCGACCGCGAAAAGGTGACCGAGGCGATGTTTACCTTTGTGGCGATTGATGATGCGGGGCGGCCAAGAGTGGTGGGGTAGGGGGCAAGCGCCCCCGTCGAGTGACGATCAAAAGAACCCAAAGACGTAAAGCAGGATAATCACGAAGATAGGAACCCCCATAAGCCAAGCGACAATACCTTTCATGATCTTCTCCATTTGCTGTTGCTAAGTGTCCCATCCCGGACGTTTGCATTGACGAACGCCGTCTGCCACTCTTCATCGCACGGGCTACGCTGCGCGAGCTGATCGCGGGGCTGGAAGCGCGTGCTTTTGGTGGGGCCACGCGATGATGTTATC
>Ga0209390_10005964_pt1 | contig 16726 bp, 14 predicted proteins | sample BON01_FD_187212 | JGI IMG/M metagenome (GOLD analysis project Ga0209390, IMG submission 187212) | Freshwater microbial communities from Lake Bonney liftoff mats and glacier meltwater in Antarctica - BON-01 (SPAdes) (version 2) | ecosystem: Environmental > Aquatic > Freshwater > Ice > Glacier...
CGGACTCGCCAATATAGGCAAGTTGACGATCCGGCTCGTTTTCGTCTTCGCCGATCAGGATGTACACCCCTGGCCGCTCGATCTCGGGAAACGTCTTGCGCACCTCCCCAAGTTTATTGCGGCGGAATGCGATGGCTTGGATCGTCGACATCATGATCTGGGCAACGCGAATGCCGTTCGGGTCGCCATCGAGCAGGAAGATATTGATTGAGCGGGGTTTCATAGGCCTCTTTTTTCAGTCATCGGCATTGTTTGCTTAGCGAAAGAGCGGTGATCATAGCCGTTTCCGCCTTCACCTTCATTCTTTCGCCACAACAGTATCGTAAAGTCCGTAATGGGTCAGTCCCTCGTGGCTAGCAATGCCAGTATAACTTAGCGACGCATCTTCGTAACGGCGGAATGCGAACACTGCTTGGTTCATTTGCTCCGTGTTAAACACCTTGAGGCGCACAAGCAGGTGGAAATCCTTTACGGTCAGACCTGTGACAGTCAGGAAAAGGTCGGGCTCCAACTTCGTGATCACATCCTGGAGAGTGTTCTCGCGAAAATCTGTTAGGTACATGAATGCTGGGATCCGGGTCGCGAACTTGATCAGTTTCTCTTGGACCAGCTTTCGCTTGGACTTGTATTCTTTTTCCTCGTCCGTGAGTTCCTTTTTTTCATTTTTGGTCAAATCACTGGACTTTGCCTTATTCTTGAGAGCTTTGACCTTCTCGCTCTTGTTGATAATTGTTTCGATGATGTTGTCGCCCAGCGCTCGCCAACCTTCAATGCGCTCGACGGCCGCCATCGCTTCAGGGTTATCCATGATGCGGCGCAGCGTATCGTTGTCCACGTTCACCAGCAGCGCGCTCTCCCACTTGCGCGCAAGTAGCGTGGCTGAGGTGCCTGCCATAGCGATATCGAGAATGCCCCCAGCGTCGATCTGGGTCATATTCGCGCCGTCGTATGCCAGCACCGGCAAGAACGAGACCAGATCCCTGACTGCGTTTTCGGGGTTATCTTCGTTAGGCGACAAGCCGATACTGTACTCGGAAAGCTGGCGAAGAGCGCGTGTTGGCGCGAAATCGAAGACGAAACAGGCGGGCTTGAGGATTTCCTCCTCGTTTGGGTTGTCGCCATTCGGGTTTTTGATTGACCACGGTGACTGCACACGAAACGCTGCCTGAAAATAGGTTTCCGGTGACTTCAGGTTGCGAAGCATCAGGATAGACGACCACTGCGCCACTGTGACGCCGGTGGTCAGCTTGCCGCAGGACAGTGTGATGGTCTTTGTGTCGAACCCGCTGCCGATTGCCTTGCGCACGGGTGGCAGCGCTTCAAGGCCGATCCCGGCATTTGCTCCCGCCGCCACAATGATCCCGTAGTCATGCCAGAACGTATTGTGCTTCTCAGCCAACAGGCTGGCCATCGCATGGCAGGCCGCCACATTGGGCATGAACCAGAATGCGTGCTGTAGGTATGGCAGTAGTCGCACGTCGGAATAGGGGAAAGGCGGCCTCGTGCCAGTCTTGAGGTGTTCGACCGCCCTCGGCGTGTATTGGCCCCGGATGATGTCCAGCCATTTCTGCACGTCGCTTTTGTGCTTGAACTGGGCAGCACTGTTTGTTCCGGTCGCCGAGAAGAATTCGTTCAGATCGAACTCGTCGAACTCGCCAGAACTGGCAACGGCAACCAACTCGTCAGGCATCTGATACGTCAGCAGCCGCATCTGCGGCAGTGCCCCATAAGGGTTCCACTTGTCCGGGTTCTTCGCCGCGAACTGGGCCTTGGCGCGCTGTTCGTCGGTGTAGGTCCAGTTGAAGATCTGCTCTTCGATGAACTCGCCAGTCGCAAGCGCCTTGAACGGCGTGCCGGAAAGGTAGAGGTACGCCTTGGTGGTGATGGGAAGGAAATCTGCTTCCTTCTGGGACAAGACGTTCAAGTCCTCGTTCATGTCGTCCAGCCCGGCACCGTATTCGAGTTTGGCCTCCTTCTTGAAAACCGCGTCCTCCTCGCCCTCAAACAATTCCTTGGCAGTGTCCCGCCACGCGCCAAAATGGTACTCGTCAAACACGACGAGGTCCCAGTTCACTTGGTGCAGCCATTCGTTCCGGGCCTTGATGTTCCCGGCCGCATCGCGGCCCAGCAGGTCTTGAAACGAGCCGAAAAAGACCACAGGCTTGGTCGCGTCGATCTGTGTCGGATCGCTGCCCGAGGACCGCGACAGGTATTGCCAGCCCTCGAAATCAATATGGCTTTCGAGATCGGTCTGCCAGGCGTCTTCGACAGCAGGCTTGAAGGTCAAAACCAGCACCCGTTTAGCGCCCATCTTCTTGGCAAGCTGATAGGAGGCAAAGGTCTTGCCAAAGCGCATCTTCGCATTCCACAGGAAGCGTGGGACAGCGTGCATGTCTTCGGACCAGCGCGAATGAAAATAACCATGGGTCACGCGAACCGCTTCAGACTGCTCCCAACGCATTCCGAAGGTCTGGTGACGGCTACCGCCGAGTTTCTTGCCGGTCCGCAGTTCGGTAAGGACGGTCGCAACGTCGGCCACCGTGCAGCGCATCCACTCCAGTTCGCTTTTGGCATAGCCCTTGCGAGCCAAGGCGGCGCGAACCTCGTGGTCAGAAAAGATTGAGCCGTCGTCCCGCTCGGCGGGTGAATCTAGTTCAATACGGAAGTTCTTGATGGCAGCGGTGCGAAGCTGTTCGCCCACGCGGCTTTTCACGTCGCGCGTGGTCTGGCCTACCTTGAGAAGCCCAGTATGCGCCTGATCGGCTATAGAATAGGCATAAATGCGGGGACGCGCTTCGGGTTTCGGGGCGAGAATGTCGTCAATGGTCGGCCTATTCATCTTCGCCGTCATCCACAGAAACTTCACCAAACAAATTGCCAACCAAATCCATGGGGCGCACGATCTTCTCAATGAAACCAATTTCTTCGTCGGTAAGTCCATACCGATAATAGAGGTCGGCATCTGTCCATTTCTTCGTCCACTCTTGGACGGGGACAAAAGTGTAGACCTTGCGAGTGGTGTCCTGAGAAGGCTTGTGTAGAAGGATCAAAAGACGTGTCAGGCGGCAGGTTAAATAAGAAATCGCGCTTTCGGCCTCGTCCTTTGTGGCGAACGGGCCGATGCACAGGTAAGTTTCCGACGAGATCGAGCCTGGCCCAGCAACGAACGGCGTGCTTATGATCCGGTGCGGGTAAGTGTCCCTGTTTCCTGTTCCTGGCGCGGCGCGACCGACGAATATCTTCCATGCATCAATCAGGCCGCCATTTGCTGTTATGGCATTCCGAGCAATATAACCCGTTCCACCGTTCTGATAAACGAGCAGATCGTCGTCAGAATGCTTCTTAATCTTTCCCTTGAACTTAGTCTCGAGGCCAAATGGCTTTCTAGAGCTGACGAGACGATCAAATCGCAGTTCGTCAGAAAGGGACAAGAGTTCGCCCTGCGCCGTTTCCCTTGCAATAACTTTTCGGAGGATAGAGAGCCCCTCGTTAAACCGGATAAAGATATCCGCGCCATTTTCTAGGAGAGGACGCGTGGCTTCAGAAACTGGCCAGTCCTTAAAATTTGTTGAAACATGGCAAGGTCCAGGGTTTTCTTTGTCCCAAAGAAAATAACAGACGCCGCCCTTTAATCCGACACCTGGGAATACGTCGGCAGCACTTAGGTAATCTTGAATCGAGCGCAGTCTATTGTCCGAGAGCATAGCCTCGCGAAATTCATCAAGCCCTTTGCCGCCTGAGAACCAACGTGAGGGAATTACCATAGTCAGATACCGCGGCTCGAGCTTTCTCGCCTGCTTTACAAATAGCTGGTAAATTGGCGCCGCGCTGGTGCCGTGACCTCCGTCATCGAGCTGATAAGGTGGGTTTCCAATTACCACGTCGAATTGCATGTCGTCTCCAAACAGCTCGGCGATCCGAGTCTTTATGTCGTCGGTGTGGATAAACGCATAGGCGTGGGTTTCCAGACCCTCGCCGCGGAATAAGGTCAGTTTACTTGCTCCGCAGTATTTGCACTTATCCGCTGCCCATGTATGTTCCGTGCGTTCGAACCAGATGTTCCCGCTGGCAGTCTTGAAGCTGCGGGCAATAGAATGCTCGCCATTTGCTTGCTTTGAACAATACAAGCTGCGCCGAGCCAAGAAGCTGGTCAGTTGCGTGATGCCGATACCGAAAACCTGTGTGGTAAGGATATGATCTACACGGGACTGAATATCGGGAATTTCCGATGCCAGCCCAGCGGTCAGACGGCTGGTGATTTCCCGCAAGAAAACGCCTGACTTTGTGAACGGATCAAGGAAATTCACTTGGCTGTTGGTCCAAATGCTCGCGCCGTCATGGTCTGCCGCCCAAGCATCAGCCAAGGTATCCAGCATTCGGTTGGCGAATTCGGGCGGCGTAAACACCTCGTCGTTAGACAGGTTTGCGATGCAGGTCAGCACATCGGGATTTCGTCCACGCAGGGTAAAGCTCACTTGATCGGTCATGCAGCCTCCTTTGGAGTGCCATCATTGGCAGAGGCCAGATCGCGCACCGTCATCGTCGGCCATGTCTTGATCGGCATGAAAATTTCATGCTTGCCAAGATGCGCAAACAACGACCCTTGGGCGCTGAAGGACGAAGACCCCGTCAGCACATCCAGACGGAAATCACGGCGCTGGAACCTGCCTTTGCCCAGATAGCCCCATTCGGCAAACGTAATCGGCAGGCCATCCTGCGCGCGCATGGTCAGCGCATCGCCATGCACGAGGTTCTGCGACAGCACGAAAAAAGCGGCGCAATACAACTCGTCTGTATCGTCGATGTTCAGATATTCGGCCAGAACGTCGAGCATGTTCGCCCGGCACTCCGCGATGTTGTCTGACAGAAGTTCGATGCCATACGTGCACATCAGTCCCAGAAGGGCATAGTGCCGCTTTTCAAATTCGGATTTCCCGAACTTGATTTCGACGGCTGCCAGCTTTCGCTGAAGCACCCGGATCAGAAAGTTGCCGCTGCCACAGGCAGGCTCAAGGAACCGCGAGTCTATGCGGTCGGCCTCGCCTTTGACAAGGTCAAGCATTGCGTCGACGAGCCAGCCTGGGGTGAATACTTCCCCATGATCGGCAACGCGCTTCTTGGACTTGATCAGGCTCATACAAATTTCATGACAGATTGGTTCCGTGTGGTAAATGCGCCCTTGGCTGCGCGCTCAGGGCAATTGCGTCGTATGCTTGCTGTCGCGATCTTCATGCTGCTGGGGCTGCCTTTTCAAGTGATAGAAGCTGATGCGCTATTCCTCCGTACGAAAAAAAGGAACTTTAGTGACCCTAGCTCACCAGATGGGCAGAGTCATCCCAAGCCCAATAGGAGACGCTCATAATCTCATCTGTATCCAACGTCTTGACATAATCGACAATGCTCCCGTCCAAGTGATACGCGAAATGCGCGTCTGGCACTGGGATCGGCACGACATCCGGCCAGAACGCCGCGATACAGTTGCCGCCCGCAAAGCGCGCGCTTTGCCCGGTGATCCTGTTCGACCCAGTAGCACGCCGTTCGGCTCCGAAAGCCTGCGAGGCAGCATAGTCATCCGGTTATCCATTCCGGTGACATGGTCAAAGGCGGCGTCGACCGACCCGATCAACTCACGGAACTGTGAGGTCCAACCGGGTGCTTCGGAGGTGGCCAGCATGGTTTTGGTGTGGTGGTGGATGGTTTCGGCGATTGCCACCTCGGTGCTGTCGCCTGTGTGATAAAGCCCGACCGACCCATCGGTGAACCGCCCTTGCCGCAGGAGTGAGATATCCCTCAGCCAAGCGCCTCGCGCAGCGATGCCGCCACTGAGTCAGCTGCGCTCCTGACCGGATCTGCAGCGAGGTGGGCATAGCGCGCAGTGGTCTGCACCTGCGTGTGCCCCAGCAGCTTGCCGATCATGGGCAGTCCTTGACCAGAGGCTACGGCCGTAGACGCAAAGGTGTGTCGCAGGTCGTGGATGCGGACATCCTTGACCCCGGCGCGGGCGCGGACACGCTGCCAGAAGGGCTGCAGATCGCTGAGCGGCTTGCCGGTGAGGGTGCCGGTGATGACCCATGGGTTGCCTTCGATGCGCTGGGCATGATGCAAGTATTCAACGGCCGGTATGCCGAGATGGACGACCTTCTTGCCGGTTTTTGAATCCGGCAGGCGCAGGGCGCGCTCGTGGAAGTCGATGTAATCCCATTTTAGCGTCATGATTTCGCCGAGGCGGCAGCCGGACAAAATCAGCAGCCGGGCTGCCAGAATGGCGGATGATAATTCGACGCCCTCGCTTTCCATTTCCCGCAGCACTTCGCCGATCCTGCGCAACTCGGCGGCGCTGAGAAACCGCTCACGCTTTTCTTCGGGATATTTCCGGATGTGCTTGCGCGGATTCGATCCATCCGGCCGCAGCCCCCACATCTCAGCCAGCACGAACATTTTGGAGACCAACTCAAGGCAGCGATTTGCCTGATAGGGGATGTGCCGCAAATCGTGGTGGAACTTCGCCACATCGGCGCGGGTGATTTCGGGAACGGCCAATCGTCCGAGTGCGGGCAGGATGAAACGCCTGAGGTTGCCGCGATATTCCTTGGCCGTGCTGGCCTTCAGACGCACCGAGATATGTTCCTTGTCGAAGCGTTCCGCCAGTTCGGTGACCGTTGCGGCGTTGCGTTTTGCGGCGCGATCGGCAGACGGATCTTCGCCGTTCCTGACGGCGGCGATGATCGTGATCGCGCGGGTGCGGGCCTGATCGCAGGTCAGCACCGTGCTGGGGCCGAGGCTCATGCGTCGTGGGCGGCGCCCTGCGCGATATTGTACCACGAAGCTTTTGCGCCCGCTGGGCATTATGCGCACCCCGAAGCCGGGGATGCTTTCATCCCAGATAAAGAACTCCGCCGCCTGCGGTTCGGTCGCGTCGATGGTGCGTTTGGTCAGTTTGGGCATGGTTGATCCTGCGCATTGATGGTGGCTGGCCACTACAGTGGTGATCATCTGCATACAGTCAACGAACACATTGAAATCGCGTAATAAAAAGAATATCTGCGTAGTGGCGGGACCGATCAAAGGCCCTTTTTTCTGACGCGAGACTGGTCTTGGTGTCGAATCAGTGACGGTATTTCGCTTGTCCTTGACCGCTGCTAAGGTGCGATTGAGCTAAAGATGGATTCCCAATGGCATCGAAAACGACCCTGAACGCTAAGAACCTCGAGACGCTGGGCGCCGCACGTCTTGCTGACCTGCTGATCGAGATCAGCACCGGCTCGGCAGTGGCCAAACGACGGCTGCGGCTAGAACTGGCGGGGGCGCAAAGCCCGAAAGAGGCGGGGCGCGAGGTGGCCAAGCGGCTGACCAGCATCGCGCGGGCGCGCAGTTTTGTGAACTGGCAAAACCGCAAGCCGCTTGTCACCGATCTGCAAAGCCAGCTTCGGGCGATCAAGGAGCAGATCGCACCGACCGATCCGACCGAGGCGCTTTCGCTGGCCTGGCGCTTCATGCAGGTGGCAACGCCGCTGTTCGAGCGCTGCGATGACAGCAGCGGCATCGTCATCGAAGTTTTTCATGATGCCTGCGCGTTGCTGGGAGAGGTCGCGCTTGCCGCCGGGTCGCCGCCAGAGTCGCTGGCTGATGCGGCGATTGATGCGCTGCGCGACAATGGCTACGGCCAGTATGACGGATTGATAGCCATCCTGACGCCCGCGCTTGGGGAAGATGGTCTGGCGCATCTCAAACAGCGGATTGAGGCGATTGCTGCGACGCCGGTTCCTGTGCCGCCAAAAAGCGAATGGGAGGCGGTGGGGTATGGCAGCGGCGGCGCGACTTATGCGCATCAGACGGAAGAACGCTTCAGGCAAAGTATTGTGAAGACGGCGCTGAAGGACATTGCCGATGCGATGGGCGACGTGGATGCCTTCATCGCCCAATATGATCCGGAAACGCGAAAGGTGCCGAGGATTACCGCCGAAATTGCTGTGCGTCTGCTGGCCGCTGGTAGGGCAGGGGATGCGCTTGGCTTTATAGAACGCGCTGATGTCGGCAAGGACAGCTGGGTGCCCCGCGAGTGGCAGGACACTCGACTTGAGCTGCTTGAGGCGCTTGATCGCAAGGAGGAGGCGCAGGCTTTCCGTTGGAGCTGTTTCGAGAGCACTCTAAATTCTGAATACCTGCGCGATTTTCTAAAGCGGCTTCCCGATTTTGAGGATATCGAGGCCGAGGAACGGGCCATGGACCACGCCGCGGCGCGTCCGCGCGTGACGCCCGCCCTCGGCTTCTTCCTGGACTGGCCGTCGCCAGACCGCGCCGCCCGGCTTCTGATTGACCGCCACAGCGAAATTAACGGTGACCACTACGAGTTTCTCGTGCCCGCAGCTGAGGCCATCTCGGAGCGCCACCCACTTGCCGCCACGCTGGCTTTGAGAGCTATGATCGACTTCACACTGTCGAAGGCCAGATCAAAGCGTTACCGCTACGCCGCCCAGCACCTCGTCGAATGTGCGGGGCTGGCCGAGAGGATCGAGGACTACGGGACGTTTGAGCCGCACGCCACCTATATCGCCCGGCTGAAGCAAGAGCATGGCCGGAAGTCCGGTTTCTGGGGGCACTCCGCATGACGACCCGGTACGACATCATTCCCTATATTCATGTGGACATCGACCGCCTGACGCAAACATTGAGGGGCTTTGCCGGTCAGATCTTCGCGGTACTCCGGTCACTGCGGCCAAGGCGGCGTTCCAGCCGTCTGACCCCCCAGGACGCAATCAGGATAAGCGCCAGATATTCCAGCACCAACAGGCTGTAAATCTCCAGCGGTCGGTATTCGACAACCACCAGTTCATTCGCGCGCCGTGTCAGCTCGCTGTAGCCGATGACCGACAACAGCGACGACGCCTTGAGCATATAGACGAACTGGTTGCCCAACGGCGGCAGCACCCGGCGGATGGCTTGCGGCAGGATGATGAAGCGCAGCTTGTCGGCATAGCTCAGCCCCAGCGCGTCGGCGGCCTCGCGCTGCCCGGCGTCCACCGATTGCAGACCCGCGCGGAAAATCTCGGCCTCAAAGGCGCTGTCGCACAGGGCCAGTGCCATGACCCCGGCAAAGAAGATGCTCAGTTGCAGACCGGTCAGCACCGGCACGCCATAATAGATCCACAAGATCATCACTAGCATGGGCACGGCGCGGAAAAACTCCACATAAACCCGGCTGAGGATCGCCAGCACGCGGTTCGACGACAGGGCGGGCAGCGCAAAAATCAGCCCCAGAATGACCGACAGCGTGATCGAGACCAGCGCCACGGAAATCGTCGAAAAGACGCCGTTCACCAGAAATTTCAGGTTGTTCAACCCGCGATCATCAAAGGGCGACACCACATGCCAGCCCCAATTGTAATTGCTTTGCGCACACCCACCCAGCACAAGGATCGCCGGGACAAGCAGCAAGGGACGAAGGCGGTTCAACATCAGGGGCGGCCTTTTTCAGTGAGACAGTATCTGGTCAAGAAACAGCTTGGTCCGTTCATTTTCCGGGTTTTCAAAGAACTGCCGGGCCGGAGCTTTCTCGACGATCCGGCCCTGATCCATGAACACCATCGTATCGGCCACCCGGCGCGCAAAGCCCATCTCATGGGTGACGCAGATCATCGTCATTCCCTCGGCGGCCAGTTCGGCCATCACATCCAGCACTTCGCGGATCATTTCGGGGTCCAGCGCCGATGTCGGCTCGTCAAACAGCAGGATGCGCGGCTTCATGCACAGCGCGCGGGCGATGGCGACGCGCTGTTGCTGACCGCCCGACAGCTGGGCGGGATATTTCCGCGCCTGTTCGGGGATGCGCACCCGGGTCAGCAGGGCCATCGCTTCGGCCTCGGCTTCGGCGCGCGACAGGCCCCGCACCCGCATCGGCGCAAGGGCCAGGTTGTCCAGAATGCTCATATGCGGAAACAGATTGAACTGCTGGAACACCATGCCAACCTCGCTGCGGATCTTGGCAAGGTTGCGGGTATCATCGCTCAGCGCCACACCATCGACGATGATCTGCCCGCTGTCATGCGCCTCAAGCCGGTTGATGCAGCGAATCAGGGTTGATTTGCCAGAGCCTGACGGCCCGCAGATGATCACCTTTTCACCGACATGCACCTTTAGGTCTATATCGGTCAGCGCAGTAAAATCGCCGAAGTTCTTGCCGACCGATATCAGCTGCACGGCGATTTGCACGCCTTGTGGATCAGGGCCGGCCTCCGTCATTTGTACGCCATCATGGACACTTCGACCAGAATGTCGGGGTGCCAGAAGTTGGCGCAGCCGATGAACGACAGCACCGGGCGCACGGTTTCTGGCACCATGTCGCGATGCGCCTTGGCCGCGATTTCATAAACGCGCGTATCCAGCAGCCAGATATTACAGCGCACCAGATCGTCGGCGCTGTATCCGGCATCTGTCATGGTGGCGAGGATGATCTCATAGCAGCGCACGGTTTGCGCATAAAGATCATCCTTGCCGATGATGGTTCCGTCCGGGTCGGACGGCGAAGTGAGGCAGGTTTCGAACATGCCGCCATAGGTGATCCCGCGCGAATGGCGATGCTCGATTTCCCATGGACGATTCGAAGAATAGGTTTTTATCTTGGGATTCATGCGTTCTCTCCTGACCTCAGCTTTGCGCCGACCTTACTTTTTCAGTTCGACGTGCCAAGTTTCATTCAACTGGTCGAAATACCCGGCCGATTGCTTGAGGAAGATCCAGTTGTTGACGTAATTCAGCCAGACCTGATCGTCGATGGGCGTCAGGAACGCCATCGGCAGGGTGCTACGCGCCTGATCGGGAAAGATCATCTGGATCTGGTCATAGCGTTCTTGCAGGCCCGATGCCTCGATCAGCGTGGTCACGGTATAGTCGGACCGGCCCGCCAGAACTTCCTGCCAGCCGTTGCCGGGGCTTTCGACGCTGCGGATCTTGGCATTGGGCAGTTCGGCGCGGATATAATCTTCCATCGTGGTGCCAAGCGTGACGCCCGCCGTGACATCGGTGCTGTTAAGGTCATCCCAAGTCTTGAAACGGTCAACATTCTGTTTCAGCACAATCGGCACAAAGCCGTTGATGCCCCAAGGCGTGCTCATCCCCACGACCTTGGCGCGCGACAGGCTCATCGAGGTGCCGCTCATGGCGATGTCATAGCGACTGGCCTGAAGGCCGGTGATCATAGTTTTCCAATCAGTGGTGACAAATTCCACCTCGACACCCAGATCCTTTGCCAACTCTCGCGCCGCATCAATCTGATGGCCGACGAAGTCGGTCTGGCCAACGTCGCGAAAGGTCATCGGGTAGTAATCACCGGTCGTCCCAACCTTCAGAACACCGCGTTCTTGGATCTGGTTGAGAAGCGAGGTCTGGGCCGCCTGCTGGGCCAGTGCCGGGGTGCCGTGCAGGGTGGCGACAAAGCCAAGCATTCCTAGAGCCGCACCCAGAAAAATCGTCCGTCTGGTCTGTTTCATCTTTCATTCTCCTTTATGGATCTCAGAAATTCCGTTTGGGGTCGTGCCCTCGGGAATGGTCGATCGTGCGTTTACGTTCCGTGCTGTGAAAACCTTAAGGCTACTTGTGCCAGCGGCAATTCACGATGGCTGCCGATGAAAGATCACGGCACATCCGTGTTTGCCTGCGCGCGGCGTTCCGCCTCAATCAGCCTGTCCAAGCCATGGCGGAACAGCTTTGCCCCCGCATCAAGGCCAAGGTCAAGCGACGGCGTCGCCAAGGCTTTCATGCCGGCATGCACATTGACCAGAACCGCGCGATCTTCTTCGAACGCCATGCGCGCGCCGGCATTCATTTTTGCGGAAATCTCAGCGTTGCCGCCGTCAGTATTGCGGTGCTGGAACCAGAAATACCTCGTGTTGTCCGCATCAATCGGGGTCATAAAATTATAGGAGATGTTGACATAGGTTCCGACCACCTGATCCGCACCATCGCCCCCGGTTCCGGCAGGGGTGTAAATTGACTTGTTTATCCCGATGCCGGGATAGACCATCTCATAGTGTTGCAGGCGATCGCACGGCCCCTTGAACTTGACCAAAGGGGCATAGTACGGACTCGGTTGCGTGTTCAAGATCCAGCGATCCACCAAAACGCCGGTTTCATGACGCGACAAGCGCAGCGGTTCATTCTCGGTTCCGGCCCCGGCGAACGACGAGACATGCACCCAAGCGACATGGCTTGGGTCTAGTAGGTTGTCGCAAACCCACAGATAGTTGCAGGCGATATCCATCGTCCCGCCATCGGTATAGCCCCAGTCGGGATTGTCGAAATTCTCGATCTTTTGGATAAGGTCCTGGTCTGCCTGTTCGGGGGCTCCCATCCAAATCCACAGCAGTCGATAGCGGTCGATCACCGGATAGCTGTGCACCCGCGCGCGTTTTGGAATGCTGTCGGGTTGGGTCGGGGCAGCCACGCAGGCACCGGCACAATCGAAGGTCAGCCCGTGATAGCCACATTCAACCGTATCGCCACAGAGATTACCTTGAGAAAGCGGCAGCTTGCGGTGAGGGCAGGCGTCCTCGAGCGCAACGGCGGTCCCGTCGGCCTTGCGATACAGCACTACCTTGTCGCCAACAACGGTCAGGGCCGCCAGCTTGCGCCCGAAGTCTGCGCTCCACCCGGCGACATACCAACAATTTCTTAGAAACATATCTGCCTCCCCGCTAGTTCGGTGAATCATCGTGCGGGCCAAGGCGGGACTGGCGCAACCGTCCAGACATAATACAACACATTAGCACAGGTTAACTTACGGATGGGCTTCGATCCCTGCCGCCTCATGACGCAACCAGTCGCGAAACTGTCTGATCCTGTCTGTTTGCAGCGCCGTCTTGGTGCAGACGATCCAATAGGAATATGGCGAGGCGACTTTGACGTTCAGCGGAGCGACCAGCCGCCCGTCTGCCAAGGCCGCCTCCACCAGCGGCGAGCGGCCAAGCGCCACCCCGTAGCCTTCGATGGCAGCCTGCACAACCATGTTAGATTGACCGAACCTGCGTGTGTTGCGCGGCTTTGGCAGGTGTACTCCGGCCCTCTCCGCCCAAAATGACCATGTCGGTAGGTCGCCGCCATAATCGGACAGATCATCTATCAGCAGCGTGTGACGTTCCAGATCGCCGACAGCACTGATCCCGCCAGCCTTGGCTATAAGTAGGCCGGGGGCGCAAACCGGTATAAGCGTCTCACTCAATAGCTTTTCCACATGCATGCCGTGATAACTGCCCAGTCCGTAGCGAATCGACAGATCGCAATTCCCCGCGACCAGATCGCCGCCGGATGTGTTGGTGTGGATGGATACTTGCAGGTCAGGCTTGGCCTGATCAAAGCGGATCAGGCGTGGAAACAGCCAATTCACCGCAAAGCCTGGCAGGGTGGAAATCACAATGGTCACGTTGCGCTGTTTTCGGCTTTGCATTTCGCTGCAAAGTTCCGAAATCGTACCCAATCCCTGTGCAATGGCTAACGCCAGGGCTGCCCCGTCATCGGTGGGTTTGCTACCGGATCGGCCGCGGTGCAAAAGGCTGCACTTCGTCCATTCCTCCAGCGCCTTGACCTGCTGGCTGATCGCACTTTGCGTCACGTTCAGTTCCGTGGCGGCACGGCTGATGCTGCCCAGCCGCGCGGCGCTTTCGAAACTGCGTAACGTGGTAAACGGCAGATTGCGAATCATATTAGTATCTCTAATGGCTGGGATAATGCTTTTACGATGACGGTGCCCAAGGCAAGAACTATATTGTGTTCTAGGGAACCAAAGCCGCCTGTGCCCCGTCAAACGTTCGCTGATATCGTAAAAGAGTGGCGCAGCGCATGCAGAAAAAGGACTTTGAGACATGGGCGCTTGGATCGTGATGATACCGGACGACAAGGCGGGGCCGGACCTTTGCGACGTGCTGGATCTGGCGCGCACGCCGCATGGCACGGTGGACAATGTGATGCGGGTGCATTCGCTGCGGCCCAATACGATGCGCGGGCATATCCTGCTCTATCGCGCGGCCTTGCATGATGACTCCAACACCCTGCCGATGTGGCTGCAAGAAGTGGTCAGTTCCTGGGTGTCCGCCCTGAACGCCTGCCCCTATTCCTTTGCCAACCACTGGGCCAACGCGGCCCATCTTATCGGCGATGCCACGCGGGCGGAAACCATCCACGCTGCGCTTTTGGCACGCAAGCCCGAAACCGTGTTTGACGGTCGCGAACTGGCATTGCTGATCTATGCTGAAAAGCTGACGCTGAGGCCGGGTGAAATGGAACAGCCCGATGTCCAGGCGTTGCGCGCTGCCGGGCTGGATGATGGCGAAATCCTCGAAGCCAATCAGATCATCGGCTATTTCAACTATGTAAATCGGCTGCTCAACGGACTGGGCGTCACCACCGATGGCGATGTCGTCGGATATTACAAGGCGGAGTGACAGAGTGGATTGGCCGAAGTTCCTGAGCGAGACGGAAACGCAGATCGGCGCGTTCGGCGCTAAGGCCCCTGATACAATCAAGGGGTTTGGCGCAATGGGCAAGGCCGCAAGAAGCGGTCCGGCGCTGGCCGAGACAACAAAGGAATTCGTAGCATTGGGCATCGCCATCGCCACCCGCTGCGACAGTTGCATCGGGTTTCACGCCCGATCTCTGGTGCGGCTGGGTGCGACCCGGGACGAGATCGCAGAGGTGTTGCAGATGGCAGCCTACATGGGCGGCGGCCCGTCCATTGCCTTCGGCGCAAAGGCGCTTGAGGCATTTGATCAGTTCAGCGCAGCGGCGCCCCCCATTGATTCCTGATCGATGGGTGTCACTGGCATCAATCCCGGCGCGCTGAATATGTTAGTCAATTGCGCAGGTGTCCGGCCCGGAAACAGAGTGCTTATCGCTGTTGAACCGGCAGATTTCGGATACTACAGTGCGGATCTAGCACCGTGTGTGATCGCTGCGGCGCAACACTTGGGCTGCACAGTCGAGGTCATCGACACTGGCTTTGACCCGGAGGTTCGGTCGATACCCGAATCGGTCTTGGCACGCAGCCCCGGCGTCGATGTGATCGTGTCCCTGTCGCGAATCGGCGATCAGTTGCGGTTTGATGCGAACCCTACGGGACCTCGCCGCGTTCAATGTTATGCGCTTGATGCGGCCACGCTCGGCTCGGCTTTTGGGACAGTACCATACGCCGCACTTGTTGCCTTACGTAATGCAGTCGATAAGGCATTTTCGGCCGCGTCCGAAATACGGATAAGCTGCGGCAAAGGCACACGGATCACCGGTCGTGCCCCGCGCGCAACTCCGCCCGGAGACACGAGTTGCGCGCGCTTTCCGCTGTCGGTGTTCTCGCCGATTCTTGCCGGTGGCTTCGGCGGTCAGGTCGCCCTGCCCGGCTTTCTCATCGGCACCGGCTCGCGGTATTATGCGCCCTTTACCGCCTCGCTGCCCGACGGCATGTTCGCACTGCTCGAACATGGCAGGCTGGCTGGGTTTTCTGGCCCGGCCGAAGGGCAGCGGCAGGCCAATGCGCAGTATGATTTCGTGTCCGCGCGCTACGGCCTTGACCGCAACGCCGTGCATTCCTGGCATGCGGGCATTCATCCCGGCTGCGGATTTTCCGGCAAGATCGCACGATCCTACGAGGCGTGGAGCGGGTCCGCCTTCGGCAACCCGAGAATTTTGCATTTCCACACCTGCGGCGCGGCCCCACCCGGCGAAATATGCTGGAACATCATCGACCCGACAATCGAGGCAGACGGCCTGCGGCTTTGGGACAACGGCATCCTGCGGCCAGAGTTGCTGCAAGGCGGCCAACAGATCCTTGCGGATTACCCCGAGCTGGCCTGCGCTTTCAATGCGCCGCAAACCTCTATTGGGCTGTGACTTGTGGCCCTGCGAAGTTCAGGCAATCGCCCCGCTTGCCCCCCTCCAGCAGTGGCAGTCACACCGCCATATGACGCTTCTTGAGTTCGGCCTGGGCGTCGAACGCACCTCAGTAGCCGTAAACACCATCTGCCCGTCGTCGAAAACATAAAGCAGGTTCGCACAGGCCCGCGCAAATCCGACATTCTGCTCGGTCAATATCAGCGTCGTGCCGTTTTTACCGTCGCATGGCTTCCATCTGGACATCCAGATCTCGCACGATCACCGGGACAAGATCTTTGGTTTGCTCGCCCAACAAAACAATTTTGAGTTTCGCATGCAGCGCGTGCGATGGCCAGAATCTATTTCTGCCCGCCGCTTAGTTCGAACTCTTTCACGCACCCAGATCGGCGAGCATCGAACATATCCTGTTCAGTGCGTTGATCTCGCAGACCTGCGTGCTGGGCCACAGGGAATGCCTGCTCATGCGTATGTTCTCGGCCACGCTCAGATCCGGTTAAATATGGCGAGCGTCGGCTCAGCCCCGTCAGCGATCAAACGTGGTGATCGTCATGCTACCGGAACATCAACCTTTGCCCGTGTGGAAGCATAGTGGAAGCAAGAGGGAGAGGTTCGCATCGGTTTCTTGCGAAATCCAGCGTATGGACGATCTGGGGCAGGGGGCCGCAAGCCACGGAAAATGCGAAGAATAGCGAAGTCGTGAGGGGTTGTTCATGGTTCGTTCGCCGTGGCTCATAACCTGAAGGTCGTAGGTTCAAATCCTACTCCCGCAACCAAAATATCACAATAAATCAAACGTTTAGTTCCCTAGTAAAAGACTGGGGAATTTGGTGCGCGCATTCTGGTCAACGCCTGG
>Ga0209390_10005965_pt1 | contig 16720 bp, 17 predicted proteins | sample BON01_FD_187212 | JGI IMG/M metagenome (GOLD analysis project Ga0209390, IMG submission 187212) | Freshwater microbial communities from Lake Bonney liftoff mats and glacier meltwater in Antarctica - BON-01 (SPAdes) (version 2) | ecosystem: Environmental > Aquatic > Freshwater > Ice > Glacier...
CGCTCGGCGTGTCGGCTTTTGCCACCATCCTGCACCATCGAACTCTGGCTCAAGCTGCCCACTCCACCAAGAGCCCGGTAAGAATAGGACAGGTCTATCCTTATCGAATCTGTCGGCGAGCTGTTAGTCTGAAAGAAAGACCTTGCCAGGCTTGGATTCTGTTGGTTTTCAAGTTTTCGGTCGCTTCATGCCCATTTACCTGAGCCTTAAACTCCACCATGTTGGCCACACCTCTCCGATCTGCGCCTCTGCTATCTGCCGCACGTGTTTTACCTTTCTGACAAAGCTTGTGCCCATTGTTTGCGTGTTGACTGCTACTTGTTCACCGAGTCGTCTTCTTGTCGCCGCTCCTTTTTTGACTGGGCGACTCCTGTCAAGCTCTGCAGTATTAAATTCTGCATGCTCATCGATTGCCTTCTTCACCAATTCTGGGGCTCGATCCAGGAAAGAGTGCGCATCCCATATCGAATGCATGTCGTCAACGAGCTTGGTCGACGTGCGTGGTCGACGTGCGTCTTTGCCTGCAGATGGTCGACGTGCGTCTGGTCGACGTGCGTCGACTAGACAGCAGATGGTCGACGTGCGTCTTGGCCTGTCGGCTATCTCGCTTACTACGTGCAGGCTTAACTATATTTGTAAAGAGGTGTTGCACTATTTCCCGGACCTCTTTTACATCGTCTGCACCTACTCTCTGTAGCTTCATGATCTTTAGCAAGTCGGCGAGAGAATCCCATACGTCACCTCCAGCCAAGCTTCTGCGGCAATACTCCACCGTGCTTGCGACTAATTTCCGCTTGCGTTTGGCTTTTGATGTCATATCATCGGACCCCTTGTCGTCTGACGTCTCCTTGCCTCTCTCAGCTTGGAATTTTGCGAGAGTTTCTTTTGTTTCGATCCACTCTGCCAACACCGTTTGGGATCGCTCGAATTTGTTGACACTCACTTTGCACCTTCTCTCTGCTGATGGTAGCTCGAGGCCTTTCCAATCAACCAGATTCAAGTACTCTTGCATAAGAAATTGGGTGGTGCGGTGGAGTCCTTGCGCATAGGGTACACGCACTCGAACTCTTTGCTCACCATTCGACGTTGCAGACAACCTGAGCTGTGGTGGCAGATCCTGATATGCTTTTGAATTTATAGCCTACGGCTGTCCTTGGTAGATCTTCAACGCTTTCGAACCCTGCCCCTTTTAAGATGGGTATGCCTTTCTTCATAGTGTCTTCACCTGTCCACAACAGATTCTAGAATTGTGCATTAAGGCCCCACGCAGTTGGCTCAGTGTCTACACGCGATCCCCCAATCTGCTCAATTCGTGTTTTGCACTTCCGGATGCACCGCGTTGCCGTTGCCCATCTCATCTTTGCAGGGACAAGCTCTGAAGCTAGTTTTTGGTCCATTTTTCTGCCCATGTGACTGACACTTTTTGACTTTGCAACGACTTTGCGAATGGTGACCAGAAATCTTTTTTTGCTACGTTCCAGTCCCACAGCTCCATTTTGTTAATCAAGTCAGTAAATAGGTTGCAGTGCCACTCTGTCAATGTGCGTGCGAATTGCGCAAGCATAATTTTTTTGACAACATCTTCATGCCGCATGCATTGGTCAACGTGCTGCAGCAAGGCCTACGTGAGTACTCCTGACGACAGGGGGCACTCATGGCCACTCTCTGCAGTTGGGAAGGTGTATAGATATTTTACGGTTGACCATATTACGTGCCATGCGTTTTTATATGCTTGTACCCAGATTTTTTGCAGAACCTCCAACTCACTCTGCAACCATTCGATGAGGGCGGCCAAGAATTGGAAGGCGCCGATTCCTTTCTGTGCGAAGTGTTCGGCAGAAAGTTCTGACGTCAGCGGGTGGCTTTTGATTAGATCACGTGGCAATCTCACTTTTTCACAGTCTACCTTACCTGTCTTGTGGCGCTCATGTCACCATTTCCCCTGCCCCAGTAAACTTGAACCTGGGTACCGGCACGTGTCATTGATGTCCAGCATTTTGAGACGTTGGACATTTATCCTCAGATCTGGTGCTAGCATGCTTTCCCTTCGCTTTCGATCCTTGTCAATGACAAGCAAAACAGTTTTTTTTTTAACGTTGATCTCCATGCCACACCATGTTGTGAACTCCTGCACAACGTCGAATAAAGTTTGCATTCCTCATGGGGTTTCAGCAAAGATCGAGAGCCGTCGATAAAACTTATGTTGTGAAATTGATAGCTGTGGTCGGCGTCTTGACTACTGTCTTCCTGGTTCTTGCCAATCTGCAAACCATGACTGACCTCCTGATTCTGCCCAGTCACCGTGAGCATCCGCAACAGAGCGTTGATAAAGATATTGAACAGTTGCGGGGTCGTGGTGCTTCCTTGCGCTACACCTGGATCAAATGTTATTTTTGCACTTTCTGCGTCGTTTGGAGCCAGACGGACTGTTGCGCTGTCGTAAATTTGCTCCAATAATTTCAACGTCAGTTATTTGAAACATGTTCCACGATCTTTTTCAGCCGCTCGTTGATGATGTAATTGAGCAGTTGGTACCAACTGTTGAGTAGTACTACCGGTCTTTGGTCAGACATTTTGTTGGTGCTACCTCCTTTGTGGAGTTGGGCGATGGTGCCATTCATGGTGAACCGACTCTGGCATGTGGCGTCGACAGTTTTCTCGGGTAGAGTCAATAGTTCATTCACCCACGCTTGCACGATCAAGAATTCCTTATCTGACATTGTCTTCTGTGGCTCATTGGGGCACTTGTCTGGGCCTGGCGCCTTGCCTGGTTTTAGACAGTATTCAACGTACTTTGGGATTTCTTGACTGGTGAGTGCGCCACGCAACCTGCCCTGCGTGCCACTAGCGGTTCTGTTTGCGTCGAATTGGAGCTTGGTCATCAGATCCAGCGGTGCTATTGTTCCTTTGTTCTGCCGGAAATCTGTGAAGTGCCAGCACCCTTGGCAGAAGGCAATTAGCTCTCGTCTGTTGTGCTCGGCTGTGTCATGCGGGAGACCTGCACAGGTCTTGCTCGCATTGCCCCAATTTCAAATCGTGGGCTCAGGTCGCCGTCTTTGTGCACCCACACAGCCTTCTGGCGAGGGACATTCGAGGCAGCAGGGACGGGGGAGAAGGCGGAACCTCAGTAGGCCTGAGCGACGTCAGAACGCACAGTTTCTTGAATCCACATTCCTTACATATAGCAGTCGGCTTGTACCCTTGCGATTCGTAATGGTTTTCCCATGCGGGCTCAATTTGTCCGCCGGTCCATGGGCCATCACTCCAGAGAATCTGCCTACAGGCCATTGCTTGAGAAAAACTAACCATGTCATGCTGTCGAGTGGTTTTTGTGGTCATCAGTGCAATCACGCCCCCTTGGATTGCCTCTATAGTTATGAACTTTGAGAGGGGTCATGAGGGGGCATCGTGAGCATCTTGACGTTTTTGTTGCGTCTTTTGCCTCTTTTTCGCTTCTTTTTGCCCTGCCAAAACCCATTTGACGCAGTCATGCATCATGGATCCCAATGTCCCCGCAGCATAGCCACCGACACTGGGGCTTCTTGAAAAGGCTGCAGCGTTGGTATCTGGGGCACCTCGGGCAGCATTCGCTGCTAGGGCTGCAGTGATGGTACCTGTGGGAGTGGCAGCTGCACTCTTTGGGGCCAAGGCAGCATCTGTTGAGACAGCGCCAGCCACTCCGGGTTTTGTCGTTCATTGTCAGGGTTTACTACTCCGGCATGTTTTTTCAAACGATGTGCACAGTGCTGGTGAGTCAGTTTTCCCTCCACAAACCCATTTTGTGGACCTTTTCACTCCAATCACCAACGTATTTCTCGATTCACCCAGATTGGCTCCATATTCCTCAATTTAATTATTTTGTACCAACAAATCGAAAACACACATTTTCTTGCACGCCCTCATCGTCCTTAGTCTGTGGACAGAAAATCTAACTCAAGCAAGATCGGGAGCCACGTGGCGCCCGGTATGATGTCGGAACCAGGAGGCGTGCCTGACCACGGCAGAATGCCCAGGCATCGGTCATCATCCTCGTGAAATGCCCGAGTTCCTCAGCCCATTACTTTTTCTGTTCTGGCGTGAACAGGAAAAAGGTAGTTAGCCCAGATCATCAAAACCCGCAGCCCAGCATATATATAGACAAATATACTTTGTACACATATACAGTCTACATGTAAACTGCGCTTTAGTTCATCTGGACTCTTCCTGCTCTCTAGTGTCCGTCCTATACCTGGGCTCACATCAAGTACCCAAGTATCTTGTGTGTGTCTACGCGTATATACAAGCACACACCACCCTAACACCCGCAAAAATAGAGAAATATACAAGACAAAACCCCTATCTCCCCCCCTGCCAAAACATAGCCACCCACGCCAGTAACAGGCACCAAACATGAACATGCTGGAAACCCCCCCACTTTCAATGCCCTCCCACACACGCATGCAAGTGTTAAAAAACACCTGTGATACACACGCATGTAGAGAGAGATTGGACAGTACAAATAAATAAAATGCGCCTACACGGGCGCATATGTACACCCTGTGGTGAGTATGGTTACAAGTATACACCGTAGCGTTGACAACACCGGCATATGAAACATCTATCTGGTGCAGTTTTCCACCCACCCCACAACGTACATATGCAAGCACGCAAGCATGCCTGGAACAACAATGCGGCTGCGAATGCGCGAGAAGCTGATGCACGCGCTGGAAACTCTGCACGTCTCCTCCGTTCAACGCGATCAACCACATTTCGAAACTTCAACGCTAGGACTTCATTGAAAAAATTCCCGACAAAAAATGGGGTGACACCGAAATTGCCGAGCAAGTTCGCTCAGTGCTCGTAATGCGCGCCCGCTGTAGATCAGCTGGATTGACTCCGCACCAGCGCGGGTGGACGGATGCTGGCTGGATGGTATCACAGCTGCAACTGTGTAATGGGCCGCTGTAAATGCAGCTGCTTCTGCACGACTCTTCGCGAAAAGGCACGTTGTATTTTACACCACTGTATTCCTCCTGCCTCTCTCAGCTACGCACAAGGCCAACATAGGCTACAGGGAGCTTGGGTCATGCTATCTGTGAGGATGGTGGATCCGCTGTCTGAAAGGAGAGCGGGATCATGATGTGGGACAGCAGAAAAGAACCCTGAGCTATTCCTGTGTTGGGAAGGAGGGAGGGAGGTTGTGGGGTGGAGGATTAGGGGGAGCTCGACGTGCCTACTTGCTGCCGACGGAGGGGAGAAGTGCAGGACCATCTACGTTTGCATCAGTTTTCTGCGTGCCGTCGTCGTTGTGCTTGTCGTCTCAGTCATCATTTTGATTCATTTCGTGGTGGTCATCTTCTCTTTGCGTATGTATGCTCAACAGGTATTTTCGGCGCTATTCACAGGTGTTTTAAACACCATTGCATGCGTACGTAGAATATGTGTGAGCGGGATTTTTCCAGCTGGTCTACGGTTGGTGTTTGTTTCCAGTGTGAGGGATTCGCTTGGGCGATGGAAGTGTCTCCCCATTTTTTACAGGGGGTTGATGTGTACGTGTTGTGTGTGTGTGTGTACGCACCCGCACACACACTGCATGTTTGGTACTTTGATGTGAGCCCGGGTGTCGGGACGAAACACCTGGAGAGCCCGGAAGAAATCCAGATGTACTGTAGTGATAGTATACATATATACCGTGCGGTGTACGAAGTACACGTGTATATATATATGCTGGGCTACAGGTAGAAGTCTGAACTGACTGCCTTTTTGTTTTCCTTCAACATATTTTTTCTTTCACAAAAAATAAAGGAAGAAGATGTGGGCAAAACCACCGATATCTCAAATCTAAAATAGATTTGAGCGCATAGACCCTCAATCAAGGGTACAAACCTGCTTTTTGTAGTAATAAAAGCAATCATCATCATGTACCCACTTTCTGAGACCCCGATATCCTTCAACCCACCTCCCCTTTTCCCAACATACCCCAGAACAGTTCACGGACCACGGGCAAGCGCGGTTTGACCGTCCCAACACTGATGTCAGTCCGGAGTGCAAAAATCAGGAGAAGCTCCGTGCAGCTTCACCATGGCCACTTGCATAGTTAAGCCGGACTGCTGTTCTATACAACTCCAGTAAGCGATCACGCAGGAGGCCTAGCCCAAAGGCACACAATGTGCCTGTTCGAAAAAGACAAAGGATCAATGCAGAACGACCAAAACCCACAGCAGCCCATCAAACGTTCGCGACCACGCGCCGCCCAGGCAACACCCGCTCATCTGCACTGCTGCGGAGCCAATTGACCCGGTCCATTTCCCACTCAAGCTGCGAGCCGCGAAGACGATCCTTCGAAACAGGATTCATATTTCTGCCATTTTCCGCGTTTTGAGGGGTCACGGCGAACAGGCGCTGCTGCTCGGCGTCAGTTCTGGCTCGACCTGGTGTCTTTTGGAGTTTTGTGAGGATTAACGTTTTTCCCATGCAGCCCCATGGGCAGACACCCTGGAGAAAGCCTTTGCAGCACTAGGTAAGGGCGGAAAAAAGAGCATCTCGACAGCCACAGCAGCAGCGACAGCGGCTCACATGGCGAGAGCACTCAACGCAACTATTGCTGAGAGATCACACGAGTACAAAAGACCGGAATGCAGAACGCCGACGTTGTTGAAACCACCGCATAGAAAATCCCCAATCAGTATCCGTCATCAGGGCTTGGTGAAAAACACGCACGTTGAAGGACTGTTACACCACTTATGCAGCACGTGCCACCGTTCTTGAACAGACTGTCGTTTAATCGTATGCCAGTCTCGAGACTGGCTGGAAAATGTGATGGAGGCAAAAATTGTGCGCACACTTGCATGACGGATCTGGCAAATCAAGGGTATAGACCTGCAACATACTGTGGTTATATATGGGGTGGCTACGATTAGTAGGCTCCATAAGATGACAGGGCTCTTTCGCAAAATAGCCCTACAAAAGAGACTATATTCTGCAAAAGAGACCTGTAATTTTATTGGTTTGGCCAAAACAAAAAAATAAAGAATTGTGAAAACATGAAAAACAATTATTGTCGTGTCATCAGGCGTCGTGATGGGGCCACCGTAGAGCGAACGGCTTTGAGGGAAAATCCATCCTCGTTGGCCTGAGATGTGATTCTGTGGTTGAATGTGAAGCTTGCTTCGACAAGACGAATGTCACGATCAGCTTAAAATTATGAGTCATAATTTAATTATTTTCTTTAATTCTTACACGGTCAGGGGTGCTGGTTGCCCTCATGGAAGGCTTGGCGGGCCTGGTAAAGATGCTCATTGTGTTCCAGAATACTGTAATAATTTTTGGAATGATTACACGGCAAGGGGTACACTCAATCTTTTGTACAGACATACATCATGGGGTTGGATGGTCGGGAGCTGACAAAAGGTACGACTTTTCCTTGCAAGAAATTTTTTGTCCCGCAGACCCCTTTCCTGGTACAAATTTTTAGTCGATGTTGGCGGGAATTTTTTGTCCGGAAAACAAAAAGGATATGAGGAAGAGTAGTGGATGAGAAAGAACGCAGAGATGTAGTAACAATTTTCTCAGGTCTCGGGATTAATCTTAGTCGGACGGGAAAATAATGTCTTTGGAGTCATATGTGACAACTAGAAGACACCAAGGAAAGAAAGGGGAAAAATACAACCACCCCAGACCGTTGGATTATCAGTATATCAAAAAGCTTATTAAATCTACTTGTATAAACCCCAGGATTGTAAGCGCCGAAGAGGATGATGTCCAAATATTTACGTCACAGCTCTTGATTACACTCTTTCCTTAGCCCATGGGTTCATATGTGTATATATCATCGGGTTTTGCAATTTTTAATAGATATAGATGTGTATAAATATTGATTTAAATATGAATTCATGTGTACATGTGACTTCATTGTTGTTGTGAGTATCTATTTGATTTTATGTGCTTTTATTACTAGAAACAGTAGTTTAGAACCCTTGTTTGAGGGTCTATTAGCTCAAATCCATGGGATTTGGATTCTTGGGGTTTCGGCCGGAATCGCACCGGGGACCTGTAGATAACCAATATTAATGTAAAAGAAATTTTGACGTGCGTCAATTGGCCGAGAGACAGACATGATCTTGCCGTACACAATTGTCTTCGGTTCGAGCAGTTGCAGAGCCGAGATGTGGCGCATCTTCGTACTGTGGTGTTCAGTACTGAAGTACCTAGGCATTCAAATCATTGGGTCTCCCTGAGGTGGATGAAACACCATCACCAACAACATATCGATTCCAACCACCACATCCGACTCCTTCTCATTGTGTTCAACAGAATCGAAATGATTGTCAAAGACCTTGGACTTTCGCAAGTCCATTACCCAACACATTCGGTCGGTAGATTTCCTTTTGTTTTGTAATCTGTAGAATCCAACATTTTTTTGACTTGAGCAGCTATGGGATAGGGGGGGTCGGGAATTGTGGACAATCAGTGATGCGAGGACATCTTGTACGCGTGGTTTTTTTGTGACAGATCTGTCTTGAATCCCGTCACTATTGTCAGTATCAATGTCCGCCTCGTCAAGTGGCATCTGCTCGGATTCGTTGGGGTTGTGAGGTTTGTAATCGCAAGTGGGCACAGGTATTGCATTACACCTCTGACATTGCGTTGCATATCGAGCAGTTTCCACCATGAATAACATACTCTGAAGATCTGCAACTGCAAAATGTGCCTCACAAGCAGATTGCATGCGCAGGCTTTTCAAAGAATGCATTGGATCCCAGCGGCTGATTATGCAACAAGCCTCTGGGCTAGGGTTCATCCACTCTGTTGGTCCCTCCTGCGTGTGTGCCTCTTGGATCTTCGAGGTTTGAACCACGAACATTGCACGGTTTGAAATTCCACGGTTGAAATTTTTTGCTCGGAATTTTTCTATTTTGGAGCCAAAACCGATTTTTTTGAAAAAAATCCCATGTGTTTCGATTTTCTGTTGTTCATGTTGGTTGGTTTGTTGTTTTTATTTGGTACGACTTTTGATGATGTATTTCACGAAAAAAACAATAACGTTACCCCTTGTTACACGGTACAAATCCCAGAATTCTGTGGGCAGTTTTAAATCTTCGGGCCAGATTGTCTGGAAGAAATTCCATTTCTGTCCTGAGATTCCGTGGGGGCACTTTGGTAGCTAAGAACCAGCTAAGGTGTCACTAGGAAGTGGTGGTGGAAACTTTTCAAAAGTAAAGCGGTCAGTTCCAAAGTGCGAAGGGACACAGAAATGGTTTTCTCAGGTTTTTGGCTGTGCAACGTGGGAAGTCCGAAACTCCACAACTTTTTACAAAGGCATATTGTAACAGAACAACCACATGTGATTGATTGATGTTGCTTTTATTACTTTGTAAGCTTTTATTACTTCGTAAGAAATAGTCTAGTAGCGTTGCTGGAAGCCCTATGTGCTCAAGCATATGTAGCCCTGCTGATAGGCTCTGAGAATCTGTAAGAAAATTGGTTTTGCCAGCTATTTCCGGCGTGTGGCAACAATTTTGGTGCTAAAAACTCGGTTTATCGCGTGTTGTGACCCGGAAATCAGAAATCTAGCTAGGATAACCAGATTCTTAATTGCATCGTAAGATTGCATTTTTTGAGGCGCAACTTTTGCGCTTATAACGCTCATTAAAAAACAAACTGGGCTATGCTGAGTAATCCTTCCAGTGCGTTGATGCTGAATGCCTTGTTGTATTTTATTACGCCAAAAGCGGCTTTCTTTTTGCAAGTTCCGAACTTTACAGAGTCGGAAATTGTGCACAGACCTTGATCGGACTCTCTTCTACATTTTGATTCTCAAAACATATACCAAATTCGAAAGGAAAAATCAAATTCTAGCGCTTGGCGTTTGCTTCTCGAAGACATGCACGAGCGCTGGCCGCATTTTTGCCGCGTCAAGATCACTTTTACATTACTACCGACCAATTCTTTCGTTTCCACAACAACCAATTCGATGAAATGCCTTGTAAACTGGATTCCAGAGAGAATCCGCGTGCGTTCGAGAAATGCCAGAACCCACATCAAGGCAGGGTTCGGTTTTGTTCGAACGAACGTGCGATTTCTGTGGAATCCATCATACAAAGCATTTCATCCACTTTGTTTTTGTGGAAACAAACGACTTTGTCCGCAGTAATCCATGATCTTGATGCAGCAAACCTGCGGCCAGCACTCGAGCAGGGTTGCGGCCCAACTTGCGGGAAGCGAACGCCGAACGCTAGCATTTATTGTTTCAGTACGGATTTGGTATGTGTTCCAATATCAAAATGTAGGTAAGAGTTGGATCTAGGTCTGTGCACAACTTTGGTACTTGCAAAGAGAATGCAGCTGCATAGTGCCAACTTCCGATTTATAAAAGTGTTTGGTGGCAAAATTCGTCGGTAGTCGGTACTGTGCAGCCGCATTCTCTTTGCAAATACTGAAATCATGCACAGACCTAGATCTCACTCTTCTATACATTTTAATGTCAAGAACACTTACAAAATTCGTACGAAAAAATAAAATGCTAGCGCTTGACGTTTGCTTGCCGCAAGCATGCTCGAGCGATGGCTGCAGGTTTGTCGCGTCAAGATCACGTTTGAATTACTACCAAACAATTGGCTCGTTTCCACAAGAAAAAATCAAATGCTTTGTAAAGTGGATTCCATTCAATACGCAAGTGTGTTCGAACAAACCCCAAGTGAAATGATGTGAGCAGAAGCAAGAAAAGAAAAAGAAAAATGGTACACAACTCAAGGTCCGGGCCGGATGGCCCAAACGCCTCAGGCTGGTACGGGCGACTCCTTGGGCCGATTTTGCCGTTATTGGTGATCAACTCTGATCAACTATAACAGCAATCTTTCCATGTGTGGCACTTTCTTGATGAGATTGTTCCCTCATATGAATAATCGTGGATTACTGCCAACCCCAAAAGAAACTGGGGCACGTGCCCACTGGATAGGAAAATATACTATCACTGGAGATAATATCCAGTGATTTTACGTGATTATTCACAGAGGCAAGGCCGGACCTTCCTCCCTCACAACACGGGCCTATCACTCTGGGTCCCTTGTTTACCACTATTAAGTTAACAAAAGGTTGAAAATTCCTCAAAAAACGCCACTGCTACTATTGATGTGTTATTTCATGCAGAGTAAATACAATCTTGATGAAATTTGGTTTCAAATAAGCAACTATAAAAACAACTGGCAGGGGCAAATGCAAGAGGCCATATTCATTTCGATTACGCAGGCATTTTCTAGGTTGTTGGCATTCTATTCCGAGTCACTGTCAACAACATATCGTGTAGCGAACGCAGTTTTTGCGCTGACCCGGTGGGCAGCGCTGCTCCATCTTCCTCTGATCCCGGGTGCTTTTTCTCCCTGTCTTTATACCAGTTGTCGTCGCTCCCTGCTTTTCCTTTCATGTTTGCAATCCGAGTCGGTGCTGATTGTACGTGATTTTCTGTACTGCTGTGAGGGGCATATTCACTTGATTCTTGGCCTGTGACGCTCACTTTTTCACTTGTGTGCATTCCTCCGAGTGTGCCAGCATGTTGACGTACAACATACTGCCCAATCGAGGCCTGCACCTTTGATGCCGTCCCATTTCCATCACGTGCCGTTGCGGGTTCCAGAACCTTTTTCACAAATGCGGCAACAATGCGCGAGTTGCCCCTCGATCCGAGGAGTCGTTGTATTTCTGCAGAGTACACAACATGCCACTATACACAAACAAGAAGTAACATTCAGTTCCGAGCACCGCTACAATATCTGTGTTTGGCACAACCCAGCACAGAGTGCACACACCTTGGCGGTCTACGACTGAAACTTGTATTTTCTTTTAAGGAGGTGGTGAGGTAATAATTTGGGGGTGTTCAAGCTGGGATATATCCGCTCGCATTTTTGATACATTTTCCTCATAGTACAAGCCAAGCTCGTCCAGAATGCTGTCCTCACCTTCTGTGCTATCACGAATGGATGCCTGACAATACTACCAAAATTAATATTGGCACCCACAAGTCACTGAAATATGACGATTGCATTATCGATCTGTTCAAAGATTCAACAATGGCAAGCACTGCACGCAAGACCCCCCGTGGCCCTATCACAAACACTCGGTATAGACACATTGAAACAAGTAGATACCTTGACGACGTCTATGTCGAGGCCGTTTATTAGATCTATCTCAACGAGCGCATACAAGAGACCATATAGAGCCCCCGGGCCAATTGGTAACAAACGTAAATCCATGAGGACAAGACAATCTCAAGAGAGATGTCTCCATCTCACAAGACAATCTCAAGTGAGATTTCCATATCTATCAAACTTTTCGTCTTCGCTCCCTGCTTTCCTTTCAAGGTTTTGGCTTTGGAGAGGGGTGTCGAGTGGAAGTTGTTGGATCCTGCGGGGCGAGCAGAGATGGTGTCAGCGGCCATGAGCGAGCTCGGGCATCTGGGTCCAGAGTTCGGAGAATATGATCAGGGAGAGTGTATTGGTCACAAAATTAGGGGAGGGAACTTCAGATCTCAGGGAAGTATACTTCGGGAGTTGGGGGCCCCCGAAATTCTGGGTCCCGGAAAAAAATCCCGATGTCGAAAATACAAATTGAAAGATTGGTTGTAAAGGAGAGGAGAATTTGGGGACTCCAAAAAAAATCCGGTCAAAAACAAAACCACCGATTTGGCAATTTGTCAAGACGCCACGTTCTACCCATTTAATCGGCTCCCAATGGAGAGAGGGACCCAAAAATTGAGGTGGCGATGCCCAGAAAATTTGGACACTCGAAAAAAAGAAAATTCGGGTCACAATTACCAATTTGGCAATTTATCAAAACACCTCGTTCAGCCCATTCAATCGGCTCCCGATTGATAGGGGGGACCGAAAGTTGCCGAGGCGATGCTCGGGAAAAAGGGACACTGGACCACAAAATAGTGACTTTGGTGTCCAGAACCCAAATCTGGACAATTTGCACTTGAATGCAGTTACTTTGAGCATTTAGTCATTTCGCACCCCAACAGCAATTTCAAGTTTTGTACGAAGAATTGTACAATGCTTAGTTTGCTTCCATCCCCTCACCCAAGCGGGTGGTGAGAAGTAACTTGATGGGGTGGGGTGTTTCTTCCTCTCTTTCTTTCTGTCTTCGGTGTCAAATACCCAACTTAATCACTGGACTAAGGCCGAACGTTAACACTCTATGTTCGCTTCTCCCACCTTTGTTTGACTAATGCATTTTTCGTACTCAACTTTGAACATCTAAGATTACACAATGCTGAATGCCAGCACAATTTCTTGGAAATCCGCAACTTTCTTTGTTGAATCTCGCGATTTTCCTTGTTTAATCTCGAGATGAATTTGCCTGACATTGTTGCAGAGTGTTGCACACATTTTCCTCACTATTAGTATGGGAAAGAAAGAAAAAATAAAAGTTGGAACTAAAGTTGGAAAAGGATTTAAGAATCCTACTCAAATATGGCCATATTTGTGTGGGATTTTTTTTAACTCCTTTTCCAACCTGCCCCCACGATCGTCACGTCTACTAAGAATGAGTCAAAATACTAAAAGAAGTTGGGACAAGCGAACATAAGAGTGTTAACGTTCGGCCTAAGCGGGTGGTGAGCACCTGGATAATCACGTAGGACCCAAGAAACTGTCCCGGACCGTTGCCGACCTAGATGCGAGACCGATCTGCTAGTAGGTACAAACAGTTCACAATATTTGTGGGCTGCACCCTCAGGCTGACAAGTTCCAACAATCAAGTCTCCATAACTACAAAGAAACATAACGCCCAAGGAATGGTGACCCTACACTAGGGGTTTTGTTCTTGTTTTTGTTTTTGTTTGATTTTGATGGCTTTTATTACTGGAAAAAGTAGTTTAGAACCTTTGCTTGAGGGTCTATTGGCTCAAATGATTATTGGTTGAAGTTGACGGGGTTTCGGCCGGAATCGACCCTGGACCTGCGCATAACCCAAATTTGTTAAGTTCCGCGCTCTTCTCCACTAAGCTATGGTGACGGATGCATCACCGAAGATTCCTTCAGAACCCTCTAATATTATAATCGCCACACCACTATACCCCCCCAAGCCATCGAGAACGCATACGAATGCAGAAATGCGGTGGACTGGAATCGCCCAGGCGCGACGGCCTTTCTTTCTTCCTTCTTGGGTGGCGAATCCCCAACTTAATCACTGGACTAAGCAGATGATGTACGTCCGATTAATCACTGATGGCACGTAAGACCGAAGAAACTGTCCCGCAGTATGTGTGTTTGTTTGTTTGTGAAGCCGCCACACCGCTAACCCTCCCGAGAAGTTGAGAACGCATACGAGTGGTGCACAGTACTGGGGTGACAGTGAAGCTCTCGGCCCAAGGGCACTCTCGCAATGGACCTTGGACATGTGAAGTCATACGCATACACAGAAGAGCAAACAAAAGAGTAATAGAACAAAACACACATCTATAAACACGCAACATGTATGAATAGCACATGGAACAAGACACAATAAAGCCCGAGAGGGGGGAATCCGAAGTAGCAACTAATTCTTCATTGTATCTTACTGATTGATTTTGTTCTTTATGTATTTTATTGTTTATTTCATTGATTTTATTTTTATTAAACATACATACATATAAATATGGCAATACGTGTAAATGCGTATGGAAGAGGAGGTACGTACTTATAGATGTTGACCGACACATGCACATGGGATAGAAAAATGAGGATGCAGATGGAAGACAAAGAGAGGTATTTGATCTTTTTGATCAAGACTATGCAGTCTTTCTTTCGTTCGTGGGTGGCAAAGACCCCAATCAATCACTGTGACTTTGATAGTAGATTTTTTATTGAAAACTGATGGTGGGTATCCCAAGGATGCGTGCGTTATTTGATGCACGACAGCAACCCATGGGAATTCCCTCTGCTTTAACACCCATTGGTCATTTTTTTTTTGGTTTTTGGTTTGTTATGCCGCCACACAGCTAGCCCTCCAATTACATCCGAAACGCATACAAGTGGTGTGCATTAATCGGGAAACCCCGGAAGCGCCCGGCCCGAGGGCATTCCCGCAATGGGCATACGCATACACAAATATGCAAACAAAAGAGAAATAGAATAAAAAACACATCGATTAACACGGAACGTACAGGGTACACATCCGAGACATCTTTTAAAAGATGTGTCTATTTCGTTAGTTTTTCTTGATATATTTTATTGTTTATTAATAATCACCCGAAACAACGATTAATCTTGAATTTTGTTTTATTTATGTAAGTGTTTCTTTATATATTTCATTCTTAATTTTATGTATTTGAACTATTATTATTTTATTTATTAATTTTCTATTTTATTTTTCATTTTATGTACATGGATTATCATTATTATTATTATTTAATATTTATCTGATTTATGTTTATTTATGTTTTTCATTTTTATATTTCATTGTCAATGTTTTTGTTCGTGTAAAATACGAGGTATATGATCAAGACTATGTACACATCAATAGACACCATGGCATGGGTAAATATGGAATTTGGAAACGATTTCGATGAATACTGTATGGAACAAAACGCAAAACAAATACAGTTTTATGAACAAGTTCATGTGTACATCAATAGGGATGTAAATGTGTATTTTAAAATAAAAAAGGGTGGCTATGAAGATGGAACAGAATACAAAACACGCATGAAGATGGAACAGAACACAAAACACGCAGCGCGCAAGACACTGGTAAGACAGACAAGTAGAAAAGAAATAATACACACACGACACAGACTCATAGAAAAAGGCAACAAGACAAGAAATGTTCGTGAAGGAGACCGAGGCTATTATTGGTAAAGCGCCAAGGTTGGGGATTCACACTTCACGAAGTGCCCACGCAACGGTTAGGCTGGTGCGCACAGATCTCTGAGAGGAATATGAGGGGACACTATAAAAATGTGTATAAAAGGTGTTATTCATCCCATGTATGGATACAGGTCTTGAGTGACAGGTGGTAGAGTGCAAGTGAGAGGCGGTAGAGTGTGGTTAGGTGGGAGATGGGAATGAGGTGGATGAGTTGGACGCACATTGATTTCACGCCAAATCTGAAAAAATAGACCACAAGATTTGAGGGAAAAAAAAATTCAGTACCAGAAATTGTTTCCTAAAAAAAACAGGCACAAAAGGAATATCAAACAAAAAAAATTAAGCGTCAGAACGAACGAAAAAAAAACTGAGGCAACCACCTGCTTTAGAACCAAATCAGAACAAAACTGCGAGACAAAAACGTAGCGAAGAGCCGTGGCTTGTCGTATGGAAAGTATGCCTTTCGTATGAACATGCATGCACAAGAGGGAGTACAGGCGAGGATATCGGAAAATTCCTGGCTCTGTAGATGAGTTGTGATATGATGCTGTGCATGCATGTGCAAGAAATCGGGCGCAGTCCAGTACATGTTGAGTGTAAAGGTAAAACAACATGATGTCAACAGTGAACAAATGGTGAGATTTGCATGTGGGTGCGGTGTAGAGCTGAGGTTGGGGTGGTAAATCTGATGTTGCTGCATCGTGTGATACCGGAAATGCCAGGAAAGCATGTCGAACGCCTTCCCATGCTGTCGCATCACCGCGGCTGGCGCTCGTGTCGTCGTCGTCGTCATCAGCATGGTCGCTTGAAGTGAAGATTGCTTTTATTATTGCTCGTAAAGAAATAATGTAGTAGTTTTGTTTGGAACTCTCAAGGTGCAGTCTTTTATGCTCACCGAAGTG
>Ga0209390_10005969_pt1 | contig 16710 bp, 19 predicted proteins | sample BON01_FD_187212 | JGI IMG/M metagenome (GOLD analysis project Ga0209390, IMG submission 187212) | Freshwater microbial communities from Lake Bonney liftoff mats and glacier meltwater in Antarctica - BON-01 (SPAdes) (version 2) | ecosystem: Environmental > Aquatic > Freshwater > Ice > Glacier...
GGCGGAGATGAGGACGGTGCAGTTGGAGGAAGAGTTGTTGCTCGCGACGAGGCAGGGGGAGGAGAGCGAGGCGGCGCTGGCGGAGGCGAGGGCGCAGGCGGCACAGGCTGTGAGTGCTCAGAGTCAGTTGCAGGTTAAGTTGACATTGGTGGAACGGAGGATGGAGGGGTTGGATGGGGAGAATAAGGTGCTTAAGGCTGATAGAGATTTTAATATGGCCTTGTTGCAGGAGAGGATTGATGACACCCAGAGCTCGGAGAGTCAGGCGCAGGCAGCGAAGCAAGACGTGGAGGCCCAGCTTGCTTCTGCGTGTAAAGATAATACCATTCTACTACAGCGGCTAAAAGAGACAGCAACAGAGGCTGGTACTGTCGCAGCGCGGCAGCAGGCGGTAGAGGCGGCGCTGTTGGTGTTGGCCGAAGAGGTGGAGCAGCAGCTTCGTCCTCGTTTGTTCGCCCTGGAGAAGGAGCTGAGTGAGAGCGCGGCGGGGCTAACAGCGTGCCAGCTAGAGTTGCGGGAGAAGGGGGAGGAAATACAGAGGGTGGTGGAGAATTATCAGGACGTAATGGCAGCAGCAGCAGCGAAGCACGCACAGGAGGTCCAGCAGCTCCGCACGGCCGCCGATGAAGAAGCAGGGCGGGTGCAAGCCCTCCGAGCCGAAAAGGAAGAAGTGGCCTTCCTTCTTGCTAACCTCCAGGAAGAACACGACACCCTCACTCAGCTCCTCGAATTCACCCAAGGGAAGAACAGCGAAATAGAAGCAGAAATGGCGACCCTCCAAAAGGAAACCGAGGCATTGAACAAGGAAAAATCCCGCGTGGAAAGCGCTTGGGAGGACGCAAAAGCCCAAATCAGTGAGCTGGAATCGCAATTAGACAAGGCCGGGGGAGACGCAGCAGCAGCAGCAGAGGAGCGACAGGCCCTCCGTGCGCTGGAAAGAGTGAATCAAGCCTTACTCCAAGAGCGGTCCCAACTACTCGAGACGGCCGAGGTGCTCCGATCTGACCTCTCTCTCGCCAAGGCCGCTCAGGAGCAGGCAGGGAAGGAGGCAGCAAGGGCTGCACAGGTGCTTACGGATTTAGGAGAGCAGGTGGGAAGGCTGAGGGGAGAGTTGGCGGAGGCACAAGCGAAGGAGCAGGCAGCGAAGGCGGAAGTGGAAGGGTTGAGGCTGGAGAGGGAGGATTTGGTGGTTAGGGCAAATGAGGCGGAGGAGAGCCAGGCGGAGATGGGGGAGGAGATGATGGCTTATCTGGATGAGATTACCATGTTGAAGACACGATTGCATGAAGGGGAGAGAGTGCAGGGGGAGAAGGTGAGAGAGATGGAAGCGGCGCTGAAGAGGGTTGAGAAGGAGGTGGGGGAGAAGGGGGCAAGGGTGGTGGTGTTGGAGGGGGAGGTGGTAGGGTTGCAACGGAGGTTGGAGGAGCAGCAGGCGGCTGATTATGACGCGAAGGCCGCGATGGAGGAAGAGCTTAAAAGGAAATTGCAGGAGGCTAAGTGGGGACATACACAGGCCATGGCGACGGTGCAGCAGGAGCTGGCGGAAGCAGCGGCGAGGGGAGCGGAGGCTGCTAGATTTAAGGCGGCATTAGGGAGTAGTCAGACAGAGGTGGAGATGTTGAGGGCGTCGGTGAGTGAGAAGGAGGGGGTGTTGCTGGTGGTGAGGAGGGAGAAGGAAGGGGCGGAGGAACGGGGGGAGGGGTTGGCGAAGCAGTTGGGGGAGGCGTTGGCGAGGGAGAGGGATGCGGCAGATTGGAAGGAGGAGAAGGTGAGGTGGGAGGCGGAGATGGCTCGAGCGAGAGAGATGGAAAAGGAAGCGTTTGAGAGGTGTGAGATGGCGGAGCAGGAGAAGGAGAGGTTGGGGAGGGAGGTGGAGGGGTTGCAGATTGAGTTGGAGGAGTTGAAGAGTGTGAATGTCAAGTTGGTGGGGCATGCGAATAGTAGGCAGAAGATTCAGTTGCACAGCAAGCTGAAGGAGGAATTGATGGAGTTGTCCAGGAAATGTAAGGTGTTGGAGGAGGAGAATTATTCGTTGAAAGTCAAGGTGTCTGGGGGGGGAGAGAAGGAGGGAGAAAATAAGGTACCGAGCAGCAGCAGCAGTAGTAGTAGTAGTAGCAAGGGTAAGAGCTCCAACACCAGGGCAGAGCCTGCGGCCTTGGGCAACGTTACCAATACCGGTGCTCGGCGTCCGACTCGTACAGCAGCAGCAGAAGCAGCAGCAACAGGAGCAGCAGTGGCAGCGAAGAAGAAAGCGGTGGGCTTGGAGGCCCTGGCGGCGGAGGATCCCGAGGAGGTGGATGCGTAAAGAGTGGAGGGAGAGGGAGGGAGGGAGGGAGGGTTTGACGTAATTTATATGAATAAGCGGGAAGACGTGCTGATGTTGAGCGTGTCTTAACCCCCAGAAAAGAGAAGAATTAGATAGAGAGGACGATTGATGAAGAGAGAGAGTGTGTGTGTATGGACAAGAAGAAATTGAGAAGAGGAAAAAGCACCGAGGAAAGGAAGAAGCAGAAGAAGAAGAAGAAGAAGAAGAAGAAGAAGAAGAAGAAGAAGAAGGAGAAGAAAGAAATTTACATGTGTTATGTGCTTGTCTCCTTCGTTTCCATCTCGTCTAGAGTACAGATTAATTGCTTTTCTGTCCTTCATCTGTTTGACTATGAAATCCCCTCTCTCCCTCCCTCCCTCCCTCCTCCCTCCCTTGCGCCGAGCTCGCTCAAAACTGTTTCTTCTCCCTTTTCCTCGTCGTCATCCCTTTTATTTTGCTATCAAAAAAAGATTGTCCCCACAAGCATTGCTTTTCTACCGTTTCCCCCGCCCGAGCAGCGAGTTGAGTATTAATTCATTCATCCAGGCACACAAACATTAGGCAAAACACACAGAGATTTCAAGATTTGTGTGGACTTTTATATACACACCCTCAGTCAACCATTCAAGTCGTTACTACTACTACTACACCCCTTCCTTCTCTTTTCTGCGTAACCACTGCTCTAGCTGCTGCTACTGCCGCTGCAACTGCTCCTCCTCTCCCTCCATTCCTCCCTTGTCCGTTCTACCCCTTCGTCGTCACCAGCGGCATCACCGGTGCCGCTTCTCCTATTGGTGGTACGACCCTCCGCCCTCCCCCCCCTCCCCCGGCTCCTCCTCCTCCCCCTCCTCCTCCTCCTCCTCCCATCTTGTTCTTTTCAATGTTATTTTCCACCCAATTATCGAACCAGCTCATAACCTGGTTGTAGACGGTAAAGGACAAGACTAGCTTGGGACATACCTGTGTTTTTTGGGGGGAAAGGAGAAGGGAAGAGAGGGGGTGTAGAAAATGTATGAGTTGCTTAAAGTGATGCATGGGCACAATGTGAGCGAGAACCTAGGGGGCTTATACAGCCAACAGTCTGGCATAACTACTTATCCAATCACCCCTCCCCCCCCCCCTCCCTCCCTCCCTCCTCCGACCACGTACCACCATAAACTTAGTATTCAAACCCTTAAACAACGCCCACGGCCCCTCCTTCCTCAACAGCTCCCTCAGAATCTCCCGTCCCTTCACTCCTTCCCCCGATGCCGACAGACTCGCCCTTTGCACTCTCGCTTTGATCACATCCGCGGGACTCGACACAGTCAATGACCACACAGCCCCCGTCGTGCTCGCCACCAGCTCTTGGAGCAACGTCGCATCTTTGTAATTCTCTAGATGAAAAGCCTTTTCTTTCACCAAAGCCGAGCCCCCGAACAGCGCAAAGGAGCCAGGGAAATTCCGCAAGACAGTCCAGGAGGCGCCGCGGTAGAGACGAAACCCTTCTTGTTGGACTATTTGCAGGAAAGAGCGACCACGCAGGGAGGAAGCGTTGGTTTGCGCGATGATTTTGAGGGTGTCGAGGGGGATGAAGACGACTTCGACCGTGCCCATGATGGCGGCAGCAGTGGCGAATTCAACGGCGCGGGCTCGTTTTTGCCCAGCGAGGAAGACGAAGCTCTCGTGGTGGGTCGCATGGATGTGATCGAACAAAAAGGGTTGGAGGCCATAAGCAGCAGTACGTTGACACATTTTGTAGGAGGCTCCGAATTTGAGGCCGGCGTAGAGTGAACGGAGCTTGTCTACGGGCCCCGAGTTGAGTTTTTCTTGGAAGACGACACTCCGCATTTTGTTATATTTGTCCGATAGAGATAAGCCTTCCGCGGTCAATAAACGGCCTTGGTAGGTGATGATCCGCTTGCAGCAAGTGTCGAGGGGTTGAAAAATCAGGAGCTCAAAGAGGGCGCTGCTGCTGGAGCCGACCAGGCGGGCGATGGGGTGGTGGCTGCTCTTGCCGCTATCAGGCCCACCCCGCGGGGCCATTGTGTGGTGTTGGTGGGGAAGGAGTGGACGCGGCGCCGATGGTGGATGACCAGAAAGATGCACGATAGAGACGTATTACGCAAGTGGTTGGGGGCTGGGTTGCTTGGCTGTGTGTAGGAAATCTGAAAAGCGCACGATAGAGACGTATAACGCAGTGGTTGTGGGCTGGGTTGAGCTGTGTATGTGGGGATAGGGAGACATTCGTGAGTGGGTCGGGGAGGGCGCGAGGCGCGAGGGGAGGCAGCCGCACGACAAGCGTAGGGCAAGCGAGGACGTCCCGCTTTTGACAGCATGTACACGCCATCCCGACGATACGACTGCTCGTCTGCCTTGCCCTGAAAGACGCCTTGCCCTGTGTGTCGGCAGCGGCAAATTTTGCATTCGAATGTCGACGACGTGGCTTGCTGGGGGGGGGGGGAGGCACGACGGCAGGGGCGATTCAGGTCCCAGCAGGCCGCTCCGCACGTCATGGCATTGGCCCCGCTTGTCCTAGCATGTGTGGTCTGTCGGTGTGAGGGCTGTGTGACAAGGTGAGCGCAGGTGTCAAGGCAAAAGGGGTCCAGCCAGATCAGTGTCCAAATGCGCTCGCCTTCGATCCCGAACTTCGCTCATCATCGCTCTCGCTGCTGGCCGTTTGCCAGTGGCCGGCCTCTATCTTCACACGCAGTGGCTCTCACCTCTACAATCCTACACCACGACAGGCAGCAAGGAGGGGGCTTATGGGTGGGCACCGGCTGGGGGCCGCAGCCCCGTCCGTGCTGGATGCGTGGCGGGGGAGAGGAGACGAATCAAGTACTATTGGGGACCACCCAACCCCTCCACCACTCCATCATCATTCTACGCCAAGCCACCCACGCTGCCGTCCCGCCACCACTACACACCACGCACACCCTTTGTTACGACGACAAGCTCCACTCCAAACTGTCTTGTCAAATTTCTCCCACGCTGCTCCATTTTCCAAGCCCCCGCTTTCAGATCGACCTCCCCACCCCTGCTTAAATGGACGGCAAGAGGGCAACGGAGACGCAGGACATGCAGGCACGCACCTCTTGGTCCCGGCAATGGACACAATTTGTAGGCAAGTACGCTCTCCATTCATCTGGCCCCCAGGGTTTGTTGACCCCTGTCCAAATGAGGGTTGGGATAAGCGATTCTAGGCGTGTGTGCGTTGGATAAGCGACTCGAGAGCAGCCACACCGATAGAGCTAGAACGGTACGTCTGCCCTTTTCCACCCTCCCCCACAGCCCCCACCCTCATCAACCACCCAACCACCAACCACCCACCAAGCTCCTCCTCCCGTCCGTCGTCAATGATGACAACATACGTCGCTATATTGATGAAATCCGTGAAACGAAAAATCGAACAAACAAAAAAGCAACATTGACTGAGAACGACGACAGGAGAGGAACCGTATTGACAAAATTAAGAGCGCATGCATTTGTATCGACGGACTCTCACCACTACTTCTTTCCTCCTTTCCTCCCCTTCTATCCACCCCACTCATATTTACACCTAGATACGGCCAATCCGTCCTGACAAGCTTCATTTTCTTGATTTTCCCGCCCTGCAAGGACTGAATGGGTGTGGTACGAACGTGAACGTTTATATAAAATGTTCATAAGTCGCGCTCAGCAAATGTGAGCCATGTACAGCACTTGAAACATAACGAGATAGAATAAAGACAAGATGCGTCAAAATACCAAGCTTGTCCGCACCATTTTGATTTTGATTCCTTCTTCATGATTGTTTTTTTACTCAATTTTTGATTTCTCGTTGGGCAATTGTCAATCTATTCGTCGACACACACATCCACTTCCACTCCTTTCTCTGGGTCGTTTTTATGCCTCTCATCTATTTACGTCTCCCTCCACTCTATCTATATCTCCTTTCCCCTTCAATTTTTCTGTTTTTGGAACGTCCTCATCGACCCCGACAAAAACAAGCATATCAAATAAAACAATTATTAAACCTAAAAACACGCGCTCATGCATTGCTTCATGCTTCAAGAAGCAAGAATGAAAGTGCTTGCTACAAACTACTCCATATTATTCTCGCCCACCCCAAGCACGTGACTGCTACTAAAAGAACAATTCGGTCATCGTCGCAATCTCGCATTATCACGGCAACGACACCATACCCCTTCTTCCCTCCCTTCCTCCCTCCCTCCTTCCCTCCCTCCCTTTCCCCCGCTCAATTTCTATATCTTCTTTCCTCCCATTCTACACTCTTTGTCAACTCTTCCTTTCTCTCTGCTTCTTTTCTGTTCTAATCACATTTTTCCTTGCGATTTTCTAATTCTACCTCTCCTTCTATTCAACACCCCCTTCTCCCTCCTCCTCCTCCTCCTCCTCCTCCTCCTTCCCTCCCTCCTACTTCCCTCCATCCATCACCGTCGTCGTCGGTGGCGTCGCCGCCCTCCCCTTGCTCGGAATCGGCAACTTGCCCCCCGAAAAGAAAAATTTCATCTCCGCCGTCGGAAAGGCAGGCATCCCCTCCCCTTCAAACACTCTACGAATGCTACTCCTCTTCGGCTTCTCAGGAGAAGCAGCAACAGCAGCAGCAGTAGCAACAGTAGGTTCAGGGAATTCCTCGTAGTTGTTATCACCAGTGTCGATAAAATTCGCCCCTCCTCCAAAATCAGCAGCAGCTTGACGTGCCTTCTCCTTCTCCTGCTGCTGCTGCTGTAGCTCTTTGGGGGAGGGAGAAGAGCGGGAGGGGAGGTGTTTCGCCATGTCTCGACCCATATCTTGGAGGGCGGGAAGGAGGGAGGAGAGGGGGGAGGTGGTGCGGGGAGGGGAGCCTGGAGCAGCTGTAGGAGGAGCAGCAGGGGTGGTTTGTTTTTGTTGTTGTGTGGAGGGGCTGCTGACTCCCTTGTCGGGGGACGAGGAGGAGGAGGGTGGGAAGGAGGGAATGGCGACGGATGGTGGGGGTCGCGATAGGAGGGAAGGAGGAGGGAGGAACGAAGGAGGAGAGGAGGAAGGGGGGGAGGAGAGAGGTACGAGGCTTGTGCGTGGTTGGGCGGGACGCTGCAAAGGGTGCGGCTCGGCCTTCATCCTACCACCACCACTGCTGCTGCTCCCGCTGCTGCTGCTGTTGCCGCTGCTGCTGTTATTGTTGTTGCTGCTGCTGCTGCTGGAGCTGCTGCTGCTGCTGCTGTTGGCACTACTACCCTCCTTCGCCCGCGGGCTATACACAACAAAGACACTCGTCGGCGACCGTGGACTCGCCTTCGGACTCACAACCTCCCCTTCCTCCCTCCCTCCCTCCTCCTCATAGGCAGGCCCTGGGAGGGTGATGGTCTTGGTGCCTTCTTTATCAGAGGCGACGCGAATAGTGGGGAGCATCTCGCCTTCTGCGTCCTCCGCGCCCACGGGCAAGGGGTGGAGGAGGAGGTACTTGTGTCGTTCGACTAAAGGGTCTTTTAGGATGTCTTTGGCTTCCGGGCGATCGCTAGGATTGACTTGGAGCAGCCTGCCGATGAAAGCTGTGAGGCTCCCGCCGTAGACGGAGGGGAGGGGGTCGTAGATCCCGCGCACAACGACCTTGCGGAGGTTTTGGATGCTGGTGGAAGGGAGGGAGGGAGGGGGGGAGGGTTAGTGGGGGGTGACCTGGAGGGGGCGTAGGTGGGTGGTTGAGGTCAGATAGATGTTGAGGTTTCCCTCCCTCCCTCCCTCCCTCCCTCCCTCATCTATACTCACTTGTCCGCCAGGAAAGGAGGGTGGAGCGCCGCCAGGTTGTACAGCACACCTCCCAAAGACCACATATCAGAAGTAGAAGAATAGGGCCTCTTGAGGTAAATCTCCGGGCAGATGAAATAAGGCGTGCCGACCTGTGTCTGCATCATCCCTCCATCCCCCCCCTTGGACACCTTGGAAATGTTCATGTCAGCGATTTTGACGCAGCCGTGTTGATCTATTAGGCAATTAGCTGGTTTCAGGTCTCGGTGGCAGACGCCCTTGGCGTGCAGGGCGGCGAGGCCTTCGAGGAGGTTGACGGAGTAGACCCAGATTTCCCTAAGGAGGGGAGGGAGGGAGGGAGGGAGGGAGGGAGGGAGGGTTAAACTGGCTGATACCAGTGGTGGTTAACACCACTTTTTAATGCTAGAAACAGAAAGAGTGGAGATGGCATAGAGAAAAGGAAAGGACACACACAAAAACCAACATGCATACCTCTCGTCTATGTACTGCTTCCGGTGCTGGTGCCGCTTGATCTTCTGTTCCAAATCCCCATAAGGACAAAGCTCCATCACGATGCACAACTCTTGCAAATCGGACTCCACAAAGGTCTCATACCACCGAATAAGCCGGGGGTGCTTGAACGAGGCGAGGATGCGGATCTCATTCAGGGAATCTTCGAGGTCCTGTTTTGAGGAAGGAGGGGAGGGAGGGAGGGAGGGCGAGGGGGTAAGTTGATTGTCAGCACGCATACTGTAAAGTAATCCTCCTTTTCTACATTCCCCTCCCACTTTCTCCCTCCCGTCAGCCTTTTGCTTAGGCTGTCCATATACCTACGTACCTTGGGCGGGATGGTGGAGATGCTGACGCGCTTCAAGGCATAGATCTTTCCGTCGACCTTCCGCTTCACCTAAAGGGTATGGGGGAGGGGAACGTGGTACGTGTGTAAGTGCGAGAAATCAGTACAGATGGGCTAGTTACGATGGATGCACTCTTGTATATGCTTGTGTCATGTCCCACGTGTGATCGATGACGACGATGACGATAGGCTACTGCGGCTCCCGCCGTATGTTACGGCCTCCCCTCCCTCCCTCCCCTCTTCTCGTTCCTTTTGCCCCCTAGGAGAGGGAATGCCGACTGGTGCTATCCTAAGGCGAGGTTGATTAACCCACAGCCTCCGTGCCTAGCACAGCCGGTGCCAGCAGGCACGCCATCGCGCTTCGTCACTCTAGAATGATTCTCCCTCCTCCGTCCCTTTTCCAGCGCTTCCCGCACATACACCCCACCCCACGTACCTTGTCGACACGGGCAAATGCCCCCTTGCCCAGGCTTTGGATGACGTCAAAGTCGTTCAGACCCATTCTTGTGACCCCCAGCGCGGCGAATCACCAATATCAGCCCACGCTATCCGGCCGTGTCGTCGTCGTGTTCTTCCTGTTTGTGTGGGCGGGGGTGGGAAATGAATGAGTGCGGACAGCCATGCATGAGTAGGACTGGCATCGTTGAGAGCCTCATTGCTCGACATCCGTGATCAATTTGGTGTCTGCCCCACGCATTTGCCGGGAGTGCGGGCACACGCAGGTCTCATTCATATCTTGCACAGCGACGGCGCTCCATTATTCCTTCCTTCCTGATAGGGCACGGCGGCTGGCGGAGGAGCAGATGTTCTCCTCTTTCTGCCACCACACATCGGAAGGCAGCAAACTAGGATTGGTATTTGCAGCGGCCATGGTGCCGACGACGGGTATGACGTGCCTTGCCTGCCGCCCAGCTAGTAGCTAGTAGCCTGCAGCGGTTGGGGCCGGGAGAAGGAGAGTGCGCGAATCAGTCTGCTGCCGGTTTTTTTGATTTCCCAACGACTTTTTGAATCGCTTGCCTCGCTTAGTTTGCCCTACACACTTGCCTTCCCGTCCCCGTCTTCCTTGATGCCTTCTTCACACTTCTCGTTGCCTTGTTTGCCTCTCACACAGGCTACTTAATTGTTGCCTCCCGGCTGCCAACAAGCAAGGGACGCGCCGGCCTCTTTTACCAAGCCCTCCTTGTGTTCTCCCTCTCCACCTCGTTGCCCCCTGATTTGATAGCGGCCGAGCACAGGATAGACATGCACACACATCAAAATATGCTCAAATACAGCCTTTGCTCATCCCACTCCTCTTTTCCACACCCACACACACGCCACACAGCCGACGACGACGACACGGACCACGACGACTACGTCCCTCGCGCGTCCTCCCCACCGCAAGCAAGCAAGCACAAGCGGCAACCCCGGCGAAGCAGCTCCAACCCTAGCCTAATGCGTCAAGCCTCCAACGCGCCGGGCAAAGCCATTACACGCCGGCCGCCGTCCGAAATCGAGGCCTCACGGATGGCTGTTGCGGGTCTGCGCTGAGGGCTCACGCCGCCTGACCATCTCCAAGAATACGACGGCTATGGTGCTCCCGTTCCCAAGCACGTGGACTTCATCCTGGAGCTGCAATTAAATAGCTATGTCATTGAGCAGAAGTTTATTATCGTGGTACGTGGGTTTGATCTTTGGTGTCTATCATCATTTGTTTTTTGTGCCTGCCACCCTCCCTCTCCATTTCCGAGGTCGTCCCCGCCTTTTATACATGTCCCTGCATTTTGCTTTCTAATTTAACCATTCCTTTGCTTTCCCCCGCACCCCACCCCACAACCAACTCAGCGCTGGTCTGATGTCAAGGCCTTGCACGCTGCCCTCACCCCGACGTTGGTTCTCTCCTGGGCGGAGGGCTACACGAATGACATCGCCCGCAAGTTTGCAGAGGGCAAAGCTTTCACGCTCGGTTGGGGCAGCTGCTGGGAGGCCAGAGTAGCGAAGAAGCGGCTTGTAGTCATTGCTCCGTATTTGGAGATGGTGCTGAAATTGTCCAAGCTCCGTACCAACTCACGTCATGTCCTTTATTGTGCATGGACGAGCTCGGGCTGAGGCTTGGTGTGCGAAGACCCTGGGTACTGCCATCAGCAACACCAGCCCCCTGCCTGTTGGCGCCTGTGCAGCCTCTATCACCATTGCGGCGACGACCACCCCCACGACAACGACAAGCATTACCACCACCAACAACCGCATCATCACCACCGCAGCTGCGCAACTCTCCCATTTAATACATGGTGCTACGACGCAAATGAAAACCAATCGTGTCAAGGGATGTGCTGCAGCCTTCTCACGGCAATACGACGTGCGGGCCTGGCTGCGTGACTCTGTGCTTCCTGCTCTGGGCAACCCGCTGCCGTCGCGCGCGCGTGAGAATGAGAAAAACGCAGCGGAAGCCATGGAATTTCTGCTCGTGAGTTGACGCCTGCTAGCCCCTTTCCTCGACACATATGGCATTCAAAGCACCTCCCAGAGTTGCAAAGCGTGGCGGCCTGTCGTGCACCAAACCACTGTCCTTCGCCCGCGGTCTCTGCATGATTTGAGCAAGTACGGGCGATTCAGACTGAACCGTATGCTGTATGGCAAATCCTTCAGCGAAATCAGAGCCTTCGAAGCCATGCGGGACGGGAAGGAAGGGGGGTGGGACGGTCTCATCAAATCGTTGGCGGAAGGGGCATAACCCGACCTTCAAATGAACCCGACCTTCAAATGCTGGACTTCGGGATAGAATATAACGACACCTACGTCCATTTTCACCTCACGCCGGAGCCTGCGGCACGCCTGTTCTCCTCGTTCTGCCATATGCCGCGCCTTCTGCATCTTGATCTTGCCGGCCACTGCATTGGTGATGATGGGGCTATCGCCCTGGCTAAAGCGCTGCAGCACACGCCACACCTGAAGCACCTGGATTTGAGTGAGAACGGCATTGGAGATGCCGGCATGGTCGCTCTCGCGGAGGCATTTAAATATATTCCTGAGCTCGAGTTTTTGGGCCTCGAAAGGATTTGTTTTTTAAAAAAGGGGCCACGGTCTTAGCTGCCAACTTCAAGTACCTCCGGCAGCTAAAGAACTTTGCTACGCCCTCTACCTACCAACGAACGATTTTCCCACGGCTCGCGGATCTTCCTATGCTTCAATTGCTAACTGTAAACAACGGCCTGGATTGCCATGATGCCTGCTTGCTACGAGCACAACTCGGGGCGCTTCCCAAGCTGGAGCTATTGGACTTACGTCTGCCCCGGTGGGACGCACTTGCCGTGCCCAACATGGTGGAGGCGGCGAATCGGGGCCGAGGGATGCAACCACATCTGCGAGTGACTGAAAAAGACACCCATTGCTGTGAAGGCTGGAAGAAGGCATTGCCCACACATGGGTTGCCGCAGGAGAAATTCAAAACGACGGGGTTGCCGCAATCACCATAAGGGCAAAATTGGCACCTCAAGAAAGGGGCTTGGAAGAGTCGTCGTCGTTGGGGCCGTAGCCAAAAGTCGGGCTCGGTTTGTGATAACTCTCGTCGAAGTTGCGTTGGTCGGGCGTCTTCGGTTCCACCGGCCCCACCTGGCTGGTGGCCAGGGCGACCGTGCTAAGGTAGGCAAGCAGGATGAAGGTAATGAGCTGCATCACGCACTAGGCCATGCTAAATAGACGTGGTGGTGGTGGGGATGGTTGCTGTGGTGAGGAAGGGGGGGTGGAGGAGGGAGGGTGGGAGGGAGGGTGGTCAGTCAAGTGTCGTCAGGTCAGGCACGGAGGACGCGTTGCTTCCCTTGAAGGCTGCAACATCTGAGGCAATTGACAACACCTGCCATCCACAGGCAAGGAGGAGGTAGAGGAGGGAAGGACAGAGGGTGGTCAGGGACGTGTTGGTCGTCAAGCAAGCAAGAGGGAAGAGGAGGCGTTGCTTCCCTCGAGAGAAGCATCCTCGAAAGCGCTTGCAGGGAAGCGAGCGAGAAGAGCAAGGAGCTTCAGACGCTTTCCCCTTCTTCGTCGCGGGCCGCGACTTTGCAGCACATGGCGTGCCTTGACCCCATCCTTTGCCTGCTGCGCGCAAGAGCAGGCATCGATTCATCACACAGAAGGGAGAAGCAACGAAGCGCAGAGAGCAAAGACAAGAAGAAGGACGAAGGCAAGAAGAGACAAAACAAGAAGAAGAACAAACAAATCCCAGGTTGTGCCAGGGGAAAGTGAACGTGAGTCCCTGGAAGCGGTCCCGGTGGCCCGGACTGAAGTCGTCGGAAAGATGGCCCCGCCCGTTGAATTCAAGTTTTGGAGAGGATGATCACATCGCCGCGCAAGCCCTCCCTCTCCCACCCCTCGAAACCAGGACAACCCATGGGAATGCCTGCACCCGCCACCCATGAAAGAGGGACAAGACATGCTGCTTTGTCGATTGCGAGCATGTGCTGCTTGCTGGCTTGTCCGCTGGTCGTGAATTAGGCCCTCCGTGTCGAGCAGGCCTTGATCATCAGGTGAAGCATTCAACGGCGGCCACCAGGTTTGAATCCCGAACCGGCGCGACGGTTCGTGGCACGTCTCCGTGGACGGAGTTGCCTACACAAGAATATAAAGAGGCATGTCTTGAATTTGTATGCACTTGCGGGCAAGACAGCTGCATCTCCTTGGTCGCACTCAAGTCTTTCGTCTCCGTGCCTCGTCATCGCTCCCAAGCCCCCCCGTCCTCCTCTCCTCCTCTACCCCAGCTTCCTTACTGCCCCCATGCTTTGGCCTCCGCTCGTTATCTCTAGGAATTATCCTTTCGCATGTTTTTCAGAAATGTTAGAAACCCCTTTTCGTCCATTGGAAAAGATTGCGTCCTGCTGCGCAAAAGCAGGACTGGGTGCTCTTTGCCTCGTCCTCCTCATCCTCCCTTGCTTTCTCTCCAGAGCCCGCCCGCCCCTCGGACCGCAGATATCAGTTGAGAAATTCATATACAATAATAGGGTGAATGTAATATGTTAGGATGAATGTTAAAGTGTATCGCTCTGTACGTCCCTACATTGTGCCTTCCATGAGAGATGAGCGCTTTGATAAGCACAAAAAGTGGTCCTTCTCAAGGAAAATATCAAACGAAGTGACATAATTAAGGACGTGGGAACCCAAGCGAGTCGAGATGAAGATACTCTGTACTTTATTTGTATTATCTTTGGGCTGTGTGCGTCGCGCCTATATAATTGTCTTGTAATGCTACTCCTCCCATGGCAGAGCTGCGCGGTCTGCTAGCTGTTGGAGCCGGGGCCCACGACGAAAAAAAATGCGGATAGGAAAAGGGTATGAAGGCTTGGTCTTACGCTATATTTTATTAAATCACTGACTGCCACTCTCACTTGTCAAATATCATGTCCTTCGCCGCGGTAGCAGGGCATGCTCGCCTGCGCAAATACTTCCCCTTTTGTTCTTTTTTTCTCCAACTGAAGCAACGCAGAAGGCCTAATGGCCAGGCGTTTGTGGTCCGAGGGTACAGAGAGGCATCGTCTTGAATGTTTCCCTCCTTTTTTCAAGAATTTGTGTGTGTGCGGTGTGCATTCACCTGTCTTTCATAGTCGTCCGCTTCATTCTTGGGCCGCAGTCGCTGAAGAAGGAGGGTGGCCTAAGAAGTGGCTAGGAGGAATCCTACCCATTGGGACTTGGCACACACGCAACTCATGCATAACCATACACCCACCCCCAAACACACTTTCTCACAGAGCACAAGCAGCCGAGGGCGTGCCTGCATACCCCCGTGTCCGCGTCCATCCTCGCTCCTTCCGTCCTCGCACACACGCATCATCATCATCATCATCATCCTCAATGATCCTCCCCTTCCACCCTCCATCCCCCAGGCTCTCTGCCGCCTCCTGCGCCATAAACCCTGGCCTACCCTCGACCCCTTCGGCGTCTCCACTTTCTCGCCAGGCAGCTCTCTACCTCCTTCCGCGCCGCGCCTTCCCGCACTCCCTGCGTCCCTCCCTCCCAAATGGCCACTCCCCTCGTCGTTGGCCTCGTGGGCGGCGGCACCGTCGGCGGCGGCGTCTACGACATTGTAGAGTACACGCACCACGACTTCTTTCGTTCCTTGGGCGCGCACGTCCATATCAAGAAGATTGCGGTCAAAAATTTGAAGAAACCTCGTGATTTTGCCGTGGCTGCTCACACGCAATTGGTGGGGGACTGGCGCCTCGTCTTGGATGACCCCGACATTAATACCGTGGTGGAGGTCATGGGCGGCATCACCGAAGCAAAGGAAGTGGTTTTTGGAGCTATCGCTAAGGGGAAGCACGTCGTGACGGCCAACAAGGCTTTGCTTGCTGCTTACCTGCCCGAGATCGTCGCGTTGCTGAAGGAGCACCCCGAGGTGAAATTTGGGTATGAAGCAGCAGTTTGTGGTGGCATCCCAATCATTCACACCCTCCAAAACGACTACCTCGGCGACCAAGTCTCCCAAATCCTGGGCATCATGAACGGGACCACCAACTTCATGCTGACCAAAATGGAGGGCGGGGCGGACTATGGCGAGGTGCTGGCGGAGGCGCAGGCCCTTGGCTTCGCTGAAGCTGACCCGACGGCCGACGTAGAGGGGCATGATGTCCAGGCAAAAATTGCCTTGTTGGCCAAGTTGGCTTTTGGGGTGCATGTGCCTTTGGATCAGATTCCCACCAAGGGGATCTCGTCGATTGAGTCGGTGGATTTTGAGTACGCGAAGCTGTTGAACGCCACGATTAAACTGTTGGGGATGGCGCAACTCTCCCCCGATGGAGCCAAGCTCTCAGTGGCTGTCTCCCCCTTTATCGTGCCCAGGGAACATGCCATTGCTGCTACGAATGGCTCGACGAATATCGTGAATATCTCGTCGAGGAACTTGGTGTCCTCTGCATATATTGGCCCGGGGGCAGGGAGGTACCCTACTGCTAACAGTATTGTCAACGATGTCGTCCGTCTCGCCCGTGGGTTGATCGGCCCTCCCTTCCCCGTGGATCGAGCCATGCCTTTAGAACCTGATTATACCTCGCGGTTTTACATCCGTCTGCGGATCCAGGATCAATTGGGGGTGATTCGCGTGGTGGGGGAGATCGCGGAGCGGCATGGGGTGTCCATCTATGCTATCCTCCAAAACCCTATTACGGACCCGAACGACATTAATTTTGTCGTGACCACCGAGCCGGCGAGGCATTCCCAGGTCAAGGCTTTTGCGGATGATATTGAGAAGCAGGAGTTTACCAAGGGCCCGCCGCTTTTCTTTGCGTTTTTGCTTTCATAAAGTGGTAGGTGGGTTGGGGGGGTGGGGAGGTCGAGGGGAGGGAGGGAGGGAGGGAGAGATGCACGAAAAGAAAAAAAGAATGGGTGGCTAGCATGAAAGAAACAACTTGAGTGGCTGTGTGGTTACTTGTTTTGTGGCGTTGTAGCTCTTGTTTTTGGTCGGGAGATTGAGAAATTAGAGTAAAAGCAGGGGGGGGGAGGGAGGGAGGGGAGGCCTACACTGTAGCCGTGATGGGCGCGTCGTCATCGCCAACAGGAAGAGGCTCGCTTGTTGGGTTTGTAACACCGTAACACCGCACGACGACCTTGTCGCAGCGCGCAAGCTTGCGAAAGAAGTGTCTGCGGGAGGGCTCTGAAGTGTGCTCGCTCATGCAGCAAACGCGCGACGTAGGCTGGCCCCTCTTGCCCGTCTCGCCCTCTCCTCCCACATCATCGTCTCATCATCACCTCGCCAAGCGCGGCCCACATTTACAAACGCGCGACGCAGCCCTCCTCACCCACCCCCATACACACATACACACACAGGACGACACACGACGGCGCTTTCCTAGCTAGCCCAGACAGGCAAGCAGGCAGGGCGCGT
>Ga0209390_10005970_pt1 | contig 16709 bp, 15 predicted proteins | sample BON01_FD_187212 | JGI IMG/M metagenome (GOLD analysis project Ga0209390, IMG submission 187212) | Freshwater microbial communities from Lake Bonney liftoff mats and glacier meltwater in Antarctica - BON-01 (SPAdes) (version 2) | ecosystem: Environmental > Aquatic > Freshwater > Ice > Glacier...
AGAGGGGAAGGACAATCCTGGGGAAGTAAACCTTCTGGATGAGACCTGCGTTCGCCACCAGGGCGTCTGTCCCCAATGTCAAAACTCTGTTGAAAAACAACCAGGGCAGCAAACCACAAACCAGCCACAGAGCGTAGTTGTTGAGCCCGCTGGGGTCACCGACTTGTGCCGGCAATCGAAAAATAAAGGAAAAGATGAACGTGTAAATCACGATTGCGGCAATGGGATTAGCGAGTGACCATAGCTGGCCTAGAGCGGTCCTCCGATATTTCCCCCGAACCTCACGGTTCGTGAGGTTTTGAAGCAACTCACGAGAGCGCCATATTTCCGCCAAATAGCTCATAGCGACAACAGTCGATCCAGATAGGCGCCGTAGCCACTCTTGCGCAACGGCGCTGCTAAGTCAGACAGGGCCTGATCGTCAATCCAGCCCGCCCGCCAGGCAATTTCTTCAATGCAGCCGATTTTCAACCCTTGGCGCTCCTCAATGACGCGCACATATTCAGAGGCCTGCATCATCGACCCAAACGTCCCCGTATCAAGCCAGGCAACACCCCGATCAAGGACCTGGACGGTGAGCGCGCCGCGTTGCAAGAAATGGTCGTTGATGGAGGTGATTTCTAGCTCGCCACGCTCGCTAGGTGTGATCGTGTGAGCTGCCTCAACCACTGAGGAGTCATAGAAATACAGGCCTGGGACCGCAAAATTACTCTTGGGGTTGACGGGTTTCTCTTCGATGGAACGCACTTTCATATCGGAATCAAATTCGACAACTCCATACCCCTCCGGGTGGGAAACATGGGTTGCAAAAATGAGCCCACCTTCGATGGAGGAATGAACTCGCAACGACTTCCCCAAACCGGTCCCATGGAAAATGTTGTCGCCCAGAACCAATGCCACAGAGTCGTCACCAATAAAGTGCTCGCCAATCAGAAAGGCTTGAGCAAGTCCTTCGGGACGCTCCTGAACGGCATAGGAAAGAGACATCCCCAAACTAGACCCGTCCCCCAGAAGATCCTGAAATTGGCTTCGGTGCTCGGGGGTCGAAATAATCAGCACCTCACGGATGTCGGCCATCATCAAAGTGGATAGCGGGTAGTAAATCATCGGCTTGTCGTAAATTGGCATCAATTGTTTTGAAATACCTCTAGTAATCGGCCACAATCGTGTGCCAGACCCGCCCGCAAGAATGATGCCCTTCATGTCGCTAGCCCTTGCCATTTTGGAAGCATGCCTTGCTTCTGCGCAATCGCAAAACTGGGAGCCATCGAGTCTTTCTGCGAAAGAAGAAGGCTCGCGGGCGGAAGGGGAAACTCCAGGGCGATGTCGATGTCCAGCGGAGCGATAGCGTGCTCAGCGTGCGGCTTGTAATGATCAGTCACGAGGTAGGTCACCATGGTGTTCTCTTCGAGGGCGACAAAAGCATGGCCCAGGCCAACATCGAGGACTACCGCATTTCGCTCTCTCGCTGTGATGTCGACCGCGTCCCACTGACCAAAAGTCGGAGACCCAACTCGAATATCGACGACATAGTCCCGTAAAGACCCCGCCGCACACATCACGTACTTCGCCTGACCGGGAGGCACATCGGCGTAGTGAATCCCGCGCACTGTTCCTTTGGCGGAAATAGAAAAGTTTGCCTGCGCGACAGTAAAGTCCATTCCGGTGGCTTGTTTGAGAAGGTCTGCTCGGAACCACTCAACAAATTCGCCACGACCGTCCTTGTGGATTGCGGGAGTAATCAGAAAAGCGCCATCGATAGCAAGGGGCTGGATATCCACCCCACAAGCCTATCAATCGATGACGGCTTGGCGAGAGTGTAGCGCTAGACGACTCTCGTGTAAGGGTGGGTAAGAGTCTGAACACCTCGCCAAAGCCCGAGAGATTTAAGCAATTCCAAAACGTAACCCCACATCCTCTGCTTGAGGGTGTTGTGGCGCGTGATTGTCATGGTCCCAGCGTCTCCAACGGTCGCTGGTCCCACGCGAGCGAGAAAGCAATTCTCTATCTCAACTTCTCCCGAGAGCCGTTGTGCACGCTTTCGGAAAAGATAGTCCTTGCCATAAATTCCGGCAAAGTCTTCATCATGCCCTCCAATACGCCAATAGAGGGCTCTCGTCATGAAGTAGCTATTGGGATGTGGCTCGCGAGCTGTCCCGTCGTCAAACTTAATCCGGGGGAAAGTGTAGAACTTAGCTTCGTCGCCAGAAAATCTCAGCAACGTTTCTAACGTCGCCGCAGGGACGAGGTGATCAATGTCGGTGACGAGCAAGAAATTGCTCGTCGCCTCGTGGGCACCAATATTGCGTGCCGCATCTTGATTCCAGCGGATGTCATAATCTATTCGAAAAAGCGAGTGCTTCGGCAAGTCGCGAGGTCTCTCAACCTCGCTCGCCGGAAACTGCGGAGACCCATCGTCAACGACGATAACCTCAAGGTGCTCTTTGAGCTCTGAGGAATACTCCGCCATGGTTTTCCACTGGAGAGCCAACATTGTGGGATTTTCATAGTAGGCAAAAACGATGCCGATACTTCCATCAGCAACTCTCTGGCTGCTGCTTTTCGAAGCTGGAATCACGTCCCCAATCTACCGGGAGACCAGGGCATACCGAGCAGTTTGGTCCCCAGTAGAGTGGGGGTCTCGCAATGTGCCACAAGGAGACTCCTGCCATGAAAATTTTCGTCACAGGTGGCGCGGGCTTTATTGGGTCCAATTTTGTGCGGATGGCACTCTCGCACAGGCTCGAAGGCCTCGAGGATGCGGATATCACTGTTTTCGACGCTCTCACCTATTCGGGAAATCTTGCCAATCTTGCCAGCGTAAGCACGTCTGAAAATTATCGCTTCATCGAGGGGGACATTCGCGAGAGTGCCGCCGTGAAGAAAGCCCTCGTGGGACATGACGTGATTGTCCACTTCGCCGCCGAGAGTCACGTTGATAGGTCGGTGCACGACTCGCGCGTCTTCGTCGAGACCAACGTCATGGGAACTCAGATACTTCTTGACGAAGCATTGCTCCAGGGAATTGAGCGGTTCATCCACATCTCAACTGACGAAGTGTACGGCAGTATTCCGACGGGTTCTTGGGATGAAAACGAGCCCCTGGCGCCTAACTCCCCCTACTCTGCAACCAAAGCGGGGAGCGACCTGCTGGTGAGAAGCTACAACGTTACTCATGGCCTCAACACTTCCATCACCCGGTGCAGTAACAATTATGGAACCCACCATTATCCAGAAAAAATGATTCCTCTTTTCGTCTCCCAACTTCTTGACGGACGAACAGTACCGCTCTACGGGTTAGGGGAGAATATTCGAGATTGGCTCCACGTTGATGACCACTGTCGAGGCATCGCGGCTGTTCTTGTTAAAGGTGGCAGTGGAGAGATCTACAACATCGGTGGCGGAACTGAGCTCACAAATCGAGAGCTCACAAGCCTCCTCCTCGAATTGACGGGCCGCGACGAATCCTTTGTTGATCGCGTAGCGGACCGTAAAGGCCATGACCTGCGATACAGCGTCGACTGGTCAAAAATTCATCAACAACTTGGTTACAGTCCGCAAATAGATTTCCGTCAAGGGCTAGAGGACGTAGTCCAGTGGTACCGAGATAATCGACCGTGGTGGGAACCACTTAAGTCTCTTTCGCTGAATGGCTAAAGTTCTTGTGATTGGCGCCGCGGGGATGCTCGGGCAGGATGTCATGCACGAACTCAAGAATTCTTCACCGCGGGGTGTGGGCCGCAAAGAGTTGGACATTACTGACGCTGACGCTGTCAACCGGCTCACCGAAGGGTGGGATGTAATTGTCAACACTGCCGCCTACACGAAGGTTGATGAGTGTGAATCTCACCCGGAGGAGGCTTTTCGTGTCAACGCGACAGGACCCCGAAATATTGCCCGTGCAGCTCGCCTGCACGGCGCTCGCGTAATTCAAGTCTCTACTGACTACGTATTTGATGGCACCGCAGCCTCCCCCTACACGGAGAACTCTCCCACGAACCCTTTATCTGTGTATGGAAGCAGCAAGCTCGCAGGCGAACGGGCGGTGATCGAGGAACACCCCGAGGGAGCAATCGTCTTGAGAACCTCATGGCTCTATGCAACCCATGGGAAAAGCTTCCCGCGCACCATTCTCGAAGCTGCGGCCAAAAGGGATTACCTTCGAGTGGTCGATGACCAGTGGGGCCAACCCACGTGGACGCGCGACGTCGCTGCCATGGTTGGCTCACTGATCCGCGCGGAGATTCCCACCGGCATCTTTCACGCCACAAACGCCGGCTCCACAACGTGGTGTGCTTTCGCGAGGGAACTGTTCGCACTGGCTGGCTGGGACACCGAGCGAGTGGTGGCAACCACGTCCGAAGAGTTTGCGCAACGGGCACCTCGCCCCGCTTGGTCGGTCCTCGGACACGAGCAATGGGCGCTTCGGGGGCTCCCCAGCCCCAGGCCCTGGACAGAGGCGCTGGAGGAAGCGTGGGAAGCGGGCGTGAAAGCCTTTGCCAAAGTGAGGCCTCCTTTATGAGTCCCGAGAGCGTCGCCGTTGTCGTTGTGGGCTACCAGTCTGATGAGACCTGGGGTGCGTTCTTTGACGGCATTCGACACTCAACTATCGTCCCGCGGCAGGTCGTGGTGGTGGAGAACTCCTCGAACCTCTCCCCAGCGCTCCCTTCCCAGACCGAATTCCCCCTCTCGATACTCCACCGCAAGGACAATCCTGGCTATGGGGCGTCGGTGAATGCTGGGGTCGCGCAGCTCACGTCTGAAGTGGACTGGATTGCTTATTGCAACGCCGACGTTGTCCTCGAGCCCGACACCATATCTCAGCTCCTGAGTTCAGCAACCGTCTTCCCCCACGCTGCGATACTGGGGCCTTCTATTGCCAACTCTGACGGGTCGACATATCCTTCCGCTCGAGCAATACCGGGTTTGAGAATTGGCGCGGGACACGCCCTCTTTGGCAGCTGGTGGAAGCGCAACCCGTGGACCGCCCGCTACCTGGGGACATACGACGGCATTGAACCGAGATCCTCTGGCTGGCTTTCCGGCGCTTTCATGCTCGTCAGGAGAGAAGTGTTCGAAGAATTGCGTGGCCTTGACGAACAGTACTTTATGTATTTTGAGGACGTCGACCTGTGTCTCCGAACAAAAGCTCTGGGCTACCGATGCGTATATGTTCCCCGAGCGCGCATCACTCATCTGGGCGGGCACTCAACGAGCACGAACCCCCGAGAAATGATGCGGGCCCACCACCGAAGTGCAGAAATTTTTCTCGGGAAGCTGTACCCGAAACGAATCCACACCCCTTTGCGAATCCTCCTCCGCGCCTCTCTCCGGTTACGCCGACTAATCGCTGATTCCTACATCTCCAAGCGTCAGGTCTGAACGCACCTAGGTAAGAAACTTCGACAGTGAAGCTTGTGTTTGTATCTCAACGAGCTGGTCCACGAACTCTCGGATGGTGGGTTCAGATACCGCCAAGATTCTCAGTGCCAGAATTCCTGCATTCCGTGCTTGATCAATCCCCACGGTGGCGACAGGGACGCCAGAGGGCATTTGAACGATGGAGAGCAGCGAGTCAAGCCCGCTGAGATTGGCCTGCAAAATGGGCACCCCTATGACGGGGATTGTCGTCATAGACGCCACCATTCCCGGCAGATGCGCAGCACCTCCAGCGCCCGCAATGATGACATGCACGCCTTGTTCGCGCGCCGAACGAGAAAACGAAACGAGCTTGTCAGGTGTTCGGTGGGCCGACACAACATCCGCGCGCACCTCCACGCCCGCCTCGGTCAGCACATCAGCAGCATTCTTCATCACGGCCCAGTCAGAGTCCGACCCCATGATGACCGCTACGCATAACTTCTCCACGCTAGTCATCGTAGCGAGCATCGCCGAGTTTTCGGGCAGTCTCCCTGGCGGAAGCGAGGAGTGGTGATTGGGATTCCCCCACAGCAACAACATGGCCTGCCTTGCGGCCTTCTCTCGGGGCCTTTTGATAGTCGTGCACCTTGACCCGGGAGGAGATCCCATCGCCCACTACCCAAGCAGCGTGATCAAACCTGCTGAACACGTTCACCATCGCCCCGCACTTGGCTACGAAGTGCGGGGAGCCTAACGGGTACCCTGCAACCGCGCGAAGGTGCTGTTCGAATTGGCTCGTAGCCGAGAGCTCGGTGAATATATGACCGGAGTTATGCGGTCTCATGGCAAGTTCGTTCACGAAAATACCTTGGTCGGTGTGAAAGAGTTCCACCGCGAGCACACCGACTACTTCCAAGCTCTCGGCAATCTTCAGGGCGATACCCTTCGCGAGTTCGGATTCTTTCGCACCCAGCTCCGCTGGGGCAAGAACTTCGGAACACACGCCTTCCACCTGCCGGGTCTCGACGAGAGGCCAGGTAGCCCATTCGCCCGTCGAGCTTCGCGCCCCTAGTTGAGCAAGCTCACGTGTGAAGTTCATGCGCTGTTCGAGCAAGACTGGCCCTTGGCTAATCCAGTCAGAGATGTCGTCCCACTCAGTCACAAAACGGACACCCTTCCCGTCATATCCGCCAGTGGGGACCTTCGCAACGCAGGATCCGCCTAGGGATTCAACGGCCCTGTCCCAGTCACTCCTCGAGTGGACAGTAAACCACGCCGGTTGCGGGACACCCAGCCCGGCCAGACGTTCTCTCATGACGATTTTATCGTGGGTTAACTCCAACGCTTGCGGCGGCGGAAAGACCTTGTGGCCCTGTTCCACCAGTGCCTCAAGAAGATTGATTGGCACGTGTTCGTGGTCAAATGTCAGGACATCGACCGTCCTGGCAAAAGCTTCCAGCTCATCAGCCTCGCGGTAGTTCCCCACCTGCGAGACCGCAAGATCGGCCGGCGAGCCTTCCTCCTCGGCAAACACAGCGAGATCGAACCCCAAGTTGATAGACGCTGGAATCATCATCCGTGCCAGCTGGCCACCGCCAACAACTCCAATTCTCACCACGGCTTCACCCTAATGCCGAAGATGCACAATGTCAGAAGCGACGACCTGCCGCATCTCGCCAGATTCAATATTCCTCACCAGAAGGTGCCCGTGCTCGTCGAGGTCCTCCGCCACCCCCAACCACACTGCCCCGCCGGGCTCGTGAACACGGACGTCTTTACCGATGGTGCCAATTTTTGTCCGGTAAAGGGCCCCGAGCTCTACCGCTGAGACTTCAGACCCGTCCGCGCCCACCCTTTCCCAAAGGAGACCCACAAGAGTCGCACAAAAGACGTCCACAATATTCTTCCCAAGGCTCGCTTCTATTGCAAGAGAGGTGGACGTGGCTGTGGGTAGCTCGTTTCGGTGAGCGGACAAGTTAAGGCCCACTCCTGCCACAGCGCGCCGGCCAGAGGCGACCCCACAGAGAATACCCGCGACTTTTTTCTCCCGACACAGAACATCATTGGGCCACTTCAAGGAAATCTCCGGAATAGCTAACTCTCTAAGCACATCGGCGACCGATGCGCCCACAATAATCGGTAGCCAAGAGGAGCCACAGCTAGAGTCAAAGGGCCACGGGAGCACGATGGATATCGCTAGAGTCTTCCCCGGTTCTCCTAACCAGCTTCTCCCAAGCCTCCCCTTGCCCTGTGTCTGGTTAAGCGTGAAAGCAACAGAAAAAACAGGAAGACCCTCCGCTGCAGCCACAAGATAGTCATTCGTCGACTTTATTTGCTCAAAATATTCCACATGTGGGGCTGCGGCCTGCAGCAGCGGAAAGTCAGTCATTGGTCAGGTTTAATCGAAGGACATAAGCCGGACGTACTCTTCAATCATCGGAACTTTTGCTCTGACTTCAGCAAATGTCCCGCTTGCCAAAATCCGACCGTTATCAACAACGTAAACCCGATCCGCATGCTGAATCGTTGAGAGGCGATGGGCGATGACAATCACCGTCGTCTCTTCGCCTAACGCTTCGATGCTTCCTGAAATACTCGCCTCTGTCGAAGCGTCAAGAGAACTTGTTGCCTCGTCGAGAATAATCAGTTGGGGCTGAGAATATAGCGCCCGCGCCAACCCGAGCCTCTGCGATTGTCCTCCGCTCAAGGAATCAGCGTGACTGCCAAGGCTTGAATGGATACCGTCCGGGAGCCCCTCTACAAAATCGAGAAGCTCCGCCTTGAGCAGCGACTCTTTGACCCGGTCTTCATCAATGAGCTCTGGGGGCACGCCAAGCGCAATGTTAGAGGCGAAGGATCCAGAAATGATTCCTGGTTTCTGGGGAACATAAGAAAGATAGCCGGGACTCTGCTCCCTCAAGAGACGCGGATCGACCCCTCCCACGAGGAGTTGACCCGAGTCTGGATCGTGAAGGCCGAGCAGCAGGTCGACGATAGTGGTCTTTCCGGCTCCTGAAGGCCCCACTATCGCAGCATACGAACCCCCTGCGACTTCAAGATTAACACCGTGAATGGTCGGCTCGCTGTTCCCTAAATGAGTGAAAAAAACATCAGAGAATTCCACCTCTAGACCCTTAGAAAACCTCTCCTTTGGCGCTAAACCAGAGTGAATTGGCAGGGATTTCGAGTAGGGCCTTGGGTCAAGTAACTCTGGTTCATCCTTTAACTTGATAAGTATTTCCTGCGCCATCACAACCCAGTTTTGCCGAACACGTAGATCGTTCCACAACTGCTGGAGTGGCAGGACCGCACCCATCATTCTGAACGAACCCGCCATAAAAATACCGACCGCTATCAGGCCGTCGGCTAGGGTTCCGCTAGACAACTGCCACACCACAAAAGCCAACACCCCAATGATGAGGCCAGTCTCCGCGACGTAAGGCGGAATTCGCTTAAGAATTTGAAGCGTCAAGCCGGTACGAGTGTCCAACTTTTTTGCTTCGCCAAACTCAGTCAGGAAAAAGTCCTGCTTAGACAACACGGAGATCTCTCTAAAGCCATCGACCATCTCCAGAATCGACCTCCCCGCGTCGACAGCCGCTGTTCGAATATTCTCTCCAGCCTGCAAGTATCTCCGCGCCGTCGTGCGTTGAAGAATAAAAACCAAAAGCCCGAAGTAAGCCATTACTGCAATCGCCGCCCAGGGGTCGACGATGAGGAACACCACAAGAATTGAGAGGAACAGGGTGCCATCGATAATAATGGTCGTAACTCCACCCAAAATTCCCGAAATCGCGGCGTTGGTGGAGGTGTTGATGACCCATTGAATTTCTGTTCTGGAATAGTGCCGCAGCCGCGCGAGCGGTCCGCTGAAAAGATACCTTGCAATCTTAAGCGAATTCTTAATCTCGATTGTCGCAAGCACAATCGCTGAATAGCGGGCCAGCCAAATAGATAGGCCACCCTTAACGACAACCATCAGTGCTATGAGTGTGATGAGGGTGATGACATTGTTTGCCGTCGGATCAGGAATGCGAAAACCGAGAACATAAAACCCGCTCCCGCCCGAAAGCCCCGCAGCAGTGATGGCTCCCAACAGCCCGGTGAGGCCCACTGCGACCAAATCCAAGCCGTTCATTGCCATCCTCAAGAAAACGGTCCAAAAGAAACGAAGGATCTCCTCCCTGGTCAAGAGGGAGAAGGAGGTTCGCGTGACGGTGACGAGGTCAGCAAAGGTCACTTTGGCTCGGTCCTTGGCTTTCTTAGACTTTTTTGGCTTCATCAATCCGAGCTTCCCCTTCAGTCGTAAGTTTCTCCATATCGGCGTCGACCATTATGCGCGCAAGTTCTGGGGTGTGAACCGAGGGGGCCCACCCAGTCAGACGGCCAATCTTCTGCGCATCTCCGACAAGAGCATCTACTTCTGCCGGTCTCAACATTTTTTCGTCAAAACGGACATACTTCTCCCAGTTCAGGCCTACATGCCCAAAAGCCAGCTCAAGAAAATTCTGAACTGTGTATTGGGTGCCGGTGGCGACGACAAAATCATCGGGTTCTTTCGCCTGCAACATTAACCACATGGCTTCGACGTATTCGGGGGCATAACCCCAGTCGCGAACGGCCTCCAGGTTCCCCAAATGAAGGGAATCTTGCTTACCCGCGACTATGAGAGCAACCGCCTTAGTAATCTTCCGGGTAACAAAAGTTTCGCCCCGACGCGGTGACTCGTGATTGAAGAGAATTCCGTTGCTGGCAAAGATTCCATAGCTTTCACGGTAATTCTTTGTGACCCAATACGAATACACCTTTGCAGCGCCGTAAGGAGAGCGAGGATAAAAAGGGGTCTCCTCGCCCTGAGGTGGGGCGCTGGCACCAAACATCTCCGAGCTTGACGCTTGGTAAAAGCGAGTGTCTAAGCCCACGGTCCGTATCGCCTCGAGAAGCCGAATTGTGCCCAAACCAGTGGTATCCCCGGTGTACTCTGGCTCGTCAAAGCTGACTCGAACATGAGACTGCGCCGCCAGGTTATAGATTTCATTCGGCTGAGTTGCCTCGACGAGCCCGACTAGCCGAGAGCTATCGCTTAAGTCTCCGTAATGAAGTGTGAGGAGCGGATTCTCCAAAAGGTGTTCAATACGGCCTGTGTTGGGAAGAGAGGAACGTCTTACTACCCCATGAACCTGATAACCTTTTTCTAAAAGAAATTCGGCGAGATAGCTACCGTCCTGACCTGTAATGCCGGTGATGAGAGCCACCGTGCGTTTATCAGTGTCCATTAGTCTCTCCTCCTGGCCCAAAAAATGTGTGGCGTAACGCCCCAACACAGCCTAACGCCCGAATGCTAGGGGAAGCTTCTTTTAGACCTCTTTACTGGCCCATAACATCGACAACGCTGCCGGCAATGGAAACGGCGTCAAAGCCGTGGTAACGCAAGACTTCTTGTGGTTGGCCGTTAGCAGGGACACCATCGAGTCCCAAACGGGAAACGCGCACCGCTGGCTTTGCCCCAAGCAAATTTTTCAGGACTTCATACTTTGCCAACGCTGGATTGTGGTTCTCTAAAACGACTACCGTGCGATAGCTCTCCAGCTCCTTGGCCAATTTTTCAAGAGAGTTGCCGGTAATCTCGGCCGCGGAAAAAAGTCCTGCCCTCACTCCGTGCTTGTCAAGGAGAAGGTCCTTGGCTTCTATGGCCTGGTGCGCGAGGAGGGGACCGCTGGAGACAAGCGCCACTTCGATGCCTGAGATTCGTTCGACCGAGGATGCTTCGCTCTCAGCAGGAGAGAGTGGAGCGAGCCCACCCATTCGGATGAAAGAAGGGCCCTTGTGCTCCAGGGCTTGACCCACAACCCACCGAAGCTCAGTTTCGCAGGCCGGTTCAAAAACCCTCATGCCGGGAATGGAGGACATGATGCCCACATCCGTCACTGCTTGATGCGAGAACCCCGGAGCGCTGGGCACCAGACCGGAGAGGAACCCCATATAAATTATTTGAGAATATTCGGTGGCATTGTTGAATATTTGCTCGGTCGCTCTCATCGTGAGGAAAGTAGAAAAGCTGTGCACAAAAGGAATGTGACCGGAGAGAGCAAGGGTGCCCGCCATGGACACCATGTCTTGCTCCGCAATACCTGACTGAATGTAGCGCTCAGGGAAACGGTGCCGGGCAAGATGGGTGCCCGTGTCAAAACTGAGGTCACCGTCCAAAGCGACTACTCGCTCGTCACGGGCCATCACGTCACAGAGCATCCTTTCCCACAGCGTGAGCATCGATTCTGTGCGTGCTCGAGGGGTGAGAGCGTCAAATTCCGGACGGCCCAGCAGCAAATTCTCAGCGTTTGCCTCGCGTCCCTCAGCAACAGCATTAATCAAGATGCTGGACGCCTCGGCGTAAAGAATGGGGTCCATGGCCCCGGAATGGAACTTGTAATACTCCCCGTTTTCCGGGAAACGCTCCATCCACGGAACTCCCGAGCCCTTCACCGTCTGCGCCCACACGAAAGTAGGGAGGTTACTTTTTTCGCTCTCTTCCAAAACACGAAGCACGTCGTCGGGGTCGTTTCCTTGACACTCGACGAAGCGCCAACCGGAGCCTTCAACCCTTTTCCGGACATCACCCATCGGCAGCGTGCTGCCAGTCCACGTATCTGACTGGATAGCGTTCGCGTCCACAATGGCCACAAGCTCGGAGAACCCATCTCTAGCGGCCCCGGGCAGTGATTCCCAGATCTGACCCTCGTTAAGTTCCCCGTCGCCCAGCATCACTACAACAGGAAGGCGCGAGTCCCTCTGCGCAAGCCTCTGCGCTTTAACGAATCCCTTTGCCTTAGAGATTCCCATCCCCAGAGAACCCGTGTTGGTGGCGACACCAGGCGTAATTGTTTCAGGATGCCCCGGGAGTCCCCCAAGCCGACGAAGAGTAAACAGGTCGCTGTCCTCTAGCTGCCCGCAGGCATGCATCACGGCGTAAAAGGCCGGCGCATCATGGCCTTTAGAGCTGAAAAAAACCCGATCGGTACTGGTCGACAGAAAAGTTTTGCCCCCAAGAAAACGACGGACGGCGACCATGATGTCCAAAGAACTCAAGGACGTCCCGATATGGCCGCTGCCCGCCACTTGAATAGCGGTAATCGCGTTAAGGCGACAACGGTTCGCGACGTCTTTGAGGCTGGAATTAAGCCGCCAAGCCTCCAAGATGCTGTCTCTAGGCCAGTACCTCACCGGATGGCCATTCTCGCTGTTGTGTTCGGAGGGTTCTTGATTCACGCGTTCTTTCCAATGATGGGGAGTAGGGACGGGGACTCACGGACTAGGTGCTCCAGGACAATCCAATCATGGGCCGTGTTGACATCATGACTTTCAAGCTCTGACAAGGAGAACGCAAGAATGCGGGCACCGGCAATCGAATTATGCTCCAGCGCAGGCCCCCGCCTCACTATTTCCAAGCTAGAAGCCTGGAAATGTAGCCGTTCTCGCTGAGAGATCGGTCCGTTGAAAGCTCCCCCTTGATCAAGAAACGTCGTGGCTTCGTGAGAATCAGGATCGACCCTCCACATTTTTGAAGGGTGTTCCGTCACTGCTCGCATAGCCCTCAGAGAGTCCGCCCACGCGTTTTTGCCGAGTTGTCGGTGAGCGTCTCGAATCGATTCTGCCGATCGCAACGGGCTCGTCGGGCGCAAGATAGTCCACAATTGCTCGTCGTCGCCAGGAATCCAAGACTCCATGGCGTGGCGTAAAAAACCCATGTCGTGGGCGGAACTTGTCGCGAGCTCCTCCGGCCGAAGGCCTGGCACTTCTGCTCCATACCTGCGAGCGACCTCCGCAATCTCGGCGGAATCTGTCGACACCACGATGCGATCGACAACACCTGACTGTTGAGCGGACGCGATCGTATAGGCAATGAGCGGGTGGCCTGCTAAGACTCGAATGTTCTTGAGAGGCACTCTTTCGCTTCCGCCCCGAGCCGGGATGATGGCGACGGTTTCTGCCACAGCTACACCCCGAAAAACGTCGATACGACGTGGACGTCAGAATATTGATCTATCGCGTACACCCCAGCATCTCTGCTGCCGTTTCCCGAATGCTTGACCCCGCCGAAAGGCATGTTGATTTCTGCCCCGTGGGTGGGGCCGTTAATACTGATCACGCCTGCTTCGATACGCGACACCATTCGCTCCGCTCGAGCAATGTCGCTGGACCACACAGCAGCCGTGAGGCCGTATTCGCTGTCATTGGCGAGGGAGACAGCTTCGTCGTCGGTGGAAAAAGAGAAGAAACGAGTAGCAGGGCCAAAAAACTCCGCGGTGGCAATCTCGCTCTCAACATCGAGCCCCTCTACCAGAGCGGGTTGCGCAAGGCAGGCCTCCGGCGGGGGTTGTCCGCCGGAGATTCCCAGGCGATGGACTGTGGCTCCAGCTTTCTCGGCCGCGCCAAGGTACTCCTCAAACGCGACAACGCTCTGGGAATCAATAAGCGTCGACACGTTCGCGTCGGAGTTGGCCCCCCATGTAAGTAGGCTGGCTTTCTCGACAAAGAGGTCCCGGAACGTTTCGTACACGGAGTCTTCGACGACAATCCTGCTCGCCGAAGAACACCGTTGCCCAGCATTGCTGAAGGCACTATCGACCGCCGTTTCTGCGGCCTTCTCGAGGTTCGCGTCTGCACACACGATGAGGGGGTTTGACCCTCCCAGCTCGATGACTGTCTTAGCGAGTGTTAAAGCGCTGGCCTGCACAACCTTCTGCCCTGTGGAGTAGCTGCCGGTGAAGCTCACAAGGTCGGCTCCCCCGTCAATCAGCGCCGAGGCGATGTCACCGTCGCCAAGAACTAGCTGAAGAGCATCTTGGGGAATCCCTGCTTCCCACAAGATTTCGACAAACTTCTGGGCGCTGTGAGGGGTGGTAGGAGAAGGTTTGAGAATCGCGGTGTTGCCTGCCATGAGCGCGGGGAAAGTTTTCCACGCGTAGTTAGGAATTGGGGCGTTGTAGGTGACGATCAGAAGCGCTACTCCCACGGGGATTCTCTCCACTCGAATATGCCTATGTGGGATGGCGCTTGGCAACGTATACCCCGAGGGGTGTCGACCGTGGGAGGCAACAAGGTAGCCCATTTCCACGGCGCCTGAAATCTCACCCAAGCAGGCCGAGATTGTCTTGCCCGTCTCGTGCCGGACAATCTCTGCGAGAGTTTCGGCTCGTTCCTCCAGAAGAGCTGCTGCCTTTCGAAGAATCCGTCCTCGGCTCTCAATCGTGGTCTGGGACCAGCTGGCGAAAGCCTGCCGAGCTACCTGAAGAATCTCCGGCGCATTTTCTGGAGACGTGAATTCCACGCTGGCGAGCACCGAGCCGTCAAGAGGCGAATGCCGGACAAAACTCTGACTCGCTACCACGCGGTAAACCCTCCATCGACAATCACATTTTGTCCTGTCATACCGCGTGAATCATCCGAGAGAAGAAAGACCATCGCCCCTGCGATGTCTTCTATGGTCAACATTTTTGCTTGGGGTACGTGGTTCTTGAACTTTTCAACGAAGTTCGCGTCCTGCCCTCCCGCAACACCTCCGAGAGTCAAAGTGTTCACTCTGATGCCGCGCCCCGCAAGGTGGGTCCCGTATTGCCTTGCAGCCGCAACCAGCGCAGCTTTAGATGCCCCATACGCCGGATGTTTGATCGACCCCGCACCGTCATTAAAGTGGCTATAGAGCCCAGGCTTGGGCGACACCAAGCCGTATAAGGATCCGAGCATAACCACCGAGCTCGGGTCGCCAAGAATGGGCAGCAACCCGTTGAAGGTCACCATCACGCCAATCACGTTTACTTGAAAAAGGCGATTCCATTCATGTCGATCGTATTCTTCCAGGGAGCCGCGCCCTGTTCCCGGGAGAGAATCAATTCCCGAGTTGAAGACCACGCCATCAATTTTTCCGGCCGACTCATTCCAGCCCAAATCCTGGGACAACGCAAGCAAATCAACGTCGTGGGTGACATCTAGCTCTGCGCTGAAAAGAGCCGTTGGGTGCTTTTCTGACAGCGCGCTCAGAGCGCGGTCAGAGTGCACGCCCAGTCCTAAGGCAAGCACCGTTGCGCCCTCGTCAAGAAGAGTCTGAACCCACAAAGGCCCCAAGTTGCCGGCCGCTCCCACGACCATAAATGTTTTGCCCGACAGCCTCTCAGGCAACGTCTTCCTTCAAGATCGGCGTCAAAGCCTCGACGTCTCTCGAAAGAGTCTGCCCGACCAAAAGGTGTGCATCTGCCGGCGCAATCCCGTGCCCGGGAGACCGATACTCAAAGTCCTGTTCTTGGAGAACCTGGCCTGCCGGGAGATTCGTCTTGGCAACAATCATTTTGCTGAGCTTCTTTAGGGGCGCAGCCTCGCTTTCGTAGGAGCGCTTGATTCCATCTCCGACAGCTTCGTGCGCGCGATCCAAGTCCCGGACCATCTTTCTCAACCCATCAGGCTCGAGCGAGAATGCGTGGTCCGTGCCTTTCATCGCGCGATTGAGAGTGAAGTGCTTTTCGATGATCCGCGCTCCGAGGACGTACGCGACCAAGCCCATAGCAATCCCACTGTCATGCCCGGAATATCCGATGGTCACCTCTGGGTAGCGCTCCCGGAAAGTGGAAATAACGTTCAGATTCAACTCCGCAAATAGTGGGGGATATCCCGAGGTGCACTGCATCACCGAGAGAGGGGCACCTTCGCTTCTGACAACCTCGACGGCCCGATCAACCGCTTCGAGGGTCCCTCCCCCGGTAGAAATGATGGTGGGTCGACCCATACTCGCGATATAGCGAAGGAGGGGAGTGTTAGTCAGGTCACAGCTGGCCACCTTGTACGCCGGAACATCGAGTTGCTCCAAGAAATCAACGCTGGGGAAGTCCCACGGTGTCGCAAAGAACTCGATTCCTTGCGCCTTGGATTCGGCGATAAGTTCTCGATAATCGTCAAGACCGAACTCGAGCGCCTCCCGGTGCTCGCCATAGGTGTGTCCGAAAGCGTTTTCGCTTTCATAGGGAGCGTTGTAGGCCTCCGCCGTGAACAGTGCCTTATTGTCGCGTTTTTGGAACTTTACCGCGTTCGCTCCGGCAACGGCGGCTGCCTGAATCATCTTTTTGGCTGTTTCAAGATCGCCTTGGTGGTTAGCCCCAATCTCCGCCACGACGTAGGGAGTCGTGTCGTCGGTGATGGTCGTGGCGCCGATGGTGAAGGTGCGAGAAGAGAAAGCATCAGAATTCATATCCGAAACCCTACCAAGGTCGTTGCGTTCTGGGTCATCTGCGGACGAACCGCGTTCGCGCGCGCTGAATCCCGTATCGGACAAACCTCGCCAACGTGTCGAGCGGGTGTCG
>Ga0209390_10005977_pt1 | contig 16695 bp, 14 predicted proteins | sample BON01_FD_187212 | JGI IMG/M metagenome (GOLD analysis project Ga0209390, IMG submission 187212) | Freshwater microbial communities from Lake Bonney liftoff mats and glacier meltwater in Antarctica - BON-01 (SPAdes) (version 2) | ecosystem: Environmental > Aquatic > Freshwater > Ice > Glacier...
AAAAAACCGGGCGCTTGGTGGGATCCCTCTCATGCCGATGCCATCGCCAGCCTTCGTGTCCTCCGCGCCAACGGCCAATGGCTCTCCCTCTGGCGCAACTAATCACCCATCACTTCTAATTACACCCCTTAAAGGGACAGACTTAGAATAGAGGTTGACGATGGCTCTGGACTTGGGATTCCGTAGTTGAATGAGACAGGCACGGATTAAGGTGGATGCGGGAGAGGGGGAGGCGGTGTATCACTGCATGACTCGGACGGTGAATGGGGAGCGGTTGTTGGATGATGTGGCTAAGGAGGTTCCTCGTAAGCAATTGTGGCAGATTGCGGATTACTGTGGTCTGGAAATCATCACTTACGCCATCATGTCCAATCACTTCCATGTGCTGGTGCGGGTGCCTCAGAGGGCGGTTATTGCTGATACTGAGTTGGTTCGCCGTTATCGGGTGCTCTATCCCAAACCCACCAGATACCAGACGGCTCGTTTTGAGGTTATTCAGTCGCAGCTGAAAACTGAGGGCGCGGAGGCGGATTCTTGGCGAGATCGTCAGCTCGCGATGATGGGTGACCTTTCGCCGTTCATGAAGCTGGTGAAACAACGGTTCTCAGTCTGGTTTAACAAGAGCCATCAACGGTATGGCACACTCTGGGCCGAACGCTTCAAGAGTGTGTTAGTCGAAGCCAAATCAGGGGTGCTTCGCACAATGGCGGCCTACATCGATTTGAACCCGGTCCGGGCTGGAATAGTTGATGATCCTAAAGACTATCGGTTCTGCGGTTATGCCGAAGCTGTGGCAGGCCACAAGACGGCGCAGCAGGGTTTCGTTCGAATGATCGAGGGTGGGCGAAAACAGGGGTGGTCTTGGGCCCAGGGAGCCTACCGGGAAACGCTTTTTGGTAAAGGAGCCGCTCACAAGGAACGAGGTGCACGGATCGATGCAGCGGCCATGCAGAAGGTAATTAAATCGAAGGGGCGATTGCCGCTCCATGAAGTGCTGCGGTGCCGGGTTCGTTATTTTACCGATGGGGCCGTCATAGGAGGGCAGGCGTTTGTGCAGCAGCATTTGTCCAATTATCAAAAGCTAACCGGAAAACGAAGCCGAACGACGCCAAGACCGGTTCCGCGAGTGACCGATTGGGGCGATTTATCTACTTTGCGCGGATTGAGGCGTCAGACGTTTGGCTAGTCGGTTTCTGATGCGGGTCTTTCCCAGAAAACTCTACGAAACCTTGGTCAATCCCGGAGTGCCACTGGACTCTGCCAATACGCTTCGGCCTTTTTAAACGGTCAGCCGTACGCGCTTCCACTGACGTCGGCGACGTCAGTTGGCAGGCGGTGGCGACCGTTGGCACGAGTATCGCGCACAAGGGAATGATTAACGCCGCCAAAGTTTTGGCGATGACGGCATCCGATTTTATGCAAGATTCCGAACTCATCGGGACCGCTCGCGATGACTGGGCCGAGGCCCGTGGTGAGGACTTCGAATACAAGGCTATGCTGGGGGATCGCGATCCCCCTCTCGATTATCGGAAGTGAAGTGCCGCCATTGCGTGACTTCGTTGCCACGAACAATGGGTTCATCGATTTTTAGGCGTTCATCTCTCTGTTGGATCAAGGCGGTGTATCCGGCTTTGGGAGGATTGTCATATTTGAACAATCAGATCCGGGAGTTTTACTGTTAAACTTGAAAAATAGGAATAGAATCCTAAATAACTAGTTTAAATGATATTTCGAAAACTTACCGACACGCTACTTGAGCGGCTTTCCCGCAGTCCGACGGTGGTGCTGTTAGGCTCGCGGCAGGTGGGAAAGACCACTCTGGTCCAGAGCGGAATATTCAAGAAACCTAGCCATTATCTGGATTTGGAGCGCCCTTCAGATTTAGCCAAATTGGCCGATCCTGAGCTCTACCTGCGGCGCTTTCACGACCAACTAGTCATTATTGACGAAGTCCATTTGCTGCCAGAGCTGTTTTCGGTGTTACGGAGTTTGATTGATGAGCGCCGCCGGAACGGGGAGACGGCCGGAATGTTTCTGTTGTTGGGATCGGCCTCGCCTGAATTGCTGCAACAGAGTTCTGAGACTTTGGCGGGGCGAATCAGTTATCTGGAGTTGAGCCCGATCAATCTCGGCGAACTTGCGCGGCCGGAAATGGAAATGAACCGACATTGGGAACGGGGAGGATATCCGGATAGCTATCTCGCGCCGGATGAAGAATCTTCAATGCAATGGCGGGAGGACTTCATCATGAGCTACGTGGAACGTTATTTGCCTCAACAGGGCATTACCGCCCCCCCGATGATGCTACGTCGATTCTGCACGATGTTGGCGCACACTCAAGGTGCCACGATTAGTCTGAATAAACTAGCTGGTTCCTTGGGAATGGATGGTAAGACTGCCCGGCGATATCTCGATTTGCTGGAAGGGTTATATCTGGTTCGTTCGCTGCCGGCATGGTCAGGGAATGCGGGGAAACGGTTAGTCAAATCTGCGAAAGTGTATTGGCGTGATAGCGGTATCCTCCATGCGTTGGCTGGCCTGTCGAATCTCGAGGCGGTCTTGGGGCATCCGCTTTGTGGCGCGTCATGGGAAGGCTACTGTATTGAACAACTTCTCAATCTGTTGCCTCGCGGCGCGCAACCGAGCCACTACCGAACCCAAGCGGGGGCGGAAGTTGATCTGGTCATCGAAATGCCGGACGGCAAGAGACTGACAATTGAGATAAAACGCACGCTTTCGCCCCGAGTATCCCGGGGCATGACCGAAAGCATGACGACACTTGGCGCTGAACGGGGCTTGATCGTGATCCCCGAGGGTGCACCTTACCCGCTTTCGAAGACTGTGACCGCAATCGGTCTACAAGCGTTACTCGAGCGAGGTCTGTGATTCAGCCAGAAAACGCGAGTCGACTGAGTGCTCTACAGATGCGCCTGAGGATGCGACGAATGTTACTTCATTCTTCTTGAACCTAACTGATTTTACGCCGTCAAAATCCTTAGGGATGGGCACGATGCCCATGATGTAGTTTACGACCGTGGATTTGCGGGGGGTGAGACGCAGATGGGTGGGGAGGCCCGCTTTGGCGCGATCGTTGGGCTTGGCGGATTCGGCGAGGCCGTGGTGGAAATTGGCGGTGACATCTTCGATACCGATCACACGGCGATGGCGTCCATTCCAGGGGGCGTAGTGGCGGCCGCCGTTGGACATCCAGAGGACCGTGGATTTAAGCACGTTCACGTCACGGAGGCTGAACCAGAGGTAGCCTTGGGCGGGGAAACTGATGGTGCTCCAAGCGGGTTGCTGGCGGGCACGAGCCGTCACCATGACGAGGTCTTCGAAACCGTCTCGGGCGGGGTAGCGGGTGACGTCGGCGGGTTCTCCGGAGATGAGGGGGACTTCGCGCAAGTTTTCGAATTTGGCGCCCTGTTTTAATGCGGAGTAGCCGCCGATGGTCGGGTCTTCGAATTGATCGGGGAAGACTTGGCCGGCGCGGTAAGGGCTGAGTCCGATATGGCCCGGTTCGCCATCCGGGCATTTGATCATGGCATGGTGACCGAGACACATGGAGCCCGACATGCCGGACAGCGTATGACGTAGATAGATGTTGGTTTCACCGTCGCGCAGCTCGAGCTGCTTGTGGGCGGTGCCGGGACGAATCGTTTGAGGCCGGGTGGCTTCGAATCGATGCACGCCGGGGGCGGGTGAAGTGATCTGGGGCGACTGCCATTTTGATGAGGCAGTTTCTCCGTGGGGCGGGTGTTGTTCGCCACGCCATGGCGTGCCGTTCCCACCAAACGGGGCGCAGAAGAAATCACCCCGGAGGGTTTTGAGCAGATCGGGGGTGTTGGCGGGTAACGGCTCGTCCGCCCATGGGGCGATGGAAAAGGGCTGAATGTCACCGGCCGAAGTGCGGAAGGTCACCGGAGCCAGATGACCCCCGAGTTCGGCTACGTGGGCTTCGACTAAGTCGCTGGCGAATCGCCACGATGGGGCCCCAGCTATTTTGACGCGTTTCGGTTGAGCGGAGGACTGCGTTGGATTGGCCACGATTGAGCGAATGGAGATTAATTCTGTTCGAACATTGGATCTTCGGAGTTGCCGCCGGAGAGGATGTAAGCGACGAGGTCGCGGAGTTCGTTGCCATTGAGTCCGTTGATCAGTCCAGGCGGCATCATGGATTGATCGTGTTTGGTGCGTGAAACGATATCATTGGGTTCCAGTTGGCGCGTTTGCTCCGGCGCGAAGGGGTTAGTCATAACGAGGTAGTTACCGTTTTCTTCGCCGACAATTTGCCCGACCATCACGTTGCCGTTTTTAGTCTCAAATCGCTCTGCTTCGTAAATATCGCTCACGACTTTAGAGGGCTCGATGATGTTCTCGAGGAGGTCTCGAATACTGTAACGGTTGCCGGCGCCAGTGAGATCGGGGCCCATGCCGCCGCCATCGTAGTTCAAGCGGTGACAGACGATGCAAGCGGTCGCCGCGAACATCGATTTTCCGCGCAGAAATTTTCGATCCTGCAACGGCTTTTGGAATAATTTCATGGCCTCATCGACGGTGTAGATTTGGCCGGGGCCTTTGGGGGCATCCGCACCGGAGACGAAGGTGTGCACCGGAGTCTTGGACAGGTCGGCCAGGAGCGTGCGCTGTTCGTCATCGACGACGAGGTCCAAAGCATCGTGGCGAATATTACTGATGAAGCCCGCGAAGCTGGCCCCACCGCGCCATTTGTGGGCGGTGGTAAACCAGGCAAAATAATCGTGGCGCAGTTCGGACGTCCAGCCGACGGTCGCGTGACGTAAGGTGTAGGCGTAGGCGATTTGTTGCCGATCGGGCCGACTGTTGCCGGCGTTGTTAACGGCGTCGGCGTAGCGATCGTTGCGAGCGATGAGGGCGGCACCACCGAGCTCTTCGGCAGTTTGTCCATTCGGTTCGGTGACCTGCAGGAGTGGGACGGTTTTGGCGACGATGGTGGGCGAGTTGAGGTAGACCAAAAGTTCGGCTAGGAGTCGGTTTGCCATGGAATCGTCGTGAGGAAAAAGCGGGTCGAGTTTGGTGAGTGCGAGGTCTCGGTCTGAGGGGGTGGGCTGGCCCATCCGGGTGAAGGTGAGTTGCCAAGCGCGGAGGATTGCCTGTTGGCGATCGAGCGGCTGACCAGCTAAGTCGATTTGGCTGAGTGACTTGATAATCTCGGGTTGGTGGCGGTCGGCACCTACTCGGGCGAGGGCAATGAGGGCCTCGACGGCGGTGCTATTATCTTTTTCGGCGAGCGCGCGTTCGGCCCAGTTGGACGGGATTTGGCGCTCGATGGCCGTGCGAGCGGCCCAGCGCACATAGCGGTCGGGATCGCCGAGATGAGGCCACGCTTGATCGATGGCCTCGGGACCGGTGCCGGGAGCGTGAAAAATTTCCAGGTGCTGACGGAGTTTTGCCTTGGCGGTGGGTTGAACGGTGGCAGCGAGGGAGGTGTTTTCTGACCCGATGTAAGTCACGCGGTAGAGGGCCGACTGGGTGCGGCGGCCGCCGACGAGGATATACATCGCGCCATCGTGAGGGTTGACGGTGAGGTCGGTGAGAGGGAAGGGCTTGCCCGAGATGAATTCTTCTTTTTTACCAGCGAAGGTGGCGCCGGCAGCGTCGAGATGAATGGCGTAGAGGGTGCCGTAGGTCCAATCGGCGGCATAGAGGGCGCGCTGGTATTTGGCGGGAAATTTTGCACTGGTGCCGAAGATGGTGCCGGTGGGCGAGCCAGGACCAATGTCGAGGGAGGCGGGCAGACTGTCGGGGTAGGAGGCGGGCCATCGACCCGCTCCGCTGCGCCAACCGTAGTCGCCGGCGTCGACGATGTGGTTGATGCGGGTAGGCATATACCAAGGCATGCCGATATCCCATTCCATGTCGGAATCGTAGGTAAAGAGTTCGCCGTTGGCGTCGAAGGCGACGTCGAATTGATTGCGGAAACCTTGGGCGAATAGCTCGAGGGTTTTGCCTTCTGGATCCATCCGACCTACCCAGCCACCGGGAGCATAGCGACCGCGGGCGTGACCGCGGGCATCCCACATGCGGGGGAGCAAGTGGTCTTCACCGGCGGCGACAGGACGGGACAGATCGAGACCGGGCGCAGGATCAGTGAAGTTGCCGACGGCGATGTAGATGGATTGACCGTCGGGACTGAGCACGAGGGAATGAGGAGCGTGTTCGCCACGACCGTTGAGGGAGCGGAGGTGGGTGTATTCGTCGAATTGATCGTCACCATCGGTGTCGCGCAGGCGCCAGATACCCTGTTTGAGGAAGTTTTCCGTCACCATCACATAGAGACTATCAAAGGCGTAGAGCACGCCATGGGCACCGACGATGTCGTCCCGTTCATCATCGCTGCGTTCGTGGTCGCTCAGCGGTGAAGCGGGCAGCGTGATATCGAGGGCCTCGACCGACGCTTCCGCTTCGGATCCGAGGGCAGGTAAAGTGATGCGGTAGATGCCGCCGTATTGATCGGTGGTGATCAGGCGGCCTTGGTCGTCGTAGGTGATGCCGACCCATGACCCCTGTTCCTCTTTGGGCACGGAGTAGAGGAGATCGACTTGGAAGCCAGCGGCGACTTCAAGGTCGCCGGGATCGGTGGCGGTCGGGAGATCCCGGGCTGACAAAGACAACGCGGAGCAAGACAATCCGAGGGCGACGCTGAGGCCGCGGAGGTTTTGAAAGAATGTGGGACGATTTAGGAAAAGGGACATGATCGAAAGGGGGGGAATTTATGGAAGTTGCTTAAGCGTGAGGTTACGGAACTGCACTGTCATGGGTGGACCACGATGAAGTTGGAGGGCGAGAGTTCCGCTGGCGGAGGCATGGTCGGGGTCGGTATCGATTCCTTCGGCGGTCAGGACGCCGTTCACGAAGTGCTGGATATGGTTCCCTTGGGCGACGATGCGGAGTTGGGTCCACTTACCCGAGTGGATGGCGGACTGCAGGGTTTCGACGGGTGTCTCTGGGCCCAAGGAAGTGAGCCGAGGCTTTTGGGTGGTATGGCCGGAGTTGATTTGAGCGCGGATGCCGGGGCGAATGATGATGCCGCGGCCGCGTTCTTCGTAGAGCATGCCGGTGTAGCGATTGATGTAGTCCATATCGGCTTGATAGCCGCCCACGATCCAGTTTTCCGGTTCAATCACCTTGCTGCGATACTGGACGCCGGAGTTGGCGGTGTCGCCGCTGAGTTTGAATTCGGCCGTAAATTCGAAGTTGGCGACGTCGTCCTGCCAAATGAGGAACGTGTTGGTTTCGACGGGATTTTTGGCCGTGGATTGTCCGGTAATCACTCCGTCTTTGACCGACCAGAATGTCGGGTTTCCGGACCAGCCGGTGAGATCTTTGCCGTTGAAGATTGAAGGCGAGGCGTGGTGATCCGCGGTGGCGAAGGTGGCGGAAAGTAGGATCAGAAGAAGCAGGCGAATCGGGGTTTTCATAGGGGAGGACACAGTGATGAGAAGGTTATAGCGGAGCGGATTACGGCCGCGGTGGTGCTGGGATTTCGAAAGTGGTTAGAAGGCGGGGCGGTCCGCTGAGAGATTTGTCGTCGTCGACTTCGATCATGCGTTGAGCAATTTTATAGCGGAGTAGTTTGAGGACGCTTGCGTGCTCAGGGGCAGCGGCTTGATTGTGTTCTTCGAAGGGGTCCCGGCCGAGGTGGTAGAGTTCTTCGGCGGGGTTGCTATGGTAATCCCGGAGAAACGCGGCGGCAGCGGGGTCGGATTTGGCCGCCTCGAGATAGGAGTCCCAGTGGTGCCCCGCGTGGGTCCAAAACCGATCCGTCATCGGTTTCTCTTTGGCCCAAACGTCGGTATGGGTGGTGTAGGCGAACTCTGGATGCAGATTGAGAATGTATTTCCACGGGCCAACCCGCACTGAACGGATGGGGTAGACATTCTTGTCATTGTCTCCCTTGTGCGTGGCGAAAATTTCGTCCCGGTGACGATCGGTGCGGCCGAATAAAACGTCCGCGAAGGAACGCCCGTCGATCCCCTCGGGGGCGGATCCGCCGGCGAGATCGATGAGCGTGGGCACGAGGTCGATCCAACTCACCATGGCAGCGGTCGTTGTATCTGGTTTTATCTTACCTGGCCATGAAACGATCAAGGAAGTGCGAATACCGGCTTCGTAGAGAGACCATTTCCCAAAGGGCCAAGGCATGCCGTGATCGGAGGTGTAGAGGGTCAGGGTGTTGGCGGGATCAAGGTAGGTTTCGATGAGTGCTTTGGTCTGACCGAGGCGCCGATCAATGGCCTCGGCGCCCTCGATGTATCGAGTCATTTCCACCCGGGTTTCGGGGGTGTCGTAGATGCGGGCCGGGATCACGACTTCATCGGGGGAGATGCGGGCGTCCTCTTTGGCCGGCCAGGCCGTGTGGGTATCAGTCCAACCGAGAAAGAGGGCGAGGGGAGGGGCTTCGGCGGGGCGGTTGCGCAAGAAGGCTTCGACCTCGTCGAGGGTCATGGTCTGCTGCAGTCCCCCGCCACCGAGGATTTTAACTTCAGCGGGCACGTAAGCGCCGTAGTGCTTTTTGCCGGAGTGCCCGACTTTGCCGTGAAACACGATTTCGTAGCCTTGGGCGAGGAGTTGCGGCACGAGGGAGACGACGCCCGGTTTGAGTTTGAACTCGTGGTTGCCCACGATGCCATTGCGGTAGGGCATCATCCCGGTGAAGAGAGCGGCCCGGCTGGGCGCACAAGCGGGGGAGGCGACGTAGGCGTTGTCGAAGCGAAGGCCAGTCTCCGCGAGCCTTTGCAGATTGGGCGTCTGGATCCCAGCGGCGCCGTAGGGAGAAGAGTGATACACGCCGTGATCATCCGCGATAGTGATGACGAAGTTGGGTTTCGCGGCAGCGGGGAGGGAGGCGGAAAGCGATAGGGTCAGCAGTAGGGGCAGGATTGATCGAGAGATCATGGGGAGCTGGCGATGGGTGGATGGTGGGATGGCGCCGCCGGAGGCGAATGCCCGCCCGATGATGTCGGGCGTAAAGCCCGACCCACGGCTCTGCAGGGTAGGGCTGAAATGTCAGACTGGGCGGTTGTAGCCGGCTTGGCGGATGGCGTGGGCGAGGTAGGTGTAGCCGCTTTCGGCAATGTCCCAATCGGGGGAGAACTCGCGCCAGACATTTATAGCGTTGGCGAAGGCGGGATCGGCACGACTGAAAGCTTCGATGGTGAACCAGCCCTCGTAACCAATCTCGTGGCAGGTGCTCAGCGCTGCGGCGAAATCGATGTGGCCAGAACCGGGAGTGCCGCGGTCGTTTTCGCTGAGGTGCACGTGCGAGAGGTGCGGTGCGATATGGCGGAGGGCGGAAGCGTGGGTCTTCTCCTCCACGTTGGCATGGTGGGTGTCATACATGGCCCGCACACTCGGGTGATCGGTCAGCTCGAGGAGGTGACGGAGTTGGCCCATGGTGTTGCACAAGTAGCACTCGAAGCGGTTGAGCGCTTCGGGGGTGAGGGTTACGCCAGCTTGAGCCGCGTAGTCACCGGCGGCATGGAGCACCTCGGCGCTGCGTTTGTATTCGTCGGCTTCGATATCGTTACGGGTGAACGTAGCGAAAGACGAATGGAACGGACCACAGAGGAGTTTCGCGCCGACGTCGACGCAGCGGTCAATGTTCCACTTGAGCAAATCCAGGGCTTTGGCGCGCACGGCGGCGTCGGGGCTCACGGGATTGCCTTCGGGAGGGAGCACGGTGACGCAATTCACTTCCATCCCCTGATCCTTCGCGTGGGCACCGAACCGTTTGTAGGGCTCGGTTTCCTGCTGGCTCATGGCAATCTCGACGCCGTCGTAACCGATCTTTTTGAGGCGATCGACGTGCGGGAAAAGATCGTCCGAAACGGAAGCGGACCAAACGAGGAGATTGAAGCCGAACTTGGCTTTCAAGCCGGAGGGGGAGGAGGAATCACTCATGGGGTGGCGGGGCGTTTAGACGGATGCGACGTTGGTCCACTGACCGGATGCCGCGGATGCCAGAACCGCATCAGTCACGCGGTCGGTCTTGAGGGCGTCACGGAAGGTCGGCGCGGCAGGGGTGCCACTTTCGAGGCCGGCGAGGAAGTCGGCAACTTGATGCACGAAAGTGTGTTCGAAACCAATCTGCACGCCCGGGATCCACCACTTATCCATGTAGGGGTGATCGCTGTCGGAGAGATGGATGGAGCGCCAGCCGCGCACGTTGCTATCGTCGCGATGGTCGAACCATTGCAAGCGGTGAAGGTCGTGCAGATCCCACTTGAGTGAAGCGTGCTCGCCATTGATTTCCAGGGTGTAGAGCGCTTTGTGGCCACGGGCGTAGCGGGTGGCTTCGAAGAGGGCGAGGGAGCCGTTCTCAAAACGACCGAGGAACGCGCTGGCGTCGTCGATTTTGACTTCGCGTTTTTTACCGGTGACGGAGTCGGTGCGCTCTTTGACGAAGGTTTCGGTCATGGCGGTGACGGAGGAGATCCTACCGTTGAGCCATTGGGCGGTGTCGATGCAGTGGGCGAGGAGATCACCCGTGACGCCGCTGCCGGCGACGGCGGCGTCGAGACGCCAGGTGCCGGGACCACCTTGGGGCACGTCCTCGGAGATCGTCCAGTCCTGCAAAAAGTTGGCGCGGTAGTGGAAGATCTTGCCGAGCTTACCCTCATCAATGAGTTGTTTGGCAAGGGTGACAGCGGGGACACGGCGGTAGTTATACCAAACCATGTTGGCGACACCGGCTGCCTCGACGGCCGCGACCATGGCGTCGCCTTGACCGGCGTTCATCGCGAGCGGCTTTTCGCACATGACGATCTTGCCGGCTTTGGCGGCGGCGAGCGCGATCTCGCCGTGCACGTTGTTGGGGGCGGCGATATCGATCAGGTCGATGTCGTCGCGAGCGATGAGTTGACGCCAGTCGGTCTCGGTGGATTCGTAGCCCCAGGTCCCGGCGAAGGCTTTGACTTTGGCTTCGTCGCGGCCGCAAACGGCTTTGAGCACGGGGTGGATTTCACCGGGGAAGAAGTTACGAACTTTGCGAAACGCGTTGGAGTGAGCACGGCCCATGAGGCCATAACCGACCATGCCGACATTCAGTTTTTTCATAAGAAAAGTAGATTAGGGGTAAGTTGAACGGATGACGGGTTTTTATTCAGACCAGCCGTGGTGTTTGCGGACCTGAATCATGGAGGCGAGGATGTCGTTCCAAGTCTGTTGTTTGGTCATCACCGCGTTGGAGAACATGCAGCCGTCCCAACAGATGTGGCGGATCTTTTTGGTCACGCGGTTTTGGCTGTTGCGCAGCCAGTAGCCGGAGTCGCGCACGATGTTGAGTTTGCCATTCGGGTCGGTTGCTTGGCAGTGGCGGCCGGTCTTTTCGTGACTGCCGGAACCAAAGACGGTGCCGTCGTTTTGAGCGACGTGGAAGTCGATGGTCCAAGGCCGCAGGGCGTCGGACAGTTTGGTGAGGGCTTCGTGAGTCGCGCCGGGCTCCCAATTGAAGTTCTTCTTCACGATGCGATGCTTCGGGGCGTTTTCGCCGAGCGTGTAGAGGAGGGTGTGGGACATGTCGGCTTGGAAGCCGAGGACCTCAGGCATACCGACCGCTTCGAGGAGCTCGAGCATGTGCTTCCAGCTGTGCATGCCGCCCCAGCAGATTTCGCCCTCGGCGGCGAGGCGCTCGCCGTGATCTTGGGCGATCTTGGCCGCTTCACGGAAGGTTTGCGCGATGAGGTTGGTGTTGCCCTTGGGATCCTTGGCCCAATCGGCGACGGCGGCGGAGGAGTCGATCCGGACGACACCGTGAGGACGGACGCCGAGATCGCGGAGTTTCGCGCCAATGGCGCAGGCTTTGCGGACTTGGGAGAGGAAGGCAGTGCGCTCTTCCTCGTTACCCATGGCGGAGCCACCACCGATGACGCCCCAGACGGGAGCGACGATGGAACCGGCGACGAGCTTGCGCTTTTTGAGCTTACTCGCGAGGGCCTTGATGTCCTTGAGCTTGCTGTCGATCGAGGTGTGCGGGTCGCTCATGAAGAGGTCGACACCGTCGAACTTCACGCCGTTGACTTCGGCCTTGGACGTCAGGTCGAGCATCTCGTCGAGACCGAGGAAGGGATCTCCGCCGGGTTCGCCTTTACCGACGATTCCGGGCCACATTGCGTTATGAAGTTTAGGGTAGTTGTTTTCAGGCATGGTGGGTAACGGGAGGGTTTAAACGTTGGGGGGAGGGAGTGATTAGAATGAATTCCGGCGGTAGGCGCCCATCGCGGGGGCTTCCGGGTTGGCGTCGGGGCCGAAGTAGCGGAGACAAACGAGCGGCTCGGTCGAGCTGGTGTTGGTGAAGGTGACGCCTGCTTTGGCGCCCGCCTCGGTGCAGAAATACTCGTCTTCGGAGAGCTCGTTAAAACGGAGCATCTTCGGACTGACGAGAGGCTGATTATTGATGCGGCCACTGCCTTGCACACAGATGAGACCGTAGGCGCCCGTGTCGGTGACAGTGGCGGTGGTGCCGGGGTCGACGGTGAGTTCTTTGGCGGTGAAATACTGCTTTTGGTCGACCTTGCCGTAGACGATCCAACGATCGACGTAGCCCTGCTCGCGGGTGTCCGCGACGGGAACGGGTTCGAGGTAGTGGTTGTCCTTAAAATTCGGATCGACGTTTTTGTCCCAATGGAGCTGGTCGACGATAAAGTCGATGTCCTGATGTTTGTCCGCGGGCATGTCTTTGACGAGGAGGCTCCAAGGCACCTCGCGGCCTTCAACGAGACTTTGATACATGCCGAAGACATCGCTGCCCCACTGGGGCTCGTAGGTGCAGAGACTGCCCGGGGCGTGAAGAATACAAGGATCGATCAACCAGCCGGTGCCGGGTTTGAGGCGGTAGGCTTTGGAGAGATCGAGGATGCCGTTGTCGCCCTTGTTCCAATCTTCGATGCACTTGCGAACTTGGTCGCGGGTGGTGCCGGGTTCGAAGCCCATGAAGGTGTAGGGGAAGTTGTTGCCGACGTTGTTGTGCTGCGGCGGGAAGTAGTAGGACTCCGGCTTGCCTTCCTGACCGACGAGGGCGGCCTGGGTGGCGTTTTGGTGCATGTGATGCGGAATCGGTCCCATGTTATCGAAGAACTTCGAGTAAACGGGCCATTTGCCGTATTCTTTCCAGATGCGCTCACCGATGAGATCGGCGCCGCAGGCGTCGACGGCGTCGCGGAGGGTGAAGCGGTTATTACCGACGACGCAGTAGCTGAGTCCCTCGTCGGGCACGCGACCTTCGTTGGCGGCTTCGGTGGTCGAGGCGAACCAACGCTCGTCGATACCGCCGCGGTTGAGACCGTAAGCGTAAGTGTCGCTCGGATGGAGCTTAATGCGCAGACCGGGCTGGAGGAAGGAGCGCGGGACCCAGGCGGGAGCGAGACGCAGGAGGCCGCCGGAGTCTTCGAGCGCGCCTTCGACGTGAGATTTGACCGAGGTCGTGAGAGTAGTGAGATCCTGAACGATACGAGGAGCCATAATAAGGGGAATAGGGATAGGTCGCACGACGATGGTGGAGACCAAGGGGAGGGAGGGGTTAACGGATTAAAGAGGTCGCCGAGCAGTGTAGAAAATTCACGACACTGGACAATACTAAGATCCTACCGGATGGCGGAAAATACGGCTAGAACGACCGCGACAAACTTTGGTTCAGAAGCGGCGACCGGATTTACGGGCTATTTGGCAAACCGCAGGCGGTAGGCCCGGGGCGTCTCTTTCATTAGGCGACGGAACTCTTTAGTAAAATGGCTTTGATCGGAAAAGCCAAAATCGGTGGCAATCTCGGCGAGTAATTTTTTCGAGAAGACAAGCGCGTGGCAGCTCATGCGGACGCGCAGATTACGCACGTATTCGTGGGGGGAGAGCCCGTAGGCGGATTGGAACTGGCGCTCGAAGGCGCGAACGGAAAGGCCGCAGAGTTTGGCGAGCTCGAGATTGGTGAGGGTCTCGCTGAAGTTTTGACCCACGTAACTGATGGCGGCCGCCAAGGGGGAATCGTCGGTGCGAACTTGGGAGAGCTTCTCGATCGGGCGGGTGATCCCGACCGTCCCCACGACCTGGCCGGACTCATCGTGAAGCGGAATCTTCGAAGTCATACACCAGCGGGAAGTGTGGTCGAAGCGACCGACCAATTCGACTCGTGAGCGAATCCTCTCCCCGGCGAGCACACGCTCGTCGTCGATGCGATACTGGTGCGCCAGCACGGGGCGGAGGATTTCGAAATCGTTGCGACCGATGATCTCCGCCCGGCTGGTGAAGCTGAAATTCAGCATAAAGGCGGTATTGACCCATTGGTAGGTCCCTTCGGCGTCTTTTATCCACAAGAGCAGATCATCAACATAGTCCAAGAGCTCAACGACCTCGGGCGGCTTGACGCCAATCGATACGAGATGATCGAGGAGACGGGAGCTATCGGGCGACGCGGGCATGGAGTCGATCTATAAGAGCCGACTTCGGACGGGGGTAAAAGCTCAATTCGGCGCGAAACTGCGTCGCAATGCGGAATGGATTAATCCGAAGTCATCAAGCCGGCGGATAGTCCTTGGTGTGAAGTGTCCGAGCCTGATCAAGTTGTTTGGGAGAGAATGGCGCGAGGTCGGAAGCGCGGGCGCTGTCGACAATCTCGGCTTGGTGACGGGAACCGGAGAGGACGAGGCTGGTTTTCTCGTTGTCGAGCACCCAGCGCAAGGCGGCTTGCGCGAGGGATGAAACGGGCTCGTTGACGAGGAGTGATTTGTAGGCGTCGGCCACATCCACGCGTTCGATGATCTCTTCGCGGGAATAGCGGGCATTGATCGTGCTCTCGGCAAAGGTGGTTTCGGCGGTGAATGCACCGGAGAGGAAGCCGTTGGCGAGCGACTCGCGGGCCACGATACCAATGCCTTGGGCGGCGAGATCGTCGATGAGGGACTCGGCCTCGCGATTCATGAGGCTGTAGACGAGCTGGACGACGTCGATCTTCCCGGCGGCGGCCCATTCGCGGGCCATGCCCTCGGTTTGATCAAAGAGGGAAATGGAGTGACCGATGAAGCGGATCTTGCCGGAGGTCTTCAGATCGGCGAGGGCCTGCCAGACATTGTCCTCGATTTGGTCGGGGCCGAACGGAGAATGGAAAAACAACACATCGAGGTGATCGGTGCCCAGGCGGCGCAGACTGTCTTCCACCGAAGTGGTGACGCCTTCCGCGTTGAAGAAGGTATTGTGGTGCCCCTTGGTGGGGTAGCGACCGAACTTGGTCGCGATCGTGATCTTATCACGATCCGAGCCCAGGCCACGGCCCAGGACGGTTTCGGCGATGCCGTCTTCATCTTTGGTGCCGTAGAGTGGGGCAGTATCAAAGAAGGTGATGCCGGCATCAAGGGCGGCGCGAACGGCGTTGTGCGCGTCGCTGGATTCGACGCTGCCATAGACGGGGGAGCCTAAGGCCCAAGTGCCAAAGCCAACTTCACTGACAGAGATTCCGGTGCGACCGAGGGTGCGGTAGTTCATGAGAGAATAGAGTTTTAAGTCGGGGGAGGGATTAAAGCAGGGAGGTGATTTTTTCGCTCGCTGCTTTGATGAATGCGGCGGCGTAGGTGTGCCCTTTTTCGGCCGTGGCGTCGCGGGGATCGGGGCCCCAGACGGCGTCGTCTTTGAGGGTGGGCTCACGGTCGGTGGGGAGGCGATCAAGTTTCACACAGTCGGGGTCGGACGCCATCAAGAGGGCGATTTCACCGAGCGCCGCGTGGTTGACGATGAAGAGATCGGGCGAGACGAGATCGGTTTCGGATGTGGCGATGAAGTGAGTAGTCGGATGACGTTTGTTGGCGGCGACGGCCTCGGCTTTGATGAGATCGTAGTGTGGTTGGCCCACGTGGCCGCACAGCGTAAAGACGACTTGGAATCCCTCGTCGGCGAGTTGATCAAAGTGCTCGCGAGCGAGGAGGCTGACGGTGGATTCGGCGAAGTCGAGGGAGTGGCGGAGGAATTCGAGATCCGGCGCGGTTTTGATGGTGTTGGCCGCGATGTAGATGGGAGGCAGCACGAGACCGCCAACAGTGGCGGCGAGCCCTTGGCAGAGACCGTGGGCTTTTAGTCCGTCGAGGCCAACGGAGGCGTGTTTACCGTGATACTCGAGGGCGCCCCACGGGAGGTAGGCGATCGAGTGATCTGACTGAATCGCTTCGATTTCTTGCGGAAGCAACCGCTCGTAACATCCCCACTGGGGTTGAGAATCGGGGGTGGAGGCTGACATGCTCTCAGTGCGTTTCGCAGAGCGGCGCTGAGCAAGTTGAAAGATTCTGAAAATGGCGAGCTACCGGAAACCCATTCGACGCGGTGAAGCCGACCGGGTCGGGGGTTTGACGAATGGATCGATTCCGCCCAGAAGTTTGTCACTTAATAAGTGACAAACTATCGGTGGAGAGGGGATTTCCCCTGCAAAAGTGCGACTCACTTTTGTCACTCTATAAGTGACAAATCTCGAGATTGGTTTTATTGGCGTGGCTACGCAGTGGCAGCGAAGAGGGTGCTGCAGAGGTTGGGTTCGTTTTTAAGCGGCTTCGTGCGGTCTCGTGCCGCGCACATGAAGTCGGTTAAATGTTCTGGCCTGATGGCGTGGGCCCATAATTCACGGCGCAGTTCGTTGAGTAGATCCTGGGTTGAGGGTCTGGTTTTTTTCGCGGGCCGCCGCCA
>Ga0209390_10005986_pt1 | contig 16686 bp, 12 predicted proteins | sample BON01_FD_187212 | JGI IMG/M metagenome (GOLD analysis project Ga0209390, IMG submission 187212) | Freshwater microbial communities from Lake Bonney liftoff mats and glacier meltwater in Antarctica - BON-01 (SPAdes) (version 2) | ecosystem: Environmental > Aquatic > Freshwater > Ice > Glacier...
CCCGACACGGGGAAGCGAGACCATGAGCGTTAGCGGTGATCCGCGACATGCTGCGGGGCGCTAATCGTGCATGGCGCCTTAGCGACATACGCGATAGGGCATGACGCTCCAGCGGCATTCCCTATGTTTAGCGACCCTCAACAGGTCGGGTCTGTAAATGTAATCAGAGAGAGAGAGTAAAGGCCCATCTTTGGCGTGGCGATTATGTGTAACACACTGACGTCCGTGAGCGACTGGGCGAAGCAGCCGTCTATCCGCTCTGCGGATGGCTGCGTCGAAGGCAGGCATGGCGCACAGCGACAGGGCAGACTGCGTGAGGGAGTAGGACATTCGCAACCAAAGATGGGCCTCGCACCTTGGTGCGATAGTTTGTCCCATAGAAAGCAGGTATCCTGCTAACGGGCGTGGCGATGCAACGCAGCGACGCACCCGACTCTATGTTGGATGGTCCTTAGGAAGGTACCGCCTTCCTAAGCAGGGTGTGGCCTGAAGCCACATAAGGCACAGCCTTATACACACCACACTCAAACACACAACACAAACGCACAGCGAACAACACACCCAACACACAAGAGAAACAAACACACACACAAACCCAAACCCACAACAACACCAACAAAACAACCCCCACCCCCCAACCCCCCAACACAACACCCACACCACACCCTATGTAGATACTTGTATGGGGGGGTATTCGTCACGTTTATTGCCCCGGGGGGGTCTAGGCTATGACCGGGGTGATGTCACCATGGGTACTGTGGGTATAGGTATATATGTTGGCTGGTTGTTTTTTTCATTGGTGGTGTGGAAGGGGTGGTTTGGTTGAAGCGGGTTGATGTTGAGCGTTGGGGTAGGTTTTTTGTTGCGAGGAATGGGGGTTTGGGGGTTGAGGCTGCTGCTCGTAAGGCTCGGTTGAGTGTTTCTTCTGCGTATCGGTTTGAGCGGGGTGATCAGGGGTCGTCGGGTTTGGAGGCTGCTTCTGTTTTGGGTGTGAGTGTTGTGGCTGGTGTTGTTGTTGATCAGCCTTTGTGTGTTGAGGCGCAGCGGGCTTTGACTGATTTTGGTTTTTTTCGGTTGCGGTATTTTGGTAGGAAGTCTACTCCTTGGCAGGAGAGGGCGGCGTATGAGGTTTTGCGTCGTTTGGAGTCTGTTGATCGTGAGTTTGTTGTGATGAATGAGCCTCCGGGTGCTGGGAAGTCTACGTTGTTTACTCACGATATTCCGTGTTGGTTGGTGGCGCGTGATCGTACTGTTCGTGTTCAGTTGGGTTCTCGGACTGAGCGTCAGGCGAGGATGTATGCGGGGCGGATTAAGAAGTCGTTGGAGCGGGATGCTCCGTTGCGTGTGAATGCTGATGATCTTATTTTGGGTAGGTCGTTTGATGCGTTGTCTACGATGCAGGATGATTTTGGGGTGTTTAAGCCGGATGGTCGGTCGGATAAGTGGCGTGGTGATGAACTTGTTGTGCGGCAGTTGGATGGTACTGCGTTGGATGATAAGGAGGCTACGGTTTCTGCGTGGGGTCAGGATTCTGGTTTTCTTGGTGGCCGGTTTGATGTTGTGGTGTGGGATGATCTTGTGGATCGTAAGAATGTTAAGACGGTTGATGCTAAGGATAATATTCGTGAGTGGTGGGATACGGAGGCTGAGACTCGTTTGGAGCCGGGTGGGGTTTTGATTTTGCAGGGTCAAAGGATTGCTAATAATGATTTGTATCGTTATTGTTTAGATAAGAAGAATCTTGATGAGGTTCCTAAGTATTCGCATGTTGTGTTTAAGGCGCATGATGATGATTTGTGTGTTGAGGATCATGGGGTTGATGCTCAGGCGTGGCCGGATGGTTGTTTGCTTGATCCGTACCGTATTCCGTGGAAGTTGTTGGAGCAGGTTAAGTTTCAGAATCCTCGCCATTATCAACTGATTTACCAGCAGGAGGAGGGTACTGATGTTGGCGGGTTGGTTGACCCGGTGTGGTTTGATGGCGGGTTGGATCGGGATGGTTATTATGCTCCGGGTTGCAAAGACCTTGAGCGTACTATTGGTGAAATACCACCGCATCTTGTTGATAGTGGGGCGTGGTCGTTTATTACGGTTGACCCTTCCCCTACCGAATTTTGGGCTGTTATTTGGTGGGTGTATGACCCGGACACGGATCGCCGGTACATCATTAATTTGTGGCGGCAAAGAATGAATCCTGAGGATTTTATTAGTTTGGATTTGAACACGTTTGAGTGGTCTGGGTTGATCCCTGAGATCACGGAGACTTCTAACCTGCTGGGGTTACCCATCAGCCACGTTGTTGTGGAGGTTAATGCTGCTCAACGCTGGTTGTTGTCCCAACCCCACGTTCAACGCTGGATGGAGCAAACAGGGCAAGTGTTCATCCCCCACACAACATCAATCAACAAACGCGACTTGAAGTACGGTTTTGAATCTATTGGTGATTTGTTTCGCCAAGGAATGATCCGCATCCCGTGGTCAACACCCCAATCGCGTCTACAAATGAGTTATTTGATTCAAGAGGGTATAACATACCCAGATGGGGACACAGATGATACTCTCATGTCTACGTGGTTTATGAAACTCGCTGTTGAAAACCATTGGACTCCTCGTAGGGAGGGCATGTATCAAATGAGTAGGCCCGGTTGGTTGGCTCAATCCCGTAGAGGAATCGCATGAACATTCAAGAAGTCCTTGGACTATATAAACAACGCCTTAACTATTATGGGCCGTTGCATCAGAAAATGAAAATTATTCAATCAATCTACAACGGCACTATGGAGATCCCGCTTCCCGACATGGAAGAATCCACCATGCCATCAGTGCCCAATCTTCTCGCTCAAGGGGTAGACCAAATGGCTGGGCGAATCACCAGCGTCACCCCGTCAGTAAATTTTTCATCCATGAAACCCGGTGTTCGTAGCAGTGACCGTCGCGCATCCACAGCGTCCCGCACCGTCACAGGATGGTGGCAGTCAGACCGCCTCTCCATGAAAATGAAGCAACGAGGCAGACACCAAATCGCTTACGGCATGTCACCTGTGGTTGTCCGGTGGAACAACATCAAAAAACTCCCTACATGGCAGATACGTCACCCACTAGAAACGTACCCGTCAACAGATTTACTCACCGGACAGTTATCCCCCAACGACTGTATTTTTGCGTACCGTCGTTCCGTTGGTTGGCTTCGCTCAAAAGGTTACGGTGACCGTATCTTCGCCCTCACCGGAAACTACGACATGCCCAACGATGCCAGCATCCTCCTTGTTGAATACGTGGACGCGCAAGAAACACACCTTGTTGCAGCCGGATACAAAACCGCTGACCCATACGCAGCCAGCGAACTTGACGTTATTGGTTCACAACTACGCGGTGTCACACTAGAACGTTACGCAAACATGAGTGGCGACAAATCACCCGTCGTTATCCCCATGAGAATAACCCTTGATACTGCCGGTGGACAATTCGACAACATGATCGGCATGTACTACCAGCAAGCAAAACTCATGGCGTTAGAGGTGATCGCTGTTGAAAAAGGAATCTTTCCAGACACGTATCTGGTTAGTCGTCCGGGTGAGACAGGTCGCTTTCTTGACGGCCCCCACGATGGTCGTACAGGAATGGTCAACGTTATTGCGGGTGGAGATATTAAAGAAGTCGTATCCTCACCGGGCTATCTCACTAACCCAACCATTGATCGACTGGAACGTAATCAGCGAGTCACAGCCGGAATACCAGCCGAGTTTGGCGGAGAAGCAGGTAGCAATATTAGGACTGGTAGGCGAGGTGACGCTGTACTTTCCGCTGTCATCGACTACCCGGTAGCGGAAGCGCAAGAAACATTTGGTTTCGCTTTGCAAGAAGAAAACGAAGTCGCTATCGAACTATGCAAAATGTGGGACGGGGACACGAAACGTACCCTTTATGTTGGTACAGGTAACGCTGCACGACCCGTCACCTATGTTGCAAACGAAACTTTTGAAACAGTTGACCACGTTGTGTCCTATCCTGCTAGTGGTTCTGACCTGAACAGTCTCATTATTGGGATTGGGCAGCGAGTCGGTTTAGGGATCATGTCTAAATTTACGGCCTCCACCCTTGATCCTTTCATTGACAACCCAGAAACTGAACGCGACCAAATCATTAGTGAAGGTCTTGAAGCAGCACTCATGTCAGGGTTACAGCAACAAGCAGCAGCAGGGGCTATACCGCCTCTTGTTGTAGCAAAAATTATGGAACTCGTAAAAAATGACAGACTTGAACTTGCTCAAGCAATGAACAAAGTTACTGAAGACGCATTAAAAGAACAACAAGCACAACAACAACAACAGCAACAAGAACCATCACCTGATTCTTTGACTGCTGACGCTACTGTGTCTTCGATGGCTGGTCCACAAGGGGGAGCAGGGGCACCAGACTCTATTCAGGCAGCGAACCCTAGCCAACAAAACTTGAGTTCGTTACTAGGAACGTTGCGGAGAGGTGCTGCGTGATGCCAAGAGGTGGGAAGCGTGAAGGTACACCGGGTAAGGCTTATTCGAACCGCACCGATTTAACGAGTAACTATGATCAACAAGCAGCGTCACCAGCAGCCGGAGGTGTTGAGGCACCCCAAATGCAAAGACCTATGCAAACACCGGACGATAGCCCTAACCTTACAGACCCGACAGAGTTTCCCGATGAACCAATAACCAGTGGTCTTAATAGTGGTCCGGGGGCTGGACCTCAACGAGATAAACGACTCGAAGAAACACAAAACCTTCGCAGGTTTCTTCCCCTCATAGGTGTGTATTTAGATCAGCCAGATACACCGGATAGTGTCAGGGCTTTGTTTCGTTACATTAAGGGATCTTAAATGGACATGTTTGTTAAAAACCTCGCTGTTTTTACGGATGCTTTCGGTGTTCAAAACGCACCAATAATAGTTCATCTAAGTCTTATTCCGTGGCCCGACGACATAACACGTGATTCTTTCGTTAACGCATTAACAGGTTACGACATGGGAGGTAACTACTAATGGCGTTGAGTGAGAAGGAACGTAAACGCAGAGAAAGTATTGAGGCTGGTCGCCAAAAAACGTTTGATAGTTTAATAAAAAAGTCTCAAGGTAAAGAGTCGCGCCCAAACTCTACGTACGGTCTTGACCCTTTTGAACCATCTTCTTACCTCACAACTGTTTCTAGCCCTGCTTTGTCGCAACCGTTAGCGTCGGGTCGTTACATAGATCCCCTTATTCCTTCTGGTGCTGCTATTGCTAGGGCTGCTGACGTAACCGAATTTAGGCAAAACCCAACAAAGTACATGGAACAAAACAGTTCACAGTTGAACAACGAACAATCTGTTATTGAAAAAGGCGCAACCATGCTAGGTAGGTTGTTCAATTATCAGGATGAAGCAGACCTCACGTTTTTTAACGTTAATTTGAGTGCGGTTGAATCAACGTGGGACGGTTTTATTCGCGCATACACGGGTGCGTTCGACTTGTTGAGCATTGGTTTCGGTGGACTTATTTCTGCTGCACCCGGTGGGGTAGAAACACTTTCCTACGATCAACTTTCTGGCGGTAAAACTGTTAGTGAGGTGCTTGACGGTGAAATGGTTCCCGGTTCTGCTCCTTCTCCCGGACAAATAGCACTTGCTTCCGTAGCGGTTGAGGCGAAAAGAATCCGTGAAGGAAACGCACGACTCTCTGATGTTCTTTTAATGAATCCTGCAACAGCACCTTTTATTCTTGCTGCTCTGGCTGCTGACACAAGCCCTTTGCAAAAAGATGGTTTTAACATTATGGATGCTGAGCAGAGGGATGCAGCGTTTAGTTCTGGTTATGAACAGTGGATGAGTGGGATTACTGATGCCGGTTTAATGTTTGCTGACCCTCTTATTGGTGCTGGTGTTGCGTTGAAGGTTACCCGCCTTGGTTTGTTGGGTAGACCGGGATCTGTGAAGTTAGGGCAAAACATGAAAGGAGCAGTTAACGGTGCATTAGATGAAATGGAACTGGCAACTCCGGGTTCTAGTGGTCGTGATTCTATGGAACAAATAATTACTAGCGGTGAACGTAACGTTAGTGAAGGTACTACTGGTTCTATTGTTAGTCGCATAGCGAATGACCCTACCTATCAGGCTCCTGTCCCATCGGATGTTTTATTACCACCACAAATAACGACAAGTGTTGACGACATGAACTACAAAAATGTGTTGGCACCGTTCCTACACAGACTACATGAGGTAGATGCTAACGGTGTTCGCAAAATGACTTATGAAAAGTTGGTGCAAGACCGTAGTTTTAGGCGTTTAGGTAACACTCCTGCCGCGGTGAGCCTTCTTATGAAAACACGCACACCAGCAGAATCAGCCCTTGCTATTGAAGTAATGTCAGGTACAGCGGGTGCCCTTGAACGCATGAAAGTTCTTTCTCCGGGATTGTCCGACATGTTATTTCGTTACCGCCGTGACCATTACCAAACAATTTCCCGTACCGAACCAACAAAAATACGACAAGTTGTTTCTAGTTTTGAGGCACAAATCCAAGACGCGCAGCAAAGTATTCGCTTTGAAGAAGAACAAATACGCAAACTGTCCCGTGGCGCTAATGCAAGCGACGACACAAAAGTGTTTACTCTTACGCAAGAGGCACGAAACCGTATAGACATACACACCAAAAATATTGCGGAAGCCACAGAACTCCGGGATGTTGCTTCGGGCGCTCGAACGTTTGACCCGCTTGATGCGAGAAGCGAGTTCCATGATCCTGTGTTTGCAGCAAAAATAATGGATGATTTGTTGAGTCGCCAAGGGTTATTGGATAACGATGAACTTATTGAAGCGATAGCGGATTCCGGTAAAGTATCTTTAACGTTCCTTCCCACTAATTCTAATCCTTACTCACGCGCTGTTATGGCTTCCCGTGATCGCCGTAGCACTTCAGCGTACCAATACGGTAAAGAAGGAACATCATGGTTTCCACACGCCCATACTGTTATTGATGCTAGTGGTAAAGCGATACGGGTAAAAGACGGTTGGTTTACTAAAAGCCAGTTTGAGGGAACAAGCGCTTTCCAACGTAACATGCGCGTGTGGCGTTGGATTGGTGAGGAGAACCCCGCTGGTTACGTTGGTTTGAATGGAACATCAACTGTTAATAGTGAGCGGGAATTTGGTGCAGCAGCAAACATTGACTTGTACAGGACCAAAGATGGTTTAACTGTGACCCGAAACAAAATGGGTACCGACGGTAAACCAGAGTTTGATCTTAAAGAAGTAAATGGCGTAATGATGCGTACTTACAGGCAAGAAACAGTAACGGTTGGTGGATCAGGTAGGAGAGACGAACTATTTGGGCGTTTTTTTGAAGGTTTAACAAACCCGGATGTTGATTCGCTTGTGGTTTTGAAAGAAATTGAGGCAGACATTGGTAAAGACCTCGCCTCCGCGTATGGGGTTGATGAAGCAAGCATGAAGAAGTTACTTGATAACGCTAACGTCAATCGTGGTAAAGATTTAGAAGCAATTAAGGCTCAAGCATATTTTGTTGATGCTGATGATGGCGCTATACAACATATTGCTTATTTAGAATCGCAACTTGCTAACGGAACGTACATGTTGAACTTTGGCGAGTTAGAAAAAATAATTATTAAGCAAATGAAAATAGATGGTGGAGCAGCGATGAAACGCGCTTTAGATGTACCGTTGCATGTTGCAGCGGGTGGCTACGAAATGTTTAACAACTTTTGGCGACCTGCAACACTACTTCGTTTGTCGTACACGCAACGAAACGTGTTTGAGGGAATGATGCGAGCAATGGCTTTCTCTGGAAGTCTAGCCCCAATGCTGTGGCCTATTAAAGCGTCTGCTTTCGGTATTCAAAATAGGGTTGTTAAAAAAACTACTACCCGGAACGTCAAGGTTGCGGCTAAAACAATTCAAGACTCGGAATTTAACCAGTATTTACAACCCCACAACCAACTAATAATGGAACGTCACTACATCAATAGTGCTATGGAGAACACTTACATGGGTGACGCTGAACCAATGATGTACATAACGAGGGCTGATTCCACTATTGAGCGTGTGACGAGAGACGAGTGGCTTACGATTCGTAATGAGAATACGAGAGATATAGAAGAGGCGTTTAGTTTTATTAAAAACAATGTTGATAAATATGATGCGTCCATAAAAAATACTGCGTTTGGTACGTGGCGAACAAAAAATATTAAAGACCTTGAAAACCAGCAGGCTAGTCTCGCTCACATGTTGGAAATTTACCGAAACAATATGGACGATATTTTTGAGGGTACAGGGGTACGTTTTGATCCTGACGAGTTAGAAAACATGGCTGAAGTTATACGCGGTAGTTCTGCTGTAACAAAACAGTTAAGCGATTTAATGTATGACCCTGTACAAGGGATGAGCATGTACCGTACTCAGGCTGGCCGTCAGCGCCGTATTGGTAGTGGCAAGTCTATGGGTCCTGATGGTAACTATCACAGTGACGGTTTTGCTGGTCCTTTGTCGCAAATCAACGCTAACTTGATGTCTGCTGACAACACTACTGTGCAAATTTTGTCTTTGGCTTCTGATGCCCAATCATCGTTGTTTTACAAAACTGTTCTACGATCAAATCAGTCTATCCCGTATACACCGGCAACTATTGACTTGTATGCGAATGGTTTGGCTCGTACTATTGAGGATGCGTCTGCTTCTTGGATTGTGCGTTCACTTGTACAAAACAAGTGGGATGAAACTAAAGTCTTAGCAGAAATGATGGGTCCGGGGGAGGGTAACCGTTATTTGACTGTGATGAGTGGCGCTATGGGTGTTGGTGACATGAAAACTATCAACCAAATTGCTGATGGTGCTTTCCTTGGACCTGTCAGCCCTGATGGGACTGTTGCTGTTGCGGCTCGAACAGGTATTAGACCTTTCGCTAAGACTGGTCGTACAGCGGGTGGTAAAGAAGTGACATACGTGAATGATCCTAATCAGGCAGCAGTATTTATTAGCGAAACTTCTCAAATGGTTCAGCAACAAATGATGGGCCGTTCAGAGTTCATGTCTATTCTTGAGCAGAGAATTCTTGATAAGACTGGTAAAGGTTTAGATGACATTGATAAGACTGGGTTTGATAAAAACCGTGCATCTGCTACTCCTTTAGCGCAAAAAGTAAAGGACGCTATTCTTCTTATTCCTGAACCGCAGAGGGCAGCGCGGGGTAAAGACAGTGTCGGTGTTCTTGGGTTTGTTCAGGGTTCAGAAATTGTGCAGATGGGTGCCGATAGCGTTCTTGGTATGTACGCTAAAATAGTGAGTAAAGCGTTTAGGGCTTTAGGTACTGTCCCTGAGGACTTCGTTACACGTGGTGGTTTCTACAACATGCGTTACAAGGCTTCACGCAATATTTTGTTGGAAACATATTTAGATCGAACTAACCAGTTGGGTGTTATTCAGCGTGGTAAGAGGTCTAGGACTGCCAGTAACCGTGATGAGGGTATGTCTATGGAGCATGGTGAGTTTGAGATTCCAGCGGGTGAGTTGAGTCGTATTGAGGTCCAGTCTCATAGGGCTGCTCTGAAGGACACTAAGGAGTGGATGTACACGATTGATCGTCGTACTAATCTTGGTAAGTACGGTGAATGGATCTACCCGTTTATTAGTGCTTCACAAAACTCTCTCACTGTGGCAGGTAAGTTGTTGAATAAGGAACCGTGGCTTGCTCCTATGATTGCTGACATGTGGCGTATGCCGTCACGTATTGGTATTGAGGATGAGGAAGGTAATCTTCAAATGCCAATGCCGTTTAAGCGAGTGTCTAAGTTCCTTGCCGATAACCCACAGATTCCTTTCCTTGGTGGTGTTGTTGATTCGGAGGATATGATTAAAATCCCGAAGAACGCTGTCAACATGTTTATTCCTGAGACTGGGTTTGGTATGATTCCTCGCCCTAACCCATTTGTTCAAGTTGGTGCGAGTGAATTGATGAAGGCTAACGTTTTTCCTATTGAAACACCAGCAATCGCTAGAGCGTTACTGGGTGATGAGAATGCTGACGAGTATTACCAGTTGTTTAAGGACTACATTTTTGGTGAAGAATCTGGTTTGTCTGCCCGTGCCATGTCGTGGGATAAGTTATTCCCGGCGTATTCTCAAAGAATTATTAACTCTGGTGTTTTAGATCGTTTTGGTGTTAAGGGTGCTTTATCGCAGCAGTATGGGACACAATACAACATGCACTTTAATACTCAAGAAATGCGTTATTTCAGTGGGGAGCGTGATGATCCACCAACGGAAGATGAAATAAACAAGCGCACAACTAATAGTTTTTTGTTTTATGCTCTTGGTAACATTGGGTTGCCAACTCCTTTGACCCCGTATCCTATTATTTCGCGCCCTATGGTTAAGACACCTATTGATGGTTTGCAAGAAATGTATCGTGGTTTACAGGCTGCTGATCCGTTGACAGCGAACATGGAAATGGATCGTATGGTTGGGGATTGGGGTTTGGCTGCTTCTCTTACTAATATTACGGTGAATGTTGGTGGTTCTGCCCCTAGCCCTAAAACTGTTTCTGACGTAAATACTTTGACTCCTTTGATTAGTTCTTTGAGCCAAAGCGTCGGTATGACTAATTTGAGTGTCTTAGGTATTTTAGTGAACAATCGGCGTGGACCGGATGAGTATGAAGCATCCGCTTACAACTGGGGTAAAAGCCAAATAATTCCGGGTACGAATAGGCAGTGGGCTGAAACAGCATCACCTGAAATGGCGCAAACTGAGAAAGAAAGAATTCTTGGTTGGACGATTTACCGTAAAGGTAGAGACAAAATAGATGCTTTAATGTATTCCGCTGGCTTAACTTCGTATGAACTTAAGGCTGCCGCACCTTATAAAGCGGCTTTGGAAAGGTTAAAAGATAACTTGTTTGCTAATCCTGATGTTGCTGGTTGGATTGTGGACTTCCAAGATCAGGGTGGATCAAAAACGTTGTCAGCGGTTCGTGTTATTGAGGGTGCTGTTCAAGATGATACGTTCAGAAATCTTCTTGTGGGCAGCGGGAAAGAGAAACTTTTTTCGATCATGCAGGAGTACGTTTCTGATAGAAGGCTTCTGTTGAAGGTTTTGGAACAGTCAGGGCATGGTATTGACCATCCGTCTAACGCCATGTGGAAAATGGGTTGGGACGCTAAACGTTTATCGTGGCGTAACGCGGATGAGCGTTGGGCTGAGATTGATAGCCTATACTTGAGTGGGGATGATAATCCTCAGGCACCGGGTAATCTTTATTTACAGCAGTTGGCTACTAATGAGATGCGGGGAGTTGAGTAATGAATCCTAGACCTCCGGGTACAGGGCAGGGGCAGAACTCCCTTGAGGTTCAGCAACTGCAAGCAAGTTTTGGTCAGTTGGGCATGATGGGTGGGGTTAGTGCGTCTGATGGGATGATTTATTTTGGACCGGATGGTGGGGGGTTTTTTCGTGGAACTCCTTACGCAAGAAGGCCGGATGAGGGTGCTTTGTTTACGGTGTCTCAAGCAAACGCCGCCATTTGGGATTGGGATAAAAAACAAATGGATGACTTTAATGATCTCGTTGAGGACGGGACTGGTAGTCGCCCTAAGACGTTTGAACAATCAAAACAAGCGTGGGAACGGATGGTTGGTTACGCTGGTAGTTACTCTTCTGACTCTGGTACTCCTACTAGCCCTTTTAAGATTGCTGACATGATTGCTGAACGTTCACGAAATATGGGAAGTCCGGGTTCTGGCGGTGCTGGTGGTGGTCCTAGTACAGCGGTTTACAAGGATGAGATTGTTAATCTTACTAATCCTTCTACTGCCCGTGGGGTTCTTGATAGTGCGCTTGGTAAGTATCTTGGGCGTATGCCGTCTCCTAAGGAGTACAAGTCGTTTGTTGGGGCTTTAACTATGGCTGAGGATGCGTCACCGAATACTAGCGAGCGGGTTGCTAGGAATTCTGGTGGAACTAATCAAACGATTACTACTAAAGGAAAGACTGGTGGTGGTGTGGATCGTAACCAGTTTGCTACTGAGTTCGCTAAAAGTGATGAGGATTTTGCTGAGACGCAACTTTCGACTACTGGTGTGCAGGCGTTTCTAGGAATGTTGAAGTAGGGGTCATGGTTGAAAACGTAAATGCTAAAGATAAGCCTATTAAGGATTTAACTGGCCGTCCTAATAAAAGGTTGACTCCTGCTCAACGTCAAGCGAAACAGCAGTCAAAGACTGGCGGTTACACGGACGTTAATTATGACGGTGTACCGGATAGGGATCAGGTTGATTTTGGCCGGTTGAGTTCAGACATGCGGTGGGTTTCAAACATTATTGAGGCTGATCCTGCTTTGAAGGGTATTTTTGAGCATCACGTAAAAATTGGTTCGTTTGATCCTGAGTCGGGTCAGCAGGGGATTAGCAATTTTCAGAATGACATTATGGATTCTTCGTGGTGGCAGGATAACAACCAGTATGCACGTGCCGCTTTTGCGTTAAAAACTACGGCTCCTGCTGATTACGCTGACGCTATTGAGGACGCTACTCGTAGTTTGCGGGATTCAGCGAAGGCCAAGGGTATTACTGTGACGGATGAACAGTTGGCGCTTTCTGCTGAGAAGTATGTTACGGATGGTTGGGGTGAGCCGAGTCGTTCTTACAAGATTGATGATGCTCTTAACGAGTTTATGAAAACTTCAACGAAAGTTAAGCCTTCAGGGGATTTGCGTAGTTACGCTAATAGTTTGCGTAATATTGCTACTGCGAATGGTTTACAGATGAGTGACCAGTTTTATAACGATCAGGCTCAGAGTATTATGCTTGGTTTAACGAATGAGGACGATGCTCTTATGGATATTCGTGAGCAGGCTGCCGGGTTGTGGCCTCCGTATGCTGACAAGATTAGAGGGGGGCAGAATGTTCGTGATCTTGCTTCTGGATATATTTATAGTATGGCTAACGAGTTGGAGATTGATGCCCAAAGTATTTCGTTGAATGACAACTATATTTATAAAGCCTTGACTAATGTTAATGATAAAGGTGATTCTGCTCCTCAAAGTTTGTGGCAGTTTCAGCAAGAGTTAAGAAAAGATCCCCGCTGGATCAATACGAATAAGGCTCAGAACACTGTGGCTTCCACAACTACTAAGGTAATGCAAATGTTCGGATTGGTGGGTTAAAATGGCTCCACAACAATGGCGTAAGGACATGAACGCTGCTCTTGGAGCGATGAGGGCACAGGAAAAAGCAGGAGACGTTGGTGCGGCAGCAGCATCATATAATCAGGCGCTGTCCTCTGCAAAAGGCAGGGCGGCAGTTGCCTCAGTTCAAAAGCAAAATCCAACTTTCGCTCCACTGGTAGGATATGACCCATCTAGGGTTTCAACTGTTGAGCCAGAGAAAGGTCCCGTAACCGCGCCCCCTGATGTTTACAACTACGATACTGACCCTGAAACCCTGCGTATGCGTGAGCAGCAAAGAAATCAGCAGGGTATAGATGCCGCTGCTGAAAGAAACCGTGTCAACAACGTAGTCACAAGTCTTCGCGGTGTCATGGATACTTTTGGTTTAACTTCTCTCATGGATAAGATTCAAGGATTTGTTACTTCCGGTTTAGATGGTGACGCTGTTCTTGCCATGATTAGGGATACACCGGAATATAAGGATCGTTTTCCTGCTATGGCAGCGATGATGACGAAAAACCGTGCTATTACTGAAGCGCAGTATATTGATTTTGAGCGTAATGCTGCACAGTTAGAGCGGGCTTATGGTTTACCAGCCGGAATGCTTGGTAGGGATACGGTGACTAATTTGTTGTCTAATGAGGTTTCTGCTCAAGAGTTGGAGCAGCGTGTGACTTTGGCTGCTGCTGGTGCTTTCCAAACTACTCCTGAGATGAGGGATACGTTTAATCGTTTTTATGGGATTAGTGGTGGGGGTTTAACTGCTTATTTCCTTGATCCTGACAAAGCCTTACCTTTATTAAACAAACAATACGCTGCTTCACAGATAGGTGCTGAGGCGCAGAGAAACCAATTCCAGATCGCTGCATCAACAGCGGAACAGTTCACCGAACTAGGCGTAACGCAAGAACAAGCACGTAGCGGGTTCGGGGTCGCTGCTAATCAGCGTGGTTTGATGCAGGGTCGTGGTGATACGGCTACTCAGGATGAACTTGTTTCGGGTAATGTGGCTCAGAATCAAGAGGGTTTGAAGGCTATTGAGAGGGCGCAGAAGAGCCGGACTGGTCGTTTTGAGGGTGGTGGCGCGTTTACTTCTGGTGCCGGTGGTGTTAGCGGTTTAGGTTCTTCAGCGACACGTTAATGAATCTGTTGTGTATTTAACTTTCGTGTGCGTATACTACGTGTAGTACCTTTCGTTGGCCCTGCTGAAAAGTAGGTGTGCTATTGAAAAGGTTTTTCCCGGTGAGACGCTGGCCTGTCTTTACTGAGTATTTCGGCTAACCATTTACATGCACTAATTTGGTGCAAACATACCTCCGCACGGATCTCCCATTCGTGTGAGTTTAAGGAAGGGAAGAGCAATGAACGACAATTACACAGATGACGACTTCGAATCAGAGGATCTTGAAACACCCGTTGGTGATGGTGGGGACATTAAAAGTCTTCGTCGGGCTGCGAGTGGTAAAAAGAAACTTGAACAGGAACTTGAAGAAATGCGACGCGAGTTGGCGTTTGCTAAGGCTGGTTTGCCTTTGGATGACCCGAAGATGAAGTATTTTGTTAAGGGTTATGACGGTGAAATGACAGCGGAGGCTATTCGACAATCAGCGTTGGATTCAGGGTTTCTTGCTTCTCAACCGCAAGGTCAGGATGCGAGTGTTTCAGCGGCTGCTGCTGCTCAACAACGTGTCATGTCTGCATCTTCAGGAGTTTCGTATGAGGGACTTAGTGAGGATGCTGCTCTTGCTCAACTTGAAGCAGCGATGGAAGAAGGCGGCATTGAAGCAATGTTAGACGTTGCTCGTCAGTTCGGTATTCCAACACACATCGACCAGTAAAGGATAATAAAATGCCAGCAGGTACAGGTACACCCGGCGCGAACCAGAATGGTCCGGCCACTAGCCCTATGTATTCGCCCGGTGAGATTGTCACCGCTGCGGGTCCTCTCTCTATTAACGCCCCGGCTCCGATTGTAGATATTACTCTTGGTAGCCAGTTTGTTACTAAAGCGTATGACCTTGCGGTTTACCCGGCGCTTCGACCAGAACTGATTTTTGATCAGTTCGCTACTGTCCGTGCTTCTAACACGACCCACCGTGGTGGTTCAATTCGGTTCTCTTTCGTGAATGATATTGCGGAGCAGATCACCCCATTGTTAGAAAACATTGACATTGACTCTGTGACTCTTTCCAGCAAAGCACTTACTGTTAATATGCGGGAATTTGGTACGGCTGTCACTAACACCGCTCTTCTTCGCGGTACTTCCATGATCGCTATGGACCCTCTTATTGCAGAGCGGGTTGGCTATAACGCTGGCTTGTCTGTTGATACGTTGGCCCGTGTCGCTCTTGATGCAACTTCGGTCACTTACGATGACGGTTCAACTGGCGACATCGGTTTTGTGGGTACTACTTCTGTTCCTCTTAATGGGGACATTCTTCGTGAGGGTGTTGCTCTTTTGCGTCAAGCAAATGTGCGTCCTCTTCGCGGTGGTAACTACGTTGCTGTTGTTAGCCCTTTTCAGGCTCAACAGATCATGTCTGACACTACTGATACTGGTTGGCGTTGGATGGTTGGTTATTCAGGTGGTCAAGGTACTGCCGGTAACAGCGTGTTCATGGGTGAAGTTGGAACGTATGAAGGTGTCCGTATCGTTATCAATAACCATCTGACTAATCAGGGTCAAGGGTATTTGATGGGTGCTGAGGCTCTCGTTAAGGCGTATTCAACGGCTCCCGGTTTCGGTGCTAACCCAAGTACCGTTATTGCCCCTGTTGTTGACAAGTTGAAACGGTTCGCTTCGGTCGGCTGGTATCACCTTGTTGGCTATTCAGTGTTCCGTACTGAGTCTCTTCTGCACATTAGAACGCAGTCTACGTTGGCTTAGTAGTTGAATGTCCCTCTCCCGGATTTTTCTGGGAGAGGGCTTCGCCACATCTATTGGAAGGTTACGAAATGGCAACAGCAGATAGTATGGCTGCCGCAGCGGCAGCGAAACGCGCAGCGGCAGCGAAAAAGAAAAGACTAGCAAACGCTGGAAAAATATTAAAGCCTAGTGCTGATCGTTTAGCAGGCATGAGAAAAACAAGTGTCGCGGCTGATAAAGCGGTGGGGACTTTTGCTCAACGCTCTAAACAGAATGTAGGTACGAAAGATGGAACTGTTCGTCTTGGTGCTAAAGGTAAAAGGTATAACGTTTATGACGCTATGACTTCTAGTTGGAAGCGTGGTAAAATGGTAGGCGAATCTACTAAAAAGCCTCCTAAGGAATCTATTATTTATAAAGGGATTCGTAAGCCAACGGATAAAATGCCTGGTCCGGCTACTGTTGGTGTTAAAGCCCCAATAAACGGTAAAATTTACCGCTTTGGTCCTCCAAGTAGTAGAGAAAATTTCCGTTGGAACTCTCAAACGAAAAAGTTTACAAAAGTTAAGTAATAAGAGTCTTTATGTGTTTTGTCTATTACTACTAAAAAGAAGTAAGGGAAAAATATTATGGC
>Ga0209390_10005987_pt1 | contig 16680 bp, 21 predicted proteins | sample BON01_FD_187212 | JGI IMG/M metagenome (GOLD analysis project Ga0209390, IMG submission 187212) | Freshwater microbial communities from Lake Bonney liftoff mats and glacier meltwater in Antarctica - BON-01 (SPAdes) (version 2) | ecosystem: Environmental > Aquatic > Freshwater > Ice > Glacier...
CCCTCCCCTCCCCTCCCATCCCATCCCATCTTCGCCCCCTCACTCTCTGCGCGGCTTGCTTTGCCAGACTCACTGTACACTCTATCATCATCATCATCATCATCATCGTCAATATCAACAGCGGTCATTCACTCTCTCTCTCTCGCTACCCTCCCCCTCTCTACAACTCTTCCCCTTCCAAGTCCACGTCAAAGAGCGCGTCATTGACGGGCGCGGCCGCGTGGTTCGCCTGCCCCTCCGTCTGCTCCTTGTACAACGCCACCATGCTCCTCTCCGCGGCGCCGTCCGAGTGCGCCTTGCGGTCGACATCCACTCGTACCACTAACTCATTGAAGCGCCGAATCTGCGCCTCGTCGTAGTTGGGCGGGTCGCTGTGGCCGGAATTCTTCGTCTTGAACTCCTCCTTCCCCAAAATCAACTCCGTCCAGTGGAGGAGGGCCGCCTCCATGCGGACGGAGACGAGTTTGTTGAGGGTGGTGGAGGTGGTTTGTTTGTTGCCGAAGACGGCCTGGGCGAGCATGAGGACCGCGACGTACACCTGTCGTCGTTGTGGAGGGTGGATGAATGGGTGAATCAATACAATGAATGACGCGCTTAGGCGAAGGTGGACTTGGCCTCTTTACTCATGCCCGTTCCCTTCCTGAGTGGTTGGCGTGTGGGCGCCCCTCCTCCTCCCTCCTCCTAAATGCTCCCTCCTCCTCCATTTGAGGACCAAAGCGATGCGGCAAAGGAGGAGGAGGAGGAGGAGGAGGAGGAGGAGGGAGGAGGAGGGAGGAGGAGGAGGAGGAGGGAGGTGCAGGGAGGAGGAGGAGGAGGGAGGAGGAGGAGGAGGAGGAGGAGGAGGGAGGTGCAGGGAGGGAGGTGAAGGGAGGGAATGGCATGCATACCTCCGGCCTTTGACGACTGAGATTCTCGCGGAGGGCGCGTGCATGGCTGTGGTGATCCGCCATGAAGGCCTTGTAGTCCTCCGCCGACTGATCTTGCCCTAGGACTGGCAACGTCAGACCCGTCAGGCGCTCGTAGAGGGGCTTGTCATTCAAAAGCACTTCCTTCATCTTGTACCGGACCTGTGTCTGTTTATGCATATTATTGAGCAGGCGATAAGGGGTTAAGGGAGCAAGGTAAGGGGTGGTCGTACCTGGTTGTTGTGTTGCCGGACAACCTTCTTGGCAGCCGCGACGCGGGCCGCACACCAGGCCTGAGCGTCTCCATCCTTCCCTGCCTGGATCGCCGCCTTCTTGAGAAGCTGGCATTCGTGAGGCTTCTTGAATTCGGTATCGCCGGGCGCCCGGCGGATGAGCACAAATTCGCCGGTCGCCATCTTGATGGCCAGGATTTCCTCCTGTGTGGATGGAGGGAGGTGTGACGGGGAGGATGGAAGGTGATGGGGATGGAAGGTGATGGAAAGGGAAGGTGAGGGGGAGGGAAGAAGGGGGAGGCGCACATACCTAATTGATCGCCGGGTAGGGGGCATGGGCTACGGTTGGGCGATTCCACTTCTTGGGCGTGTTGCCGCCGCCATTGGTGGTGCCGGTGCCTCGATGAGCGGGGGCGGGCATCGGAGGGGGCGCCGGCCCCCCTTGCCCGGCCTGCGTGCGGGGGGCGAAGGGCGCATCGGCATCATCCACCATGTCATAATCATTTCCTGGCTGCAGCATCCCGGCCTCGTGCTGCTGCTGTTGGCCATTGTCCATATGCATTGCCTGGTCGTCGTCTTCAAGCTGCTGCTCTTCTTGTTCGTCCTCGAGCATGTCATCGCTCGCCCCATCGCTCTCCGAGTCGTTCTCCCCCTCCGAGTCGGACGCATTACAAAATGTGTCTCCATTGCGCATTGTGTGCATCCATGACTGGTGATTGCGCAAAGAGCCCCGTGAATGGAACTCCCGGTTGCAACCAGGGTATTGGCAAGTGAAGTTCTGCATCATGAAGGGGGGGCTTCCAGCTTCGGGGGCATCTAAATTCGGCATGCAGGGATATGGATCGTTTTGATTGAATCGATGGGCAGAGCCAGTCTCGTTGTGATTAAATGGTGGGCAGAGTCAGTCTCGTTGTGAATGAGTCTGTGTCCGGGGCTAGTCGATCGATCACGCTAATGCTAGAAATGCCTTCTTCCTCCCCCTCTTCCTGCCCCTGCTCTTCTCCGCGAGTCGTGCGTCCTCCTTCTCCTCACTCTCCTTCCTCCTCCCATCCTCCTTGTCTTCCCGCTCCCCACCTTTAAACAAACCACACGATGCCCTAGGTTATGAGTGAGCGTGTGTGGTCCCCTCCCAGCAAAAAAGAGAAACGGTCTACCCTCCCAGAAAAAAGAGAAACGGTTCTACCCACTCCCGCACCGGGCAACCCAAGGGGCAACCTCCCCCTGTCCAGACAAGACCAGCAAGCCAAGCCGCTGTGTGTCCAGGCAACGCCTGTGGTGTGTGTGCGTGTGTGTGCATGCACCAGCCACTGCACACGTGCGTGAGAAGCTTCTCGTCTTGCCTTTTGGGCGATGCCCCTTGTCGCGGGCCTGCTTCAAAGCCCCTCCTTCCCTTCCCTTCCAGCCACCATCTCTCCCCTTCCTCCACGCCCAACACACAGAAAGCGATGCCAGCAAGACAGCAGCAGCACGGCAACATGGAAGTCACGGCCGCCATGGCAGCGCCACGGAAGACACCTTTTAAACAAATCGATAACTGGGTTGTTGCGCTGCAGCCGGAGCTGCAGCGGGGGAGGTTTTACTCTGGGAGGGCAGGCACGAGGAAGCTTACGCGCACCTTGTCCTCGCGCTTGTTCAAAGCGCTGCATAAGAGTGATACGAATATGTTGATTCATGCAAAACCTTCGAAAATGCAACAGTAAAAATTGCGAGCACATAACGGGGGAGTATTAACAAGGGTGAAGGATAGAACCCCCACACACATGACCATAACACTCAATTCTTGATTCTACTCGTCACTCACATGTTGTTTGGTTTATGGAAGTTTCGTGGTTGGCTCGTCGTCGTCGTCGTCGTCGTCGTCGTCGTTGTCAATTTTTTACGAGAAAAGGGGATGTCGGAAAGAGAAGAAACAGGGAGACACATACGAGCACATCCACACTCGCCAAGATATATATTTATTTGTTGGGCATATCTGCTTCCTTCTTTCCTCTCTCTTCTTTCCCCCCCTTCCCGAGTTCCTCTTATCTCGAAATCCAAGAGCCGGGACGGACGCCGCAGCGCTCACGTGGTGTGGCAAGTGCTGCCGCTGCTGCTGCTGCTCCTGCTGCTGCTCCTCCTTATTTTTTGTGTGTTTCTGTTTAAGTATTGTGTCATCTTCCGCGCACAGAGACACCTTACCCATGTGCCTACCTCTTCCCTTTATCTCCTTTTTACTCCTCTCTCGCTTGCTCTCTTCTTTTTTTCTCTATATATTTACACATGTTTCCCCCCCCCGGGCCCACCCATCTTCCTCTTCCTCTTCCTCTTATCTTACGCTTTTTGGACCAGCCCCAACTCTACTGACGCCCGGTCAAACTTCCTTAGCTTCATATAATTGATCGGAATATTCAACCCAAACATCGTCGCTGCCGCAAACAAGCCCTTGACAAACACCCGGCTCGCCAACGAGGGAGACCCCGCAGCAGCAGCAGCAGCAGCAGCAGTACTGGTCGCTGACAACATGATCCCTGCATTCAAAAACATGGAGGACATAATAGCATTCACCATCGTCGACTGCACGATATCGATCCTCTTGAAAGCCCTCTCACTCTCCAGCACCCTCACACGTAACTTCAAATCCCCCTGCTCTGCCCTTCTCAACGTATCCTCAATCTGAGCTACCTTCCTCGGGCTCTGCACCACCGCCGCCAAATCCTGCGGGCGCCAGCCCAGCTTCTTCTGCAACCCTTTCAACAGAGAAATAGTCGCCGAGCCATCCCTGAGATCAACTAATTCCTTCAAGAAAGGTTGGGCTAGCCTTGTCAAGTCATACTTACTGTCTAACCCTTTGCCAATCCCATCCAAAGACGTAAACGCGCGAAACACAAACGTGAAGGTCGGGGGGAACTTAAACGGCAAATCAGTCGATAAGGACAACAGATCCGCACCCAACTGCGCCCGCCTCGAGGCCTTCTGCTTCTTCTGCTCCTCCTTATCCAACTCATTCACCCATTTCCCCTTACTTTTCAAGGTACTCCCAAACTCAGCGAGGAAAAACCGCGCAATCTTTTCCACTGAAACCCTATCAGCACCTCTCCTCAGAATCCCCACACTTTCCATAGCATCACACGTGGCCTTAGCATCCCCCTCGTACACAGAGAAAATCAAGTCGACCAATCCTCGCTTTACCTCCGGCCTAAATTCATCCATCATGCCGAAATCGTAGTAGATGAGGCGGCCGCCCATGAAGTTGTCGCAGGCGACGTTGCCGCTGTTTTTGGGGTGGGGGGGGGAGGAAGGGAGGAAGGGGGGGAGGGAGGGGCGAGTAAGTGATATGGATTGGTCGTTGCTGTGATAGTAGGAAGGGGGAAAATCATACACACACACATCCCTCCCTCCCTCCCTCCCTCCTCCCCTACTTACGGATGCGAATCACAATGCAGAAACCCATGCCGGCACAACTGGAACAAACAACTCTCCGCCGACCTCTTGGCCAGCTACTGCCTATCAATCCTACACACACAGACCCCCCCTCTCCCTCCCTCCCCTCCCTCCCTACTTACGGATGCGGATCACAATGAAAAAACCCATGCCGGCACAACTGGAACAAATAACTCTCCGCCGACCTCTTCGCCAACAACTGCCTGTCAATTCCAGCCTTCTCAATTTTCTCGATATCCGACACCTTGATCCCAGGACAGTACTCCATGGCCAAGACAACTTTACTCGTGAACTCCCAATAAATCTTCGGAACCTTAACCCACGGAATATCCTTAAAATCCGTCGCGAATCTCTCGGCGTTCCTCCCCTCATTCTCGTAATCAATCTCCTTATACAACAACTTAGCACTCTCTTCATAAATACTCTTCCAATCCCTCGCAGCCCCATCGCTCTTCGGATCAAATTTATCCAACAAAATAGCAAGCACCTTCAAATTTTTTAAGTCCAAATCAAACAACTCCCTCAGTCCCTGCCTCTGAATTTTAATCGCAAGCTCCTCCCCCTTATATCTGGCCCGATGCACCTGCCCCAGACTCGCAGCCGCCAAGGGCTGCTCGTCAAAAAAGTCAAACATCTCTTCCACTGACCTCCCTAACTCCTTCTCTATTATCAACTTCGCGACCTTCCCCGAAAACCCCGGCACATTATCCTGCAAGTAACTCAACTCCTCCGTGTACTCCTTCGGCAAAATATCAATCCTCGTCGACAACAACTGCCCAAACTTAATGAAAGTAGGCCCCAATTTCAAGAGCACCTCCCTCGCAAAAATGGCTGCCTTCCTCCTCGCTGCCTTCTGCTCATCGACATCCTTTATTTTTCTCACCTTCAGCTCTTTCAACAGAAACTGCACCGCAATCTTCCATATTTCCAAAGTACGAAAAAGGGCTGACCCCTGCCCCCGACGAGCCCACCCACCTTCCATGTAAGTAGCAGCTTCCGCAGTACTACTCGCTTGTAAGGCCGCCTCGGCTGCTGCTGCCTTGTCCTTACCCCCCGACACAGCGCTTTGCACCTTGTTCCCCCACCTGGACACCATGGCCTTGCTGAATTCAAAGGTGGAAAAGTCGCCGTTGGACCACAATTGCACGATTTTGCCCGTGCGCATCGCGCCGTAATCTAGGGACGAGGACGAGGACGAGGAGGAGTCGCTCCAGTCATCGGAGGGAGGCGGGGCGGTGGTCACCATCGTAGCTTGTCTGCTCGTCTTGCTTTCCTTGCCACTGCTGCTGCTGGCGCTGCTGCTGGTGCTGCTGGGGATGATGGCCGAAGACACGGAAACAGCAGGTGCAGACGACGATGAGGCAAAGGCAGCAGGAGCAGCAGCCGCCGCCTCCACAACAGGCGCAACAAGAGCAAGCGCGGGTGCTGCTGCTGCTGCTGCTGCTTCTTCTTGCTGCGCCGGGTCGGGCTTGAGCTCAGGAATGGACAGAGTCGCAAAGGTGCTGCTGGCGCTGCTGCTGCTGCTGCTGCTGGTAGTGCTGCTGGTGGGAGTGGTCGCCTTGGTGAGGGTGTCCTTGAAGCCCTTCTCGAACTCCTCGAACCGGTCCCGCAGGCCCGTGTCGATGGCATTGGCCTTGCTCTCGATATCTCCCAGAGACTCCTATTGATAATATATATGTGTGTGTATGTTTGAGTGAGCTGGTGTGTGGGAATGTGTGCGCTGTCATGCTTGATCTAGAATAGTCATTATCATCATAATCCAATCACCGGCCTGGCTGCGCCTGCCCCAACCCACAAGCGCTGGAGCGGTCTGTGTGCATGCGACTGCTTTCATCGACCATTGCACACACACACGGGCTCTTTTGAATGACACGTCGTCGTAGCAAGAACCTTTGCAAAGCAATCAGAACAATCAAGCATCATGACGGCACGCCCCCGACTCTCCCCCCGGCCACCCCCGCACACACGTACCATCATCGCCTCATCAATCTTGCCCAGCTCCCCCATAAACATCTCCACGCCACCCTCCTCCACCTCGGGCGGCACGACCTGGGCCGTGGGCGGGGAGGGGGCGGAGGCAAAGGCGCATTCGGACCTTTTGTCTTGAAGCAAAGACGCGTTCGGACCCCCGGCATCCCGGCGCACCACGGTCGAGCCCGGCTTGCTGCCACTGCCCAACAAACGAATCCGTAACTTGCCCCAGGACCGTGCCGCAGCCTTGGAGGAGGCGGGTAAAGGGAGGAGGGTGTAGGCGTCGGCCCCTCGTGCAAGCAACAGGAGCAGCAGCATCGCGAGCAACATCACGAAGGAGAAGCTCGCCGCCGTGTAAACGATTGCCCGCAGCCGGGACTGACCTGGCCGTCGTCTGGTAATCATCCTGTTGGTTGAGGGTAGGGTTGGGATGGAAGTGGGTGAGTGACGAGGAGGTGTGTCATGGATCGAGGTGCACTCAAAGCAAGTCAAAGTCAAAGCAATGCACATCTTTTCCCTGGCGCCAACAGGTTCTTCCGGGTATGGAGAAGCGGAATCTCGGGGGGAGGTTTTGAGAGAAAGCGAAGCAGCAAAGCAAAAGCAATATGAATAAGGACGCATGTCCTAGTAATGTCGTTGGTGTAATTCCTTCTTTTCTCATCGTGACAAGGGGGTTGTTTTGTCTTTTTTGTTCACACACCGCTTTTTCTTTTTAAATTTGCGTGGTGGTCCTTGTGGCTCTCGCACGCACACAGACCGGCCCAAAAACACGCAAGACTTACAATCACACACAATATTCCCCTCATTCTTTCTCATGTTTTACAAGCCCCGGGATAATGCACTATTTACACACAGAAATGACACAACACATGCAATTCTTTGGACATTCAGAGCCTCGCTCTCGTTCTCGCTTCCATTTGGTCTATTGGAAACTCCTCCTCCCCTCCTCCTTCCCCCCCCCCTTCATGCGCCTCCCTTCTCCTCTTCCTTCTCTAAGTAGAGGACGAGGCCACCAGCTCCTCCAGCAGCTCATCCGAGGGGAATTGGCGACCAAACGGGTCTCGGGCATCCGTGTTGGGCACACGCAAAGCCTTGAAAAGCAACGCCGCGTCAAGCGTCACCACGCCCTCCTTCTTAATCTCCTTTTTCGCCTTGTCGCCCGCGTCCACCTCAATGGCAGCAACAGCGGCACCCTCCTCCTTCCCACCACAACTGCTGCCACCATTACCACTGCTGGACACAGCCATTGCAGACTTCTGCTCCTCATCTTCCCCGGCCTCCACCACCAGCATATCAACCACAGCAGAAAGCGACGCCGACGACTCTACCACAGGCATCAGCTGCGCTGCTGGCGCCTCCTCCTTAATCACAGGCCCTGTCGCTTCCGCTCCTGCTGCTGTTGCTGCTGCTGCTGTTGCTGCTGCTGCGCCACTACTCTCCTCCGACACAGATTCAGAAAGGGGCATGGAAAAAGGAGGGATGACAGCAGCACTCCCTCCTTCCTGCTGCGTTGTGGCCACGTGGACGCACCGGGCAAGCATGCGTTTGACAAACAGCTCAGCACCTGCATCCAACCCCTCCATCGCTTGCATTGACACAGCCAACGGCCCCGTATATGCCTGCTTTTTCCTTGCGCGCTTCGTCGAAGAAGGACTAGCACCTTCCCCTCCTCCTCCCCCTCCTCCTCCTGCTACTGCTGCTGCTGCAGGATGGGCATGGAGTGACCCGGGCTCGGCGTCGATGGCACCGGCGGTGCGTAAGAGGTAGTGGATTAGGAGGGGGTGGGGCATGCAGGCTTCAGGGAGGAGGGAAGGGGGCTCGACCACCATAGGGGGTTCTTCGGCTTTTTCTTCGTGTTTAGGCGTGGGTGGAGGAGAGGGGGCTTGGCCGTTGGGATTGTCCCGTTTCTGGTTGGGAGGACTGGGTTGCTGGGGTCGCTGGGGTTGCTGCGGCAACAAAAAAGAGGGAGATGGTGTAGAAGCGGGCTTAGACGAGGCGCTGTCTGTGGGCGTTTCGCTTGTGGAGGTAGAAGGACGAGGAGCACTGGAAGGAGGAGGATGAGCAGCAGCAGCAGCCGAAGAAGGAGAAGGAAGAGTGGGGGGAGGAGGGACGACCACGTCCATCGCTGTTGCCTCGTCTCCCTCCTTCTCTTTTTCCTCGCCAGCTGTCGCCGTCACCTGTGCCACCGGAGCAGCGCTTGCTCGAGGTGGTGGTGATGATGATGGTGCTGGGGCCATTGCTGCTGGTGCCGACGAATTTGCTGCTGCTGCTGGAGTAATCGCTGGCTTCTCGGTTCTTTCCTCCTCCTCGTTTCCGGCATCCTTCTTGCTCTCATCGGGAGGGTTGAGCGCAGCAGCAGAGCGTGCCGCTGGTAATGCTGGTGGTGGTGGCGGTTCGACAGGAGGACTGGCGTTGCCATCGTTCTGCTGCTGTTTCGCGTGCCCTCCTTCTGCCCTTACCCCGCCCGTCTCCTTGATCGCTGCTGGCGTTGCTGTTGCTGCTACTGCTGCTACTGCTGCAAGGATGGACGCTACAGTATGCGTTTCTGCTGTTGGTTCCATTGCGGGGCTCGCGTCAGATCCATTCTTCCCCTCCTCTTTTCTCCATTCCAATGTTGCCACTAGCTTGGCTGCTGGTGCTGTTGCTGCTGCTGTTGCTGTTGCTGGTGATGGTACAGCCGCGCCATCATCATCTTCCATCTCCTCCCCTTCTCCTTCTTTTCTATTTTCCACCTCCTTCTCCTTCCTAGCTGGCTCTACTGCTGCTACTTCTGTTGCTGCTGCTTCTGATGGTGGTTTCAAAGGCGGAGGTGATGGTACTATTGGCGAAGCTGCTACAGCGCGGGCTCTATCTTCCTCCTTCCCTCCCTCCCCTCCTCCTATTCTTGCCTCCGTCTCGTTGCTTGCCGACTCTCTTGCTGCTGCTTCTGCTGCGGCTGCTGCTGCTGTGTCCGCCGCCTGTGCCGGTGCTGTTGTTGGTTGCGGGCCTTGTGCAGGCAAGGTAGTGGGACTGGAAGAGGAAGAGGAAGAGGACGAGGAGGAGGAGGAGGAGGAGGAGGAGGAGGAAGAAGAGCCCAACAAGCCTGAATAAGCCACGGCCGGTCCTTGAGAAGGAGGAAGCGGACAAGGCGAAGAGGAAGGAGAAGAGGAAGAGGAAGGGATAGAGGTGGAAGGAGGAGGCAACCCACCCACCATCCGACTGTCCATAACGGACTTAACCCGCCGAAACTCCAGCTCCGCCCCTCGGGCGGCTGCTTCTGCTGCTGCTCTCCTGTGGCTAGCGTGCTGCATCGGCGCCCACACATCCCACACAGCACTCCCCTCCCCCAATTCTCGTTGAAATGCTGCTTGCAATGCCCGGGAGCGCTCTGCTTCCTCTTCCTCGTCTTCGTCCTCGTCATCTGCCTCGTCCTCCTCCTCTTCTCTTGGTTGTGCTCGTTTCCGACCGCTGCTGCTGCTCCTGCTGAAGGGGCCTGGGCCTCCCCCCCCTTCCACCCCACCCACCAACAAGACCTCTCCATCCGCACTGCTCTCGAATCCCAAGCCTTGCACAGGAGTGGCTGTTGCTGTTGCTGCTGCTGCTGCTGCTCCAGGCTGTTGGGAGGGTTGGCTGGAGGCCATGACATTGTGGACTAATCCTCGGACGAGGGCGTTGTGCACGTGTACTGTGTGTGGGGTGGTGGTGGGGGAGGGAGAGGGATGGAGTGTGTGTGTAAGTACGAGCATTTGAAGAAAATCAAGCATTCTAGTATTTACTTCAAAGTGGCAATTAAATGCATCGGTAAGCGCCTCGACTCCTCCCTCCCACAATACAACACGCATTCAATCGCTATCAGAATAAGAGTTCATCCCTTCCATTCCTACACCTGTCATCCACCAACCCATCACCCCACACGTACCGTTCTCGTCCCCCAGCGTATATATAACCACCGCATCCAGCTCGGGCTTGGTTAGCTCCCCAATCAAAAACAGGCGGAGGGACTTGCGATACAAGGCCCACAACCGACATAATGGTGGGCGCGACGCCCTCGCGCTCTCGCTGCTGCCGGCACTGCTACTCCGTTGCCTATGGCCATGAGAAAGGGCTTCAAACACCGCCATTTTAAGGCCAGTCAAGTCCTGTCGCGTCGAGGGGGCTTGCGGGTGTCCATGTGCTTGGGCCTGGGTGGGGGGTCTTCTCCGTTCTCGATGATGTCCTTCTAATAGCTGCCTTTGCACGATCCCCCCCCGGCAGCCCCCTCCTCCACCCCCGCCTCCTTCCATCCTTCCTCAACCCCACCACCTAATGCCGTGCCTCGTTGTGCCCGAGCCAGTGCCAGTGCCGGTGAAAAGGCAAACCTCCGTGCGTGACCGGGGGCAAGGTGGCGACAGACTATGTAGTGATGATCAAAGCGCAAGTTTGCGTGCTTAGAAGCCGGCGTTGGCCTCGGGCTTCTTGCTGGCCCGTGCCACCAAGCAATGCCGCTGTGTGTGGAGGTAGTGGTGGGGTTAGGGAGTCCATTAGATGCCACATTCATGCGGATGCAATCAACAAGCAAGCACGTATCAAGCAGCCGCGTTTTTTTCCTTCCTTCCGCGTCGGCGCGCGAGAGAGAGAGAGCGACGTTCTTACGTGGCCCATGAAGACTTTAGCACGCGTTAAGACTCTGTAATCCACAGCCAGCAGCTTTGCGAGCATAAGTAAAGCCTAGAGCTAGTTCTGGCGGCCGTCTTTGCCTATCTAGCCGGCTTGCTTTGTATTGTCCACGGGCACGCATGGCGAATCGTGTAGGCAGGCAGGAGGTTAAATTGCCCTTAGCAGCAAAGCAAGCAAGACTGCCTATATAAAACTGAATTGTTCGAGAACACAGGCCAAATTAAGTCACTTATGTATTATGAAATTTGTGCTTTGAAAATTTTCATCTGCATTCTCCAAAAATGCCTGCTTGCATTAAAAAGCCCGAGTACAGCTGCTTGTGCCTCACCCTCCCCCTCCCCTACACCCCACACACATTCCTACTATCCAGCTTGCGCCGTCTCCAACATGCAAAATCGGCGCCTCGGCAAAGTGCTTTGCGATCGCAGCGCGCGCAAGAACATCGCTCCAGGTTATCGACCGCGCGGCCCATGAAGGCTTTTGGGAACAAAAGCTAGGTTACGTCGTAGTCGTTGTTTGTTTTCATTTCTTCTTTTCTGTTTGTGTTTGGGTTCGCTTGTGTTTCTTTCTCCTCCTCGCTCCTGTACGGTCTGGCTCAGGGTTGGGTCAACAGTGGTCATGATTCCCGGACATGTTGTTGATTTTCCATCTACTCGATATGGATGAGCGGGATTGGCTTCCATTGATTCTTGCTTCTTGAATCGACGGGAAGCAATCTTACTCATTTATAAAGGATAGAAGGGGTTACACACAACATCGCCGGGAGCCGTGACCACTATTGATCAAGCCTCAGCAGACACGACGCTTGCCCTTTTAGGAGGGGGAGGAGGTTATTCTTTCACAGCCGTCGAACCGCACGTACTACACATACACGCGGAAAATCCAAGGTCTCTATGATAGTACATACAAGTCAATGTTGACCAACCGCTTACTCCTGTCTCTATCATCTCCCTACTATACCCTTCTTTCCTGACCTCTTTCTGTCTTCCTATCTCTCTCTACCACACATCTTTTCTTGCTAACTGTCATCCTTCATTCCAATGGAAATAACACAACATGCAAACTACTTCATCATCATTTCCTACCATCAACTCCAAATGTTACAAGCCCCCCCTCCACCCAAAACATAAGCCCGAAAAGGCAAAAATAAATCTACAGCCTCGCCACAGGCCCAACCCCTCCCTCCACCCCGCAGCAAACGCCGCCATCTGCCGCTCCACCTCCGAATCTTCCCCCATCACCAGCGCAGCAACCGTCCCCTGAGAATCTACACCAGGCAACCACCCAGTCTTCACCCTCCTACAGCTTCGCCACAGGCCCCACCCCTCCCTCCACCTCCCCCCCAGCAAACGCAGCCATCTGCCGCTCCACCTCCGAATCCCCCCCCATCATCAAAACCGCCACCGTCCCCTGATGATTCACCCCAGGCAACCACCCAGTCTTCACCCTCCCTCCATGCCCCTCCAAACAATTCGCAAACACCAACGAACTAGTAAAAGGCACCGTCTCATCCTCCACCCCATGCAAGACCAAAAAAGGCGGCAGCTTCTCCGCTTGTTCCTTCGTCAACATCCCCGCAAGAGTAGTCGGTGAGTTACGATGGAAACCAGCCACGCCACCATTACACGCTCCCATCCCCGAAATCTCATGCACCCCCCTCCGGGCTTCATACTCGTGGTGGGCCGCCACGTCATAGACACCACTCAATCCGATGAACCCCGCTACGGATCGAGGGAGGGTATCGTAACCAGGTACTCCCAAGGCTTGCCGGAGGAGCAGCAGGCTGCAGACGTGCGCGCCGGAGGAGTGACCGGAGAGGAAGATGGGGGTGTCGTTAGAGCTATAGGGACCGCGGGGGTCTGACATTAAGAACTCGAGGCAGTGCTGCAGGTCGTCGATTTGATGGTCCTGTTTGGATGGGGGGGAGGGAGGGGAGTGTGTGGTGAGTGAGTAAGCGAGGGAAAGAAGGTAGGAAAGGATATAGGGAATAAATTAGGTAGAAACACTTAGGTGCAGGAAAAGAGTGAATGTGAGGGAGGGAGTTTGGAAAAAAGGGGAAGAAAGGAAGCAAAAAAACATGAAAGGAAACGTACCACATGGCCCAGCACCACCGAGAAATCGCCCGTCCCCTCCAACGCCGGATCAGGCAACGTCGTGCCTGGCGTAGGCGGCAAGGTCTTGTAGGTCCCATAGCCGACAATGCCCACGTCCAGTCCCTGTCGATTCAGCGCCGTGGCAATCAAACGGTACATCCACGGCCGGCCCGAGAACCACGCCCCGCCATGCATAAACACAATGACGGGCGCGCCTTGCTTCCCGCATCGATGAAGCTCCACCACCTGCTGCGATGACTCGTGGCCATACTGGAAAACTTGCGCCGTGCGACGCAACGCCAGGAAACGAAGCAGGGCCTTGGGGTGGCGAGCCGCCAGAGCGATGGCCGAGACTGAGACGGCTCGATCAAACCAATGGGCATGCCGATCCCGAAAGGCCCGCTGCGCACTCAAGGGGATGAACTCGAACGCCTTGGCCGTGAAGGAATCAAAGCCCTTGGGCGGCTCGTGGACGTCGTAGGGCAAGAGCTTGGGGACCACCATTGCTTGCTTTTGTTCCTGTTCCTGCTTTGGCGAGTGCTGACGCGCGGCGCAGAAAACTGCAGACGAGGCGAGGCGGCAAACCTGTGGGCTGCTGTGGCTGTGGAGGGGGGAGAGGTTGAGTGAGTGTGGGGCAATGGTTGCAAGAAGAGAATAAAGTGCCGTCTGTAAAAGGAGATGGGAGGACACAGAGAGCGGGGAGGCCGTGTGCACATCATCATAACTCAAAAACGACGAGCCAATCTGTTTCTTCGTTGCTTGCAACGGAAGTCCAACGAAAGCAATGCCCATATCGACCAAAGTGCAGCGCGTCCCACTCTCTTTACCACCATGGACACACCAGCACAAAGCGCGGCATTGTTTGCGGCAGCATTACTTTGACCAAAAACCAGCGTTGCCTCAGCCCTGCGCCGCTGCTCTACATAGACAAAAACAAATGCCCCGTCCCCGTCTCTCTAACCCCGCCCTCCTCAAAAGCATTTCCTCATCCTCACGCCCTCCACTACACACAACCCACACCCCACAGGCAAGCGAGCGAAGGGCAGCACGGGGTAAAGATGACCTACTTTGCGTCGGCTCCATTCGTTCCGCCACCATTGCCCTCATCCAGTAGGCGAAGACGACCACCAAACAGCAGCAGCAGCGGCACCCGGTCGTGTTGGCACTGGTGCCCGTCTCCCTCCCAATGGGGATCGGCTTGCAGCTTTTTAGGCCGCATGGTTGTCAGTCCTTGCCTTTCTACGAGCACTTTTCCATTGCCGACCACCACCAGCAGCAACCCGAGCTCCACCAATATGCTGAAACGATGCCTAACCGTGACCGGAGTCTACCTTAAGAATCTCTGCCGCACCCTAGGACCAGACCCGGACGTGCCAGCACCACCACCACCACCATCCAGCAGCACCCAGCCCTCTTCTTCCTCCTCTATCTCGTCATTACACAATTGTTTTTCTGTCTCCACAATCACTCCTCCCATAATCCTACGGACTGAAGCCCATCTCCACACGTGGGAGGAGCAACGTCGTCGGCGGGCTTGGGTGCTGATAGCCCGGCATTGGGGTGGGATGATTGTCTTAAATCTGGCGTTACTCCTCGATTCGAGGTTTCGTTCGCTGGTGGAGGGGATGCTTGATTCCATTTATACGTCGGCGGTAATGGCGATGGTTTTTTATTCCGTTGTGGCGTTGTCGGATCCGGGGTATCTCCCTCTTCATTTTCCTGTTGTTCAAGAAGAGGAGGAGGAGGGTAAGAAACATGAGGACAAGCAGCACGATGGACGAGAAGCAATAGAAGAGGAGAAGGAGCAAGAGCAGCAGCAGCAAGTGCCAGCGGTGGAGGAAGGGCGTGGTGGTGGTGGTGGTGGTCATGAGGAGAAGGAGAAAGAGAGAGAGCCTCGCCCACGCATGGCATCAGGGGCGGGTGATTTGGACATTATTGAGGAGGAGGACGGGCGCGAGGAAGGGAAGGAGGAAGGGGTGGAGGAGGAGGAGGAGGAGGAAGAGGAGGAGGATGAAGCAGAGCTGTGTGCTTATTTGGGAGAAGATGCGTCTTTGACTGGCTCCGATGAGAGGGAGGAGGAGGAGGAGGAAGGGGGCGAGGAAGACCTGGATTCTGATTCTGAATCGTTGCTGTTGGAAGTGGTGGAGGCCATCTCGACAACAGCAGCAGTAGGAGAAGCAGCAGCAGCAGGAGGGGAAGGAGGAGGGGTGGTTAGGGAGTGGTTGCGGCGGCGGTATTGTGCGGCGTGTAGAGTACATAGGATGCCGTTGCGCACGAAGCATTGCAAAGGGTGTGGGAGGTGTGTGTCGCGGCTCGATCATCATTCTCCGTGGATGGGGAATTGTATAGGTACGTTTGCTTGATTTACAAGGGGAGGGTCGTGTTTGTGTGCAGAGCGTGTGCAGAAGGCGAGCTTTAGCGTATAGATAGCATGGAGCACCTGCTGTTGTTGTCAGGAGCTCATCGATTTCCTCCCTCCCTCCCTCCCTCCCTCCCCTCCCACACAGGTGCCGGCAACCACCTCTCCTTCGTCCTCTTCCTCCTCTTCCAATCCCTCCACCTCTCTCTTGCCCTCCTCCTCCTCCTCCTCCTGGGCCTTCCCTCCTTCCTTTCCCACTACAACTTCGACCGCGGACTCTTCGGCTTACTCGGTGGCCTCTCTCAAAACCTCCTCCTCGCCGCACCGCAAGCCATTCTGGAACAACCCCTCCCCTCCCTCCTCTTCCTCCTCGTTGCTTTCCTGTGGTGTGTGAGCCACGCAGCCTTGTTCGCGCAGTTAAAGGTTGTGTGTAGTAATTTACTAACCGTGGAAGCGAGGGGAGGCGGGGGGGAATTTCTCTACCTCGTGGGAGGAAAAAATCCATTTGATCAAGGCTGTTTTTGGAATGTCATTTCGTTCTTGAGCCTCTTTTATCACTACCACCAAGAGAGACGCACCAAGGAAAGGCGGCAAAAACAAAGGCAGGCACCGAGGTCCTCTTTCTCCTCCTCCTCCTGGCCCTCAGCTGCTGCATTAGCCTTGCCCTCCTCCTTATCCTCGTCCTCGTCGTCCTCCTCGTCGTCCTCCTCGTCCTCTTCCTATCCCTCCGCCACCTTTGCATCGCCACCACACTCGGCCTCCTCCACCTCCTCCCTCTGCTCCTCCTCCTCCTCCTCGTCGCACAGCAGCCCCTCCTCCTCCCCCTGTGACTCACCCACCGCCGCCCTCCTCTCCTCCTCTTCCATCAATTCTTTCTCCTTCCGCAGCCTTTCCTCCTCTGCGTTAGGCGCTGCCTCCTCCGCTTCCTCCTCCGCGTCCTCCTCCTCGTTCTTTGCCTACTTCCGACGCAAATTCTCTTCCTCTTCGGCTGGGGGCCCGCAACAGCAGCAGCAGCAACAGCGCCAGCAGCAACAGCAGCAGCACCTTCACCCGCCTGCTTTCTC
>Ga0209390_10005989_pt1 | contig 16678 bp, 15 predicted proteins | sample BON01_FD_187212 | JGI IMG/M metagenome (GOLD analysis project Ga0209390, IMG submission 187212) | Freshwater microbial communities from Lake Bonney liftoff mats and glacier meltwater in Antarctica - BON-01 (SPAdes) (version 2) | ecosystem: Environmental > Aquatic > Freshwater > Ice > Glacier...
AGGGTTGAGCGGAAAGTAGATTTGGTCGGCTAGCCGACTAGTAGGTCTTGGGGTCGCCCCAAGTGGTCTTTGTCGCTCGACAAAGGCCAGCACCTTTCCAAGACAGCGAATCAAGACAGTTAATAGTTGCCTAGCTCCTCATCGCAATTGAATCTAAATGGTAAATTTATCTACACCAATCTTTAATCCTGGGATCGAAAGATAGATTTTTAGTTGGCGATCGCTTCAACTCAATCATAAATATCTCTTTAGACAGAGACTTAAAACAAAGATCTAGTATTTATATTTCGATCTGGAAATAGACGCGCTAAATAAAATCTAAACGGCTTCTAAACAATTAAATCTTCATGATACCTAGAACTCAGACAGAGATGGAACAAACCGAGCTAAACAAAACATAGACCTTTTCAATTCGCTCAAGTTACGTCACAATTGTCGTGATTGAAGCAGCCAACGTCAGTGGTAGATTCAAAGCTTCAGTAATTAATTAAGCTCGATCGCCGATGCAGATGAGGAATATTTATAAATGTTACAGGGATGGATTCAAATTGGATTAACGCTGGCGATCGTTCTGGCGATTACACCAATATTTGGTGGCTATATCGCCCGTGTCTATCTAGGTCAAAAAACACTGCTCGATCGAGTGTTGAATCCGGTCGAGCGGCTGATTTTTAGCCTCAGTGGTGTCTCTCAAACCCAAATGACGGGCTGGCAATATGCCCGTGCGGTACTATACAGCAATTTAGCAATGGCAATTTTGCTATTTGCGATCCTGATGTTGCAAGGATTACTACCGCTCAATCCGACGGGATTGGGTGCGCCCACTTGGGATACAGCCTTGCACACCACCATTTCATTTGTGACCAATACCGATCAACAGCACTATGCTGGGGAAACAACGTATAGTTATTTCTCGCAGATGCTGGGGTTGGGGTTTACGTTTTTTACTTCGGCGGCGACGGGAATTGCCGTGGCGATCGCTTTTATTCGCGGTTTGACGGGTAGACCGCTCGGCAATTTTTATGTCGATCTGATTCAGGCAATTACGCGGATTTTATTACCGATTAGTATGATCGGCACGATCGCTTTAGTTGCCGCAGGTACTCCAGAAACCCTGTCGGGGCCGATAGTGGTGCCGACATTAGAAGATCCCAATTTACGTCAGGCGATCGCTCTAGGGCCAGTAGCACATTTCGAGCTAATCAAAGAACTCGGCGAAAATGGGGGTGGTTTCTTTGGCATCAACTCCGCTCACCCGTTTGAGAATCCGAATGGATTTACTAATCTCATTCAAATTCTAGCGATGATCTCGATTCCGACCTCGCTGATTTATACCTATGGCGTAATTGCTGACAATCGCAAGCAAGCTTGGTTAGTGTTTGGGATGGTATTTATTCTTTATGTGGCGTTTATCATTGTTACGGCGATGGGCGAGTATCAGGGCAATCCCCTCGTTAATACGCTATTGGGTAGCCCACAGCCCAATCTAGAGGGCAAAGAAGTCCGATTTGGCTGGGCGCAGTCGGCTATGTATGCAGTAACGACTACTGGCACGATGTGTGGTGCAGTCAACTCGATGCACGATTCATTTATGCCTGCGGGTGGATTTGTATTGTTGTCAAATTTATTTCTCCAAATCATTTGGGGTGGACAGGGTACTGGTACAGCGTACTTATTTTCTTATCTGATTTTGGCAGTATTTGTCACCGGATTGATGGTAGGGCGTACCCCTGAATTTCTGGGGCGGAAGATTGAGAAAAATGAGGTGGTATTAACCAGCTTTTTACTCTTATTAGTACATCCCATTTTCGTGTTGCTGCCAGGCTCGATCGCCTTAGCATTTCCCGAACAACTAGCTGGCATCAGCAATCCTGGCTTCCATGGACTCGCTCAAGTGCTGTATGAATATGCCTCTGCTACTGCCAATAACGGCTCGGGGTTTGAAGGATTGGCAGATAGTCAACCTGCACCCACAGCTTTGTGGTGGAATCTGAGTACTTGTTTGAGCTTGCTGGGTGGGAGATATGTGCCGGTCGTGTCACTACTGCTCCTAGCAGAGGGGATGTCGCGCAAACAACCTGTTCCCTTTACTACAGGTACACTGCGTACCGATACCGTCTTATTTACAGGAGTCACCTTAGGCGTAATTCTGATTATGGGTGCATTAACCTTCTTCCCCGTTCTGGCACTAGGACCGATCGCTGAAGCCTTTCAACTCACACGGGGAGCATAATTATGACTAGTACATCTTCTCCTCAACCGACTCCTGGCGGCACAGGTACCTCCCGCCGAAATTCACCCAAAGTCTCAATGGCTGGCTTGTATCAAAGAGCCGTCCGCGATGCCTTTACCAAGCTCGATCCGCGCACTGCGGTCAGCAATCCAGTCATGTTTATTGTCTGGGTGGGAACGATTGTCACTCTCCTGGTAACAGTCGATCCCAATCTGTTTGGCACAGTCCAGACGGATGGAAATAAAGAGCGGATCTTAAATGGCTTAATTACGTTCATTCTCTTTTCGACCGTGATGTTTGCTAACTTTGCTGAAGCCGTCGCCGAAGGACGCGGTAGAGCTCAAGCAGAATCACTCAAATCAAGTCGATCGGACACGATCGCCAACAAAGTATTACCCGACGGTACAATTGAGCAAGTTAGCTCCACAGCACTCCGTAAGGGCGATCGAGTTAGGGTAGCCCTCGGCGAAATGATTCCCGCTGATGGGGAAGTGGTGGTGGGCGTAGCTTCGGTAGATGAGTCGGCGATTACGGGTGAATCTGCGCCCGTCCTCAAACAGCCTGGAACCGATATTGCGAGTTCCGTCACAGGTGGTACGCGGGTAATTTCTGATGAATTGACAATTCAGATTACCGCCGATCCAGGGCAGGGATTTATCGATCGGATGATCGCTCTCATCGAGGGTGCAAAACGTTCCAAAACCCCCAACGAAATTGCCCTGACAGTGTTCCTAGCTGTCCTAACCCAGGTATTTCTAATTGTGGTGGCAACTCTATCACCATTAGCAAACTTAGTAAACACGCCGATTTCGATCGCGATTCTCGTCTCGCTACTGGTTGCCCTCATTCCGACTACTATTGGCGGGTTATTGAGTGCGATCGGGATTGCCGGAATGAATCGAGTGGCACAATTTAACGTCATCGCCACATCGGGACGGGCGGTGGAAGCCTGTGGGGATGTAAATACGCTGATTCTCGATAAAACGGGGACGATCACCCTGGGTAATCGATTAGCCGACGAGTTTATTCCAGTCAACGGCTACTCTGTGACTGAAGTTGCCGCTGTTGCTCTGGCTGGTAGCCTATTTGATGAAACGCCTGAAGGAAAATCGATCGTCCAATTAGCCGAAAAATTGGGTGCAAAGATCGATTTCGATCGGGCTGTAGCCGAAGGGATCGAGTTCTCCGCTCGAACGCGGATGAGCGGTACCGATTTACCTAATAATATTGAAATTCGCAAAGGAGCGATTGATGCGATTCGGGGCTTTGTGCGATCGCGTGGCGGCACGATTCCACCCGAATTTGATGAGGCATACGAGCGTGTCTCCAAGCTGGGGGGAACGCCGCTGGGTATTTGTCAGAACGGAGATTTGTACGGTGTAATTTATCTCAAAGATATCGTTAAAACTGGTCTGAAGGAACGGTTCGACCAACTGCGACGTATGGGCGTTCGGACGATTATGTTGACAGGAGACAATCGGATTACCGCTAGCGTAATTGCTCAGGAAGCAGGGGTTGATGATTTCATCGCCGAAGCCACCCCCGAAGACAAGATCGACGTAATCAAGCGCGAACAGTCCCAGGGCAAACTAGTCGCCATGACTGGCGATGGCACCAACGACGCGCCCGCACTAGCCCAAGCCAACGTCGGTGTAGCGATGAACTCTGGCACCCAAGCAGCCAAAGAAGCCGCAAATATGGTCGATCTCGATTCCGATCCTACCAAGTTAATCGATCTAGTCGCGATCGGCAAACAATTGTTGATTACCCGTGGCGCATTGACGACTTTTTCGATCGCCAATGACATCGCCAAATACTTCGCGATCATTCCGACGATCTTTGCCGCCGCTGGAATTGGCTCATTGAATATCATGGGTTTAAAGAGTCCGCAATCGGCTATTCTTTCAGCTCTAATTTATAACGCCCTAATTATTCCCGCTTTGATTCCGCTGGCACTAAATGGCGTTAAATTTCGCCCTTTAACTGCCGACCAATTACTTCAACGCAATATTTTAATCTACGGATTAGGTGGGGTAATTGCACCGTTTATCGCGATCAAAATCATTGATATGCTACTGCCTATTTCTTAATTATCAAAGATATAGTAGTGCGATCGCACTATTTGTCGAGATCGAAATCATTGATGTTCTGCTGCCTATTTCTTAATTATGAAAGATATATCTGAAGACTTAGCTATCCTCTGGGAATCCTGGAGCCGTCGCAAGTATCCCACTTATTTGTTTTTGGCACTGTGTCTGAACGTGGTACTGGCTTCGACTGTATTTGCCGCGACGGGGGATACATTCGATCGTCCTCAAATTTATGCCTTAGGCATTTTGGGTTTAGGTACTGTAGCTCTATCTGCTTATTTGTTCGTTGTGATGTTTCAACCGGAGCGATTTTAGGGATACGGATCGGATCGCCGCAAACTATCGAAGATCCTCCCTAACCCCCCTTAAAAAAGGGGGAACCGGAATCTTAGTCCCCCTGGTGAAGGTAGATTTAGTAGGGTGGATTAATTGTCGTCAGAGAAACTCTCCAAATCCCTAAGGGTTCGATCGTCAGCAGCCGCGAATTAATCGCAGGATAATGGTAAAAGTCTATTTGAGGGACTCAATCAATTTCTTTATTGACAACTAATAAACCCTACTTGTAAAGGGGTATTTAGGGGGATCCACCCACTAGAAACGTAGTAATTAGCCTCCAGACATCCTCTTCGCGGTTGCTATCCAACACTAATTATCATTATATTTATTAAAACCCATGAATCCAGTCCGCGAAATCGGTAAAGCAATCCGCACCACCTTAGTCCTCTGGGTACTAGTCGCCGTAATTTATCCCTTTGCGATGCTAGCAATCTCCCAACTAGCCTTCCCTTACCAAGCCAACGGTAGTTTACTAAAAAATGCCCAAGGTCAAGTTGTCGGATCGGCATTAATCGGGCAGCCATTTACGAGCGATCGATACTTCAATAGTCGCCCCAGTAGCACCAGCTACAGCACCGCCGATCCCAAGCAAGATCGAGCAGGAGTGCTCAAAACCGGAATTTCTGGAGCCAGCAATCTAGCTCCTAGCAATCCGGCTCTACTCGATCGCATCAAAGGCAAAAACGACTCCGATCCTACAAAAGCGATCGCTGGAGACTTGCCCAGACTGCAACAAGCTGCCATCACACCCACCGCAGACCTGGTTTATACCTCCGGCTCTAGCCTCGACCCTCACATTACCCCAGAAGCCGCCAGAGCGCAAATTCAGAGAGTTGCAGGAGTACGCAAACTTCAGCCCAATCGGTTAGAAATTCTAATTAATCAAAATACCGACGATCGCTCCTTCGGAATCTTCGGCGAACCTGGTGTAAATGTGCTGAAATTAAACTTAGCCCTAGATGCTCTCCGCTAATTCTCGATCTAGCACCCACAGTTGCTACGTCCCAATCTACTCCAATTTTAGGATAGCTTTAGGCGTTTGTTCATGTGCAGAGACTTCCAGCCGTTGTGTCATCTTCCAACCCCAAACTTATGCAAATTTATCGACGCGGTAAACACAAAATTTTCATCGGGATGAGTCCTGGGGTGGGCAAAACCTACCGGATGTTAGAAGAAGGACATCGACTCCGCTCGGAAGGGATCGACGTGGCAATCGGCTTGCTAGAAACACATAATCGGGCTGAAACCGCCGCCAAAGCGATCGGGTTAGAACAAATTTCCCGCCAGCAAATTACCTGTCAAGGCGTGACGATCGGCGAGATGGATGTCGTGGCTATCCTCAATCGCCAGCCTCAACTAGTATTAGTCGATGAGCTAGCACATACAAATGTCCCTGGTTCGGCACTCGAAAAACGTTATCAAGATGTCGAACAGATTCTCGAAGCTGGGATTGATGTCTATTCCACTGTCAATATCCAACATCTCGAAAGCTTAAATGATATAGTTGCCCAGCTTACCGGAATTGTCGTCCGAGAACGTATTCCCGATCGAGTCCTCGAAGCCGCCGATGAAGTAATCGTTGTCGATATTACCCCCGAAACTCTCCAAGAACGACTGCGGGATGGCAAAATCTATGCCCCCGAAAAGATCGACCAATCCCTCAATAATTTCTTTCAGCGTCGTCATTTAGTTGCATTGCGCGAGTTGGCATTGCGGGAAGTCGCCGATAATATTGAAGGCACCCAACAATTTGATGGATCTACTTTAAGCGGGATTTGCAACATTCATGAGCGAGTGTTAGTTTGCATTTCTACCTATCCTAATTCGATGCAACTTTTGCGTCGAGGGGCGCGGGTAGCTAATTATATGCACGCTCGATTTTATGTGCTATTTGTCAACGATCCCGATCGATTTCTCTCGAAAGCAGATAGTTCCCACATTGAGACTTGCGAACGGCTCTGCCAAGAATTTGGCGGTGAGTTTATTCGAGTGCGGGACTACAATATCATCAAATCGATCGCCGATACCGCCCAGCAGTATCGGATCACTCAAATCGTCATGGGCGAAAGTCAGAAATCACGCTGGCAAGCCTTCTGGAAAGGCTCCTTGACACAGCAAATCCTCCGCCTGCTCAAAAACGTCGATATTCACATTATCTCCACTACCAAGGAGCGAGAATAGGGGGTAGCTACCTCTAAAAATGCCGACGATTGAAATCGTGGCTGATGATGCCAAGTCCGCGTAGGCGGACTTGGCATCATCAGGAGTGGTATTAACCACTTTGAGCATAAGGAGCAAATTAGGTTAGGCGATGAATCGTTCCTGTAATTCTGGAGTGGGCACCATACAAGCATCTCGCCGTCCAAATAGGACAAATCTCTGGCGGGCAAATTCACTATAAGCCCAGTCCCGCAGCGGTTGTGGCATCGCTCTAAAACCAGACAATAACTGCCACCCACCATCGAGTCGAGCCAGCACCTCCAAAACTGCGTCACTCCTAGTCAAAACTCGTTCTCCATCCACCAGCATCAGCGTTTGAATGTCGATCGGATCTAGCCCATGCTGACGATAGAGCTGTTGTCCTAGTTCTGATTGAATTGCGGCAAATTTAAAGATTTTTTGGCGATCGATCTCGATGACTATCTGTACTGCACTATTACAGAAATTGCATACCCCGTCAAACAAAATAAGGTTTTGATACATGAGTTCCGGCTCAGACGAAGCTGGGGAATTTGGCTACGTCTAACATTATTACCAATTTCAGCTAGAGTAGCCAGATCGATTTGGCAGAGCCAACGCTTTGCGAACGAAATCAGAAATCCGTAGATTTACTTAGAGCGACGATCGATCGATACGATCTCAATTATGCTCAGATATTTTTATTATTTGACGCAGCTTTTCTACCAATTTGACGCAATATCCGCAGCGCATCGATCGATTCCTCTGCCGATCCTAAAGTTGCAAATACTCGTGAAACAGCATATTGGGGCAATCCAGATTTATCTACTTTAATAAACACAATTTCGTCGCCATTTGTTAACATCCCAAAACATGGCTGTTCTAGAGTTGGATTACCCATTAGATATGCTAATGCTTGAGGTAATGCCGACCAAATTGACAACATTGTCTTCTTCGATTCCAAAATTATTACCCATACAGCATCGCAAACTACCAAAGCATCAATTCTGCCTTGGAGCATCTCTTCGCTATCTTGTAAAACCAGCCGTACTGACTCCTCAGCACGGACTCGAAATGGCGGATCGTAAAATCCAGTAAGAGCTAATAAGGGTGAAGCAAATAGGAGTGTAACTGTACTTTCTAATAACTGTCCCGCAGAGCGATGGTAAATGTAGCGTCGTCGTAAATCTGCTAAGAGCGTGCGATCTACTGGAGTTAGTTCTGGTAAATCTTGTCGCCATTCCGTGAAAAAACTGGTATCTTCATTCCTAATTAAGCTAAATCTTTGCTCGGCTGCTAAAAGCGTTGTAATGGCATCAGTAATGGCGGTAGTTTGGCTCATTTTTTATCCTTATCGATCGAGAGTATCAATTTCCGCGCAAATTGAATCGCATCTGCTGGTGTAGATATTTTACCCATAATTCTCGCTATTTGGATTTCAGTCAGGAGTTTACCAATCGTCGGAGAGGGCGCAATTTCTAGTGATTCAACCAAATCGCGTCCGCTCACTAATGGAGTTGGATGTGCAACTTGGTCGTGAGGATCGAGGTAGCGATCGATTAAAGTTACCAAGTCAACTAGCTCGACTCCAGTGGTAATTGCTAAGATAACCAGTAGAGAAAAATTATTACCCACCGATTGAAACCAAAAATATTGCTCACTAAGAGATATCTCTGTACCTAGTAGTTGCGGTAAATAGGTAATTGCTGTACTTACTACCTGAATTTCTGCCGAACTAAAAGTCAGCCGTAACATCTGGGCTGTAGCTAATTGTAGATCTAGTGATAGTAAGAGCATGAATTTACCGAGCGACTTTCGCGAAATCGCTATCGTATCGCGTAATGCTCGCTCGAGTTCGCGATCGAGAGCGGGATAATATTGTTGAATTAATTGACACGCTCGATCGAACTTTGCCAATCTATCTGCAACATCGCGTGCAGGTATCTTTAGCCAACCTGTCAACAGATCGTCAGCCACCATTGCTGCTAACCATTGACTACTACTAGATGCTTGCAACAAATAACGCAACTCCATCAGCACCCTTTCCGCCGCAACAGTAGTCAATAACGAGGCTAATTCCCGAATTGCCCGACGAGTATCCGACTCGATCGTAAAATTAAGTTGTGCCCCTTGACGATAGGCTCTGAGCAAGCGTAAAGGATCGCTAATGAGGTTATCTTTGCTAACCATCCGCAACATACGTTGCTGGATATCCTGAGTGCCACTGAGTGGATCGATTAGCTCTTTTGTTTGTAAGTCATAGGCGATCGCATTGAGCGTATAGTCGCGCCGTGCCAGATCGTCACTAATACTATTTCCATCCTGTTGGGCGATATCTACCGTCATCCCTGGAAATACCACCCGCGCAATCTGACGTTCGGCATCCAACAATACAAAACCCGCTCGATGTGCTGTCGCCAACTGTCGCGCCACAGCCACAGCTCCAGCAGGGATGACCAAATCCAAATCTAATTCTGCCCGTACCCGCCCTAGCAATGCATCCCGTACCGCTCCGCCAACTACATACACTGGTTTTGGTAATAGATTTAGGTCTAATGGTAGATTGTTTAAAAATTGCATAGAATACAAGATATTGGTTAGGAACTAACCCCTAAAATCTTATGTGTATATGTGTCAATTGCGAATACGTCGATCGCTGTACGACCTATCATGCAGTCGAAGAACAACACCAGCAAGCGCATCTGACTACGCTACCTGACTTTGAAGCTACCCAACCCAGTATCAATGTCAACATCCGCACCCTCGATGATGGTGTCGAGATGGAATGGGATGTTGTTGGTTGTCTGAGTTTCACTCAAGACAGTGGTAAATGGTCGCGATTACGTCCAGGAGAATTAATTCCTACTTAGATTCGGGGCGAGATTTTCGGTTTGAGCAGGTTGATTGCACAGATTTAAACCTTCAGCCTGTCTTGTCTTGCCTAATCCAGGAGGTTCCCTCCTGGCTGTAAGCCGCTGCTTGGTGCAACACATTGCTAGGCGGGGGATCCGCCCAGCACGGAGGAAACCTCCGCGTGATTGCATCCGCTAAATCTCTCTTCCGCAGGAGAGGAACTCTGAAATTTTCTGCCCCTTCTCCCTGAGGGCGAAGGGCTGGGGATGAGGGATGGGTCTTCACTCAACCCCAAAAAATAGTTTCTAACTAATCGTTGAAATTCTAGCAATTCTGCCATCGACGCGATCGTAAGTCAGTTCGAGTTGCAGATAATTGGCGGGTAAATGTGATAATCTCTCAGCCCATTCGATCGCTACAATTCCTAATTCTGTCTCAAGTCCCAACCAATAAGATTCTAACTGGAGATCGTCCACCTCAGCCGATGTCAGACGATAAAGATCTAAATGATATAGTGGTAATCGACCACTGAAATACTCATTAATAATCGTAAAGGTGGGACTGACGATCGAGTCTACAATCTTCATGCCTTGAGCCAAACCCTGAACCAATGTAGTCTTACCACTGCCCAACTCGCCTGTCAATAACAAGACACTACCCTCTGTCAAAGACTTACCCAGATCTATCCCCAGTTCATGGGTAGCATTTGCATCTACTAGCTGGACAATCCGCTCGCTCATAGGTCAAAAAATCGCAATTAATCTCAAATAGATGGGGCTGACTTAGCATTCCGCGCCACTGGTGATATTCTAGATCCATGTGGGAAAGAATCTTGGCTACGACGGTAAAAATGAATCAAGGCTTTAGCCAGACGGCGAGAATTGTGACGTAGATAGCGATTATTCGGATCTTCCTCCATGACATTAACAGCAAAGATGCTCCGCCCCAATTGTTTCACATCATCTCGATCGAGCAACACAGGATAAGAATTTTCTTCGGCATAATACTGCAAGCAATCAGTAGATGGTAGACTTTTCTGGACTAATACTGCATCGAATAGTCTTTGACCGCAAGCACGATCGATACTTTCGATATGATCTGCCACTGTATAGCCAGTTGTTTCCCCAGGCTGAGTCATAATATTACACACATAAATCCGAGGAACTTGCCTTGCCGCGATTGCTTGGGCGATTTCAGGTACGAGTAAATTAGAAATTACACTGGTATATAGACTCCCTGGCCCCATAATAATATAATCCGCATCCTGGATTGCGGCAATTGCCGCAGGTAGCGCGGGAGGATTGGCTGGATCGCAACCAATTTTGACAATTTGACCATCGGATTGGCCGATACTCGATTCCCCCTCGATCGTCCGACCATCAGCTAGTATCGCCCACAAAGCTACATCTGTCAAAGTTGCAGGTAAAACTCGACCGCGAATCGCCAAAACTTTAGAGCTAGCAACTACAGCTCGTTCCAAATCTCCAGTAATCTCCGACATCGCTGTCAGAAATAGATTTCCAAAGCTGTGTCCCATCAAGCCATCACCAGCTTCAAATCGATATTGAAACAACTCAGTCAATAACTTCTCTTCATCAGCCAGCGCAGCAATACAGTTACGGATATCTCCAGGTGGCAAGACACCAAAATCTCGCCGCAGTCGCCCCGAAGAGCCGCCGTCGTCAGCCACAGTGACGATCGCCGTCAGATTGGCACTATAGAGTTTCAAGCCCCGTAGCAGCGTCGATAAGCCAGTACCACCGCCAATGGCGACAATTTTTGGGCCTCGATTCAGGCGACGATTGTCCCAGAGCATATCTAATAGAGTTTGTTCGCCGTCTGGACGTAAAACTTTGCTGATTTCACCGAGGGAACGACTATGACCCCAAAACACCAGGAATAGACCGCAACCCAGTACGATTGGGCCTGATAAATAATGCGGGACAACCTTAGCTAAGAACTCAATTACTCGATCTACAAGCTGAAATAGCCAGAAAATTGGCGTGAGCTTGAGCCAAATCGCTAAACCCAAAATCGTTATCAGTACGCCGATGTAGATTGTCAACAGCCACCGCTTGACAAAAATTCCTGGCGATAACCACTGAAATAGTCGCCGAAAACTGGAAGATTTGCCGTGTGAGGGTAAGATACCAGCACTCCGGCTTAAATTCCTGACTGCTTGTCTAAACAGACCGATCGACATCATTTTTATGATTAAAAATAAGAGAATTTTTAAATTTGGGGATGGACTTGAGATGAGTCAATCTTACAGGTAGTCTGACAGATCGGAACGACTAAGTTGAAATTTAGTGTTGCTAGCACGTAGCTTTTTTACACCAGATCACGCGGCTCACGCTAATCAACTGAGAGTAGTGGATGTCTCATTTACCCATTTAATCCGATTATAATTGCGATCGTAAAGGTTTAATCTCTAGGTTCAGCCATAATACTCACAGTTAGATTACAGGTTTGAGATTAATTTTTGGTTAATTTAACGACAACTACTAGGATTCTCGGCTTAGATCCAGGGTTAGCCCGTTTGGGTTTTGGAGCGATCTCTATTTCTCGGCATACTCGTCCGCCAACAGTGACGATGATTGATTTTGGGATTATTCAAACTCCTGCTCGGACTGAGATTGGCTCTAGACTTCAGACGATCTATGAGGATCTGCACAGCCTCCTAGCCGAAATTAAACCAGATTTAGTGGCGATCGAACAGTTATTTTTCTATAAGATGGGAAATACGATTCCAGTAGCTCAAGCACGAGGCGTAATTTTATTAGTAATTGCTCAACATCAAATTCCCTGGGTAGAGTTCACCCCAAGTCAAATCAAACAAGCGGTTGCTGGTTACGGCAATGCCAACAAGCCGGAAGTCCAAGCCGCCGTCGCCAGAGAACTCGCCTTAGATCGGATTCCTCGTCCCGATGATGCTGCGGATGCACTAGCAATCGCTCTGACTGCCTGGTTACAGATCGATTGCTAGCTAACGATGAGAGGATCGATTCTCCTTGGGAGAGGTTGTGCCTCCGGTAATGCCAACGCCAACGATTGTATTTAAATCTCAAACAACTAATATTATGATTGCCAAAATTTCAAATCTGATTAATAATTTACTAACTGCCAATGTCTTTTTCGTATTGTTCAGTTTTGTTTGGTTTATCATTGCGATTGTTGGCAAATATACTCACATCCCCTTAGGCTTGCTAGTTTGGCAAAGCCTATGGGAACCGTTATTTCTCCCCTCTATTAGTGTCTTGATGGGCGGAGCGATTCTCAGTGGAACTATTAGCTACATCTCAAAAAGTCTCGATCGATCGTCTTTCTAAATACCTTATACCTTGAGAGGGGCAATTCATGAATTACCCCTCTCAAATTGTTGCGAAATCAGCCAATTCGATCCTACCAGAATCCACCGCGCTTCCCATTAGGGAAGACAGTCATAAAATTGGTTTTAGCTTGGTTTAACTGCTCTTCTGTGACTTTGACACCCTTCAAATTTGCCCCACAGAGATTCGCGCCATGAAGATTGGCATAGTTGAGATAAGCTTCACTCAAATCCGCGCCGCGAAGATCGGCATTTTGGAGATTAGCATAGCTAAAATAACCTTTACTAAGGACAGTATCCTTGAGGATCGCCCCACTCAGATCGGCTTTATCAAACTTACCAGCGGCTAAATTTGCCCCTTGAAGATTGACATATGCACAATTGGCATTACTCAGGGCGATCCCTGGAAGATGAGCTTTTGATAGATCGAGACTACTAATATCCAACTCGCTAAAAGTTCTGTGCCCACGGCGGAATGCAGCTAAAACACTCTGTGCATCTAGTTTTAATTGTTGCCGTCGAGGTGTTTGGATTGCGGGAATGCCACCAATACCCGTCCGAATATCTGCAACAAATCGGCTGGGTTCGTTACCGTTTTTAATATTAGTCGGATCGCGAGACTCTCTTTGTTCTTCGATCTTATCTGCCATCCGTTTGGCAGCAGATGTAGCTGGTTGAGTCTGAGCATTTGGATTGCTAGGTACTCCTGGCAATATTTGCCCCCCCAATGGCAGGGGATGCTTCGGCGTATTGACCTGAGGGGGTACTATTCCAGTGCGGGAATCTACAGTAGCTGCTGATGTTGCTAGTGCTCGTTGGACTTCTTCAACTGACCGATATCGGTAACGAACTGATACCTCTAACATTTTGCTCAAAACTTGAGTTAGATGCTGACTCAACTTGACATGGTTTTGCCACATCATTTCGCCGGTGGAGGGATTGTACTCGATATCTTTTGGAGATCTCCCAGTCATTAAATAGATACAACTTACGCCCAAAGCATAGATATCGCTCGCAAAAATCGGTCGCATTGCTAATTGCTCGGGTGGCGCATAGCCAGATGTACCGACGGCAAATTGGGTATTAGAGCCTTGTTCTACTCCCTCCGGAGTTTCGACTTGGGCTACATAATTTTTGACGGCTCCAAAGTCGATTAGGACTAGTTTGCCATCCTGTTCGCGCCGCAAAATATTGGCTGGCTTGATGTCGCGGTGGATAACTTGTTGGGAATGAATATAGGTAATGACAGGCAGAATTTCGATCAGGAAGTCCCGAATTTTCTCTTCATTAAACAGTCCCATCTGTTTTACTTCTTGATGGATGGTATGTCCGCTGACATATTCCTGGACGAGATAAAAGTTGTGACCTTCTTCAAAAAAGTCGAGCAGTCGCGGGATCTGGGGATGATTGCCGATTTTCCCTAGGGTTCTAGCTTCGCGTTCAAATAGTTCTCTAGCCATCCGCAAGAACTTTTCATGATGATTACTCGGTCTCAACTGCTTGATTACACAAATTGGTTCGCCAGGGAGGGATACATCGATCGCCACAAAGGTCGCACCAAAGCCACCTTGACCTAGTGACTTTGTGACTCGATAACGATTGCGGACGAGCAACCGCGAGCCACAAGCTTGGCACAGGCAAGCATCGAGCAGATTTTTAGGTTGGGGACAGTCAGGGTTTACGCAGTAGCTCATTGAGCCTCACCAGGAACATTTCTGTTGACATACTATTTTTCATTGGTACGGCTTGGAGGAATCACGTTTCCAGCGTCCAGGAAACCAGAGTAGTTCGGACTCTAATTTAGATCCAACAAATAGGCGATTTTGCCAAAACAACATTTCATATTCGCGTGTGTCTCTCTAACGGAGAAACGCTTGAATTGCAAGGCATGTAAAGGATTTCGCTATTCGCTTCTAATTCTACCGCTTTTATTCACATGGTGTGATGTTACCTCTGATTGTGCGATCTAGGTGATTACCTGTTGCCATCGGCGGTGGCTACGGCTGGTAATTGACGATCGTTCAAGCTGCTGATTCCCCCAATCGAGGCGATCTCCATGATGTGGTTATGCCAAATTGGTTCGACTCCAAAATTAAGGTTGTACTTGCGCCTAAAGATACTCACTTTCAGCGGCTATCCCAACGAAATCGATCTCGTTACTCTTAAAGTACCCATCAGTTGCTAATAATCTCGCTTACTGTCGGAATATTTAAATTAGGAGTGAGGATTGACAATTGCGCTTGTCTACATGTCGGTACAAAAGATCGGTAGATTCAGATCGCCGATCTTTTGCACGATACTGGGATGGTCAAGAAAAACCCTCAATATTGGGTTAGGCTTCGATCGTCACTCGGAGATTACCGCGCTTTTTTAGGACCCGACACGAAGTAGTCGCGCGGACGCAATCGCCTTCGGCATCGTGTTCGCGGGTAAAGCCTAGATCGATGAGAGTGGCTCCCACACGCAAATTTTTGAACGTGAGTTGATTGATGCTCGCTGGTAAAGCTGGATCGAGAATCCGGAGATAGTTACTTGGAGCATCGGGGACTAAATTCACCATCATTTGCATCAACTGAAAAATTGTGCCAGTTGCCCAAGCTTGGGGAGAACAGGCGACCGGATATTGAATCGGACTTTGCCCCGCAACCCTTTCGTAACCACAGAAGAGTTCAGGGGGACGGTGGTAAGGTTGATGGACGGTCATATCCAAAACGCCTTGAGCGACTTCCAATGCCTGTTCGACGGCACCTACAGAGCGTAGACCCATGGTAATCAGACTATTATCATGCGGCCAGACCGATCCGGTATGATAGCCGATCGGATTGTAAGCTGGGGAATGACTGCTGAGGGTGCGAATCCCCCACCCACTAAACATATCCGGCGCACGCAAACGTTCGGCGACACTTTTGGCTTTTTCTGGGTATAGCAGTCCATGCTGGAGACATTGCCCTGGATTGGAACCGATCCCATCTACCTGTGTTCCCGCACCGTCGAGGGCGATGGCTAGAAAATCGAGATCGGGTACCCAGAAATCATCGTTAAAACGTTGCTTCAGGTTTTGAGCGTCTTTTTGCCAGCGCGTGGCGAGTTCGGGTTCTTTGCGAATTTTTGCCAGTTCGCTCATCCGAATTTTGGCAGCATACACATAAGCTTGGACTTCACACAGGGTAATCGGACCTGTCGCAATTTTACCCTGACGATCGACGATACAATCACTGGAATCTTTCCAGCCCTGATTTACTAGTCCCCTTGCTGAGGTGCGAAAGTATCTCAGATAACCCGTCTCGGTGCACATCCGATCGATCCAAGCCATTGCGGCTAGGGCATTCTCCCATAACCGTTCCAACGTATCCGTATCATGCGTCCAAGCATAATATTCGGCGTATAACATCAGCCACAATGGTGTAGCGTCTACCGTTCCATAATAGGGCGTATGGGGAATCTCTTGACACCGAGCCATTTCCCCCGTCCGTAATTCATGCAGGATTTTACCTGGCTGTTCTTCCCGCCATTCATCATCTACTTTGCCCTGGTATTGGGCCAGTACCATCAAGGTTTCGCGGGCAATCGTCGGATCTAGGATCAGAATCTGACTGGCAGCAATGATTGCATCTCGTCCAAATAGAGTGCAAAACCACGGTACGCCCGCAGATAGTACAG
>Ga0209390_10005992_pt1 | contig 16672 bp, 18 predicted proteins | sample BON01_FD_187212 | JGI IMG/M metagenome (GOLD analysis project Ga0209390, IMG submission 187212) | Freshwater microbial communities from Lake Bonney liftoff mats and glacier meltwater in Antarctica - BON-01 (SPAdes) (version 2) | ecosystem: Environmental > Aquatic > Freshwater > Ice > Glacier...
GAGGGAGGGAGGGAGGGAGGGAGGAAGGAAGAATGAGCAATACGCATGCCTGTATGGAAGGGAGGGAGGGAGGGAGGGAGGGAGGGAAGGCGGAGTACGTACCGTCGTCCATGCTCCTTCCTCATCTCAGTCATCGCAAACTTCTCCTTGGCCTTGGTCACCCTCTTCCCCGCCCGCTTCTTCCGTGCCTGCATCTCTGGCACGGGCAAGGCCTTCTTTTCCTTACCCTTACTCGGTTCCTGCCACTTCATAATCTTATCCTCACACTCCGCGCGAAACGCCCTCCCTCCCTCCCCTCCTTCCCCTCCTCCCTCCTGTTGATAGGCATCCATTCGGGCCGTCAGCGCGACTTTACTTGCTACAAGCCTCAGGGCTTTCTGTCTCAGCGCGGGAGGAGCGGTGAGGACGACCTCGCTTCCTATAATAACACCAGCGTGAGGAATCCCTTGAGCGGCTGCCATGCCCTGCAGGCTCTTCTTCTCTTGCCCCATCACCTAGGGGGGAGGGGAGGGAGGGAGGGAGGGAGAGAGGGTTGACATGTTAATAAAGTTGAAATGCGGGCATTCACGCTCTCCCCCTCCCTCCCTCCCTCCCTTCCTCCCTCTCTACCTGTATATGCTTCGCCGGGATTCTGGAAAGGGAAAGCAAGGCCCCCGCTAGCCCCATCAGTTGACTCGCAATCTTAACCCAACAAGAGCACAGGTATTCGGTGCCAGGACACTCACCCTCCCTCCCTCCCTCCCTCCCTCCCTCCCTCTCTCCGTACTTGTATATGGTTGGCAGGTATACGTGACAACGACACGCTAGCCCCATGAGCTGAGAGGCAATCTTACTCCCAACAAGAGCACAGGTATTAGGAGCCTCCCTCCCTCCCTCCCTCCCTCCCTACCTCCCTACCTGTATATGGTTCGCCGGGATTCTGGAAAGAGAAACCAAGCCCCCCGCTAGCCCCATCAATTGGCTCGCAATCTTACTCCCAACAAGAGCACAGGTGTTAGGAGCCAGGACACTCATCCTCTGTTCGACATAGAAGAGAATCAAGGAGCGGGCCTCGAAGAGAGACAAAACAGCATCGCACCCTGCCAAGCATTCAGCAAGAAGGGAGGGAGGGAGGGGCTTCCCGCTTGTGCTGCTGGCCGTGACGCTGACCACCATGACGGCAGCGGAGGGGAGGAGGTCGTTCAGGTCTACTAAGGTGAGGTCCTGAGGGAGGGAGGGGAGGAAGGGGTGAGTGGGCATCTGCCAAGCATTCAGCAAGGAGGGAGGGAGGGAAGGGCTTCCCGCTTGTGTTGCTGGCCGTGACGCTGACCACCATGACGGCAGCGGAGGGGAGGAGGTCGTTCAGGTCTACTAAGGTGAGGTTATGAAGGAGGGAGGGAGGGAGGGAGGGAGGGAGGGAGGGAGGGAAGGTGATTGAGCAGCCTGCAAGGCATTCAGCAAGGAGGGAGGGAGGGAAGGGCTTCCCGCTTGTTGGGAATAAGGGATTCGAGCTCAGGAAAGAAGGAGGGAGGGAGGGAGGGAGGGAGGGCACGTACCATCTCGTTGCCAATCCTCTGAACCGTACGGACGTAATCTAGCTTATTGGGGATAAGGGACTCGAGCTCGGGAAACTTTTGAGAGTAGAGGTCAACGACGAAGCGGTGCACGGTCAGGATCTCCTCGTCGATGTCTGAGGGGAGGGAGGGAGGGGGGAAGGGAGGGAGGGAGGGGTGAGTGATTGGCATTGATTAAGTGACTATCCTTCCCTCCCTCCTTCCCTCCCTCCCTCCCTCCCTCACCTTGGACCAATCGATTCGACGAAACAATCAGCTGATACTCCGGATCACTCTCCAAAGGCACGCTCATCGGAGGCGGATCCACCATATTCATCCCTTCCTGCACCTTCTCCAAATGCTCTCGATACCGCCTGGTCTTACTTAATGTTGCCACGGCATCCAGCGTCTTCCCCCTCAGCTTAGGCAACGCCTTCTCGAACTCACTCCCTCCCTCCACGTCCATCCCATCCTCCTCTCCTCCCTCCTTCTTCTTTCTTCTTCTCTTCCCTCCGTCTCCTCCTCCCTCCTCCTCCTCCTCCTCATCGCTGTCATCCAAACTGTCCAGGTCTTCCGCCTTGACACGCACGCCTCCATTATTACTCTTGCCTCCTCCTCCTCCCTTTCCGCCGCCAATGCCCGGCTCCATCTCCTCTTCCTCCTCCTCCTCGTCCTCTGAATCGTCTCCGAGCCCGTCCAAGTCGTTCAGGAACGAGTCGTCGCCCAGTGTCGCCTGTGTGTGCGCGTGATGAAGGAGGGTAGAGGAAGCGGTGAGCGGCCGAGTGGAAGGGAGGGAGAGGGAGAAGGGGTGAAGGGGGGGGCAGGAGGAGAGGGGGAGAGATGATGCAGCCTGCTGTCTAATTATGCCTGAAGCACAAGCGCAAAAGGCAGCCATTCAGGGGACGTACCATGATGACTGCCGGGGAGGAGGTCGAATGCTTGCTTGCTGGTGCTGGCCGTGTGCTCCTGTGAGGGGTTTGGGGTGGGGGTGAGGCGAAAGAGGAATGGTTGGCTGGTGGGGAGTCGTCTGGTGATGATGGTGAAACCATTACAACACAAACCATACACACAGTGCAGGAGAGAGGGCCATGAGCAGGACGGGGGGAAGAACAAGGAGAGACGCCATCCGGGGGGCGGCACGCGCAGCACATTTGCGTGGAGGAAGGAGAAGGAAGGCCGCACAAGCGAGCGCGGGTGGCCGCGGAGAGGCAATGAGCAGGCTTCTTCTCTACTGCTGTTTGCATGCCTTGTGATCCCTCCATGGACCTCGTCTTCATCCACGCTCACACTCACCATGTACTCCTCCTCTGTCTGCTGGTGCTGCGCGGGTTGGGGTGCCGGGTGGTGGAGAAGTGCGGCTGCCATTCGTCTCAGCATCAGGAGGGGGAGGAGGCCTCATCGCCTAATCGACCCTTGCCTTTGACCATCCACCCACACCCACCACAGCCCACCGCCCAGCTCAAGACGTGGACATGCGCGTGGATTATGTTGCCTGCATTCGGGGGGTGGCGCGTGGAGGAGGGAGGACGCAAGGGCCGGGAACGAAGCCCTAAGGCAGCCCCAGACCCAACAGAAGGAAAAAGGCATGAGGCGTGCGGGACACTCACACATACTCCACCCAACCATAAACACAGACTAGTCACCATGGCTGACGAGATTGTCCCCTTCGACGAGGCCGAGATTGGCGTGCCTTTCGATACTGACATGGGCGTGGGGTTCGAGGACAACACCGCCGACATCAAGCTCTTCGGCAAATGGTACGTGATGGATGACGATGCTTTCCCCTCCTCCCAGCCCCTCCCCCCCTCCATCCCTCCCTTCTCGCGATTATCAACCCTTCTCGCACGTGCTGCACGCGACGTGCACAATGCGTGCTAGACGCTCGCGGTCCCACCGTATCCAGGGCTGCCGGCTTTTTCCTCCTCCCATTGAGCCCCGTCATCCCATCCCAACCCATGCTCATCCCTCCCTGCCTCCCTCCCTCCCTCCCTCCCTTTTTCTAATATAAACAGGAGCCTGTCCGACGTCGAGATCAAGGACCTCTCCCTTGAGGATTACATCGGCGTGAACGGCAAGTGCGCCACCTACCTCCCTCACACCGCCGGCCGGTACCAAAAGAAGCGTTTCCGCAAGGCCCAATGCCCGGTAGTGGAACGTCTGGCCAACTCTCTGATGCGCAAGGGCCGCAACAGCGGGAAGAAGCTCATGGCCAACCGCATCGTCAAGCATACTTTGGAGATCATTCACTTGCTCACGGACCAGAACCCGGTGCAGGTGGTGGTGGACAGCATTATCAACGCCGGCCCCCGCGAGGACTCCACCCGCGTCGGCTCTGCTGGTGTGGTGCGACGACAGGCCGTGGACATGTCTCCCTTCCGTCGTGTGAACCAGGCTATCTACCTGATTACCACGGGCGCGCGTGAGTCTAGTTTCAGGAACATCAAGACCATTGCTGAGACGCTTGCGGATGAGATTATCAATGCGGCGAAGGGCAGCTCGAACAGTTACGCGATCAAGAAGAAGGATGAGGTGGAGCGTGTGGCCAAGGCGAACAGATAAATAATGAGAGAGTGGACGGGAGGAAAAAAGGGGCTGTTATAGGGAGGAACAGCAGCAGGGAGGAAGGAGGGAGGGAGGGAGGGAGGGAGGGTGAGATGCGGAGAGGGTCCGATTGACCTCTTTTGTACTCCGTTCTTTTTTCTTTTCTTTCGGTCTTCTTCTTTATTAGGGGGCAGGGAGGGAGGGAGAGTGTCCTCTGAGGCAACCAGAGATCATCAAAGACGCAAGTCTGCTATTTACCATTCTCTAGCGGGCGGGGGCAGGGAGGGAGGGAGGGAGGAAGGGGAAGGAGATCTCGCTTTTCCTCTTTCTGTCGTTTCTGACATGTCTGCCTTTGCATTTTAGCATAAGAAACACAAAACAAAAAGAAGAAAGAAGAAGAAAAGAACAAATTTAGCTGAAGAGCTCGCTCATGACCATCCTCTTACTTTATATCTCGTTTTTACTCCAGCACATCTTCCAATCCTTCCCCTTCTCCTTCTTGTTCCCACCCTCGTGCCGCCGGCCGGCTGTACTTACGGCGCCACGCTTCCAAGTCCACACCTTGCACACTGCTACTACTGCTACAGCTCATCGCCTTTGCAGCAGCGCCAACGCCAGGAGGAGGAGGAGCAGCAGCAGCAGCAGCAGCAATCGGTCGCGCAGGCCTGGCAGTCACATAGAATGGAGGAGGAGTATGAGAGGCAGATGAGAACGAAGCGGAAGAGGAGGGAAGAGGCACCTGATAAAAACCAGCAGTCCGCAACTCAGCAATCTCCATCCTTAGTGCCTGGTTTTCTCGTCGCCATTCCTGCAGCAACCGCATGGCCAAAGTCCCCTTCCCACCTCCGCTGCTGCTGCCGCTGTTGCTGCTCGCCCCACCTCGTCTCCTCATTAGTGCAGCACTGTTGCTCCCTCCTCCCCCTCCTGCTAACGGGCGTCGTGGCAGCGGCAGCATCCGTACCGGCAGAGGCATGATCAGATGCTCGCATTCCTCCTCCCCTTCCTCCTCCTTTTCCTCCTCCCCTTCCTCCTCCTCCTTCTCCCTCACTACTACTGCTGCTGCTGCTGCCGCTGCTGCTGCCTCCTGCGCACGCTTCACAGCCGCCGCCGCCAACAAGGGCAAACGAAGGGAAATCTCATCTTTGAGTTTTTGTAGTTCTTGCTCGTAACGTTGGGCTTGATAGAGGCGTTCGTGTGTAGTGGCCTTGTGGACTTTTAGTCGTTCGATTTCCAAGGCGATTTCCAGGGTGGTGATTCTCGTGGTGGTGGTGGTGCAGGAGGAGAAAGAAGACGAGGGAGTAGGCGGAGAGGAAGCGATGGGTGTGGGCGTAGACGAGGAAGTAGAGGAGGAGGGGAGGCAGGACGTACGTAGGTCAGTGACACTAGTGGAGTTGGTGGTGATATTACTAGCACTAATAGTAGCACGCAGCGCCTCAAGCGCGGCTTCAGCAGCCTGGCACCTCTCCTGCTCCTTGACCCGCAAACCCTCCGAAGCCCGCCACTTCTCCTCCACCGTCCGCACCGCCTCCTCCAACGCCTGAGTCCGTCCCTTCTCCGCCGAACGAGCTTCCTGCTCCTTCTCCTCCTGCGCTACGACCACAGCCTTCAGCTCATCTATCTTGTCTTGCAGGGCTTGCCGGAGCTGCGCGGTTTCTGTCTCCTCCTCCTTCTGACGGTGCATGGCAACGGCGTCCGCCATCTCGGCCATCCTCTTACTTTCTTCCTCCTTCTGCTGCTGCTGCTCCTCTTGCACCTTCTCCTTGCTGGCGATCGCCGCAGTGCTGCTGCTGCTGCTACCACTAGCCTTATCAAGCTCTGCCTTCAGCACATTCACCTTCTCCTGCCACTCTAACGCTGCTGCCTCCACTGCCTTGACTACGCGGGCTTGCACCTCCTTCTCCTTTACCATGACTCGACGATTCGCCTCCTCCTCCCAGTCCATGCGTTCTCGTTCCAACCGACCTTGAAGCCGGGTGATGGTGTCTTGGAGGCATGTGCGTTCTTGTTGCAAAACGGTTACTTGTGTTTGTAGCGTTGTGAGGACAGGAGAGTCAGCAGCGGTTGTTGTCGATAAAGGAGGAGGGGGTGGTGGCGCGGACAACGCGATCGGGGCAGGTGCTGGCAATGCTAGCTGCGGCTGCTGCTCAGGCTTCTTCGTCTCGTCTATCTCTGCGTCCGACAAAGACTCGACCTCCTCCTGTAGCTCCTCCAAGGAAGCGATCTCCTCCTCATCCTCCTTCTCCTCCTCCTCTCTGACCTTCACATCTCTCCCCGCCACTCCTGCCACCGCCGCTGCCGCCGCCTTCTTCAGCTTCTGCAACCTGGCCCGATACACCTCGTCGAGGGGATGCCCCCACGTCGATTGATTCAAGGCCTCGTTGTAGTAAAATGGGACTGCGCCTTCCTCACCATCCTCCCCGCCTGTGATTATTTCCCAACCTGCCGGGAGTGGCGCTTTGAGGGACTCCTCAGCCAGCCACCGGAACGCCGAGTCCTCGTAGGGATCCATTCCAAGTGACTCAGCATGGGCCATGAAAGCTTCGGCCTCTTCCTGCGTTGGCATGTTTGGGGTTGACGGGGGCGTCCAGGGCACGGGGGTGTGGATATGAAACGAAGGCTTTGAGTGGGCTTGGGAGGGGAGGGAGGGTGGTCTGTGTGTCTGTGCGTGCGTGGAAGTATGCGTAAGAGGTTGAACAAACAGAAGAAAAATAGAAGGCACAATTTCGATAGAAAATAAAGCTTGTCTAAAGCACGCGTGCGAGGCCTGCCTGCATGTGCATGTGTCGAAAAGCTACCCCTACGCGTCGGTTGCATTGGTCGTGCAAAAGAACATGTCGAAACGGCTCTCGGAAAACCGAAGGGAAGCAGTCAAAATTGATGGCCATGCACTCACCACACCACCCACTTCACCATAGATGGCCGCCGCCGCCCTCCAAGAAGCCCCTCCAGAGGCCGAGACCGAGACAGCGCCCCAGGTCACGTTCGCGTCGACCCTGGAGGTGGGATTGTATGTGCGGTGGAGACGTGCCTTGGATGGAGATGATGCCTTGACTACAGGAGCTTCCGCAGCAGAAGAGGCGGCCCGCGATAGGTGGTGGCAAGAGATTGTGCGGGAGTACACAAGTCCAATAAGAAGGTGAGTGTCGAGATGGAAGTAGAACTAGTACAACCCACATTGTGCCCGTTCTCGATCGTCCCTTTGCTCAATCCTTTCCACCGTAGATATCACGGCCTGACCCACCTGCAGCAAATGTTTGGAGAGATGGACCGGCACGTGGGCAGGCTCGCCCGCCCTGACCTGGTGGCTCTTGCCATCTTCTTTCACGAGTACGTATATCTCGAGTTTTTGAGAGCGGCGGGGGTGCTTGATCATTGGTTCAGGTATCTCACTCTCCTCTTCTTTCCGCTTTCTCGCACTCCATACAGTCTGATTTACGAGCCTCGCAGCAGCACAAACGAGGAGGACAGTGCCGAGCGTTTTCACCTCTTTGCGCAGAGAGCCACACGATTGGTACGTTTTCTGAAGGAATGAGTGATTGTTGGGATGGGATGCGACGTCAGAATTATGCCGTATTGATTCTCCTCCCTCGCCCCTCCCTTCCTCCCTCCCTCCCTCCCTCCCACCCACAGCCCACCAAAGACACCGAAAAAGTCCACGCCTACATCCTCGCAACCAAGACCCACAAGCCCTCCCTCCCTCCCTCCCTCCCCGACAACAAAAAGGACGAAGACCTCCTCCTCTTCCTCGATTTTGACATGAGCATTCTAGGACAGCCTCGGCAGGTGTACATGATGTAAGGAGGGAGGGAGGGAGGGAGGGAGGGAGGAGGGAGGGTAGATAAACAACTCTAAAAAGACGGTCGTGATGTTTATAATTCTTCTATTTCTGACTATCAGCCCCTCCTTCGGTTGGGGCCACGTGATTTCAGCATAGCATAAACCTTCGCCGGTAGCTCCTTCTGAACCGCCTTTTTAGAGAAACAAACACAGTGGAGAGAGAGAGAGAGAGAGAGAGATAGAGAGAGTTAAGGAGAGAAAGTGGGGAAGAGGGGAAAAAAGGGAGCGCATGCCTGTTGATTTCAATTTTGTTTGGTGCAGTAATGTGCAATAGCCTGACTCCCTCTGCTTTTTCCTCCTCGACTTCACGCACACCGTTCCATCTGCTCATTCCTCTCTCTCTTCCCCTCCCTCCCTTCCCCCCCCACCCTCCCCCCCAAAAAGGTACGCCGGCGCCATCCGCTCAGAATATAAACACGTCCCTCGCCCCACCTACCTAATCAAGCGAGCAGAAGTCCTCTCTTCCATCCTGGGGAGGGGAGGGAGGGAGGGAGGGAGGGAGGGAGGGGGAGGGGGGGGGATTTATGCGTCGGGATTTTATAGGCAGGAGTTGGAGGAGCAGGCGAGGGAGAATTTGGGAGGGGAGATTGGGATGTTGAGGGGGGGAAGTATACCGTATGAGGAAAAGGAGGAGGAGGAGGAGGAGTGAGAGGAAGGAGGAGGAGTTTGATGTAACATGGTGTGATGTCGACACGTAGAATTGAAAAGAATAGTAATGTAGAATGAATGGAACTGTATGAATGATGTTGGCATTTGTGGCGGTCTCTTCTCTATGATCTCGGTTCATTTCTTTGGGGCCGTCCCCCTCCTCGTCCTCGTCCTCGTTCTTCTTGCCTCTTTGCGGCCTGCTGGTGCTGCTGCTGCTATCTCCTTCTTCCTCTCTCTCACTCATCCAATCCATATCTCTAACTTCATGTTTTTTGTTGAGTGTTTTTTTTGGGTGCATGTGTCTCCTCTTTCTACTCGCTGATTTTTTGGCTGGTTTTTGCTGGCCCAAAATTAAAACGACGAAGTCGTTTCTATAACTCACACATTTCTTTCCCACTTACCACTCTCAAAAGGCCCAACTAGCCTAGTAAGACCTACTCTCCTTCTCCCTCGCTCCCTCCCTCCCTCCTTCGATTTCAATTTTAATAAGTTTTGGTTCTGTTGTTCCTGTTGCTGCTGCTGCTGCTGCAGCTGCTCTCCGTCGATTCACGGGCTTCTGTACAAACGAAAGATAGAAACACACGCGCTCTTTTTCTCATCCCGTCCTCCCTCCGTCCCTCCTTCCCTTCCTTCCTTTCTCAATCGAGTCAAGGAAGGAAGGGAGGGAGGGAGGGAGGGAGAGGAGGTCAAGCTTTAGCGGCGGAAAATTTGAGAAAGAAGAATGAAAAAACAAAAGTAACTAATGTACGTCTATGATGATGCCTTACTGCTTCTCCTTCTTCTCCTCCTCCTCTTCGTCTCTTCGTCTCTCTTCTTCCTATGTATAAGAATCCTCCCTCACTCTTCTCTTTCACCCTTCCCTCCCTCCCTCCCTCCATACGGCAGCGCCTCGTCCTCGCAAGGGAAACTCATAGGCTCACCCCTCCCTCCTTCCCTCCCCCCTTCCCCCTTCCTCTCTCTCGCGAGAAAAATGCGAAACAAAGCATGGAGGAATAGAGGAAAGACACAAAAGAGAATGATGACCCTACTCCAGGCTATTCAATATGAGCTTTAGCTGTTCCGAAAACTCTGCCTCGTCCTCGTACTCCTTCACGAGCAAGTCATACGCCATCTCAACCTGTGACACCTCCTCTTGCGACGTCGCATAAATCACTGAATGAATCAACTTCACCTGTTAGAGGGAGGGAGGGAGAGAAGGAAAAAGAGGAGGGGTAAGTTGTACAATAACGATGCTTACATCCCCTCCCTTCCTCCCTCCCTCCCTCCCTCTTCACCTACCTTCTCCACCTCCGTCAACCGTCCCTCCCTGAAAAGCTTTCTCACCGCACTCAAGGCCTTCTTCGTCTTCTTCCTAAAAACCGCCGACCGATTCCACACCATCAAGCTCCCCGCCAAATTCTCAAACGACGCCGCCAACCGTCGCTGCTCCGCCTCTCTCTCCCTCCCTCCCCCCCTCCCTTTCACCCTCTCCACCTCCACCCACCCATTCCCCTTCCCATCCTCAAACCCCGCAACAATCTCCGTCCCCTCCGCCACCCCCCCATCATCCTCCTCCTCCCCCACCCCCAACCCTCCCTCCCCCGCTTCCTCCCCCAACACCTCAAACACGTCCTCATCCATCTCCCAGGTAATCTCCGCCTCCCCCTCCATCCCCGGAGGCAACCCCAAATCCTCCGGCCTCAAGGGTATCCTCTGTATGTTCTGCTGCCCCCCCGCTCCCCCCCTCCCTCCCTTCCCCCCTCCTCCCCCCCCTCCTGCCATCTCCTTCATCTTCTTATAGTCCAAATACTCACTTAACTCCTCCTGGACACTCGCCAGCCTGCCCGAAAAATGACTCATCAACCGCCACTGCCCATTCCACTTCCTAAACACATTGGTCCCCCAAAAGAACTCCTTCATCCCTCCCTCCCCCCCTAACCCTCCATTACCCACCAAATTGTACGCCTGCATATTACTACTCAAGAGCCCCCTGGTCATGACCTCTTTACAGGTCACCCATGCATGGAGGCCATTCACACACACCCTTAAATCACTTATTTCCGTCGACGGACACAGCATCAACCCCTTCTTCCCCGGGTCAAGCTTCCTCTCCTCCTTCCTCAACACGTTCAGCCAATCAATAACAGCATCATACCCCATCGTCACGTTCCCATCCCCCGCCGACAAGACCACGCTGCTGCTGCTGCTGCTGCTGCTGCTGCTGCTGCTCATCTCCTCCTCCAACCACATTTTCTTCAACACCTCGGGGTTCCGTTCATTCACGGCGCGATAAAACATATGTGTCAATTCCTCCAGCATCTCTTTATCTTGGCTAATGTCCTGAGGCGGAGCCGGAGGCAAGGAAGTCACTGCCTGCCGATCACGTTGCAGCAAATCAGAAAGCGTGAAGGTAGGAGCCCCTGCCCCCGTAGCAGCAGCAGCAGCAGCGCCTGCAGCGGCAGATTCGGCCAGGAGGCGAGCAGGGATGGATTGGAGGGGGGGGCGAGGAGGGGTGGTGCTGGTGCTCGTAGTGCTGGTGGTGGGATGGCTGGAGGTGGTGCTGGTGGAAGAGGAGGAGGAGGAGGAGGAGGGAGTGGAGGCCTTGGTACTCTTGTCGCCTCCGCCGGCGGCTTGACTCCTTATTAGGCCACGACCAAAGGAGGAGGAGGAGGAAGAGGAAGGAGGGAGCATCATCCCTCCCTGGAATGCCGTAGCGTGTGATGGACGAGAGCTGGCACGGCCCCAAAAGGAAGAGGAGGAAGCCGCGGCGCTGCTGACGAGGAGGAGGAGGAAGGGGGAGAACGAAAGACGACTGCTGCTGCTGCTGCTCGAGGAGGAGTGCCCGCCGGCGGCCGCTGCACGCGGCCGTGCTCGTGATGGTGGTGGTGGTGCAGGACAGGGAATCCTCATGGCTCTGTGTGGGCGGTGGCGGCTAACGCCTTTGTCTGCGATGCGGGCGTCGCGTCTGGAAGTAGGCAGAAGTGTTGCTTGCGTGCTGCGTTGGGTCACAGGCACAAGGATGATGGACGCACCCGTGTGTGGAAGGGTGGATGAAGGCACATGAGAATGGTTACACAAGAACAAGAGGAAGGGCAGAGCAGCGTATGTGAGCACAGGCACACAGGCCACGTAGTGGCGTAGCTAATGCCCAGGCAGAGATTTCGACAAGAGGCAATTTTGAGTGATGGGTGTTTGTCGACTCGAGCTAGGCCTCTCGTCATCACATGTCGTGACATGGCAGACGTTCAGCAGAGGCATGAGCGCTCCGTGTCCGCCTGGACTGGACCACCTCGCTCTGTAAAGAGGTTGTGAATGCGTCTTTTTCTAGATTGCCAGGCCGCAGGCTTCTCTGTACCTTCACAAGACGAAAGGAGATGGCCAAAAAGGAGGCCAATCCGTCAAAAGGGACTTGCGTTTTGCCAGGGACGGAGGGGTAGAGCAAAAGCAGCATGGGCATGCACTCGTCCTTCTTTTGTGATTAACACCTTGCGGCCTCTCTTTCTTTCTTTCTTCTTCCTTTTCGTCTTGGTCGTGACTACCTACCTATGCACACAAAATTTGCTGCTAATTGATGCATCTCTCTTTTCCCCCAGGTACACACACCGCTCTGATCCCCTCTCTTCTTTTTAATCTATTCGTTTCCCCTTCTTGCTTGTCCTGTGTTGCTCGGCTTTCTGTCTTCTTGTTTTATTCGTACGCTGCGACTGAGTGACTCTATCTAAAAGTATGCACACAAGATTGTTGGTGGTCGACCTTCATCCTCAGCCCAAGGGGTAGGGAAGCCTCTCCACCTTCCTCCCCCTCACTCCACCCACGTCTTATTATTCTAAATCACACAGAAAAACAAACAAACCTTTCACAAACATATATATCCATTTTCCTTGTCCCTTACTTGGACGCACCGGGCCCACCACTTAAAAAGGAGGAGACGGAGGCAGGCAGCAAAAACTTCTTCTTACTCACAAACGGGTTGTCCGTACTGCTGGAGAAATGAAAACGAACATTCTTTCCTTCCTCCTTTCCCCCTCCCTCCTTCCCTCCCCCTCCTCCTCCCCCCCGCCCACCACTTCCTCCCTCCCTTCCTCCCCCTCCTCCTTCTCCTCCTCCATCTAAAGACAACCCCGCAATCGCCCCTCGATTCGCATCCGCCCATTCCAAATACCGACTTTGCTGCTCGGGCTCCAACACCTCCTTTAATGCTGTTAATGCCTGGTTCACACGTGGGAAGACAGAAGGAGAGGACGCAGCAGCAGTAGCAGTAGCAGTACTAGAAGTAGTAGTAGCAGCAGCAGACGCAGTCATATGCAGACGTGCCAAGCTGGTCTCTACTGCAGCAAGTCCAAAGTCGTCCTCGTCCTCGTCCTCGTCCTCGTCCTCGTCGTTGCTGCTCTTATCGTTGCCATGCTGCTGCTTCTTCGTCTGCTTGTCGCTGCTTCCTGCTTCCTCATCAATTCCTTCTCCTCCTCCTTCCTTCTGCCGCTCACAAAGCACAAAAGAAAGCTCCGACACCTGCGCAGGGCTCAACCCTAACTCCTCCCACAACCCCCCTTCCCTCCCTCCCTCCCTCCCCTCCATCACCACCGCTCGCAAGGCTATCAGCTTTTGTGCGTCTTGCTTTACTTTATCGACCTCCTGTTCACATGTCTGTTGGATTGTTGTGTGTAGTGTGGCGAGGGAGGGGAGGGGAGGGGAAGGGAGGGAGAGGACACGTTCTCTGCCCATGGCTTCTAGGAAGAGCGAGGAAGTGGAGGAGGGAAAATAGGAAGGAGGAAGCATCCCTCCCTCCCTCCTCCTACTACCGACCCCTCCGACCTCCTTCTTCTTCCTCCCTCCTCCCTCCTGCTGCTGCTGCTGCTGCTGCCACTGCCTTAGCACTTTCAAATGACCCTCCATCTTCCCTATCTCCTCTTCGTATGTCTCTGTCAGATTTCGATTCCTCTGTCGCCTCAGACGGGACCATATCCTGTTTTTGGCTAAGCGCTCCTGTTGCCGCTTTGCTTTGTCGGTGGCTGTTGTGTGGGGATGCCCTCGCCCTCCCTCCCTCCCTTCCTCCCCCTCCACTTCGTCATCGTCGTCCTCCTCCTCCTCCTCTTCTTCGTTTTTGGGCTTCGAGGAAGTTTTCTTCTTGTATCTATCCCTTGCTCCACCTGCTGGTGCTGCTGCTGCTGGTGCTGCTGCTGCTGCTTCCTGGTATCTAGCGACGGCAGCCGCAGCTGCAGCAGCACCAGCAGCACCAGCAACACTAGGAGTTGAAAAGACGGGCAAGGAGGAGGTGGAAGAGGGGGAGGAGGAGGAAATGGAGGAAGAGGAGGAGAGGGGACGAGGGTAAAAGGTGCCTGTAGCCCCAGCAGCAGCGGCGGTCGCGGTCGAAAAAACGGAGGAGGACGAGGAGGAGGAAGGGATGGAGGAAGAGGAAGGGAGGGAGGACGCATAGGCGTGTTGTTGTAGATTGTTGGTGGCGGACGAGGGGGTGGAATGAGCAGAGGAAGACGAGGACGACGAGGAGGAGGAGGGAGACGAGGAAGAGGTGGAGGAAGAGGCAGTGAGAGACATGCCTGCAATATCTGGATAGGAAATCACCCGCTTCAATCCCTGCTTCTTGCTCCTGCTGCTGCTGATGCTGCTACTGCTGCTGTTGCTGTTGGCAATGATTGTGGCAGGGCTGATTGCATCCCTTCCGTGTCCTGCTGCTGCTGCTGCTGCTCCTGCAGCTTGGTAGAAGTGAGCAGGAGCTTGGTGCAGTTGCTGTTGCTGGTGCTGGTGCTGATGCTGGTGCTGGTGCTGGTGCTGCTGGTACTGCTGCTGCTGCTGCTGCTGCTGCTGCTGCTGCTGCTGTAGTAGTAGGTGGTAGTAATACTGCTGCTGCAGCAACTGCTGTTGTTGCTGCTGCTGCTGTGACATGGGAGGAGCAGCAGCAGCAGAAGAAGCAGCAGTAGCAGCAGTAGCAGCAGGGACGAAGAAGGGAGGGAGGCTGCTGAGACTCGGCAGGCTGTGGAAGGAGAAAGACTTGCTGCCCATGTGAGGGGCGAGGGGAAGAAGGGAGGGAGGGGGGGCAGGGGTGGAAGCGGAGGGTGGAGGAAGAGACGGGGCAGGAGTAGGTACAGCAGGAAGGGGTAGAATGGCGCTAGTGTTGTGAGTGCTGTTGCTGCTGCCGCTACTACTACTACTATTGCTGCTGCTGCTGCTGCTGCTGCTGCTGCTGCCTTTCCGTCGTCGTCGCCACGAAGCAGGCAACAAAGAGCTGAGAGATATTTTACTGGTTCGTCCTCCGGTGCCTCTCCTTCCTCCTCTTCCTCCTCCTCCCCCTCCTCCTTCTTGAGCCATACTACTACCCCTCCCAGCCCACGCCACCGAGTCAGAAGAACTACTCATGGACGACAATCCCATCCCTTCCCCACCACCAACAAGAGCAGCACCCCCACCTCCTCCTCCCTGCAAGTGCTGCGATCCCACACCAGCAGCAGCAGCAGTAGCAGCAGCAGCAAATGGTGGCATCGGAGCCCCGGCAGTCGACGGCATGTCGAGATACGAAAACGTTTTTTTCAATATGGAGTACTGAGGCTGAGGAGGGGTGACCCACTGACCCAACGGCGCATGTTTCTTCTTCTGTGATGCTTCTGCTGTTACTGCTGCTGCTGTTGCTGCTGCAGCCGTGCTTGCGGTGCTAGCGCTGCTGCTTGCCTCTCCTCCAATTACTGGACCAGCTGCAGGGGGCCATCGTCGTCCATCCCCTCGTTTCCTGTTGCTGCTGCTGCTCGGGGGCGGCATCAACTGCTGCTGCTGCTGCTGCTGCTGTGATGGTACTGGTGGTGGTAATGATGGTGGTGTCGCCGTCATCATGCTCCCCAAATTGTCGTCGTCCTCCTCCCCTTCCTCCCCCTCGACCATCAACGTGGTCGTCGTCGCTTGCGTCCTTAAATAATCATCTACCAGTACAGTAGTGGCATTCACACTACTACTCCCTGCACTTCTCCCTCCCCCCCCTCCTTCTCCTCCTCCTCCTCCTATTCCCCCTCCTCCTTTTTTATTTGAAAGGTGAAGGAGGAGGGGAGGGGAAAGTTGATGCTGGGGAGGATGGTGGGGGTCCGAGCCTCCGAGCAAGAAGAAAGCATCAGTAGTAGGGGCCGATGGCGGTAATGGTGGTGCCGGAAAGGGTGTGGAGGACGTGGAAGAAGAGGGAGGAAGCGGGCGTGATTGTGCCGCTGCTTCTGCTGCTGTTTGTGGTGGTGGTGCGAGGGGTGGGGGGAGCAGCATCAGCCCTTGCCCGCCTTCGTTCAAAAGGTAGTTGGAAGTGGGTGGGGAAGGCACGACGTTCTTGAGCGCTGCTTCGGAGAGGAGGAAGTAGGTGTCGCATACGTCGGGGGTGGAGATGGTGATCATCAGGTCGTCGTCCTCGGCAAGCATGGCATCTCCTCTGTTGCTATTGCTGCCGCCGCTCTGGTGGGGCTCTCTCCCAGGGCCGAGGCCGAGCGCCGCCTCGAAGCGCGCCTTGTCCTCCATCTCTTCCTACTCAGGGTCGTGGTAGTGGTGGTCGTGCCGTCATGAGGGTAAATGCCTGGCCTGCCTGTGTGTGTGCATGCGTTGCGGGGTCAAATGGGCATGCCAGTGGAGAATGTGAGGCCTCTGATTTGGTGGCTTGCTAAAAAGCAGCCCCTGCGCCCAACCCTTCCCCACAAGAGCACGTCCAGCTAGTCCTCGTCGTCGTCGTGGTCGTGGTTGCTTGGATTGCCCCTGTGCGTTGTGCGTGTTGTGGGTGTCTGTTGGGCAACACACCTCCCGCGTGTTGTGGTGATCGCTGATGTCGCATGTTGCTGCTAAACGTTGCCCCGTCGCAACCATGGTAAGCATTTGGACCAGTACAAGCCCTAGGTACCTGAGCGACGCAGGCTCGCGGCACATTTGGTTCTCGTGACCCTGACGCTCCTTGGCCCTCTCACCATACAAACGCCCAACAGGCAAAACGCAAGCAGCAGCAGCAGCAGCAGCAGCAGCATTTGTTCCGAGCAATTATTGGTGCAGGTGGCTTGGATTTGTCAAGTTCGTCAACCTAGCCCTTTTTTGCCCTATATGTCATAAATAATCAATCAGAACATAATAAAAACAAATACACGCATAAACCACATTAAAAGACATGT
>Ga0209390_10005996_pt1 | contig 16665 bp, 4 predicted proteins | sample BON01_FD_187212 | JGI IMG/M metagenome (GOLD analysis project Ga0209390, IMG submission 187212) | Freshwater microbial communities from Lake Bonney liftoff mats and glacier meltwater in Antarctica - BON-01 (SPAdes) (version 2) | ecosystem: Environmental > Aquatic > Freshwater > Ice > Glacier...
GCTCCGCGCGCTGCAGCTCGAGCCCCAGGCGCAGCTCGTCTTCCTTGTCTGCACGCAGTTCATCCTCCTGGAGCTGCCTGGCATCGAGCTTGGCGGAGCGCTTGGCGACGAGCTTGGCGGCGGAGCGTCTGGCGAGCGCTCTCTGGCGCTCCTGATCGTCAAGCTGAAGCTGCGAGGGGGCTGCGGCATTCTCACGACGCCGCTGCACCAGCGTCCAGTCGTTGATATCTTCCGGTCGAGAAAACATCGCGACGCGCAGCATTATTTCAAGTCCCGGCGGTATTTTTTCAAGTCAATGGGGTGGTGAGGTGGGTCCTCCAAATGCCAAATGTGTGTTCGGTGGGTGTGGTGGTTCCTGTGTTGTGTGTGTTGTGACCTGTGTTTTGTTAAATTATGGCATCTGAGGGCTGGGTACCCAGCTTCTAATCTTAAAAGATTTTTTTGAAGCGGGGTGCCACCAGGATATATATATATATAATAAATATATATATCATAATAATCTATTTTTTATGCTATTAGAGCCTCTAGAGCTCGGGTACGGTAGTAACCGCGACCGGTGACCGATGGGAGAGGGTCCCGTAGTAGGCCTGAGCGTGTCCTCTTTCGTTCTCGCGCCCTCACTCCTCACTCATCTTTGTCCGAGCACAGAGTTCACCTGAACCTGAACCTGACACGCTCCAACTCCAACAACCAACAACAGCAACAGCAACAAAAAACAAAATACACGCACGAAGAAAACAGAAACCAGCTGCCCGCTGCCGCCACAGGCCAGCAGCGGCTCCCGCCGCGACATCTCAGCCCCAGAGACGCTCACCCAAAGCCCACATGCACAGCACACTGTACAGCGCCCGCGTCACGCAGTCTGCGCGGGGATCCGGGTGTTAGCATTGCACCCTGCGCCCCATTGGTTCAGGACGCCTTCCTCTGCCTTCTGCCCGGCGCCGCCTCGGTCCTTCTCCGCGCCCAGTCCCACGGGACCGAGAGCCCGAAGGAGCCCACGCATGGTTTGCCACTCAGACCAAACTGTGCTCCATCTCACAGTTCCCTCTCATCGCTCTGCTGTACGTACTCCTGCTCCTCTGCGCCGTGCGCCGGCGGCTCGGTGTAGGCGTACCCAGGCTCGCCACCCACCGGCTCCGCGCCATCGTCAAACGCGCCATCCTCGTTCGCAGAGACGAAGCGCAGGATCGTGTCAAAGTAAAGGTTAAACCCCGCGTTTGCGCATGTTAAAATTGCAGCCAGCGCCGCAGGCCGCCCAAAGGCCCACGCAAGGCCGCCGGCGACGCCGAGGAGGGCGGTGCGGCCGGGCTGCGTGGCGAGGAAGCTTAGGTTCTCGGTCACCCACGGCGCGACCGGAGCAAAGTCCAGCTCCAGCGCCGCGATCGTTCCGCCAAGCACAGTTAGGTAGCCGGCGAGCAGGGCGAGCGGCATTCGCAGGCCGACGGCGGAGATGATGAGAGCGATGGGCCCGGTCGTGCCGAGAAGCACGCCGTTGGCGATGTTGCCCCACCGCCGCGCGCGCAGCAGCGTGTTGCCCTCGACAGAATGCTGGATCTTGCCCGCAAACTCGGCCCAAAACGGCTCCTCAAACAGGCCCTGCTGCTCATCGCCGTACGTGGCGTCGGCGGTCGGCTCCTCCTCCGCCTCCTCCGAGCGGAAAGTGCGTGCCGCGCCCAGCGCCACCAGTGCGAGCAGCAGCAGCAGTCGAGTATTGGGCATTGGCCTGCGTCTAGCTAGCTACCAGGCCGCGCCGGACCGATTACCGCGTGTGGGTCGTCTAATATCTCCTTTTTAAAGTTGGATACTATATACTATATAACAGGATAGTTAGTAGTTAGAGTCTCCTTTTAGGCCTCTTCTGAGCGGGTCACCCGTCTTAGGAGGAACGGGATTATACAGCCGCTGTAGATTGGATGGTCTACGTGTCTAGGGTCAACCACCGGAAATGAGCCCTCCAATCGGGGCGAGCTCTATTCACTATTCATATCGGCTTTGGTTGGCCCGTCGCGGTTCCACTTACCCTACCCTTTTCTTCGGTAGCGATGCGTCTCGGGCCGGTACCGGCCGGCCCGGTACACTCGTGTGTCGGCGCTGCGGGGCGTTTCGCTGCTGTGTGTTGTGTTAGGGGGGGGGTGTTCCGAGGGATAAAAGCATCATCATCATCTTATTGATAACTTATTGCTTATTGCTCGATCCTGCTTCTCTCTCCCCTCTCCCCTGTGTGATGGCCAAACCTCCAACGACACCCCCTTACCCTTAGCCTTAGCCTTAGCCCTTAGCCAAACAGCTGCCCGACTTTATTTTTCAGAAACTAATTGAAGGGGCGCGCTCCCGGGCTTTCCAGCTGCGCCGCCCCAGTAGTACTGCCAAGTAGTGCGTAGTGCCAGAGAGTGGCCAGCGCCAGTGCCAGTGCTAGTGGCCTCAAGCCTCAAGCAGTCAAGCAGTCAAAGCGACACACAGAAACAGAAAGACACAACACAGGAGAAGGAGACTCTCCTCACCTGATGCCCGTGCCCTCGCGCCGCCAAGACCGGCCGTCCGACCGTACAAATCGCCGCAGCTCGCCCCGGGCTCCCCACACAAACCCACTACGCTGAGGGGACACACCCTCTCACAAGGCGCGCTTGTTCTTTGAGAGCTCGGCGCCGACGAAGTCGAAGGCGTCGTTGTTCTTTGAGCCGCTGAGGAAGGCGAAGGCGCCGTTCGAGTCGGAGCCAGCATCCAGGTTGATCGGCCCGTTGGAGCCCGATACGCCCGCGCGCGAGTCCCCACAGCCCATCATTCCCCGCGGTGGAGCGCCCATCCCCTGCTGCATCCCCATCCCCGGGTGCGCCATCCGCGGCGCGCCCATCCCGGCCTGCGCACCGCCTCCGCCGCCCATCCGCAGCATCTGCTGCTGCTGCATGATCTGCTGCTGCATCATCGCCATCTGCTGCTGCATCCGCGCCATCTGCTGTGCCGCCTGCATATTCGCCGCCGGCGCCACCCCCCCCGCCTTCATCGCCGCCAGGCCGCCGGAGCTACCTGCCGCGTGACTGCTGGCCGGTGCGGGGGAGGCCGGCGCCTCGGCCAGCATCATCTCGAGCTCGCTCATCCCGGAGGAAGACTCGGCGCTCACGTCCTTCAGCGCCGGCGGAGGAGGAGCCGACACTACCGGCGGCGGCGGCGCCGCAGCCGGTCCAGGGGAAAGCGCTAGGCCGGCAAACATGTCCAAGGGCGCGGCGGGCGGCGGCGTGGGCGGCGCGGCAGGCGTGGCGGCCTCCGCTGCGCCGGTCATCTCCATGCCGCCGAAGAGCGAGTCCGCGCCCGCAGAGTTTGTTTGCACTGGTGGTGGCGCAGCTGGCGCGGCCGGCGTCACCGCCACGGGCGGCGGCTCGGCGCCCATCGCCAGCCCGTCGAACATAGAGTTGCTCGCGCTCGCGGCCGGCGAGGGCGGCTCGTCGCTGCTCAGGTCGAGAAGGTTCTCCACCACCAGCGCGGGCGCCACCGCGGCCGCGGCCACGGGAGCGGGAGCAAACTGCTGGCCGCCGGCCGCCGCGGGCGAGGGCGGCCCCCTGGGAGGCTGTGTGTGTTCGACGCCAAGCAGGTCTAGCAGCTTGCGCGCCTTCTCCTTGAGCGAGGCCTGCGACGAGCCGAGCTGCGCCTGGATGCAGCCTACATTCTTCTGGAAGTGGCCGAGCACCGCGTCGTCGCCCTCGCGCAGCAGCCCCTCCACCACCATCAGCGACTTGAGCCGCCGCTGCCACTCCGCGCCCTCGATCCGCTCCTGCAGCAGTACGGCCACCGCGCGCGAGTCAAGCGACTTGACCGCGGTCAGAAACTTGCGCAGCTCCTCGCGCGAAATGGAGGCGCGCACACCCCCAGGCTTGGTCACTTCGTCGAGCAGCCGCGCCTCGAACTCTCCGCTGCTGGCCGGCGCGCTCGCCTGCGGCTTGTACCCCTCCACAGCCGCGATGGGCGCGTGGCTGTCGACCGACGAGCTGCCGGCCATCAGCGACTGGCCCGTGCCGCCCCAGCCGCCACCCGGCGTCCCTGCGTGGTGCGGCGAAGTGGACGTTGCCGGCGGCTGATGCGTCGGCGGCGGGTGAAAGTTGGAGCCACTGCCGTAGCCGCCGCCGCCGCCGCTGTAGGCACCGCCGCCGCCGTAGCCCCCATAGCCGCCCCCAGGCGGCGGGCCACCGTACGCGCCGCCGCCGCCGTAGCTGGAGGGCCCGCTGCCGTGGGAGGCGTAGCCGTCGTCGCCCGCCTTTGCGATCTTGGAGTGGATCTTGGAGACACCCTCCTTGAGCCCAGACGCCATCGTCGACGCGAACTTCTCAAACTTGGAGCTCTCCTGCGGCTTGTGGTCGTAGGTCGGGTTGCCGAAGCCCTGCATCCGGCCCGACGAGTAGGCGCCCGTCTCCACCTTGGCCGCATAGCCGCCGCCAGGGAAGTCGGACGGCGGTGCGCCGCCGCCATAGTGGCCGGGCGGCTGCTGCGGCTGCTGCGGCGGCGCGCCGTAGCTGCCGCCGGGCGTGCCGCCACCGCCGGGGCCGATACCGTCACTGCCGAAGCCCTGCATCCGGCCGGCGCTGTGCAGCTGCTCGCTCGCGGGGGCAGAGTCGAAGATGGCCGACATCGCCTCCTGCGCCATGTCGCGCACCGCCTTGTTGAGCGCGTCGCCGTGCAGCGGGTCGGCGGTGCCGCGATAGCCTGCGCGCGCGAGGGGAGGCCGCCCTCGTCAGGCAGAGCACTAAGGCCAGGGTGTGGCGCGGGCAGAGCAGAGCCGCGCGTCTCTGCGGCCGCGTCCCCCCCCTTTTCCGGCCCGCCGCGCCAGTCAGCTTACCCAGGCACTCCTTGACGTCGGTGGTGTGGCGCTGCATCTCCCTGCGGAACGTGGCGTGGCCGTGCTGGCAGCAGTGCTTGATCACGCGCAGCACCTTGAACTTCACGTGCACAGAGTCCTTTTTCAGCCGCTTGAGCAGAAACGTCTCGAGCTGGATACACGCGTCGACGGACGCGTGCGTGATGCGCGCGATCTCGTTGTACATGTAGCCGGGCGTCGGATCGGCCGCGTCGGCCGTCGCCTTGGATACCAGCGACTTGTCCATGGACGCTGGCGGATGAGGGGTGAGAACTGCGCGTTCGCGCCGATGTGAATTTTTGCCGGTCGTATTTCACAGCGGCCACTTCACACGAGCTCGAGCTCGACAGGAACTATTGAATGATTTTTTTTCTCAAAAGCCTTGAGAGGCAGAGGAAGGTGGAGGAATCTGTGAGGCAGGGGGCCTTGCGTTACTTCCTCACCACCTCCGCCTTGTGTTACTTCCTCACCACCTCCAGCCTCCCCTTCTCCTCACCCCTTGGATTTGAAAAGCAGGGGAACATTCTATTTCTGGAAGTCTCGCCGGCCATAAAGTTCTATCGGCCGGCCGCCATGACGGCCGCGGTGGCGCGGGATTATATGACGGATGCGAACCTGCGCGACGTGCTCGAATCAATCGAGCAGACCCTCAAGAATGGTGCGCCCGCGTGCTTGGCCTACAGCTCCCAATTGCCACGCCGCTGCCAGTCTCTGCGCCAGACTGACACCACTGTGCCTCCTTCATGTGCGCAGTGGAGGCAGCGGAGGACGGGGAGGGCGACATCGAGGTTCGGGTCCTGGCTCCGCTGGAGCAGCTGATCAAGCTGCTGCTGCACGGCCGGCTCACCGCGGAGCAGGCCGACTTTGTCTGCCGCGTATCGCTGCCGCGGCTGACAGCATGGGTCCTCAAGCTGCGGCTGCCGAGCTCGGCGACGCCGCGCGTCGCCTCCTACCTGCATTTCGTGCTCGAGGCGTCCGTCGCGCTGGTCCGGAAGACCGATTACTGGGAGATTGTGGACACAGTCCGGTACATCCTGACCGACTCGCAGGCGTACCACTTTTACGCGCCGGCGCCCTCCAAGCCGGGGGCGCGCGGCCCTGGCGGGCGGGCCGGCGCGAGCCGGGACGCGGGCGGGGCGGAGCAGGTGGGCGGGCTGGACGAGGAGGAGCGGTCGAGCGGCGACTACTCCGGATCCGAGGGCTCGCGCTCCGATGACGGGCGGCCCGAAGAGGAGCGCGTGTGTGAGTGGTACTCGCCCAGCGAGGACGTCTCGCCACTGTACATTCGCAACGTGGAAGTCTTCCACGCGGCCGGCGGCTTCGACACGCTCGTCGCGCGCATCGCTCAGACGCCGCTGCTCAATCTGACCGCCGTGCTGATGCTGCTCCGGCCGCTGGTCAAGGTGAAGGAGGTGCTCAAGAAGGCTGTGTTGCAGGCGCACCTGCGGCGGGTCGAGGCTGCGCTGACCCACTACGTCTCTGCGCTCTCCGACGAGGTGCTCAAGCTCGAGGACCGCAAGTCGATGGGCGATCTGCACAAGTGCCTCGAGTCGCTCTACGACCACGCGCGGCTGCCCGACGGCGCCCACCGCCTCGACAAGCTGCGTCTCGCGCTGGCGCTAAAGTGCCTCCGCACGCCAAACCTCGAGAAGCGGCTGCACGGCCTCTCGGAGATCAAAGAGATGATCGCGCTGCTGCTGCGCAAGCAAGAGTATCTGCGCTCGTTCGAGCGGCTGGAGCGCGAGCGCGCCGAGCGCGAGGGGCGGACGCACCGCGGCGCGTCGCCCGCAGTGCAGCTGCAGCTGGCGCAGTCGGCGCCCGAGCTGCTAGTCGAGTGGCTGCAGCGCGAGCGCGTGGTGGAGCTCATCTTCGGCGAGGCGCTGCACGACCAGCTGGTCCGGCGCTGCGGCGAGGTGCTCAGCTTCCTCGCGGTGCGCGGTCAGATGGACTCGCGCCTGCTCTCGCTGCTTTGGCGAGCGTCGCTCGACAAGCACGAGTCGGTCAAGCAGGCCATCTACGGGACGCTCGTCGACCTCACGCCACACCTGCCGCTGCCCCTGCTCGACGAGCTCGCCGGCCACATCCGCTCCATCCCCCACGCGGAATACACGACGCACACGCTCAACCTGCTGCGCGGCTTCGCTGTCGCCGGCATCTCGTCCGCCCACAACCCAGCGGGGGAGGAGCACCGCTGGTACGGGCTGTGCGAGCTCTGGGACCTCATGCTCGAAGACTCGCCCGTCTCGAACGAGATGCGCCAGCTGAGCGGCGGCGTGCTCTCCGAGCTGCTTATCTGGCCGCACTGCGCGCCGCAGCAGCAGCCGATGCTGGTGCGCTGCACCGTGCAGCTCGCGACGGGCGAGTCGGTGACGCAGACGCTGCGGCTGCTCCGCGCGTTGCTCTCCACTTTCCCCGTCAAGCCGCGCGCCAAGAAGGCCGACTCGATGGCCGCGGTGCTCGACTGGCTCACGCGCCAGCACTCCCTCGTCCAGATCTTCTTCGACGACTTTGGCCGCTACCACGTGGCGGCCACTGCCAGGCTCGGCGCGCTCGCCGCCGCGGCAGACGCCGAGGCGGAGCGCCTCGTGGCGCTCGCCGCCACCGCATCGCCCGCCGCGCTGCGCGCCGCCGGCGGCTCCCCCTCCGGCGGCAGGCTGGCCGAGGCGGCGCTGCGGGCGGCGCGCGCGGAACACATGGAGCAGCTCGAGCACCGGATCGAATTTTTGAACTTTTGTGTCATCCACGCGTCGCTCACGCTGACGCCCGCGCAGCTCGACGTGCTCTGGAACCGCTGCGTCGTCTGCGGCGCGAGCGCGGCCGAGCGCGACCTCGTCTTCTATTGGGTCGAGCAGGCGCGCACCCTGCCCGTCTCGCCCATCGACACCGAGTCGACGCGCTACCTCTTCACGCGCGCGGCCGAGCTGCCTCCCCAGACGCTCAGCCCCACCGGCTATGCCTGCATCGAGTACCTCTTCCGCTGGATCAACTGGCACGACCAGCGCTTCGCGCAACAGGACATGGCCAACGTCTCGGTGCTCGACCTGCCACTCCACGGCATGGGCTCGCTCTGGGCGGCGGCCCTCCGCGCGCGCGACGAGGCCGTCGGGCTGCGCGCCGTACGCTTCCTCGTGACGCTCCACCGCTCGCTGCTCATCGACCCGGCGCGCGCGCACCAGCAGCAGCGCGCCTTCGTCTCGCAGTGCATGACCAGCCTCGACGCCGCAGCCAGCCGCCTCCGCGCGCTAGGCGAGGAGTTTGGCGAGGGCGCCGGCGGCGCGAGCAGTCGCCCCGCGGCCCCGCGGCCGGTCACGCCGCCGCCCGCGGCTCTCTCTGGCGCCTCGCTCGAGCAGGCGGCCGCCGCCGAGCTCGAGCGCGCCCAGCTCTGCCTCTGCGCCGAGCGCTGCCTCACGCTGCTCCGGCTCTTCGTCGTCGAGGTCGAGAAGCAGACCGCGCTGCCGCAGGGCGCCGCCGCACCCCGCCGCCACGGCGCGTGCGTGCGTGGCACGCCGATGGCGATCCAGGTGATGGTGGTGGGCTCTGGCAACGGCGCGGGCCCGCGCCCCACCGTGGCCGTGCACTCCAACCAGACCGTGGGCGACCTGCGCGCGCGCGTCTGGCGCGAGCTCTCCGTTGCGGCCGAGGACCCGCCGCCCGAGCCGCACTCGCTGCGGCTCGTCGCCGCCGGGCGCGAGCTCAAGGAGGACTGGAGCCTCGTGGGCGAGCTCAAGCTGCGCGAGCCCTTCGTGGTCCACGTCATGCGCCGGCCCGAGCTGCCCAAGCTGGTGGAGGCCGCGCCCGCCGCCGCGTGCTCCAGCGCCGTCGCCGTCGAACCCTCCGCCGCCTCGTCGTCGTCGGACATGGACGTCGAGGGCACCGGCGCGTCCGAGGTTGTTGTGGTGGCCGAGGCGGTGGTGGCCGAGGCGGGAGGAGCGGCCGGAGCTGCTGCGGCAGCGCAGGGCGAGGGGGCAGGGGCCTCGGCAGACGTGGTGCAGGCTTCCGGCGCGCAGAGCAGTCTGACGCTGCTCGAGGCGGACTCCAATTTCGAGACGCTCTTCGGCCTGCTGACGCTCAACGAGGAGCGCCTCTCCACCAGCGCCTGGCAGCTGCTCATGATGCTGCCCACCAACCGCGGCATGCGCACCGGCCTGGCGCAGCTGCCCAGCCTGCGGCCCGAGCAGGCGCCCCACTGGCCCACGCTGCTGCACGAGGGACCGTGTGCCTTCAAGCTGCTCTACTCGCTACAGATCGTAGACATGCTCCTCCAGGACGGAGACCCGGCCCCAGAGGCAGGCCCGCCGCAGCTCGGCGCCTCCACCTCGCCGCCGCCCTCGTGGTTCGGCGCCTTTGTGTCGCGCGGCGGGCTAGGCCACCTGCTCTCGCTCCTCACCGCGCCCGCCGACGTCCTGCTCGCCCCGCAGCGCGGCTCGCAGCGCAAGACGTGCCTCGTCCTGCTGCTGCGCGTCGTCAGCCAGTTCCTCCTTGAGGAGACGCACGACGCCCTGGCGCAAGGCGCCTCCGCCGCCGCTGCCGCCCCCGTTGCGCAGCAGCCCAAGCCGCAGAGCGCCCAGGTGGAGCCGGCATGGACGCAGCGCTCCTTCTCCCGCCTGCGTAACGCGGCGCTCTCCTCCCTCGCCGCCGACGTCGCGCTCGGCAAGAGGCTCATGGCCCTCGTCGAGGCTGTGGCGCTGACGGGCGTCGCGTCAGACGCGCCAGACTCCTCCGAGTCCGAGAGCAGCGACTCGTCGTCGCTCCCGCCGCGCCAGATGGAGCTCGGCGCGGCCTCAGCTGCGGAGGGCGTCCCCTCACTCGACACCAACCTGGACGTACAGATCGTACACGAGGCGCTGCGCCTCCTCGTCGCCTGCTCGCGCCACCCGTCTCCCAGCGCCGCCGCGCCCTCCGGCGCGGCGGCTTCCCCTCCGGCGGCGCCGACCTGCGCGCTCCTGCGCGACTTTGCGCGGCTGCGCGCCTGGCTCCGCTCGACGCTGCTGCAGTGCCGCGTGGCCGAGGTGCGGGCGGAGGCCTGCGCCGCCCTTTACGCCCTCGCGCGCGACCAGCACGACCAGCCCGCCGCCGCCGCGCCGCCCCTTGCCGCCGCCGTCGCGCCGTCCCTTGCCGACGCGCTTGCCGACGCGCGCGCGCGAGCGCTTGCGCGCGCGCGCGCGCGCGAGCGCCATGGTACGCGTGCGGCTGCCGTTCCATCGGCCACGGCCGTCGCGCAGGGCGGATCCGCAGCGGCGCTGGCGGCGGGCGCGCCGCCCGTGTCGCCGCTCCTCCGCACGGTTGCGCGCGAGATGTTCGGCCTGCTCCCGCTCAGCGAGGCGGAGTCGTCTCACTCGCAGCAGTTCTTCGAGCTGCTGCACACGCTCATCGCCGCGTGCCCCGGCTGCAGCCTGCCCGGCCTGGGCGCTGAGGCGCTCTTCGTCCTGCTGCTTGAGCTCGAGCAACGGCACCCGGTGCTCGAGCGGCGCGACGCGCCCGACGCGGTCGACCAGGAGCTCGTCGGCTACCTCCGCCTCCTGCTCCTGATCCTCCGCGCGCAGCCGCAGCAGAGACGGTGGACCTTGGGGCAGCAGGGCGGGCCCGATGTCGATGCCTCGCCGCAGCAGACGTCGGGCCTGGTTTCGGCCATCTCCGCCGACCTTTTCCAGCTCCCCTCGGCCGAGGATGCGCGCGGCCTCGGCGCCCTCGCGCCGCCAAAGTGCAAGACGCACGAGTGCCGCGCGGTGGCCCTCTCGCTGCTGGCCGAGCTCGCGCAGCAAGAGCCCGCCAACCTGGCTCAGTTGGTCGACCTCAACCTGGCACAGCAGCTCGAAAACAGCAGCGCCACCGACGGCGCGCCCCCGCGCTACGCCTCGCTCTGGCACTACGCACCCGCGCTGCAGGAGCGGTCGCGCTGCGGCTACGTGGGGCTCAAGAACCTCGGCGCGACGTGCTACCTCAACTCGCTGGTGCAGCAGCTCTTCATGGTGCCGGAGTTCCGCGCTGCCGTCCTCGCGCTCAACATCCCGCGGCCCGGCGGCGACGGCGACGCCGCCGAGGGGGCGGGCGATGCCGGAGGGGAGCCCGGCACGAGGGATGCCGCAGGGGGCACCGACGTGCTCTACCACCTGCAGATGATGTTTGGCTACCTGCAGGAGTCGGAAAAGCGCTGGTGCGACACGCGTGACTTCTGCGCCGCATTCCGCGACTTTGAGAACCTGCCAATCTCACCCTCGGTCCAGATGGACGTGGATGAGTTTCTCAACATGCTGTTCGACCAGCTCGAGACCGGGCTCTTGGCCACGCCGCAGCCCAAGCTGCTGCAGAGTCTCTTTGGCGGCGCGGTGGTCAACCAGATCATCGGCAAGGATGGCAGCCGGCTTTCGGAGCGCGTCGAGCCCTTCTACGTGCTCTCGATCGAAGTCAAGGGCAAGGCGTCGGTGCTGGAGGGGCTCGCGCAGTTCGTCGAGGGCGAGACGCTCGAGGGCGACAACAAGTACAAGTGCGAGGACGGCGCCTACGTCGAGGCTACCAAGCGCTGCTGCGTGAGCGCGCTGCCGCCCGTGCTGATTCTGCACCTTAAGCGCTTCGAGTTTGATTTCGACGCGATGAAGAAGATGAAGCTCTACGACCACTGCGAGATCCCGACGCTCATCGACATGGCGCCATTCACCGTCGGCTACCTCGAGGCCGAGGAGAAGCAGACCGTGGACAGCGCGGCGGCAGACGCCGCTCCGGCCCAGGCGGCTGCTTCTGCTGGCGGTGATAACGGCGCTGCGGCGGCGGGCGAGGCGGTGGAGTGCATGTACCAGCTCGCTGGCGTGCTCGTGCACACGGGCACCTCAGACTCCGGCCACTACTACTCCTTCATCAAGGAGCGGCGCACCGCCCGCGCGCGTGGCTCCGACGGTGGAGACGAGCCGTGGCTCCACTTCAACGACACGCTGGTTGAGCCATTCGACGCGCGCGACATCGGCAAGTGCTGCTTCGGCGGAGTCGAGCCTGTGGTGCAGTGGGACACCGACACCAACAAGCCAGTCCAGCGCAACCAAATCAAGCCGCACTCGGCCTACATGCTCTTTTACGAGCGCGTGCCGCCGACCCAGGCCGCATCCTCCTCCCGCGGGCGCGCTGGCGGGGCGGCCGAGGCCGGGAAGGTCGCCGGCAGCCCGCTCGCCAGGCCGCCGCCGGGCGCCGCTGTCGCCGTCGAGGCCGGCTCGGACCCCATGGCGGTCTCCGCGCCGCCCTCCCGCGAGGCGCCCGTGGCGGCCGCGGTGCTCTGCACCGAGGTCGCGCCGCGTGTGACGGTGCCCGAGCACATCGTGCACGCGGTCTGGGCCGAGAATATGGACTTTCTGCGCGACCGCTACCTGGTCGACGCGCTCCACTTCGAGTTTCTCCACCGCATTGTCGCCACCGCCCTCGCCTTCCTCCCGCCCCCGCCGCTTCTTCCCTCGACCGGGACGCCACCCATCCCCGCCGGTGTGGCGCCGCCCGCCCTGACCACCCTGGCCGAGCTGAGCAGCCTTCCCGACCTGAGCACGCGCGCGCTGCGGCTCGGCTGCCACTTTCTGGTCGAGACGCTCGCGCACGCGAAAGACAAGTCGTCCCTGCCCGACTGGCTGAGGCTCCTCCAGTTTGGACTGCAGCGCTCGCCCGCCGCCTGCCGCTGGTTCCTGCTGCAGGCCGAGCGCGCCGGCTGGCTGCGCTCCATGCTGCTGGTCTGCTCTGTGTCCGAGATGCGCGCCGCCTACGCGACGCTGCTCCTCCACGCGGCCACCGTTGTGCGGCAGGACGAAGTGTCTCACTTCCCGCGTCCAGTCAACACTCCGCCTGGCTCGCCTGGCGGCGGAAGGTTCGACGGCGTGTCCATGGAGGACGCCGGGCTGGCACTAGAGGGCGGCCAGGGGGCGCCGGATGGGGCATGGTCGCCCTCCTCGCCCGACGAGGGCCTGGGCGGGTTCCTCGTCTCGCCGCCCAAGCGCGCGCGCACCGACAGCCTGCCTGACGACGCTACTCTGGTCGAGAACCCCGCCGCCACGCCGCCGCCGCTCGCCGCCGACGACCACGAGGCCGCCGCTGAGCAGGAGCCGCCGCCGCAGCCCGCCTGCCTGCGCCTGCTCGAGTGCTTTGTGGCGCTGCTGCCCGAGGCGCCGCTCTACTGGCGCCACTTCTCCAAGTTGTTCGAGGTTGCGCTGGCCGTGGCGCAGCTCGGACCCGAGGAGCGCAGCTGGATGGTCCGCCGCCGCCTCGTCTCGCACGTGGCGGATGTCTACATGGGCGACGAATCGCCCTACGCAGGGCCGCAGCAAGACGTCGAGGGCGGCTCGCCCGCGCGGCCGCGTCGCGTCCGGATGGGCGACAAGTTCGCGCCTGCGCCGCTCGAGCACATGGTCTCGCTGCTCAGCCTGCTGGCGCGCGCCTCGCTGCGGCACGAGCCGACGGCCCGCTCGCCATTCTCGCTGGAGGGCCCGCTAGTTGAGATGGCGGCGGAGGAGTATGAGCTGCTGAGCAACCCTTTGCTGGTGACGCGGCTGGTCAACGACGGGCTCAATGTGCCCAGCCTCTGCGAGCTCTTGGAGCACCTCTGCTTCGAGTCGCGCCGCGCCTCCGAGGCGGTGCTCGAGGTGCTGGTCAACGGGATTGACACGATGGACAACGAGCAGCTGGCGCCCTACCTGGCGTGCTTTTGCCGCGTGGTGCAGCTCCACGACTCGGAGGCGGACTGGCGCACCGACTGGGGTCTCTCGCGGCTGCTGCACGTGGTCAACAGCAACATGCGCTACAAGCAGGCGACCGCTGCGTGCTTCAAGGCGCTGCTGGAGCTCTGCGACACCTCGGCCGCCGCGCGCCGCTGGATGCTCCATAGCCGCGCCCTGTGGGTCGAGTGCTGGCTAGTCCACGGCTCCACCTGCCAGGTCCGCTCCGCCGCAGAGCAGCTGGTCACGACCATCCTCGGCGCAGAGGGGGAGCTGCTGATAGACGCCGTAGAGGCGGGGTCGGCAGACGCGTCGCTCCAGCCGGACGTTGCGCAGCTGGCCAAGGCGGCGGGCGGCGGTGGTGTCGCGCCGTGGGGCGAGGGCGGCGCGTGTTACCCCGCGGTGGAGGCCATGTCCGAGCACCTGGTGGGCCTGCTCGGCCGCATCCTGCAGCACGACTTGCGCGAGCGTCGGCCTTCGACGCCGCAGCAGGGCTCCTCCAGGCACCCCGACGAGCAGCCCGTCCCGCGCCTCGCGCCCTACTTCAGCGCCTGCGCCTGGTGCGCCCGCCGCGGCGCCGTCGCACACACGCCGCGGATGGAGGTGCTGCTCGAGGTTTTCGCGCTGCAGGATGGCTGCCGCTACGAGTGTGACGAGACCAAGCGCGAGATGCTCGGCTTCTGGCACGACGCGCTGCGCGCCTCCATCGCCGCAGCCGCGCGCCAGCCGGCTCACCCGCCGCCGCTGCTCGCCGCGCTCGACGCCTCTTCACTCGCCGCCGCCTTTGGCCGCCTGCTCGACACCTACGTCTCCCTGAGGCCCGTCGAGCGCTTCGTCCACTACAACCGGCTCTTCCTGCCTCTCTTCTACGGGCTGCTGCGCGCCATGCTCGACTGCCCCGACAGCGGCGCCTGCCTCGCGCAGCTCACGAGGCACCGCAACTGGGTCTGGGGCATCCGCCACGTGGTGGTCGAGCAGGCCGACTGCGTACACGTCCAGCTGCTCCGCCCACCCGGCCAGCCGCCCTGCGCCCTCGCACGCAGCCTGCGCGGGCTACTGCGCGCGTCCGCCGCCGCCTCGGCCGAGTGGCGGCTGCGCACGCTCACGGGGGCGCTCGCCGCCAACAAGCTCGTCGCCAACCGCGCCAACGTGCTACCGCTGCTCAACTACTGCATTGCGGGCGAGGAGGAGGTGGCCGCCGCCTGCGCGCAGGGCGCGCCCGCCCAGCTCTGCGCCTGCCTCGCGGCCTGCGGCGCCGCGCTCTACGCCGAGGCGCGGTGGGAGACGCTGCAACCGCTGCTGGCGCTGCTCGCCCGGTGCGCCGGCTGGCTGCGCCGCGCCAGTGGCGACGAGGCCGACGAGGCGGTGCGGCAGGCGGCGCTTGCCAAGTGGGACATGGCCGCCACGCGCCAGCCCGTGCTCCACGCCCTGCTGCTCCTGCTCCGCCCCTCGCTCGGCCTGCCGCCCCAGGCTGGCCGGCCGGGACCGTTGCCGCCGCCCGCGCTCCAGGCGGCCTGCTTCGACGTTGCGGGGCACCTCGCCGCCGCCGACGACGTCTGCGCGCAGGCCATCTCGCAGGCGCTGCTGCAGGACCGCGCCGCCGGCCCGCTCCAGGTCGCACTCGGCGCGCTCGAGCGGGCCTCGGCAGCGGGCGCCATCTCTGGCCAGCTCGCTGAGCTGGAGGCGGTGCTCGAGGCGGCCAGGCTTCTTGGGCCGGCGGGCGAGGCGGAGGCACCGCCCGCTGCCGCCGCCGCGCCGCCGCCGACCAGCCCCTGACGGGCGCCTTCTCTCCCTCTCTCTCCCTCTCTTGTTGCGCTCGGGACCGCCCCGTGCGTCGTCCTGTGCTCGGACTCCGCCTCCTCTTGTTCTTCCACTTGTTGTTTGGGGCTTGGTTGCTGGGTTCTGGGGGGGGCTCCCCTCGCCCCTCGCGTCCACTCTGCTAGCCCGACTCATGTTTGTCCTACCGCACCTAGACCTGTGGATTACTAATACGCGTGCGGCGGTTGTAGAATTTACTGTTCCAGGCGCTTGCACAGCTGCTCCGCGCGTGTACGTAGCGTGTGCGCGCCTCTCTGTGTCTGTGTATGCTTGCCGCTTTTTGCGCCTCGGCTGGTGCAGCTCGCCGGCGGCGCGATGCCGCGATGTGGTCGCGAGTTGTGATGTGATTTGCACGCCCCCTGCTGTGGGCGCGGCCCGTTGCTTTGCGCGCCGCGCATCTATAGCATACTATAGCACAGCACAGCACATCTAGAGTCTAGCTAGATCTAGATGAAGCTAGAAGCCTTTTTCTTATGTTAAAAAAACGTGTGAGGGAGTGCCTTTTTTGAGAGGGGGCACATATAGTGTTACATTACGTCATATAGAGATAGAGGGCAATGCTTGAACTATGGGCCTATTATTGTTTCATTGTATATTATAATGATAATGATTATATTATACTGATACATGATACAGTATGATGAGGGGGAGGGGTAAATTTTTATCGGCTCACATATAAAAAACATATTTATATTTAAATATTATATATATTATAAATATAAATTTGTGTTAAGTGTCGTTTATTTTCTTGCTGTGACTTGTGACTTTTGAGAGATTCTCAATCGCATCTCTCAACACCGACACACTCACAGGCTCAAATTCACGAAATTAAAGAGAACGAGTTTTTTTTTGTATATCTGATAATAATATTATATCTCCAGTCACAAGTCAAGATAACATTTAAAATTCATTATCGATTATATTTATATTGTCATAGTCAATTCAAATCCATTCACAGAGAGCAGAGAGAGAGCGCTTATTACAGTTTGGGTTGACCCGAACCTGAGCCCCCCGGGTAAAACCCGAATCAGCCATCATCTCTCAACTCAGCTCTGCCGAGACCGAGCCTTCTCCCCCGATCCTACCCGCAGCCCGCCGCCTCCCCCACCCACCGACATAGGGCGATCGGGTGCGCATACACCCGTTCGCCGCCCCGTACACTCTGCGCGCGGTGGTCTGCACAACACTCGGCCACACACCAGAATCCAATACGGCATAACACTCCACAGGTCACAAGCCACCGCCCCGAATCACGACCACGATCTCGATCGACGCACTCCAAACCCGTCGAATCCACAAGGGGTATTTCAGAGATTTATGTAT
>Ga0209390_10006000_pt1 | contig 16657 bp, 18 predicted proteins | sample BON01_FD_187212 | JGI IMG/M metagenome (GOLD analysis project Ga0209390, IMG submission 187212) | Freshwater microbial communities from Lake Bonney liftoff mats and glacier meltwater in Antarctica - BON-01 (SPAdes) (version 2) | ecosystem: Environmental > Aquatic > Freshwater > Ice > Glacier...
GGGAGGGAAGGAGGGAGGGAAGGAGAGGAAGGTGGTGTCGGCGGATGTGTTGGCGGCAAAGGCGAAAGCACGGAAGGAGAAGCCGAGGAGGGGGGGGACGCACACGTTGTTTTCGGAGGGTCATTTGGATGAGGCGCAGACAAAGGGGAATAGGTATTATGGGGGGGGGTCGACTTATTACCAGGCGTCGGTGGATGGGGAGGAGGAGGGGGAGGAAGGGAAGGAGGGAGGGGTGGTGGTAGGAGGGAAGGAGGGGGAGGGTAAGAAGGTGGAGGAGAAGGAGGAGATGGTGGCGGTGGAGGAGGAGGAGGAGGAGGAGGTAGAAGAGGACGAGGACGAGGACGAGGACGAGGACGAGGACGAGGACGAGGACGAGGACGAGGACGAGGAAGAGGAAGAGGAAGAGGAGGAGGAAGAAGAAGAAGAGGAAAGTGATAGTGAGGAAGAAGAGGAAAGCGATGATGAGGACGAGGAGGACGACGATGAGGAGGACGAGGAGGACGACGATGAGGAGGAGGATGATGACGACGACGACGATGAGTAAAAGGGAGGGAGGGGAGAGGGAGGGAGGGAGAGAGGGATAAGCTTCTACTATTGTTGAGAGAAGTGTTAAGCACCTTGTAGGTGGATCGGAATCTGAAGACCTGTCGAAGATAGGAGGGGGGGAGGGAGGGAGCGACGGCGAGTAAACCCAGCACACGCCTAGTGTCTGTGCGAAGTAATCAAAGTACCATGAGAGCAAGCAATCAGAAAAGAAGAGAAAGAGATCCGCATTTTTATTCAGCCACCGCGCCTTTGTTTGTTTCCTTGTTTTAACACATCCCGTCTTTTCTCTCTCTTTTGTTCTTGGTTTCCGTTTCTAAAGCTTTCATGTATATTGATAGACTCCCTCTCTCTCTCTCTCAGCTTTACTTCTCGTTCATGCGACTCTCCCTTCCCTCCCTCCTTCTCTCTTCTGTTCCTCCTCCCTGCAGCTGCTGCTGATTGTCCACGGTTTGTTGTTGTTGCTTGTGTGTAAATGCGTAAAAAAGTGTGTGTATATGTTCTGCGGCGGGCGCCAGGCGGGAGGGCAGCCGAAAGGGAGAAAGAAAAATACTTTTGTTTGTGTTGGAGAAAAGGAGAAAAATAACTCTCTGTTTGAACTGGTGGTGTGGTGGGAGAAGGAGGGAGGGGGAGAGGGAGGGAGGGAGGGATGGTCTATTCCTCGCTTAGAACCCGCTGGCGGTCATCTTACTACTCTTCGTGGGCTTGTCGAACGCCGACACATCAGCCGTAGGGATAGGACTTGCCCCTCCCCCCGCCGCAGCAGTAGCAGCAGCAGCAGCCAGCTTGGCCTCCACGCTCATCTCAGCCGGTGGTGGGGGAGGAACGATGTAATCAAGAATCTGGACACCCAACCCTCCTACAATCGGTACGTAGCTCGTCACGGGCCTCGCTACATGTGTCACTGTCCCCTCCACCAGCTCCCAAATGATGCCACTGCTCTTCTTCATCTGCTGCTGCTGCTGCGGTGGCACCACCACAACGACCTCCCCAGTCATATGCTTCTTCAATTCCACCGCCTTCTTCAAGACTTGGTCCTTGGTCTGATCAATCCCAATGTCAATCGTCGTAATTAAACCAGCCACCACATGGTCCAACCGTGAGATGCCACTCTCCGTCGATACCATCTCTCCCGGAGGCTGCCGCAACACGATGTGAGTCAACACCCCCTCCACCACACACTCCCCCATCGTCGACCCCAACCCCACCAGCGGGATGTGCTTCACGCGTCGATACACCCGCTTGCTCAAATCATAGTAGAACCCCCCACGCATATACCAAGGTCGAGGCCCCGAGAAATACTGTGCAGCCTGCTCGATCGTCCCGTTCCCGAAATGGTTGCTGCTGCTGCTGCTGCTGTTGCCGGGCATTCCCATACCACTGCAGACAATGGGGGTGAAGCGTGCGGCCAAGCAGACCTCTCCACATACCTCACCGTCGCGTTCCAGCTCGAACCAGGAGGCTTCTAGGATATTGTGTGCGAAGGAGTCGGCCGGGACTGTAGTGGGTGTTGAGAGAGGGAGGGAGGGAGGGAGGGAGGGAGGGAGGATGAGTTGATAGTGCAGACAGAGGAAGGGTAGGAGGGAAAGCGGGAAGAGCAGCTAATATAAAGAAGCAGATGGACCGAAAACGCAAGAGAAATTTCTGATCTAAATGAAAAGGACAGTCACAAACACACACACACACACACACACGCACACGAACACGCCTACGTACATCTGAGGCTGCCCAGCTCCTTGTCCTGCACGTTGTACTTCTCCATGATCAACACCTCCACATACTCATTCACGGCCATGCCCACGGTTGACACCCAGTCATCCTCGTAGATAGGGTCTTCGCAGTCGTCCACCTCCTCGGTCCTGTGCTCCTCGCCGCCATACCGCACCACCACGTAGGTGTCTGGCTTGCCCAGAATTTCATTAGACTTGATGCCCTTGGCCGCCAGCACTAGGGATGTATGTATGTATGAGTAGAGGGTTATGAGTGGGTTATGCTTTGATCAAGGTGCTTGCTTATATAGGCCATCCCGAACTCTTCTGCCATAGAAGCTTGCTTCCCCGGCGCCCCCCGAGGCACCGCGCCATGCGTGCTTGACCAGCATGCTGCCACCACCCTCTCCATCTCCCTCTCCCTCTCCCTCTGACAGTTGAGCCTCTCGTCATCCCTCCTCTCTCCTCCTTCCCTCGACATAGCTCGCGTGTCCTCTTGTGCATGCTCCGTTCAATCCCATGCCTGTCTGCTTTGCTGCCCTGCTTACCTCGAATGTTGACAATCCCGGGGTGGATGACGCCGCGGTCGGCCATGGGCGTCCCGCTCGTAATGATGGAGAGCTCGGCCACTTCTTTCTGGATGGGGTACATTGGCATGTCGTGGTGAGACGCGTGCCCTCTGTGTCGTAGTGTGTAGTGGGTGGGCAGACGAGGTTGAGATGACGATCGAGCGTGGTAATTGGACAACAGCAAATTGTGACCACGAGTGAGGGACAATCCAGGTAAGACAGGGCACATTACGCATAGACACACACCCCTAGAAGACACAGAGGCCAAAGAGGCGTGCACAGGGCACACTGTTGGCTGTCCAAGGGCATGTCCCTCTCATTCAAAAATGTGTAACGGCCACCAACTGCACCAGCAAAAACCTCCCCCCGTACACGACAAGCAACAAAATGGCGTGTGCTGGCAACACGACGGCTCGAGTGGGGTGGATCCAGCGCACGGTGCAATCGGATGGTTTACTGAGAGATGCACCACCGCATCTACTTGCCCTCCCCCCTCTCACTCTGCTGCATGTGCTTCCATGGCCTCACCCTCACTCCCTCTACACACCCCTCCCCCATGCCGTTCCACAGCCTGAACGCTAGAGCCATAGTCTTCGACACCTCAAGTCCATTGGGCCACACCGACCCAAGCTACGGCCATGGCCCTCCTGGGCACCTTGCTCGGCCAGATTTCTTGCGATAAGCTGCCCACCGACTATGACCGGGCGTCCAAGGCGGAGAAGCAAGAGTACGTGCCTGGTGTGGTGCGCTCGGCTTTGGCGTGGCCACTTCTGGACTACACTGACCACGACGATGCCAAGGACAAGAAAGCCGACGACACCACCTCCAAGAATGACGACCACGTCGGACGCAAGCAAGCGACCCTGCTGGCACTGTACGGCCTCCTGATGAAGCGCTACACGCGGGAGCCCGAGATCGAGCTGGCCATGGTCCTGGACGACGGAGCGTGGGTGGGCATGCCCTTGCACGGGATTGCGGGGCTAGAGCTCTCCATTGCCAAGGCTGCTGGGCAGGTTCACGCCCTCCTGCGCGACCGTGCGCCCCTGGATTCGTTCGCCTCTGCCGCCGCCTCCGCCACCGACGGCGGTGACTTGAGCACCCGAGCCTTTGCGATGCAGGACAATGTGCTCCTTCCCCCGCCTCGAGAGTGGCCGCAGCTGTCCTTTATGTCGCCGCCTCCTCCTTGCTTAGCGGACGTCTGCCTGGTCCTTGAGCAAGACCACTTCTTCACCCTCCTCTACAACGAACGCCTCTTCTCGAGCACTATGATGGAGGCCATGATGCGCTGCTGGGAGACGTTGCTGGCCAATGCTCGTCAAAACATGTCGGTGCGGCAAGATTTGGTGCCGGTCGTGAGCCCTCTGGATATGGAGCGGATGGTAGGGGAGTGGAATCAGACTGAGACGCTGTTCCTCCCAGCCTGGCAAGGCATCCACGAGCTCTTTGAGGCACGCGTTGACGAAGCCCCGAGCCGCCTCGCACTGGTGGGTCCTGTCTCTGAAGCCGAGAGCGACATCGACCACTATCCCGCACGTGTGCAAGAACTTAGCTATGGGGAGCTAGAGCGGCAAGCCAATCGTCTCGCCCATCACCTGCGCCGGCAGGGAATCAAAAATCAAGACATTGTTGCCATCTTCCTGGAGCGGTCTGTGGCCTTCTACGTGGCGATGCTCGGGGTGCTCAAGGCTGGTGCCGCCTACGTCTCGATTGACACCGACTACCCTGACGACCGCATTCAATTTATGCTTGAAGACTCGGGGGCTGCGGCACTGGTGACGACGCAAGCTTTGGCTCCGCGGGTCCAGGGCAAGACGGCGGCGCCACAAGGACCCCCCCACCTTGTGCTGTTGGACGACTCCAAGCATTCGGCAGCGCTGGCTCAAGAATCTACGACACGCCTTCCTCCTGCCACCATGTCCAACGCCATCGAGGCGCCGTGCTATGTCATTTACACCTCGGGCTCCACGGGCAGACCCAAGGGCGTGCAGATTAGCCATGCCAATGCGCTCAACCTCATCCAAGCCGAGGCGCACATTTACGCGATGCAACCCTCAGACCGGATCCTGCAAGGTTTCTCTACTTCCTTTGACGCCTCGGTGGAGGAAATTTGGATGGCCTTGCATAATGGCGCGGCGCTGGTGGTGGGCACCAAGGAGCTGATGCGCTCGGGCCCCGACTTCCCACGGTACCTAACAGCGTTGGGCGTGACGTGTCTCTCGACTGTTCCGACGCTTCTCGCAACTTTGGGAGCAGTCGATGATGGCCAAGATGGTGACGATGGACAAGCACAACTGCTCCCAAATGTGCGGCTCGTCATCACGGGGGGGGAGGCGTGCTCCAAGGAGCTCATGGCGTGCTGGGCGACGGGCGGGCGCCGGTTCTTCAACACGTACGGTCCTACCGAGGCCACCGTCATTGCCACCTACAAAGAGTACGGCGCTACACCTTCTTCCAACAATCCTGTGCACCGCATCACCATCGGCAAGCCGCTGCCCAACTACCAGTGCTACGTCCTGGACGGGCACCTGAACCTGCTGCCTCCTGGGGCGCTCGGCGAGCTGGTCATTGGCGGCGTCTCGGTCTCCCGCGTGGGCTATTTGAATCTGCCGGACAAGACCCGGAGCGTGTTCAAGCCTGATCCTTTCCGGCCCGGCAAACCGGACAACTACCCGCTGTACCAGAGTGGCGATTTGGCGCGCATTTCCCTGGCTACCGATACCATGGGCGAGATTGAGTACCACGGCCGGACGGATGGCCAAGTCAAGATCCGCGGGTACCGCGTGGAACCGAGCGAGATTGAAGCTGTGCTCTGTGGGCTGTCAGGGATTCAAAACGCCGTAGTGGACGTGCAGCAGCAAGGTCCCGGGACGATGAAGGAGTTGGTGGCGTTTGTGGTGCCTGCGGCTGGAGATAAGGGTACGTTGTCCCTGGACACGGCCGCGGTGATGCAAGCCATGCGTGAGAAGCTGCCAGCCTTCATGATTCCGTCGCACATCGAGCCGATGCTTGCCTTTCCGACCTTGCCCTCGGGGAAGCTTGACCGACGCCGCCTGCCTCAAGTCCTACGTCCCGCCTCCCGCCGAGCGTTCAGTAAAAGCTTGACGAGGTCATTGTCGCGCTCCCTGCGGGCCGGAAATGGCGTTGCTGCAGCTAGCGTCTGCGACGACGTGCTAGTGGAAGAGCACAACGAGCATCGGCGCGCGGTGACGGGAGCGTTTGAGCAAGTGCTAGGCCTGCCTGCCCAGACGCTGGCGAGCCCCAAGGCCACTGATGCGGACTTTTTCGACCTCGGAGGCAACTCGCTACTAGTTTCCATGCTGGTCACCAAGCTCCGGCGCCAGTATCCCGCTGTGACCGCCCGAGACGTGTACAGTCACAGCACGGTGGGCGCACTGGCAGACGTCCTCGAGTCTTTGGACACAACGGCAGCTTCAGCAGCGGCAGCGGCGACGGCGACGGCAGGACAGTCGATGACAGTAGATAAGGAGGGAGAGGACACTCAATCCGCTGGCGGTCGCAGTCACGTGTTCGAGTTAGAGCAGCAGATGCTGGCTTTACCTCCTCCTTATATCCCACGGATGGCCACTACGATCCTCGCCGACCTGGTCCAACTGGCCGCCATGTACCTCGTGGCGGCCTACATGGGACTGAATGGCCTCAGCATGTATCTCCTATACTTCAACTACAAGGACTTGCCCACGCTCAAGTTGCTGGCGCTGCTCGCGGGCGTCTCGATTGCCCTCATCCCGCTGGCATTTGTGGTGTTGGTGGCGACTAAGTGGCTGGTGCTTGGGCGCGTTCGGGAGGGCGACTATCCTCTGTGGCAATCCTACCACCTGCGCTTCTGGTTCGTGCAGTGCTTGGATAGTGTGTTTCGGCTCTTCTATATGGCATCGCTGGAGGGTACGCCGTTGGCGGCTTGGTATCACTGGGCTTTGGGCGCACGCATAGGGCGCGGAGTCTATCTGCAGGGCAACCTGGAGGGGTACGATCTGGTGACGATTGGGAACGGCTGCAGTGTCAACTGCCAGGCTAATGTGAGCGCCGTGAGCATAGAAGGCAACTACCTGAAGCTGCGCAAAGTCACGCTGGGTCAAGGCGTGACGCTGGGCGTCCGGGCCATGGTCCAGCCGGACGTCCACCTGGACGACCACTGCAAGATCGAAGCCTTGTCCCTCGTGCCTTCGGCCACCCATGTGCCATCTCGCCAGATTTGGGCAGGGGCGCCGATTGCATTTGTGGGCTTCCGTCAAGACATCGGCTCAGCGGCGACGGAGCCTAGTGCGCTGGTTGGGACCTTGCAGCTTTTGTGGAGCGTGCTTGAAAAGGCCATGGAGGCGGTCTTCTTGGTGCCCTTTCTCTATCTCCTTCGCGCGGCTCCGGTTCCTTCCGTGACAGAGGACGATCCCGTGGCCACACGCCGGCACGAGGCGGGGCCGACGTTGCTGCACGTGATTTGGCTTTCAATGGTCTTGCAGATAGGCCTTTTTCTAGCTAGTACGTGCTTGGTGGCAGGATTGAAGCGCCTTCTCTTGCTGGGCGGTCTGCAGGAGGCGACCACCTACCCGCTGACATCCTGGACCTTCTTTCGACGCTGGGCGGTGGACAATCTGATGGATTCGCTGGCGGTCTACACCAAGCAGCTTCGGGGATCCCTGTACTTGCCACTTTGGTACCGGCTGATGGGCGCGCGAATGGGACATCACGCTGAAATCTCGGCATTTGAGAACGTGTGCGCGGAGCGCCTGACGCTGGGGGACCAAGTCTTTGTGGCGGATGACGTGATGCTCGGCATGCCGCACGTGGAAGACGGGGTGGTGACGCAACAGTCGGTGTCCATCGGAGATCGGACCTTTGTAGGCAACAATTCCGTCGTGGAAGGCGGCACGCACCTACCCCACGACGTGCTGGTCGGAGTCCTGACACTGCCACCCTCACAGGCCACGGGCTCGGGGGAGACGTTGCTCGGCTGCCCGCCCTTTCGGATACAAAAGCGGGCCGAGCTCTCACGTCAAGCCAAGAACACATACAGCCCGCCGAACTGGATGGTGTTTGTACGCTACGTGGTTGAGGGCGTGGGCTTTCTCCTGTTGCAGCTCTCGTTGGCGACGTGCTTTGCGCTGCTGTACGTGACCATGACTTGGTGCTACAACGGAGACAACAGCCGCACTAGCCTCGTGACGTACTTGCTGACGCTGCCTTTGTTTGTCATTGGGGAAGCCGTGGTGGCGGCCGCCCTGACCTTGTTTTGGAAGTGGGTTGTCATTGGCCGGTACCGCGCTGGGGCCTATCCACTGTACGGGACTTATGTGTGGCGAACCGAGTTTGTGGAACGCATCGAAGAGAACTTGCTGCACACCTACACCTACCCCTTGATTAGCGGAACAGTGTGGATGCAGCTCGTGAACCAGGCCATGGGCGTGCGGATAGGGCGCCGAGCCTATTTGGAATTCCCGTACTTTTGCGAGCCCGACCTCTGCACAGTGGGCGATTATTGCAACATGGAACGGACGGCCTCCTTGCAGGCGCACTTGTTTCAGGATCGCATGCGGACAACGGGTCCCGTCAAAGTGGGCCACTTTTGCAGCTTGGGCTCGGACTCGGTGGTGTTGTTGGGCGCAGTGCTGGGGGACCATTGCGCCTTGAGCTCCTTATCGCTGGTCCTGCGGTCCGAGGAGCTGCCTTCGCACACGCAGTGGCACGGCTTGCCCGCCGTCAAGTTGCTGCCAGGGGTTGGGGCGGCGCCGAAGTACGACGAGGAGGAGGCGCGGGGGTCAGGAGGCGTGGCGGTGGAAGCGGCGGGTAGGTTGGGAAGGGCTGAGTAAAAATGCAGGAAAAAGGCGGGGAGGAGTGAATGGCCAAGTAAGATAAATTGTGTCTGTAGTTGAAGGAGAAGATTGGCGATTGAGGATAGAGCGGGGGGGGGGGCCTTGCGGTCCAAATATTGTGAAGTAAATAATTGTGGTGAGGGTGGAGAAGGGGGAGGCGGGAGACAGAAAGAAATACCGGATGAGTCATTCATAGCAACAATACATACGAGATAGTGCGTTGCTCTTTACTTTGCCGGTTTTTTGCATTCCTAAGTTTACAAATCATTTCTTAATAAACAGCTTGGCGGATTTTGAATACCGCTTACATACTCTTCCGCGATTCTACTTTCCCACCCTCCTGCTCTATTAGTGCCGCAGCTGCTGGCTTGCTCTCCGTCACTCCGCCAAATCGCCGGCGTCTTTGCCCATAGCTTTCCAACGCCGCAAGCAGATTCTCTTCCCTAAAATCAGGCCACAAAGCCTCGGAGACAAAGAACTCCGAGTACGCGCATTCAAACAACATAAAGTTGCTCCAGCGCTGCTCGCCAGACGTGCGAACTACCAAGTCTGGGGGGCGGGAAACACCCTTCTGATGCGTGGACAGCCGTGACTCAAACAAGGCTTCATCGATCTCCTCTGGCTGGATCTCGCCCGTGGCCGCCTGATTGGCCAGGGTCCGACACGCCTGGACAATGTCATCTCGCCCACCGTAGCTCAACGCCAAGCACACCGTCATCCCATCCTTCTGAGTGTAGCCAGCCGTTTCTGCCTCGGCTCGCGTCACCAGCGCCTGCAGGCTGGGAGGGAGTCGGTGCATCTGCCCAATCACGACGAGGCGGATGCGATTCTTGTGAGCGTAGTCCAGGTTGGCCCGGAGGGAGCTCTCGACGCAGGCCAAAATTATGGCCACCTCGGCTTGGGACCTGCTCCAGTTCTCGGTTGAGAGGCAGTACAGAGTCACGGTACGAACGCCCAATGCCTGCAAAGAAGGGTGGGTGTGTTGGAGGGTGGGAGATGACATTAGTCCCGTGTGTCTGGTCATGGAATATAATCCCTCCTTCCCAACCCAGCCCGCGGACCTCTCCCAGTCCTCCCTCCCTCCCTATTTCTCACCTGGCACGCCTTGAGGACCTCAAACACCCGCTTGGCTCCCTCCATGTGCCCCGCGCCACGCGGCAGCCCACGTTGCTGCGCCCACCGTCCATTCCCGTCTAAGACCAAGGCTAAATGCTCAGGCACTGCCACACCAGGTGGCAAGGACGCACCAGCGGCTTGGAGATGGCGATGGGGCTGGCGGCGTTGATGCAGCAAGCCTCCCCTTCTACTGCCTGCGAGCGGCTGTAGGAAGGCATCCACAGACAGGAGGACGGAGATGAGGAGGAGGGCAGTGACCAGGAAGGAAGACGGGCGCAGTGGTAGTAGCGGTCGTGGTCTTAGTCGTGGTGCTGCGATGATGATGACGGTGAGTGAAGGCGTGGACAAGCAAGCGTTGCGGTAACAGCAAGGCAGGCGACGCACCGGCATCAATTACAGCTTGTTCTCTTGGCGCGTGTGTGCAGGCCAGGGGTTGTCCCTGTGTGTGGTCTGTGATGGATGGTAGATGTGAATGAAAGGGAGAGCTTGCTTATCCGGGTAGGAAGAAGTGGGGAGTTGACACTTTGCGCAAGGAGTCGATTTATTTAGGGATGGAATCACGAAAGCCAACGAGGAATGGAATTAAAAAAAACCAAAAGAAAAGCCCTTCAAATCCTCATGCACCTAATTTAGTTTTTCTTTTTACGTCGACCTTTGCTTGCTTGCCTTCACCACACATCCCTACTCCATGCACTCAATCCACTCTACCCCTACGAATAGTACTGTCCGATGGCGGCATCGCACGACAAAGGAAAGCCCGCCGCCAACCACCCCTTGGACGCCAATCCATCCGCCAAAGCATTCATCAACCTCATGTCATCAGCCCCGCTCCCCACGCTCGCCTGCAACACACGGCTATACCCACTGCTCCCTCCCTCCCCGCCAAAGCGAAAATGCATGTACTTTGACTGGAACGCAGCACGGAGCACATCGCTCTGGGCGCCTCCACGGGCCTTGGTCAAGCGGCCACCGACGCGGGCGACCACTTCTTGAAGCTCGGAGAGGGCTTGCTCTTGGCTCTTGTGGAGGGGGAAACGCAGGGGCACGCCCTGGGCAGAGGAGAAGGCGAGGGGGCTATCTTTTTCCTCGTCGTCGGCATCGGTGACCCGCCTGCTTGCAAAAAGCGGGAAAGAGATGAGAATATGAGAAATGGATTGGATTTACTTTGCTATATGAGGAGAAAGTCCTGTTTCCCTCACTCTCACTTTCCCTCTCCCTCTCGCTCTTCCACCCCTCCTACGTACGTACTTGATGGGCACCGCTACGCGCTCGGGGGCCTGGGCATCGCGGGCCATGGCCCCGCCCTTAATCACGGGGATGACTGCCGCCTGTAGGGAGGGTGGAAAAAGGAGGGAGATTGGCTAGTGAGATGGGTAATGCCTGTGTGCTGCGTGAGTCTTGCTTTCCTTTTCCCTTCCCCCTTTTGCTCCCTCCCGCCCGCCTTGCCGCCTGCCTCCCTTACGTACCGCCGCCAACGCGCTCTTGAGCACGAAGTCGGCCCTGCTCCATTTGTTGTAGAACCGCTCCGCCATCATGCGCGTCGTCGCGGCCTTGACTTGGCGGCTGCTGGTGCTGCTGCTAGGACAGGGAGGGACGAAGGCCAGGGTGGTGCTCCAAAACGCAGCCATGAGGAGGCATAGAAGGAGCGAGGTCAATAGCCTGGACGGCAAGAGGAAAACCATGGTGGAGAAGAGCGTGTCCTGTCCTGTGTGTCAGGGTGGTGGTAAATAGTGTGGGTAGGGCGAGGACTGAGTGCGTGTGAATTGTGAATCGTGAAGCTCAAGCCGCCGGTTTGGACACCATCACGAACCCTCGCAAAATCAGCAGCAACAAGCCCATTCATTCCTCCCACCAAGACCTAGCATTGCTTCTCACGTTCTCCACCCTTTCCCCGCCCACACAGCACAACACAGAGCTCGCACACTCAACACAAACGCACGCCATGACGACAATGGAGGAGGAGCCCAAAAAGTTGGACCCAGCTAACAAACGCTTCGTCATCGTGGGAGCTGGCCCCGTGGGTCTCCTGGCTGCAATCCTTCTGGTGCAAGAAATCGACGCCCTCCAGGTAAGGCACGCACGACCAAAGGGGGACAAAGGAGGGCATCACAATAGAAGATAGGGCGACGCGGGGGGCGGGTGTTGTCGTTGAGGTCACGCCTCACTCGCCGAAACCAGAGCTGCAACTCACATGGCCAGGCACTCCCTCCCTCCCTCCCTCCCTCCTACTGCGCTCCCTCCCTCCCTCTCTCACCCACTTCCATTCCTCACCAAAACAGGTGACCATCTACGAAGCCCGGGATGGCCTCACGACGGATTTGCACGAGAGCTACCCTATTGGCGTCAACCCTCGAGGGGCACGGGCGTTGGACCGGGCTAGGCCCGATATGGCCATTGCCTTGCGCAAGCGCGGCGTTATGGTGGATGCTTGGAAAATTTATGCAGGCACACGAATGGTCGCTGAGGTGCCCTCGGGCTTGGTGGTGGGGACGACGCGGAGCACGATTAATGAAATGTTGTATGACGAGGTCCGAAAGCATTTTGAAAGGCGGATTGAAATCAAGTGGGGGCATCGACTCAAGTCCCTAGATTTGCTCGAACGCCGGCTGGTTTTTGACGTGAAGCAACCAGTGATCGACCCTGACGTGGCACGGACATATGAGGAAGTAACTGTGGAGGGAAGGGGGGCAAGGGTGTTGGCATGCGACGGGGTCTGGAGCGAGGTGCGGGCGTTTGCAGAGAACCACGTGGAGGGTTTTAAGAGTCAAGTCACTCCCTGGGGGGTCCAATTCCGCCTGCTCTTTTCCAAGCCCGGCGCGGGGGCCTTGGCTCCTTACTTAAAACCGGAGAATCATTATGTGATGAGTGGAATTTACGTGTCGATAATAGAGGGGGATGTGTGGGTGCTCGCCTTGGGGATAAGTGATGGTCTCCCAGCACAGACTCGAGAACTGCTTCTCGCCACAGAAGCGACGCCTGAACGAGTGGCAGCTCTAAGGGCGTATGTCACGAAGAGGGCGCCGTTGGCGGCCCCATTTTTGGAGGAGGAGGATTTGGGGTTATATTTTGGGAGGAAGAGCTTTCGAGGGGCGATTGTGAAAGTGAATCGGTTGAACTTGGGAGAGTGGGGGGTGTTGTTGGGTGGTACGTATGGAGGGGTTGAGGGTGGGGAGGGGATAAGGGAGCGAAGGAGGGAGGGGAGGTGGAGAGAGGAGGAGGTAGTTTGATGCTGTGCGTTCCAAGCGTGTGTGTGTGTGTGTCTTGGTATGATATGAAGGCTTACTTTCTTTACTCACGCCCTCCCTTCCCTCCCCTTTCCTCCCTCTTCCAGATGCCGCGCACTCCGTCATCCCCCCTACGGGTGAAGGTTTCAATTCTGGGGCTGAAGACGTCGAGGTCTTGATCGACGCTATGCATGCTGATATCGAGCATCCCTTCGGCAAGTACAACGCGAAGCGTCTCCCCGATTTACACGCCTTGCACGAACTGGCCTTCGATGCCAATAAATCGAATTTTGGACATTTTGGCCCCGAAAAAATTAGTCGATTGATGACTACTATCATGGTGGGGCTTGCGAAGAGCTGTGGGGTGTTCAGTCGGACGTGGGAGGATTTGAGTTTTGGGGTGGATGCCTCCCCGCCCAAGTCGTATCAAGAAATTGTGGGGGTGTGGAGGTGGCAGCGTTTGTTGATTTTGCCGTTGGCGAGGATGATTTTGTGGCCTGTGTTTCTGCTTGTGTGGATGATGCTGTGGCCGGTGCAGGTGGTGTGGAGGGTGGTGACGGGGCCGTTCCGAGGAGGAGGAGGAGGAGGAGGAGGAGGAGGAGGTGGAGGTGGGAGAGGCGGGGGTCAGAAGCCGAAGCAGGGGTGAGGATGACGAGGTGCGAATGGCCTGTACAGCAAAAAATGCATATAAGTTAAGATCGCACTTCAATATTGCAATGTTCTGGATTACGTATGAGAAACTTTGCTTCTATCGTTCCATTTCCTTCTCAGCATTTCAAAAAACCTCCCCACCCCCGCAAGAGCGGGGATGAGCACGAGCGCGTGTGTGCCAGAGAGCAGTCTAGGTTTCAATTGTTTCGGCAAGATACTGAAGGGTCAATTTTCTTCAGCTGCCAGCAGCATTGGCTATGGCATTCACTAGTAGTGTAGAAAAAGGGCTTGGAAGAGGAGCAGGCCGGCAGTTGAGCAGCTATCTCCGGCGCGTTCGTTCGGCGCATATGCTCCGTGCTCCGACGTCGGAGCCCGGAGAGGCGGATTTGCAAACCGGCGCGTGCTCGTTTGCAGTCGACAGTGCAAACGCTTGTTTGGTTTGGTTTTTATTTCTTCTTCTTCTTCTTCTTCTTCTTCTTCTTCTTCTTCTTCTTCTTCTTCTTCTTCTTCTTCTTCTTCTTCTTCTTCTTCTTCTTCTTCTTCTTCCACTATTTTTGCTTGTGGGTGCCCTTTGATTGACTGCTCAGGGCTTGCTCTTTTCCCCCCTTTGTGTGCAAGCACGGAAGCGCAGCAAGCAAGAGGGTGCTAGTGCAAGCAGCGGCAAAACAGCAGCGGTCGGATAGACTCACACTTTCAATTGGGTGTGCAAGGCGGCGTGTGCACGAGACGGAAGATGTCCGTCGCCTGCCGCCGTCTTGGGGCCCATGCAAAGGATGCACCCGCGCCCGCGTCGACACATCAACCACACAATAGCCCCTCTTGACGATGATGCGAATCCCTTGATGGTCGCGGCTTGTTTGTGGCTTCCGTGGTGAATGGATTCCAAAACACATCTCCGGCGCAATGCGTCGGAATAAGCTCCACAGGACGGAGACTTGGCCACCCCCTCTTGCATCCCCTGCGCAAACACCAGCCTGCACACCACCCAAACGCATCCCCTTTCTCTCTCCTCCCTCCGTTTCTTCCTTCCCTTTCACAAAACAAAGACCACTACACCCAAACCAAAGCTCTACTCAACCATGATCAAGCGCTCCACTGTCCTCGCCGCGACTATGGGCCTTCTCTACGCCTCCTCTCTCGCCATCGCGCAGATCTGCCCGGTGGTCATTTTGGACGTGGACGCCAAGCCCGTGGTGACCCGTGGTCGTCCCTTGACCTTCAAAGCCGAGGTAACCAACGCAGGCTCCGAAGCGCTTAAGAACTACGAGATCATCGTCAACATTCCTCCCAGCGCCACCGTCCGAAAGGGCCCAGGCATGCACAAGAACCCTCTGTCGGATCCCGCGCGGTTCATTTGGCAAGTGCCTTCGCTCGCCGTGGGCAAGACACAAAAGCTGATGCTCCGCCTGGACGTAGACAAGTGCGCTCCGGACCGGCTTTCCATTGCCACGACGGGCAATCTCGCCAACTCTAACAGCACAAGGCTCGGTTCCTGCTTTGCGCACGCCCCCGGTACCTTAGTGCTGGTCAAGGGCGAGAACAAGCGCGACACCAGCGCCGATATTCCCGAGGGGTTCACTTCCTGGCAACAACTGGCCAGTCTCTACGACGCGTACCCGCAGTCGGCTAACCTTGCAGAATACGTACCGGCTGGGATTGCGTGTGTCGGGCCTTACGCGCTTTGCGAGTTTGCCATGTGTCGCATTGTCTCGACCGACACGGACCCGCCCCTCGCCGAGTGCGGCTGCTACGGGCAGCCCGCCCCAACGGGTGAGGACGCCATTAACTTGTCGGCCGTGAACCTCTTGCTGAGCACGTCAGCCCAGACCGCCAACGCTGCCTGCACCGACCTTGCATGCGTCCAGAGCGCGCCGGTCTGCGCCCAATATAACGCGAAGCCTAAGCCGACCATTTACGACAGCAAGTATGACTTGATTTCGACATGGAATGAATTCACGTGGCCGCAGCAGTATGAAAGTGGCAACACCAATCAGTGCACGTCGGGGCAATACACGAACTGCTGCACTGCCGGTTGCTTCGACCGACCGGCTTTCAATGGGGCCAATACTACTTCCAACTGCCCCGTTTATAATATCAAGCCCGAGGACGAGTCCATCTTTTTCCAGGGGCAGGGGACGTGCCATGGGTCCAAGGGTTTCAGCGTGCAGCATCATTTGGGTAAGTGGGATGGTTTTGGTTACAATCTGGCAACATCTGTTGTGCGATAAGAAAGCCTTGCCGAGTCCGGACATGTGACTGTGTAGTGCTCTTTCCAATGTAGCAGTCGCCCTGCTCACACGCACCTATTGCATCATAATAACACATTATTATCCCTTTCCTTCACTCCAACTTTGTATCGTTCAACACAGAATGGCATGGGCCTCGTGGACCTGGAGAGCTCGTAAGTCGTTGCGACCTTGTCAGATCGCCGGCTTTCAAAGCGTCAAGCTTTGATTATCATTTCATTGATACATTATATCTGTGTTGTTTTTCCTGCAAATGTGCAGTCGATTATCGAATTTGAAGTATTGTGTTAGTATTGACAAACGTTTCGTAGTACAAGTGTGGCCAATTCGAGTTTGGGCCGCCTTGATAGTGAATCTGCTTGCGACACTTGAGTGGCAACACTTGTCACTGTCCTGCCATCCACTCGCATAGAATTTCTCCGTATTGTTATATTCATCATGTGTGTCTGTCTTGTGTGTTGTCTTTGTGTTTGTGTCGTGCTGTGTTTATGTTGTGTTGTGTGTGTTTGTTTTTCGCTGGAAGACATTTGGAAAGGCAGTTCCACAAGGTTTTTTGGTGTGTGTGCGCGTAATTGTCAATTGTCTACCCAATGACTGGGAACGCAAATTGATTACTTATTTGAAGAAATTAATGACAAAGCGATACACGTACGCATTTGTTTTGGAACAAACGGGTCAAGTTGCTGCGGCTTCAAGCGATTGTTCCATAGTATTTATGACTTTCTTTTGCTTTGTGTGCCTTTGTATTTGTCTCAGCGTCTGTTTGTGCTT
>Ga0209390_10006001_pt1 | contig 16655 bp, 28 predicted proteins | sample BON01_FD_187212 | JGI IMG/M metagenome (GOLD analysis project Ga0209390, IMG submission 187212) | Freshwater microbial communities from Lake Bonney liftoff mats and glacier meltwater in Antarctica - BON-01 (SPAdes) (version 2) | ecosystem: Environmental > Aquatic > Freshwater > Ice > Glacier...
CGTCGTCGAGCAGTAGGATCGCATTTGCCCGACGGGCAATACCGTGGTCTTCGCGCTGACGACGCACGCAAGCCTCAAGCTCAAGGCGCTCTGCTACGGAAAGAAAGCCGGGCTGGATCATATGCAGAACTGAATCCTTCCAGACCCCGCCGTCAAGCCATCAAATTCGGCTCCTGCAGGACTCGGAGTATACATGTCTGCCAGCAACTTCGTTAACATTTGGTTTAGGGCATCCACAAAGCCCAATCACGACACCCAAAGATGTTGCTAAAAAAAATGCCCGCCAAACTGGCGGGCATAATCTTTTGCGTGTCGTTAAAAGCTTACGCTTCTTCAACTTCCTCAGCAGCAACACGTGCTTTGTCAGCCGCGCCTTTTGCATTCGGATCACGATCCACGAATTCAATGATCGCCATTGGCGCCATGTCGCCATAGCGGAAACCGGCCTTCAGCACGCGCACATAGCCGCCCTGACGGTCCTTGTAGCGTGGGCCAAGGATTTCAAACAAGCGGGCTACATATTGATCTTGCTTCAACTGGGCCGCAGCCTGACGACGTGCGTGCAGGTCGCCGCGCTTTGCCAGCGTGATCAGCTTTTCAATGATCGGGCGCAGTTCTTTTGCCTTTGGCAAGGTGGTCTTGATCTGCTCATGTTCGATGAGCGAGCCACACATGTTGGCGAACAGCGCTTTGCGGTGTTCATGTGTACGGTTTAGACGGCGGTAACCACGAGCGTGACGCATTTGAATATCTCCTAAAGTCGCGTTTTGCTTTGTCCGGCAGCCCTCGAATGGGCCGCTCACCTTGGGGCGTTATGCCCATATTTTCCCCGACATCTTCGGGCATTTGTAGCGTGTGTTGGGTTTCACCATCCTAAGTAAAGAAGGGAAAGTGAAACCCAATACAGATTAGAATTGGTCCTCAAAGCGCTTGGCCAGATCTTCGATATTCTCAGGCGGCCAATCTTCGACGTCCATACCCAAATGCAGGCCCATGCCCGACAGCACTTCCTTGATTTCGTTCAAGGACTTGCGGCCAAAGTTTGGTGTGCGCAGCATTTCGGCTTCGGTTTTCTGGATCAGATCACCGATGTATACGATGTTGTCGTTCTTGAGGCAGTTTGCCGAACGTACCGACAATTCCAGCTCGTCGACTTTCTTCAACAGCAACGGGTTGAATTCCAACCCATCATCCACATCCGAACGTGTCGCCGATTCAGGCTCATCAAAGTTCACGAAGATCGACAGTTGGTCTTGCAAAATGCGCGCAGCATAGGCCACGGCGTCATCTGGCGTCAGCGAACCGTCGGTTTCGATTTTCATTGTCAGCTTGTCATAGTCCAAAACCTGACCTTCACGGGTCGGTTGCACTTCGTAGCTGACCTTCTTCACCGGTGAATAGATCGCATCAATCGGGATCAAACCAATTGGCGCATCTTCAGGGCGATTTTTGTCAGCAGAAACATAGCCTTTTCCGGTGTTGACGGTCAGTTCCATGAACACATCAGCGCCATCGTCGAGGTGGCAGATGACGTGGTCTTTGTTCAAAACCTCAATCCCACCTGTTTCCGAGATGTCACCAGCGGTTACAACGCCCGGACCCTTTGCCGAAATCGAAAGACGCTTTGGCCCTTCAATATCCATGCGCAGGCTTACGCCCTTCAAGTTCAGCACGATGTCGGTCACGTCTTCACGCACACCAGCAACGGAAGAAAACTCATGCAGTACGTTGTCGATCTGCACGCTCGTGATGGCAGCGCCTTGCAGCGACGACATCAAAACGCGGCGCAGCGCGTTGCCAAGCGTCAGGCCAAAGCCACGCTCCAGCGGTTCAGCGATCACAGTTGCCGTGCGCGACGCGTCCGGGCCGGGGTTAACCACCAGCTGCGTCGGTTTGATCAGTTCGGCCCAATTTTTGTGGATCATGCGTATAGCCTCCATACTTGTCTTCTGCCCATGTCCCTAAGCAGTCGACGCCCGAGGATGTAGAAATGCCGAAAACCGGGCCGCACGCAAACTGCGCCCGGCCCGGTGAATAGGAATACCCTTAAACGCGGCGGCGTTTTGGAGGGCGGCAGCCGTTGTGTGCCATTGGCGTTACATCACGGATCGAGGTAATGTTCAGGCCAGCAGCAGCCAACGCACGCAGCGCCGACTCACGGCCCGAACCTGGGCCTTGCACTTCAACTTCCAGCGTCTTCACGCCATGCTCTTGCGCTTTGCGCGCTGCATCTTCCGCAGCCATCTGAGCGGCATAAGGAGTCGACTTGCGCGACCCTTTAAAGCCCATAGTGCCCGAAGACGACCAAGAGATTGCGTTGCCCTGAACGTCAGAGATCAGGATTTTTGTGTTGTTGAACGAAGAGTTCACATGAGCAACGCCAGCGGCGATGTTCTTGCGCTCTTTTTTCTTCATACGGGTCTTATCGCGTGCCATTATTCAACGCCCCCTTATTTCTTCTTGCCAGCAATGGCCTTTGCAGGGCCTTTGCGGGTACGAGCGTTGGTGTGCGTGCGCTGACCGCGGACCGGAAGGCCACGACGGTGACGCAGGCCGCGATAGCAACCAAGATCCATCAAACGCTTGATGTTCATCGAGGTTTCACGACGAAGGTCACCCTCAACGGAGAAGTTCGCGTCGATATGTTCACGGATCGCAAGCACTTCGGCATCCGAAAGCTCGTTTACGCGACGGGTGCGGTCAATGCCAACAGCTTCGCAGATCAGCTCTGCGCTGTGGGAACCGATCCCGGTGATATAGGTCAATGCGATGGGGACACGTTTCCCCGTCGGAATGTTTACGCCAGCAATACGAGCCACGCGCGCTTCCTTTCGTTGCGGTTCCGTTATGCCAGAACCTTTTTTCACAACCCAAGAGCGGCGTCTCCGCCCTTGATGTTTTCCGTTCACGATTTTGAGAGACCCAAAGGACGAAACGATTCCCATACGGGACGCCGTGCAATATGGGGTTTTGCCTCGCCCGTCAAGGGCAGCGGCTTGATTAATCGCCTTAGTCCAGCACCGTCGCGATAGATGCCGCAACCACATCCATCTCGGCCAAACCATCCACCGAGGTCAGCGCCCCTTTGGCATAGTAATACCCGAGCAACGGCGAGGTCTTCTTGTAATACTCCATCAGACGCGTGCGCAGCGCCTCTTCGGTGTCATCCGCGCGCCGGACCATTCTATCCGACCCGCAGCTGTCACAGATGCCCGCCACAGCTGTTGGCTTAGTTTTGTCATGGTAAACCGCGCAGCAACCGCCGCAGGTATAACGCCCGGTAATCCGCGCGACTAGGGCAGCATCATCCACCCGCATCTCAATCACAGCATCAAGCGATTGGCCTGACTCGGCCATCAGCGCGCCTAATGCATCGGCCTGCGCCAAAGTCCGGGGGAAGCCGTCAAAGATGAACCCGCCCCCCGCAGACCCGGCCAGCTTTTCGCGGATCAGGCCAATCACGATCTCATCCGTGACCAACTCGCCCCGCGCCATCACATCCGCAACCTTGCGCCCCATCTCAGACCCCGAGGTTTTGGCCTCGCGCAGCATATCGCCGGTCGAAAGTTGCACCATATGGCGCCCATCGACCAAACGCTTAGCCTGCGTGCCTTTGCCAGCACCGGGAGGTCCGAGAAGGATGATATTTGGCATGCGGCCCCCTTAACGCCGTGACGGTGCTGGCTTACCGCGCTTTTTGCCGCGCAGCTGCGACTTTTCAATCAGCCCTTCGTATTGATGGGCCAACAAATGCGACTGTACTTGGTTGATCGTATCCATCGTCACCGACACCACGATCAACACCGACGTACCACCAAAGTAAAACGGAATGGCCAATTGATGCCGCAGAATTTCTGGCAGCAAACACACCAAGGCCAAATAGCCAGCCCCCAGCACAAGCACACGGTTCACCACATATTCCAGATATTCCTCGGTCTTTTTGCCGGGGCGAATGCCGGGCACAAAACCATTCTGGCTTTTGAGGTTCTCAGCCACATCGTCAACTTTGAACGCGACGTTATGCGTGTAGAAATACGCAAAGAACACGATCATCCCTACAAAGAACAGCAGGTACAGCGGTTGGCCGGGGCCAAAATAGGCCAGAATGGTCGACATGATCGGCCCGGTTTGCTGTCCCGAAAACGTCGAGATGGTCATCGGCAGCAGCAACAAAGACGACGCAAAGATCGCTGGAATAACGCCAGCCGGGTTAACCTTAACCGGTAAGTGGCTGGAGCCACCGTCATAAACCTTCATCCCAACCTGACGCCGGGGGTATTGGATATGGATCTTGCGCAAAGCCCGCTCCATGAACACCACAAAGGCAATCACGACCACAACCATGATCAGCACGCCCACAATCACCGCTGGCGACAAAGCGCCCGAACGGCCTTGCGAGAAGAACTGCGCCAAAGCCGCGGGAATTTCGGCCACAATCCCAACAAAGATGATCAATGAAATGCCGTTACCGATGCCGCGCGCGGTGATCTGCTCACCCAGCCACATGAGGAACATCGTGCCGCCGACAAGTGTCACCATACAAGCCGCGATAAAGAACCAGCCCGGATTGGTGACCAAATCACCGCTCTGCAAGCTGACCGCGATGCCATAAGACTGAAACGACGCCAGCACCACTGTGCCGTAGCGCGTGTATTGGTTGATTTTTTTCTGGCCCTGCTGGCCTTCTTTTTTCAACTGTTCCAGCTTTGGCACCATCGCCGTCATCAGCTGCACGATGATCGAAGCCGAAATATAAGGCATGATCCCCAGCGCGAAAATCCCCATCCGCGAAATCGCGCCACCGGTGAACATGTTCAACATGCCCCCGATACCGCCACTAATCTCGGCCATAAAGTTTTTCAGGGCTGTCCCATCAATCCCAGGCACCGGGATATAGGTCCCGATCCGATACACGATCAGCAAGCCAATCGTGAAAAAGATGCGTTGGCGAAGGTCGGTCGCCTTGCTCAGCGACCCCCAGCTAAGATTGGCAGCCATTTGTTCCGCAGCTGAAGCCATGGTTAAATTTCTCCACAGGCGCTAAAGGAAGCGCCGCCAAACCGTTCTCCGGTCGGCGGCGCGAGAAAACTTATAGGGATGTAAGCCGAGATTGCCCGGCTCACAACCTCTTATTCAGCCGCAGCCGCCACAGGTGCCATAAGTGTGAGGCTACCACCGGCTTTTGCGACAGCTTCAACGGCGGATGCCGAGGCCCCAGTCACGATCAACGTGATCTTGGCTTTCAGCTCACCCTTGGACAGAACACGGATACCGTCCAGCTTTTGCTTGGTCAAACCGGCCGCGATGATTGCGTCTTCGGTGATGTCCGCTGTGATGTCCAGCTTGCCGAGGTCAATGAATTTCTGGATCAGGCCCAGGTTCACAACGCCGTAATGCTTTGCGTTTGGCTTGGTAAAGCCACGCTTTGGCAGGCGGCGATACAGCGGCATTTGCCCGCCTTCATAGCCACCAATTGTCGAACCCGAGCGCGATTTCTGGCCCTTGATACCACGGCCAGCGGTTTTACCCTTGCCCGAACCCGGACCACGCGCCTTGCGCTTTTGTTTCTTCGCTGCACCAGCGTTATCGGAAAGTTCATTCAGTTTCATGTCGCTTCTCCTATTGCCGGATGTGACCCCCAGCGACGGGAGCGGCCAAACGCGGCGTTTCTTGATTCTTGTGGCTATGATAGGCCACTTGAGGCGTTTAGTTGCAATGCCGCCTTGTTTCAAGTCTAAACTAGCCCAAAAGTACGGAGAGAGAACTAATTGGACCATCCCGACAGCTGGGGTAATTTAAAGCCCGCTCATATTTATCTTGCCAGAGAGTTTTTGCAAAGCGCCGAGCAGCTTGGTGGAAGAACCTCTGAACAAGAACCAATCTCACTAAACAAACCGCAACTCTTCCTTTTGGCACACGCTCTAGAATTAACTCTAAAGGCAATTTCTCTTTGGCTAGGAAAGTCAGAGGATGAAGTCCGGCGCGATGGGCACAGCCTGAAAGCGCCGTTTAATCGAGCTAAAAGTTCAACAAAATCAAACTGTTTAATTATTTCAACTGAAAAAACCGTGAACAATCGTTGGAAGGTCCAGCTTCGTGCTGATCGGGAATCTTATCTTACGCAAACTTATCAAACACACTTAGATGAAACGCCAAGCAACTCGGAGATAAGTCGGGCCATCCCAAAGCTTTCCGAAGTGGTAGATTGGCTAGATGCTCACCATGCCAATGATGGAGGTACATTCCGTTACTACGAGACGCACCTATTCAGACTACCGGTGGTTTCATGCTTTGGCACACATCGTTTGGTCATCCAACAAACTACACTTTGGGCATGCAACTTCATGCTCTCAGAGTTGGAGAAACAATTGAGAAACTCGAACGAAAACGCCCCGTAGTTTCCTACGGGGCGCTCAAATCTAGCGTAGGGTGCGCTTCAGCGCACCACCACTTCAACCACGCTCTTCAATAATCTCTACAAGGTGAGAGATTTTCGAGACCATGCCGCGGATGGAAGGTGTGTCTTCCAATTCGCGGGTGCGGTTCATTTTGTTCAGGCCAAGACCTTTCAAGGTCGCGGTCTGGATCGCTGGACGGCGTGCGGCAGAGCGGATCTGCTTTACGACGATTGTCTTTTTCACATCAGCCATGATCAAGCCTCCACAGTTTCAGCAGCAGCTTCAGGCTTGGAGCCCAGAATCTCAGCAACCTTCTTGCCGCGACGCTGCGCGACCTGACGGGGGCTGGTTTCCTGCTTCAAGCCATCAATCGTGGCGCGGATCATGTTGTAAGGGTTCTGCGACCCGATGGATTTCGCCACCACGTCCTGCAGGCCCAACATTTCAAACACCGCACGCATCGGACCACCGGCAATAATGCCAGTACCCGGTACAGCCGTGCGCATGACCACTTTACCAGCGCCGTGACGGCCTTCCATGTCATGGTGAAGCGTGCGGCTGTCTTTCAACGGCACACGGATCATCTGACGCTTGGCTTGCTCGGTGGCCTTACGAATGGCCTCCGGCACTTCCTTGGCTTTACCCTTGCCAAAACCAACGCGGCCTTTTTGGTCGCCAACAACCACGAGAGCTGCGAAACCAAAGCGCTTACCGCCTTTTACAGTTTTGGAAACACGGTTGATCGCAACCAAGCGATCTGCGAATTCCGGGGTCTCGTCGCGGCCACCGCGATTGTCCCGACGGTTATCTTCTCTTGCCATTAGGCATTCCTCGTATCGTGCGCGGGGTCCGCGCCATATAAACCAATCCTGGTGGGTAAAGCCCCCGGATCATCGGGGTGGCGCGAACGCCACCCGCTGGTATCAGAACTTCAAACCACCTTCACGGGCAGCATCGGCCAAGGCCTTGATTTTGCCGTGAAAGAGGAAACCACCACGATCGAAGTATACTGCTTCAATCCCAGCCTTTTTAGCCCGCTCGGCAATCGTCGCACCAACTTTCGTCGCCGCTTGGACGTTGTTCTTGCCTACGAAACCCAAACCCTTTTCGAGGGTCGAAGCTGCGGCCAAGGTAACGCCGTTCACGTCGTCGATCAGCTGGACGCTGATATTCTTGCTGGACCGATGAACAGACAGGCGCGCGCGCCCGTTTGACATCGCCTTGATTTTGTTCCGTGTGCGCAACCGGCGCTTGAGGAACAACTCGCGTTTTGTGTTCGCCATTTTTACGCCCCTTACTTCTTCTTGCCTTCTTTGCGGAATACGAACTCACCCTTATAGCGGATGCCTTTGCCCTTGTAGGGCTCGGGCTTGCGCCATTCGCGGATGTTCGCGGCGACTTGTCCAACCAACTGCTGGTCCATGCCTTCCACAACGATTTCAGTTTGCTTCGGAGCGGTGACAGTCACACCCTCCGGAACGTCGAAGTTGACTTCGTGGCTATAGCCAAGCGACAGCTTCAGAACATTGCCTGTCATCGCGGCGCGATAACCAACACCCTGAATCTCAAGCTCTTTCTTGAAGCCTGTGGTCACACCAATCACCAGGTTTTCAACCTGGGAACGGGTCATGCCCCACTGCTGACGGGCGCGCTTGGACGTGCCGCGCGGTTTTACCGTCACAGCATTATCTTCAATCGCGAGCGTCACATCATCTGTAGCCGTGAAAGAACGGGTCCCTTTCGGGCCTTTCACTTCGACGGTCTGACCGGACAAGGTTGCCGAAACACCCTTTACCAGCTCGACCGGTTTTTTACCAATACGAGACATCTTGCCCTCCTTAGAACACGGTGCAGAGCACTTCGCCGCCAACATTGGCGGAGCGTGCAGCTGCATCGGACATGACGCCCTTAGGCGTGGAGACAATTGAAACACCGAGGCCGTTACGGACCGAAGGAATATCCTTCGAGGCCATATAAACCCGGCGACCCGGCTTTGACACACGCTTTAGGTCACGAATGACCGGCGTACCTTCAAAGTATTTCAGGCTGATCGTGATTTCGCCCTGACCGTCTGCGGTCTCAGCTTTCTCATAACCGCGGATGTAGCCTTCAGAGGCCAGCACATCCAACACCCATGCGCGCAGTTTTGACGCTGGCGTTTTAACGGTCGATTTGCCACGCATCTGCGCATTGCGGATACGTGTCAGCATATCGCCGATAGGATCGTTCATCATCATCGTGCGACCTCCTTACCAGCTGGATTTGACCATGCCGGGGATCTGACCGAACGAGGCCAAATCACGCAGCATGATGCGCGAAAGTTTAAGCTTGCGGTAATACGCATGCGGACGGCCCGTCAGCTGGCAGCGGTTGTGCAAACGCACAGCCGAACCGTTGCGGGGCAACGAAGCCAATTTCAAAGTCGCCTTAAAGCGCTCTTCCATTGGCAGCTCTTGGTTCTTGATCACCACTTTCAAAGCAGCCCGCTTGGACGCATCACGCGCCACCAGCTTTGCGCGCTTTACTTCGCGGTTAACCATTGATTTTTTAGCCATATCTCTATTCCTCCCGCTTACGCTGTGAAGGGCATGTTGAAATTTTTCAACAATGCCTTCGCTTCCGCGTCGGTCTTCGCGGTGGTGCAGATGATGATGTCCATGCCCAGAACTTCGTCGACTTGGTCGAAGTTAATCTCTGGGAACACGATCTGTTCTTTCAGACCCATGGCATAGTTGCCACGGCCGTCAAACGAGGTCGGCTTCACACCGCGAAAGTCGCGCACGCGCGGCAAAGCGATAGTGATCAGACGATCAAGGAATTCGTACATTTTGTCGCCGCGCAAAGTCACTTTGCAGCCAAGCGGCATCTCTTCACGAACGCGGAAACCAGCGATGGATTTCTTGGCGTGGGTGACAACAGCCTTTTGACCAGCGATGAGGGACAGCTCTTCAGCCGCCTTCTTCACTTTCTTAGTGTCTTTCACAGCTTCACCAACGCCCATGTTGATCACGATCTTATCAAGACGCGGGATCTGCATGTCGTTCTTGTAGCCGAATTCTTCTTTCAAGGCGGCACGGATCGTGTCCTTGAAAATGCCCTTCAAACGCGGGGTATAATTTGCTTGGTCCAACATCAGATTGCATCCCCCGTGGTCTTGGCAAAACGCACCTTCTTGTCATCTTCCATACGGAAGCCAACGCGCGTTGCTTTGCCATTCGCATCAATCAGCGCGAGGTTAGACAGTTGGATCGGCATCGCTTTCGAGATGCGGCCGCCCTGCGTACCTTGGCTTTGCTTGGTGTGACGGATGGCCATGTTGATGCCATCAACGATTGCCTTGCCAGCATCAGGGTTCACAGACGAAATTTCGCCCTCTTTGCCCTTATCCTTGCCGGTCAGCACGACGACTTTGTCGCCTTTTTTCAGTTTCGCAGCCATCAGAGCACCTCCGGAGCCAGCGAGATGATTTTCATGAAGTTCTTAGCGCGAAGCTCACGAACCACTGGCCCGAAAATACGGGTGCCAACGGGCTCACCTTGGTTGTTCAAGATGACCGCAGCGTTGCGGTCAAAACGAATAGCTGTGCCGTCTTCACGACGGACTTCTTTGGCGGTACGAACGACAACGGCTTTACGCACGTCACCCTTCTTAACACGACCGCGCGGAATGGCTTCTTTCACCGACACTACAATAATGTCGCCGACCGAAGCATACCGACGGTGCGAGCCGCCTAGAACCTTAATGCACTGAACACGGCGAGCGCCGCTGTTGTCAGCAACATCCAGGTTGGTCTGCATCTGGATCATTTGGTTTCTCCCGACCTTTGGAGCCAATCCGGTTCATCGGATCCCCCAGGGTTTCGTAAAATAGCTATGGATGACTAGGGGGCTTACGCCTCCAAAACCACCGTCCAGCGTTTGGTTTTCGAAATTGGCGCGCACTCTTCAATGCGAACAGTGTCACCAACCTTGAACTGGTTGTTTGCGTCATGCGCCCGGTACTTCTTGGACTTACGAACAGTCTTGTGAAACAGCGGGTGCTTGAAACGGCGTTCAACCGAAACCGTGATGGTCTGGTTGTTCTGGTCGCCGGTTACGGTGCCTTGCAGGATGCGTTTGGGCATAATTCAGGCTCCTTAATTCGAGATGGCGGCTTCAGCCGCCTTGAGGTTCAACACGGTCATGATGCGGGCAACGTCACGGCGGACGGTACGCATGCGGGCTGTGTTTTCCAGCTGACCAGTCGCTTGCTGAAAGCGCAGGTTGAAGGCTTCTTTCTTCAAAGCCACCAAGCTGTCGCGCAGCTGGTCAGGTGTTTTTGTCTTCAGCTCGGAAGCGGCGTGCGACGACACTGCCTTCGTAGCTTTTGCTGTGGCTTTTTTGGCCATGAGCGTTCTTCCTTTTTTACATCACCGGAAGGCCCGCGAGAGTTACCCTTTGTCCAGTGGAGTCAATAATAGACCAACGAATCCGGAAACCCGGAATCGTTAGATGGGTCCGTATAGGAGGATGGGGGGGAGAGGGCAAGGGGGAAGTTGGGGGATGTCCGACCAAGAAACATCAATACTAAGAGATCGGACATTGCAGCAACTCTATTTGAACCCGACGCAAGACGTAGTTAGTTTAAGCCAGAAGCATTTTTGCGTAGAACAACCAAAGCAGCCATGATCTGCTGAGCAACACCTTGGTTCAAGGCTCCAAAATTATTCGAATGTTGTTCAAGGTGCTGAACCAACATCTTCGGATCTGCCCCTGCGATAAAAGCCGCGTTCATTGCAACATCGACTGCCATCAATAATGCCATTTCAACTTCTGAAAGATCGTCTTGTAGTTTCTGAAAGTCGACCTGCATTCCATCCCCCTAACATTAGCCTGCCGCTAATTTGAAGCGCCTTTGCACAAAGTACCGATGACATGGGATTCGATCAAGCGAAGTTCCTGGAGTTGTGGCGAAACGCTTCAGAACCACCGCAGCGCAACCACTGCAAATGAGATATCGTCCGTTGTTTTTGGTTGGCCAGTCAGCGCGGCACTAGCCTAAAACCAAAGAGCCCCGCCGTTTCCAGCGGGGCTCTTTATTCTGATCTGTGTGCCGGACCACGTATTGCTAATGCAATTCGCTACACCGCACCGGTTTTGCGCAAGCGCAAAACCTTACCAATCTTCGCGTACAACGACGCGAGTAAGGACCGGAAGCTTCATCGCACCAAGGCGCAGGGCCTCGCGTGCAATAACTTCGGAAACGCCGTCGATTTCAAACATTACACGACCGGGTTTCACCCGTGCCGCCCAATAATCGACAGAGCCCTTACCTTTACCCATCCGCACTTCGGTCGGCTTGGACGAGACTGGAACATCCGGGAAAATCCGGATCCAGACGCGGCCTTGACGCTTCATGTGGCGAGTGATCGCGCGGCGGGCCGCTTCGATCTGGCGCGCAGTTACACGCTCTGGCTCGGTTGCTTTCAGACCAAAGGTGCCGAAATTCAACAGAAAGCCGCCTTTGGCCTCGCCGCTGATCTTGCCTTTGAACTGTTTGCGGAACTTAGTCCGTTTAGGTTGCAACATCTTTTATGCTCCCTCAGTTACGTTCGCGGCGCGGTTGACGCGGAACAGCGCCTTCCTGTGCCTCAGCGTGACGGCGATCATGTGCTTGTGGATCATGCTCAAGGATTTCGCCCTTAAAGATCCAAACTTTCACACCGATGATACCATAGGCAGTGGTTGCCTCGTGGTGCGCATAATCAATGTCAGCGCGCAGCGTGTGCAAAGGAACGCGGCCTTCGCGGTACCATTCGGTACGCGCGATTTCAGCGCCACCCAGACGGCCAGCCACGTTCACACGGATGCCCAAGGCCCCCATGCGCATCGCGTTCTGAACGCCACGCTTCATGGCGCGGCGGAAAGACACCCGACGCTCCATCTGCTGTGCAATCGATTCTGCCACCAGCTTGGCGTCCATCTCTGGCTTGCGGATCTCAACAATGTTGAGGTGCAATTCAGAGGCGGTGAACACGGAAAGCTTCTTGCGAAGACCTTCAATGTCGGCGCCTTTTTTGCCGATGATCACGCCCGGACGTGCTGTGTGAATGGTCACACGGCACTTTTTATGCGGACGCTCGATGATGACTTTGGAAATGCCCGCTTGCATACATTCTTTATGAATGAACTCGCGCATGCGCAGATCTTCCAGCAACAAGTTGCCATAGTCTTTGCTTTCCGCGAACCAGCGGCTGTCCCAGGTACGGTTAACCTGGAGGCGCATACCGATCGGATTGACCTTCTGACCCATTATGCAGACTCCCCTTTTTGACGTACCAAAATCGTCAGCTGGCTGAACGGCTTCATGATCTTGCCGAAACGACCACGTGCCCGCGGACGGCCACGCTTCAACGTCAGGTTCTTGCCGCAATAAGCCTCGGCAACGATCAACTCATCCACGTCAAGACCGTGGTTGTTTTCAGCGTTGGCGATAGCCGACTGCAGGCACTTTTTTACGTCCTGAGCGATACGCTTTTTCGAGAAGGTGAGGTCGGCCAAAGCCTTGTCCACTTTCTTGCCGCGAATCAGACCAGCAACGAGGTTAAGCTTTTGCGGCGAGGTGCGAAGCATTTTGGCCAGAGCCATTGCTTCGTTATCGGCCACGCGGCGCGGATTTTTTGCCTTGCCCATGACTTATTTCCTCTTGGCTTTTTTATCGGCTGCGTGACCGTAGTAGGTACGCGTCGGTGAATATTCACCGAACTTTTGGCCAATCATTTCTTCGGTCACGTTAACAGGAACGTGCTTTTTACCATTGTACACGCCGAACGTCAGACCGACGAACTGCGGCAGAATGGTGGAGCGACGCGACCAAATTTTGATCACTTCGTTTTTGCCAACTTCGCGTGACTTTTCGGCCTTTTTTAGGACGTAGCCATCAACGAACGGGCCTTTCCAGATTGAACGTGCCATGTATTAGCGGCCCTTCTTCTTGGCGTGACGCGACCGCAGGATATATTTATCCGTGGTCTTGTTCGAACGAGTGCGGTTGCCCTTGGTGCCTTTGCCCCATGGAGTAACCGGGTGACGACCGCCCGAGGTACGGCCTTCGCCGCCGCCGTGTGGGTGATCGATTGGGTTCATTGCCACACCGCGAACGGTTGGGCGGATGCCCTTGTGGCGCATACGGCCCGCTTTACCAAAGTTCTGGTTTGAGTGGTCTGCGTTGGAAACGGCACCAACCGTCGCCATGCATTCCTGACGCACCAACCGCAGTTCGCCCGAAGACAAACGGATCTGCGCGTACCCACCGTCACGACCTACGAACTGGGCGTAGGTGCCGGCTGCGCGTGCAATCTGCCCGCCCTTGCCTGGCTTCATTTCGACGTTGTGAACGATTGTACCGATAGGCATGCCCGAAAACGGCATTGCGTTGCCCGGCTTTACGTCAGTCTTGGCGCCAGCGATGATGCTGTCACCAATGGTCAAACGCTGCGGTGCGAGGATGTAGTTGAGCGTACCATCCTCATACTTCACCAATGCGATAAACGCGGTCCGGTTGGGGTCATATTCGATCCGCTCAACCACCGCAGCCATGTCGCGCTTGGTGCGTTTGAAATCAACGATCCGGTAAAGGCGCTTTGCCCCACCGCCGTGATGCCACATTGTGATACGTCCGGTGTTGTTCCGGCCACCCGATTTGGTCAAACCCTCAGTAAGGGCTTTGACCGGACGGCCTTTCCACAGCTCCGAACGGTCGATCAGAACCAACCCTCGTTGGCCAGGCGTCGTCGGTTTGTACGACTTGAGTGCCATGCTCTCTGTCTTCCGTTAGCTTGGGGGCCACAACATGCGGCCCAAGGTTATAGGGCTCCGTAGATCCCCGGGGGTCGTCACAGGTCTGAAATCACTGTTTCAAATCCTGCGTCACTAAAAATCCACGGCCCCGAGAAAACTCGGGGCCGCCAGATTCGCTGCCTTCTATCAAAGCCCAGTAGAGACGTCGATAGTATTTCCCTCTTCGAGGGTCACATAGGCTTTTTTCTTGTCGGAACGGACGCCGGGGCGCCCTTTGAACCGCTTAACCTTGCCTTTGGTGATGGTCGTGTTCACGGCCTTCACCTTGACGCCAAAAACAGCTTCAACAGCTTCTTTGATCATCGGCTTGGTTGCATCCATCGCCACCTGGAAAACAACAGCATTGGCCTCAGAGGCCAAGGTTGCTTTTTCAGTGATGATCGGCTTACGGATCACATCGTAATGGTTTGGTTTCACGCTCATTTCAAACGAGCCTCCAGTGCTTCGACGCCTGCTTTGGTGATCACCAATTGATCCCGCTTCAGGATGTCATAGACGTTTGCGCCCATGCCTGGCAGCACATCTATATTGTCGATGTTGCGTGCGGCCAGCACAAAGTTACCGTCCAGCTCTGCACCGTCGATGATCAAAACGCGCTTCCAGCCCAATTCCTTGGCCATCTTGGCAAGGGACGAGGTTTTGGAGTCGGTCATGATCGCCGCGTCCAGAATGATCAGCTCACCCGCTTTGGCCTTGGCCGACAGCGCGTGACGCAGACCGAGCGCACGGAACTTCTTGGGCAAATCATGCGCATGGCTGCGCGGAGTTGGACCCTTGTAGATACCACCGTGACGGAAGATCGGCGCGCCTTTGTCACCGTGACGAGCGCCACCGGTGCCTTTTTGGCGATAGATCTTCTTGGTCGAGTAGCTCACGTCCGAACGACCAAGCGTCGAGTGTGTACCAGCTTGGGCTTTCGCCCGCTGCCAGCGCACAACACGGTGCAAGATGTCGGCGCGTGGCTCAAGACCAAACAGCGCATCATTCAGATCGATGGAACCGGCTTTGCCGCCGTCCAGCTTGATGACATCAGCCTTCATTTTTATCGCCTCCATCGGTCTCTGGCGCATCGTCGCCGCCAGTGCTGGCTTCAGCTGCTGCTTCTGCCGCTTCTTCGGCTGCGGCTGCTGCTGCTGCCAATTCAGCCGCGCGTGCTGCTTCTTCTTCTGCTGCCGCTGCTGCCGCTGCTTCTGCTGCCTTCTTGGCCGCTTCACCTGCCGAGCGCAGAGCTGCTGGCATGATCACGTTGTCTGGAACGGCTTTCTTGACCGCATCCTTCACCGTCACCCAACCACCCTTGGAGCCGGGCACTGCGCCCTTTACCATGATGATCCCGCGGTCGCTGTCAGTCTTTACGACTTGCAGGTTCTGCGTGGTAATCCGTGCCGAACCCATGTGGCCCGCCATTTTCTTGCCTTTGAACACCTTGCCGGGATCCTGACACTGGCCGGTAGACCCGTGCGAACGGTGCGATACCGACACACCGTGCGATGCCCGAAGACCCGCAAAGTTGTGACGTTTCATCGCACCCTGGAAACCTTTACCGATCGAGGTGCCGGCGATGTCCACGAACTGACCTTCAAAGTAATGGTCAGCCGTAATCTCTTCGCCCACATCAATCATGCAATCCGCAGTAACGCGAAATTCAGCAATCTTGCGCTTTGGCTCTACAGAAGCCTTGGCAAAATGGCCGCGCATTGCAGCAGTGGTCCGCTTGGCTTTGGCCAGACCGGCACCGAGCTGAACAGCTGTATAGCCATCCCGATCAGCGGTACGCTGTGCCACAACCTGCAGGTTGTCGAGTTGAAGAACGGTTACAGGAACCTGCTTGCCGTCTTCGAGGAACAGCCGGGTCATGCCCAGCTTCTTTGCAATAACGCCAGAGCGCATAATCTGATGCCCCCTTATACTTTGATTTCGACGTCAACACCAGCAGCGAGGTCGAGCTTCATCAGCGCGTCCACAGTCTGGGGTGTTGGATCGACGATATCGAGAAGACGCTTGTGCGTACGGATTTCCCACTGGTCGCGCGACTTCTTGTCGATGTGCGGACCACGAAGAACCGTGAACTTCTCAATTTTGTTTGGCAGCGGAATCGGGCCACGCACGGTGGCGCCGGTACGTTTCGCGGTGTTTACGATTTCCTGTGTGGACGCATCCAACACCCGGTAATCGAAGGCTTTCAGCCTGATACGGATCGTTTGACTTGACATGGTATTTTGCCCTTTAGGCTTGGCGGGAAATCAGGCCCGATGCTTTGCAACACCGGGCCCAACCCCTCTGCCAGTAATTAAGCGATAATTTTCGAAACGACGCCGGCGCCGACGGTACGGCCGCCTTCACGGATGGCGAAGCGCAGTTTTTCTTCCATAGCGATTGGGGCGATCAGTTCGACGTTGAACTTCAAGTTATCGCCCGG
>Ga0209390_10006002_pt1 | contig 16654 bp, 16 predicted proteins | sample BON01_FD_187212 | JGI IMG/M metagenome (GOLD analysis project Ga0209390, IMG submission 187212) | Freshwater microbial communities from Lake Bonney liftoff mats and glacier meltwater in Antarctica - BON-01 (SPAdes) (version 2) | ecosystem: Environmental > Aquatic > Freshwater > Ice > Glacier...
TAAGCAACTGCCAATTCAATTGCTGGGCATGAACCTTCCCATAAAAAAAAGTAACGACGAAGTACGCCCGCATAAGTAAACTGGTTTCCTAACCCAGGCCGTTCGCGAGGGGGGTAGAAATGCTGCGCGCGACATCGGCGCCCCCCGCGTGCCAAGCAAGCCTCCAGTGAAAGTGCCATTCAAAACGTTGCAGATGGGTGCCGACGTAATCGCTGGCGTAGCTCAGTACGTCCAGGCGAGGGCAGAAAACGCTGGTACAGTGGAAGAGGACGAGTCTGTGTGGGAAAAGCTAGTCACGCTAGCATTGATTGCCGGACTCGGGTACTACACATTCCCACGCCGGGTTCGCCCAGTGACTGAGTTATTTTCTTAGCTACTATCTGAGATGCAGTCATATTTGATCGCTGCTGCTGTGATCTACATGATCACACGTGGAACGGATCCGGTTGCTTGAACTGTCGTGTCATCCGAGAAATCGGCAAATCACGAGCCGCTCCCACCCGCTGTAAGTGCAATCACGCCTACTTCTTCAAATCGCATGTCAACAAGCACCCAATCATGCAGAATCGCGTCGACTATGGACAGCATTTCATTCTTGACGGTACTGAACCAGGGATTCAAGTAGCAGTGGACCCCCCGGCACAGTATGCATCTGTCGACTGCTCTGACCGGAACGAGCGTTCCATGTCGCGCCGCCACGGTATGTATATGACCAAATTGGACGAGTCACAGCATGAAGGATGGGAGCGTACACATACTACATTTAGGCCCATTCCAAAAATGAGCTGGATCAAGCACCCCCTCGCGTCCAGGGCTGGTATCGAGAGTGAATCTCCAAAAGAGCCTTGGATTTTCCGTCTTGTCCGATCGCCGTTCGTTATTTTTGGGGGGTCTGCAAGCAACATTGGGGCGACCGAGAGCGAGCGAGCGCGACGTCTTCGGTGAAAAAAATCTAGAGTGTTGGTAAGCGGAATGGAGTGGTTCGTCATATTTGGGATGCTTGTAGCATTTGTATATCTCAGGGACGGCGCGGAGACCCAGATAGAAGTAGACGCGCCAAAACCAGAATTGGGCGGAGTTTCAGACATACTGAAGAGTATGAATTGAGTAACATAAGAGTAAAAAATAGATATGGGGAAACGCAAGCTGAATGATACTCACTCCTTCTTCGTGTGCGACCACACGGGTGTGCCACTCAAGAGAGCGACATGCTACATACCAGTGATCAGCCCTGCCGGTAAGCTTACGTAACGCGGGAATTTCTGCAACTGGGAGAGCGCGATGGCCACACTGCTGCAGTACAAAGAATGGCCGGACAAAGACGCATCTGGGGGGGTGACACGCGGCGTCCAGCACATACAGACACTACTCGGGGGCATCATTCCAGACAACACACTCGCGGACATCACAAAACTCGACCACCTCGGTGGCACACTCTCACAGATGGAATGGCACGAACACTGTTGCACTACGACGCGGCCTCCGCAAGCGGTGCGCATCAACGCACTGACAGGGGCTAAAGTTGTCGTACTACTCCCGCCCGGAGACAAGCCAGGGACACTCGACATTTCTACTATAATACCCAAGAGCACTCTTATCGAGATGCCACACTCGGGCAAACCCACAAGCCGCAAGCTAGCCGTCTATTGGGACAATGACGCTCGGCTTGACCGCTCCAAGACATACAACAACAGTGCAAACGACCTATTTGACGTTAACTATTTCTATGGCGACGTTGTTGTCGCCCGGGTGGTTTACGAGGAGTGCGTCTTTCCACGGGTGCGGTGCACAGATATACTAATCGAGGAATGCATTTCTAATAAACCCGCGAAGAAGCGCAAGACTCGAGGTTTCAAGAATGATTCCAGTCCTAACGGAAACACTCAAACCGTAGAGGAGTTCAAGGAAGAGCGCGCGCGCATGGCAGACGAGTTCAAGGCATTTGAGGCACGCGGCTCCAAGGACGCCCACTGCCCACGCGAGGTTGCGAATTGCACTGTCATGCCCCCTCCAAGTGGAAAGGAGCTTGCTCAGATCGCATTTTTGCGAGGCTTGCCGCATTCCGACGGAGACGCTTCTGAACGCGCGGCCAAGGCTCTAGAAAAGGAACTTCGCGCTCCCGCCTAAGACGCTCTATTTCTGGATTGGTGTTTGTGTCTGGTGTGCGGGGGGGCGGAGATTGCGGATCCATTCTTCCATGACAATGTCGTTGGAAAGTATAGCTTTGCTGCGCGCAAGTCTGGGGTGTCTTATAGCTGATAGAGTTTGTGTCATTACGCCGTGTTGTAGAATATAGTAACCTCCAAATGGTATCAATATAGCGTCGTCTGTGCAAGTTGTATCATGAAAATATTCTGAAGTATGACTAAGTGTCATCGCGAGAATGGTGAATGTGACTTTCACGTGTATGACCAAGAAGGAGAAGTTTGACGTCGTGGACCCCAAAGTCGTCGTGCTGAAGAACGGCCGGTACGCGTACAAGTAGCGCTGTCCATGGGAGGGCAAGGACAGTCAGACTCTGCACGCGTTCAAGTTTTGTGGGCGGGCCGACCACGAGGCATACGTCGCTCGAACCGCCGACCCTGATGTTGAAGAGGCAGACCCAGCCGAGATGGAGCCTGAGGCAGAACCCGCCGAAACGCAGCCTGAGGCAGCCACACCTTAATGCTTGAAGTACGATAAGTTCCAACTTTTATGGTACTTAGTACAGATGCCACGGAAACATACAGCAGAGCAGAAGCAGAGTGTCACAAGACTACTTTACAGAGTGAACAAGCATCGCGCGCAACCAATCTCAATGGTGAAGGCCAAGACCTCGGTGCGCATCGCGGTGGAGACGGTGGACTTCAAGAGCAACGTGATCTCGAAGAACGACCAGTCTTGGAAGTACAAGGGTGGGCTCGTGGACCACGCGCCGAGCGTCCTGCTGGGTGGTGCGCATCTCTACGACCATAAAGTTGACAGTACCGGTACAAAAGTACCGCGGAGGCGCCAGGAGAGTAACTTCTTTTTGACAATAAATCCAAACCTCGCGCCACGGAGTGTGGATGACGTCTACAAGGTGACCGCCGCCGTTGAGACTATGGCGAGGGAGCTCGGGACGGACACTGGAGTTGCGAATATCCTGAAATACGGGCCTAAAAACCCGGAGGTTTACGGAGCCGATTTGTACTCCCAGGTCATCTCTGGCATCAAGTGGAAGGCTGGTGTGGAGATGGGCGGCGTGGCGGGGTGCACTCACATGCACGCGTGGTTGACGATCACACACTACAGCCAGGTTCAGATCGACGTACATAAGCTACAGTACCTGGCTCGGCACTTGTACAACGAAGCCTACGCGGGAAACGACGTCAGCTTCCCAGCTGCGTCGGAGCTCACGAAGCGGCGCCATATGAGAAGTGACGACAAATTCATTTTTACCAAGCTTCCCTATGTGCACGTCCGCCTCCTGCCGCAGTCGAACTGGACGTCTATTATGAAGTTGTATATTCAGAAGGGAATGAGTGTATAGTACAGTATTTCTGAATGTGTGAATGAAGATGAGCACGAAACACGCGTCGTGTTAGCGCCGCTAGGTGTGCCGGTCTCTGAAGATGGCAAAAAAAATATGTCTACGTGGGAAGCAGCGCGAAAGTCGTTTAAAAAAGATCCTAAAACGTTTCCCGATACAATCGGGTTTGAAGCATGGTGTTCTCTGATGAGTTTTGACGTAAGCAAAGTCGACGGTGGATCAGATTTTCAGGCGCTTATGGCCTTCTTACTGAGCAACAGTAGTTCACCGACGCTTGGAACATTAGAAGAGGCTATTAAAAAGAAGCAACATTTCACAGAAGCATACTAAAACGTAAGTATTGGATGGCCACGCAATAGTACCCTAAACGTACAAGATGTAGGCGCAGTCGACAGAAATCAAAATAAAGCTTACTACGTATAGGAAACAGCGCGGTCTACAACTTTAAAATTTCACTCTGCTACTCTGGGAAATGGCAGCAATAATACAACGTCAATTTTCGAGTATCATGGAAAGGCGCAAGACGGTGCAAACTCAAATCGAATAGAGATAAATGTATCACACGATATTTATTCTCAAGTATCGTTTTTACTAGCTTCCGGCGTAACCCCTACGAACGCTGTAGGAGAGGGCGTGCATTCCAGCGCGATGTCATTTCTGACGGACGGCACTTCGAGCACGAACAAGGCTAACATGAGCGAACAATTCGGAAAACTCGCAGTTGGTAATTTATGTGCCCAGTTGTTTGGGCTATACTGGTACAAAGGCTGCAACGATAAAGTGAATAACTGGTCCGTGAATGGCATCAGAACGCGTATGTTCAACCCGAGCTACAGCGGCCCGTCCTATCGGATGCTGCTAAAATTATCGACTACGGTGTCTGCAGATCAGCGTAACGGGGGAGGTGCGTACATGGGCGGAGACTCCGGTATCAGCCTCCCTAAAGTGAAGAAGTACAAAACCAGCGTAAGAAACCTCCTATTCATAAAAAATAAATTTTGACTGGTTGGGTGAATGTGTGGTTGTGACAGCCAGTCGAAAGTCCAAGGTTCTAGGGCTACAACTACTAGTAAACATCCTATGGGGTCTGGTGTTGACCTTGATTATTACATACCTCGTTCTGTAATTGGGGGCTCTAGTACCCGGAGTTCTACAATGTTTGAGGCTTTGGGAATGTTAGTTTACCACCCGCGCGATGACACGGATGGGAGTCGAACCGACTTAGATTTTGGATTTCAGGTGGTGCTACATCGCAATAGCCCACTGAAACAAACTACTACCTTGGACGATATATCACAACCAAAACCGGCTTACGTATCTTACCCAAAATGGCGCGGTATGCCGCCAGACGTACAAAAAGACGTTAAAAAGGCTCGAGTGTGGGTGCGCGCCCAGCTACAAAAGTGGACCAAAACGTTGTTAACAGACAAAAAACTTACGACAGAGTCGCTGTTAACGTTTGAAGACGGTAAAGACGGTGTATACGACGCACCGGCGAGTCCCGTGAATGTGGACGTAGTTATGGATGACGACCAGACCGACACAGATAAAGGAACAAACGCGCTTACAGAAGAGGTAGAAATTGTAACCAATTCTGAGTATCTAGACAGAGTGGAGGGCGCGAGAGACCAGCGTGTTGGAGAATCTGCGAATGCGCACAAAGTAATCGAGATTGCAATCGCGTCAAAGGAAGACCTTGAGGACTACAACGGAGAGAAGCATAATAAACTTAGTGTGCGTCCAGGCGCTCAAACTACGTACCCGGGCTCAAACAGTCATTTTCACCCAAAATCGAACCCGTTTTCGCGTGATAAGCTATACACAGAGGCGAGGTTTGCGGTGACCACGCGCGCTATGTCGGACGCAGAAGAAGAGGAGCACTCCAAATTACACGGGAGAGCCAATATGACGATGCGTCCAGACGTAATTGACCGCACCAAAACCACTGAAGGTTATAGGCGTACAAAATACCGTAGGGCGCCCGAGAAGCGACGTCCTAAATAAGAAAATTAACGCCTTCCCTCGTGAGTTTGTACGCGTACTCGGTATATTCTTCAACCAGCAAGATATCAAGCATATAAGCAACGACCGAACCACGCTGCTTACTGACGAACAGAAGAGAAATGGGATGCAGCTCGGAGTCTGGCGCATAAAGCAGGGTGGTAAATTTACAACGATTTATTGACACCGAGCAGGCGCAGAGGAGATGTTTGGCCCTGTATTTAAATTTGGAGTTGCAACTTCTCCGGCACAAAAACAGAAAATTGCGGCTATATTTAAATGGGATTCGGTGAGCGGGTTCGAGACACAAGACGACACCGAAGACTTCACCGAGCACCTGCGCGTGATTCGGGATTTCTGAATCACCTCCAACATGACCGTGGGACAGTACGTTAATACACCGTGGCACATAGCGTACCTACCGATCTCAATAGAGCAGATGCACCTGCAGCACTACAAGAGTTTTAGTATGGCGTGTAGGCGGTGCGCGCGCGCCTTCTAGGAGTACAAAGAGATGCACGCGAGCTATAGCGACACCCCTATAGAGTACAGACAATACCCTACTCGATTCTGGAAACGGGTGGGTAGTAAGGCTCACGAGGCAGCCCAGCCGTTTCACGAGGATTACTTTTGGACAAGAAATACGGTGCGCAACGATACGCACAACCCCGCTCGAATAGCAAGTGTCCGTGCTGAAGACATAGGGAACCGCGCCTCGCTTTCGAGAGACATACCTGGCGGGCATCAGAATTGGGAGGTAGAGCTATTCGACATCAGTAAGACAGACAATACACGCGCACACAATAAAGCTGAGTTGAGATTCAAGGCGCATTCCAACCACCTTTTTGAGTATGCAAAAAACGCGTCTATAGTACAAGGACGTCCGAATACTAGATCTAAAGTGGCCCTATACGACACTGGATTCAAGCTACGGCGCGTGTCTGCTTACAGCAACGTGTGCACGGACTGTGCCGCCGACATGGACCGCCTAGGGCTGCTACAGCGCTCGTGGAAGGGGACGAGGCGCGTAGCCGGCTCTGTCGCCACAAACGAACAGATGCAGAAGGAGATGCAATTTGGGATGAGTATGAGACGAGGGCCTCTAACAGACAGCAACCGCGACGAGACACAGGACGTGTATGATGAAATGATAGAAAACCTGATAACGCCGTTAAAAGGAAAAAAATGCACTATGTTTAAGTCGCCGGCGGAAATATATGTCACAAAAGATCTTAGTTTTGCGAACGAAAACTCAAAGACAAAACAAGATGATAGTAAGCTTATTAGAGAAGCTCTAGACACACTGGGTGTATTTCTCGACAATGGGAGAGATAAGGACAAAAAGAAACTTATTGCCCAAGCTACTAAGTTTGTAGAGGCGTTAACGTCGAACCCTGCTCTATTCGACATACTAACGGACGCATACCATAAGTATACCCACGAAAATGGCGCCGAGTATAAACGTAGCGCATCTGCGTTCGACAGCGATATATTCCGCATGGAGTATCGAACCCCGACCGAGCTCAGAATACACAACTTTGAGCCGAGTGTTAAAGCTTTGTCCGCGACTCAATCGGCTACTACAACGCGGAAAGTAGAGGGGGCTACATACAAAAAGGGTAAAGTCAGTGGAAGGGCGATCCGTGGTGGAAGGATAAATATGAAACACCCCAGCGCCGCCGAATGACGCAAACGCGGCTGTTTATTACATGGGCCCTCCACTCACCTGTTACTGACCCGGTAGCCGCGCCTTTAATTTTGGAGAAGATGGCAGACGCGACTCGCGTTGTATTCTCAGACAAATATTTAGGCCAAATGCTGCGTTTCGGACAGAAATTATACGGTATGGAAGCTGGCGCCAGAGGAAATGCCGATAGTATCTCAAAGGCGACGTAGGTGGATATACTGAAACCGCGAAAAGCAGACGCGGTGGACAGCTTTTACGGCAGTGACAAGAGGAATAATAGGGCTCTTCTTACCTGTATGACACATACGAGACGCACGTGGAGCGGGTTCAGGTAGACGCAGGCATGGAGATCGGGCCTAAACGAAAGCATCCGCATATGCACGTGCTCCTCACAGTGGACCACTGAAGCTACGTCCAGCTGGATCCGTGGCATATGAGCAGCCTGTTCGAGGAGATGTTCCGCGGAGTAGGCGAGTGGGGGACTAAATTCAAGCTCCTAGACGCGTCAAGGCTTCTGCTGTACACAGACCAAGAGTTTCCGTATATGAACGTCAAATTATACCCACAGGATAACTGGCAAGAGATCCTGGCAAATTACGTCCGCAAGAGTGCGAACTTAACCGGAATCGTCGCCAGATCAGGGGCCGGCGGCGCGCGCGATTAATTCTGACACACGTGTATAAAGAACAATGGCTGGTATGGCGCCCGTACAGCCTCCGTCTCTGCCGCCTAGTTTGCCCCCGTTTATGCCCCCGTATTTGCCACCGGACGCGCCGGAGTACGGATCGGGTCTAATTCCACCCCCCCCACAGGAAAAAAGAAGAAGGTTGTTAATACTGCTGGCGATACTAGCGGCGGCGATCCCGTGCCTGGCGGGGCTGTTGATACTGATGCACTTCTTAAAGATCCTGCGATTGAAGCGCTTGTGGCGGACGTGCAAGGCGCGGATCCTTCCTTCAACGCGTTGATTGAGCCGTTCAAGAAGCCGGTTGTGACTGTGAAAGTAGAGAAACTAGAGACGAAGAAGCCGCCTCCGATCGTGCGCCAGGTGGCCGAGAAGCCCGAGCGCGAGCGCCCGCTGCCGCCTATGGTGCCGCGGGTAGCCCTCCCCCAGGAATGGATGAAGATTCTGTGTGAAGAGCCGGACGTAGAGGTTGTGGAGCCGCCCCAGCCCGTAACTCCCATGTTTATGCCTAGCGACGTGTCTATTCCGCTGGTGGTGGCTGTTCTGTGTACGGGGTACGCCGCGTTGCGTGTGAGCCGGTCGTTCACGGCGGACGCGCCTGCTGCGCCAGCGCTTGTGCCGCAGGTGTCTATGTAATAACATTATAATTTTCTTACTTTACTATTAAAAATGACGCGGTCCCTGTATAACATAACAGTAAATGTCGACCTACACGAGCCAATCACAGACGAGAATGATTATACTGATAAGGCAAATATGATGGCAAGCGCCATGCATGATGTACTCGCAACGCGCGAGTCTCTGTCCTCTCTCACAAAGGGAACACATATGACCGTCGCACATGCAGAATGTGAGATTGAACTCGTTGGGAAAACACTCTGCGGATCGGCGCTATTAGACGTCGAGGCGGATGAGGCTGTACTGATTAATAAGCCGAATCTGACGAAACTGTTCCGCGATAAACTTGCGTATCTAGGGAAGGTGAAGGTTGAAAAGCGCTCCTTGGATGTGCCGATGCCGATGATCGAGGCATAATCGCATTACTTAACTACTCGTCCATGTCCGAGTTGGGGGCGTTGGCCGCGTCGATGGAGCCGCGGTCGACGCACTCGTCCATCGTCTTGGAGTACTTGCGCAGGAGCTCGGAGGGCTGCGTCGCCGGGTCGAGCTGGTCCTAGCCAGTAGTAGGCGTGCGGATGCCGCCGTAGCCGATCCACGTCGGGTCGTGCACTAGCTCCGCGAACACGTCGCCGTTCTTGAGGCAGATCTTGGTGATGTCGTCCTCGGTGACATTGGGGGCGTCCTGCGCGATCTCGGAGGCGACGACGCTGTCAAACCACTTCTTGGAGACGACGTATCCATTGCCCTTGCCGACGTACTGAGAGGATGGGATGTCCTCCTTGGCCATGAGGTGCTCGGTTTGGAGGCCGACGTCAACGCGGCGCGTCGAGACCGGATACTCGGCAATGTTGTGCCAACGCCCGCGCACGGCGGATGTGTTATTGATGTGGTGCGGGCCCTCCTCCTTGATCAAGCTGATGATCTCGCGCGCTTTGTACTTGACGCCCTGGCGCGAGAGGACGTTGACGATCTGGTCCACATTGAGATAGACGTAGTCCCCGCCCTTGAGGATTTTGAGGTCATTGCCGTGGAAGACGGTGCGGACGTTGTGCGGGCCCAAGAACATGCTGCCGGCGGACATGGGGTCGATGCTATGCATGCACGCGCTCATGTGCCGGACGAACCGAGCGAGAATGCTGGTCTCATCAGATTGCGCCTGCTTGACAGAGGTGGAGCAGATTTGGTTCGCGAAGTAGAGCAGCGTAGGGACCTGGAAGGTGGTCGAGAGCGGGGAGACGGTGAACATGCACTTGAAGTAGAGCGTCGCCCAGAGCACGAGCGCGGCGTTCGCGTCGGAGCGCGAACGGTGGAGGCCGGTGACCTGGGAGACGAACTCGGCGCAGTCGCGCACGCCCTGCGAGCTGACGAGGACGTTGAGGAAGTTGGGGGCGAGCATGCTGAGAACGCCCGTAGCGTTCTGCGGCGGCTCGTCGACGTCCTGCGGATAGAGCTCCGGATCCACCTTCTTGAAGTTGAGTGTGATGAGGCGCGAGCGCGACGGCGGGTCGGCGGGGACGTGGTTGGCCTGTAAATAACACGGGGGGTGTATAAATGATATAATACTTATAATACAGGGGGGTGTAAGTATGTGTGTTAATACTAAATAAATATTTACCGAGAACGCGTAGGCGGTCTGGCGGTTGCCAACGTACGTGCCCATAGTGTTGACGCGCCCCTCGTCGCCTTCGCCGGCGACCGCGCGGATGAACACGGCGAACTCCTGCATCTTCGCCGGGGAGTAGTCGTCGAGCACGACGACGCCGAGGCCGCCCGACTGCCCAGCGCGGATGCGCGCGTGCGGGATCGTAGAGCCCGAGGTCATGATGAGCTTCGTGCCCGTGCACGACTGGCCGAGGTTGAGCGCGGTGGTCTTGCCCGTGTTGGCGAGGGTCGAGTACAGCCGGGCACAGGGGAAGAGATTCACGACAGACACGCCCCCCGAGACAATCTCCGTGTAGTTGTGGCCGAGGAGTGTGACCATCGCGACCGAGATCATCGCCGGCATCGTGTTGTTCATCATGAGGTGGGGCAGGAGCGTGTTCACGAGCATGTTGCCGATATTGAAGCAAATCGCGGCGTCGTTCACGATGAGGTAGGAGGGCTGCAGTGCGCGCGAGAACGGGCACATCGCGTTCCCCTCAAACACGTCCGGGTCGACGACGATGTCTACCTCCTCGTGCGTGCAGGACGTAGGAAATACCGGGCCGGTTTGGACGGCGGCGTTCTTGAACACGAAGACGCGGCCGGTCGCACCGGACTCCGCCGGCTGTATACCGAAGTGCGACACGAGCGTGGTGGTCTCGAGCTTGGGCGCCGACTTTATGACACAGAAGAAATCCGCGACAGAGACGCCGCGCTCGTTGACGTCTTAGCCGTGTGCGCGCTTCGAGGCGTAGATGCCGCGCAGGTTGCAATGATGCGCGATGTTGGAGGGGATCATGAGAGCGAACTTGATGTACTTGACGCCAGGCGGTGTAGCTTGACCACCGCGCAGCGAGACCTCGCCCTCGCCGTTGACGTCGACGCAGCGCCGGAAGTTGATGTTGAAGTTGGGGATGTTGTTTATGTCGATGATGGAGACGTTCTCGATCGTCGCGTTCATCACCTGGACATCTCCCTTGGGCGTGACCTTGTACGTGGTGGCCAGCTCATCGTTGCGCTGGAATTCGCCCGCCGTATCCTCCACCGCCTCGACGCCCCCCGGAGATGCGAACGCAGCCTGCGAGGGCGAGGGCGCGGACGACGCGACGTTTGAGGCCCGCGCGGACGGCGTGATGGGGAACTTGCGCCACGAGGCGGCCTTGAAGAGCGCCGCCGCGACTAATGGATCAACGAGCACACAGGTGTTCTCGGGCACGAAGGCGTCGCCTAAGTCGGGCCGATCGCCCCACGCCACGCGGATGGAGAGTTCGCGAGAAGCCGCCGACGCCCGCGCCGCGGAGAGCTTGAGGCGCACAACCTCACCATCGGAGAGCTTCATGTCGATGAAGATGTTCTTCGTGAACCAGGCCGCGCGGGTGTCGACCTGCAGGAGCCACGTCTGCTGGTTCGGGTTCCAGACCGCCCACCTGACGCGCTCGCGGCTGCCGTAGAGGCCCGTCCACGACTTGAGGGTGAAGAGGTCGGACGGCGTCGGAGGGTCGAAGATGACGCCGCTGTGGCCGCAGAGGTCCTCGTACTGGATGCCGGCGAACACCGTCATCTCGGAGGCGGCGACGACCTCGCGCAGCCGCTGGCCGTTCGTGACATTGTCGTCGATGCGCCCGAACGTCGTGTTGATGGCGGTGTTCAGGTAGGCAGTGAAGCCGGCCGTGGTGACGGCGTACACCTGCGACGGGATGCACTGGCCAGCGCCCTTGAAGTGCTCGAAGGACGGGTGCTCGACGGTGACAGGGAGGGGGTTGCGCATGAGGAAGTTGGGCTTGTTGCGGGGCACCGATGGCTCGCTCATCACGAAATCCACCTCCAGCTCGGTCATTCCAGACGACATACCTGAGCAGGCACGGCGGGGTGAGCGTGGCGTGCTGGCCGGGCGTGCGGCGCGGCGCGCCGCTCCGGGCAGGGCATGGGCAGCAGCCGCAAAGAAAAAGGCTGACATTACCGGCAAAAAATATGGTTTGTTTAGCGCCAAACTTATATATTTTGGCGCCAAACGGTTATTTTTTGGCGCGAAACTAGTAATTTTTGGCGCCAAACTATTTTATCATAAGTACTTTCAATAACAGGATGTGTTATATGATGGGAATTAGGCATGTGTGCACAGTTTGCACACAAGTTGAAATTGGGCAATCAGCGTCAAATTCCCGGTAAACATCAGCTGGACAGCGGATGGGACGTCGGGCAGGACATCCGTGGCCTACCTACCCCCTACAATAAACGAGTATAAACATAATAAAGTATAAGAGTAAATCATTATAATACTAACTTATAAAATTATAATACTAATTTATACTATACTACACTATAAAACTATATAATATATAATAATATATAATATATAATAATATATAATATATAACAATATATAATAATATATATTATATTATTATATATTATTATATAGTATATAGTATTATAGTATAGTATAGTACAAAGTAGTGTTATAATTCTATAAGTTAGTATTAAAATGATTTACTCTTATGCTTTATTATGTTTATACTCGTTTATTGTAGGGGGTAGGTAGGCCACGGATGTCCTGCCCGATGTCATATCCACTGTCCATATAAGTTAGTATTATAATGATTTACTCTTATACTTTATTATGTTTATACTCGTTTATTGTAGGGGGTAGGTAGGCCACGGATGTCCTGCCCAATGTCATATCCACTGTCCATATAAGTTAGTATTATAATGATTTACTCTTATACTTTATTATGTTTATACTCGTTTATTGTAGGGGGTAGGTAAGCCACGGATGTCCTGCCCGATGTCCGGTCCACTGTCCACCGACAACATTGCATGAAAATCAACACGCGCAGCACAATAATGACATGCACTTATACATATGCCACACACTCGCTGAAGACAGTTGACGCACTGAGAGAGAGAGTCCTTTATGGCCTCAGTTGAAGTACCCATCCGTGAACATCTCTTCGGCAAACGCCAGAGAGATGGCCTGCGCGTGCGTGAGGGGCGGCGACGGCGGCGGCGAGGACGGCGACGGCGAGAGCGGCTGCTCATCGCACATCAGGTCCGACATCTCTTCCATGCACGCGGTGTCGTCGCCGATCGCTTCCAGTAGAGCGTTGAACTGGCGCTCGTCGGCGTTCATCTTCACCTGCGCCTCGAGCTCCTGGATGCGCCACTTCTGCGTGGAGACGTGGTTGAGCGCGTCGTTCAGCTGCGACGTCAGCTTGGCGACATCCGCCGTGTTCGCCCGCTTCAGGCGCTTCAACTGGACGTTCTTCAGCACGTTCGACATAATGCCCAGCACCACGTTCACGCACGACGAGGTGATGTTGCCCGGGATGGTCTTGAGGACGCGCGCGTGCTCCGCCTTTGCGAGGACAAACTCCACCTCTTGCGGCTCCATGCCCCCCTGGCAGAGCGCGCCGAAGACTCGGTCGTTCAGGTGGATGGCGTCCTGCTTCTGGCCCGGCGTGATCATCAGGTCGACCGTCTGGTTCTTCGTGTTCCTCCCGGACCAGATCGGCATGGTGGTGGGCGGCGAGACGGCCGTGCTGTACGGGTCCACCCCCAGGGCCAGCATCTCAGCCTCGGTGACGTGGTCGTTCATTAAGTTTGTCGGTGCCGATAAATCTTTCGGAGTTCTTGGCGCCAAACGGTTATTCGACCGAAATTAGATTTATTGACATTCAATCATATTTAATTTGAGTCACATGATGTGTTCGGTCAGAAAGCAAGCGGTCCAGGTCACTCCGGTCACAATTAAATCTTGGATTGCGATGTGATGTGCAGTACCAGTCAAATCAGTCATAAGTAAATCCGGGATCGTGATGTGCAATTTTGTTTGAATACAAATTCATTTGGACAAATGAGTACCAAGTGCGTACAGCAATCTTGCCATCTCAAACTTCGCCAAAATGGCAAACATGAACGATGAGCAGCTCCTCGCGCGCCTCGTCAGCGCGCCGCGCGTGGCCTCGCGCCAGGTGAACGTCACGCAGCAGATGCGCGACGCGCCCCTCGCGCTGATGAACGCGATCGGCCACTCGGACAGCTGGGCGCCGACGGAGCGCGCCCTCTTCAACACGGGGCACACCCTGAACCACATCGGCCGCCTGCGCCTCGCCACCTTCCTGTGGGGCAACGGCGTCGGCGAGGCGATGATGCTCCTCCTAATGACGCCGCTCGTCAAGGTCGATGCGGCGCAGGACGTGCGCAACATCATCAAGGACCTGCAGTCGGGGAAAAAAGACCACAAGTGGTTCTACTTCGACACGCACGCGCGGCTCTTCCTCTATCTGGACGGCGCGATCAGCACCAAGTAGACCGAGGACTACGGTGTCACCGGGCGCATCTTCAACTACCAGTGGGGCCGGTTCATCAACGCGCAGCTCAACGACGGTCTTGGCTACCCGACCTTCGCAGTGAAGCGAGCAGTATGGAGAGACACAAGAACGAGTGGGGTGTGGCTGCATAGTCGCGCGCGCCTGGTGTTGATCGAGTCCTTGTGTATGTGAACTATTATATTTCCAATGAGTAGCTATAGATTGGTATGGCTTCGACTCGGAATTCTGATGACTTGTTCAACAGTATGAGGGATCTCATAGTTCAAAACAAAGCAGGAGGAGGAGGACTGACAGGTCAACAATTCTATGCGTTGTCGAAGATAGTAGGCGTTCGTAAAACGACAGGGACGCCCGGCGTGCCAGCGACGCCTGGCACCGGCATTTTTGAAGATTTGGATCAGTTAGTGGCCGCGAATTTTGCGTTTTACGATGCAACCGAACTTATAAAAGAGGCGATAGATTTGATCAAAGATCGCCTCATCGCGTTGGAGGGGGCATAAGATGCCAACACCAAAATTGATATACTTTTATAGTTATAAAAGAGTAAGAATAACTTACATAAGAGTGTTTGCTATGTTTTTGTATCTTATTTGCGAATGCGGCTTGAAGGAGGACGATGTGCGTGTGTGGTACGAGGGCGAGCCTGCGCAGTGCTATGAGTGCAGGTCAATTTACAAACGCAAACGGAAGGCGCGCTCTAGGAACAGGCCATGCAAAGACTGCTGCCGCCCCGTGCCACTTATACAGCGCCCAGACACAGACAACCCGCTTCTATGCGACTCCTGCTGGCAGTCTCGCAACGTCACGAACACCAAGCTCACATGCGCAGACTGCAATCGCGAATACACGCTAGGCGGCTGCGACACGCCCCACTACGGCTCCCGCAACTCCTGCGGCGAGTGCCGGCCCGACCACCCACACAGGTGCCAGCGGTGCAGGTTCCCCCTCGTGCTCGAGCGGCCCCGAGCTGTCATATGGCAGTCTCTCATAGATATCGAGGTCGTCGAGGATAGCCCCGTTCCCACGCTGTGCGGCATGTGCGAGAACTTTGTCACTTCGGAAGATATGAGCGGGTATAAGCCTGCCTGCTGAACATGTAAAGGATCGCGGCGGCCTGTATGCGCAGGTCTTCGTCTCTGATATCCTGTGCCGCCGATATATGCCTCAGGCTATCTGCCGCCCTTACGATAGCCTTAGTTTCCGTGGCAACGTCCATTTTTTGGCGCCGCACTCTTGTGTAAGTACAGTTACTTTCCTGTACGTCTAGAAGACATACCCGTCTCTGGCGACCCCAGGGGTGAAATCAGGGTTCTCTGCACAGTACTTTGCGACGATAGCATCGTGAATCGATTTGATATACGCTTTCCTGTCTATCCTGGCCTGTTTCTTGGATTGTTTGAACTGCGCGGCGGTCCTCTTGTATGCCTGTGTCTTGGCCTCTGCCTCTGCAATAAGGTCCTTCTTGATCTGCTCAATTTCCCGCTCTCTGTCCTGCTCCGCTGCCTGTTCCTGCCGTCTCGCTTTCTTTGCAATCATAGATGGCTGCCTGTCAGAGTGCTGGTGAACGCAAGCCTCGCATCGAGGTGCGCTATTGGGTCTCTCTGCCCCCTTGCCCTTCTTGCGGAACACCACGTCGTCCGCTTGGATCCTGCAGTCAAGGCATGTCAGAAACAGCGTTGTTTTTATCAGTATGAGTCTTTTGTTAGTCGAATGTAGTTTTGTGTTAGTCTCTGATCTTTTTTTTATTTCACGTTCACACTAAGCCCAGAGTCAGTGTCTATATAGAAATGCATTTTCACTGGAATTCCTGGGATCGCGCGGCCGAGTCGGGGGGGCAGGAGCCTTAAAAATATTTCGAGGCTCCATATTCTTGTCATGGTCAGATTGTGAACCCCAGTGTGAAATTCCTTTTTTTTTTTCAACGCACCCCCCAAAAATGTCCGTCGGGGTCCTCAATCTATATTTTTTCATCTTCGTCCGCCCATAAAACCGCGCGGGGACCTGTACACTGGCAGAGTCGGTTAGTGTGGAGGCGCGCCTACCACAAAAAAATTATACAAAAGACCCCCCCCAGCGGTATACTGCGGGGCAGTACACCCACGGTATTAATAGGGGAAGAAAGGGCGCGTCATATATATATACATATATACATATAGCTATATAATATGTATGTATGC
>Ga0209390_10006004_pt1 | contig 16651 bp, 16 predicted proteins | sample BON01_FD_187212 | JGI IMG/M metagenome (GOLD analysis project Ga0209390, IMG submission 187212) | Freshwater microbial communities from Lake Bonney liftoff mats and glacier meltwater in Antarctica - BON-01 (SPAdes) (version 2) | ecosystem: Environmental > Aquatic > Freshwater > Ice > Glacier...
CCGTAAATTTTCTATTTTAGGATACACCCACTCCGTAAATCTATTCTAGGATAGTACGCCCACTCCGTAAAAACTTTGCGTTTAGACATAGGCGTGCTATATTGCTGCCATGAGAGACCTCGCACCTGTTGAATACCTGCCACCGGAACTCGCCTTAGACGAGTACAACCCCGAAACGCATGAATTCAACTCAAAAACGCGTAGGTACAAGAACCTTATAGTGCTTCAGCAGGCAAAATGCCGACCACACCACGTCCAAGTGGCTAAACAGCACATGATGGGTAGGCGCAACTTCGAGATAGCTTCCGCGCTTAAACTACACGCATCCACGGTAGGCAGCGTCATCAAGCGACCCGAAGTGCAGACCCTTATAGGTATGCTGCGCATGTATAACGGCCACATGAACGGTCCGACGCTCGAGCATAAGAAAAACATTCTGTGGCAGATATTGATCGATAACCAAACGGTAGACCCGAAAGTGTCCCTGGCGGCTATGGATCAGATGAACAAGATGGACGGGGTGTATAAACAAGAAATGTCAACAGAAATCCGTATTATCATCGACGACGGCACGTTCAAGCCCACGACGTTGGACCAATAATGGATTTCGACTTTAAGACGGTATACGAGCCTAGAGACCATTTCCTCAAATTCCACAACCGCAATCAGCGCTGGGCATCTATCGTCTGCCACCGTCGGGCGGGTAAGACCGTCTCAGCCATTGCTGATCTCACCTTAAAAGCGATCAGGACGCCCAAGAAGAACGCCCGCTACGCGTATGTGGCGCCGTTCTACAAGCAGGCCAAGGACGTGGCGTGGCAATACCTCAAAGAAATGACAAAAGGGCTGGCCGTTGAAACGAGAGAATCTGATCTTAGGGTTATATTACCTAATGGCGCTTGGATCACTCTTTACGGCGCTGACAACCCCGACGCGCTCCGAGGTATTTATCTTGACGGTGTGGTGCTTGATGAATTTGGTGACTGTCGGCCTGCTCTATGGGCTGAAGTTATACTGCCAACCCTCGCAGACCGACGAGGATGGGCGTTGTTCATCGGCACGCCAAAAGGCAAGAACCACTTCTACCACGTCCACGAGCGCGCTAAGAAAGACCCCAACTGGTTCACGATCACCCTAAAAGCCAGCGAATCAAAGGTTCTCAGCGACGAAGACCTTAACGAAATGCGCAAGCAGATGGATGAGGCCCAGTACCAGCAGGAGTTTGAATGTGATTTTACAGCCGCCGTTAAGGGTACGTTCTACGCCGACATTATCCAGCGTATGGAATCTCAAGGACTCATCAAAGCACAGCCATTATACGATCCAGATCAACCGGTACAGATTGCCGCTGATCTGGGTTACAGTGACTCGACTGCGTTCTGGTTCTGGCAAGAGCGTCCGGACGGCATTGCGATTATCGACTACTACTCTAACCAAGGACAGCCGCTCGCACATTACGTTCAGATTCTAAACGACCGAGGGTATGACATTGAAAAACTCTGGCTCCCCCACGATGCGAGGGCAAAGACTCTCCAAACAGGTAGGTCAACGATTGAGCAACTTGTTGACGCAGGGTTTCCTTGCGCCATTACACCAAATATCAAAGTCCAACAGGGAATTGATGCTGCTAGGCTCATACTCCCCGACTGTCGGTTTGATCTCTCAAGAACAAGCGACGGTGTTGAGGCACTTAGAGCGTATAAACGAGAGTTTAACGAGCTTACAAAAACATTTCGAGACACTCCGCTACATGACTGGGCTAGCGACGGAAGCGACGCCTTCAGGTACTTCGCCCTTGTCTGCAAGCGCGCCAGAAACCGCCCCCGTCCAGTTGAGTCTAAACCTTTAGATTTGCACCCACAGTATAGTTTGGATAAGCTATACGAGGACAAAGAAAAGTCCCCAATCCTTCGCATCGCGAGAAACAGAATATGATTGACGGTATAAACGGTGCGCAAACCAGCATTGAGTCGACCGCCGACTTCAAAGACACAAAGCAGGGGCGGCAAGACCGCTGGTCGGCGGAAATGGCCGCCGCTGAGACGGCGTTTAGTAAGTTCCTCAAGCAAGGCAGCAAAACAAACGACCGATTCTTAGGCAAAGGCCGCGAGAATGGCTTTAACCTGAACCTGTACCATTCCAACATCACGACCGTGCAGTCCATGATGTTCGGCAAGCTACCCGATGTTAGTCTGTCTCGCAAGAACGCTGACGCTGACGACGACGTGGCCAGGGTGGCGGGTATGATGCTGCGGCGTATGCTCAACGGCGACATTGGTAAGCCGAATGATCAATATTCGACCACACTACGCAAGTGCCTGCAAGACAGGCTGATCCCTGGATCAGGCTCCGCCCGAGTCAGATACGAGTTTGATGAGGAAGAAATTCAGGTAGCCCCTGTGATCGACCAGATGTCGGGCACGGAGATAGAGCCTGCACGGACAGAATCGCGGATTACCAACGAGCGGGCGCCTATCGATTACGTGCACTGGCGCGACCGCCGTTGGTCGCCCGTCCGGACATGGGAGGAAGTTCGGTGGGACGCCTACCGTACCCTTATGACCCGCGACCAGATGAAAAAGCGCTTCGGTGATGAGCTGGGCGACAAGATACCCCTGACGGCCCAGACAGGTAAGACCGAGACCCCTGAAGCCAATGACCCTAAGCAGGACGCGTTTATGCGCGGCGAAGTCTGGGAAATATGGTGCAAGGAAGACGAAAAGGTTTACTGGTGGTGCAAAGGTATGCACGAGATTCTTGACGTTAAGGAAGACCCTCTAGGTCTGACAGGGTTCTTTCCCAGCCCCCGACCGATGGTCGCTAACGTCACCACCACGGCGTTTATGCCTATCCCTGACTACATCATGGCGCAGGACTCGTACAACGAGATTGAGAACCTTGAGACCCGTATTAGCAAGATCACCGAGGCCATTAAGGTTGTCGGCGTCTATGACACCACGGCTGAAGGCGTCAAGCGGATGATGAGCGAGGGCATGGAAAACGATTTGATCCCTGTGGATAACTGGGCCTTGTTTGCCGAGCGTGGGGGCCTTGTGGGCGCCGTACAGTGGATGCCCATAGCAGATATCGCCGCAGTGCTGGGTAACCTCATAGCGCGCCGCAACGACGCTAAGTCCATGCTATATGAAATTACAGGTATATCCGACATTATGCGCGGCGCACAGCAAAGCGGCGGGGCTGTCACCGCCACCGAGCGTTCGCTAGAGGCGCGGTTTGCCAGTGTGCGGATTCAAGCCATGCAGGACGAATTTGCCAAGTACGCCACAGACCTGATCAGGCTGCGGGCGGAGGTGGTGTCTAAACACTTCCAGCCTGAGTCAATAATCGAGCAGTCGAACATCCAATTCCTGCCCGCAGACCAGCAGTATATACAGCCCGCCATCGACCTGATAAAAGATACGCAAGCGCTGATCTGGCGGCTCGAAGTTAAACCCGAATCAGTCGCTATGGTGGACTATGCCCAGCTTAAACAAGAACGCACGGAGTATATTACTGCACTTGCTACTTTCCTTCAGTCAGCAGCCCCATTGGTTGAAATGGATAAAAGCGCCACCCCCATCCTACTCGAAATGCTCAAATGGGGCCTCGCAGGGTTCAAAGGCTCAGATGAGGTCGAAGGTATCCTTGACCAAGCCATCGAGGGCATCAAAAACGCGGCGCCAGAGGAAGACAGCGAAGACCCAAGCCCAGAGCAGCTAAAAGCGCAGATGGAACAGCAGCGCCAGCAGTTCGAGCAGAAAAAAATGCAGCACGCGATGCAAATGCAGCAAATGAAGAACGCCCATGATGTGCAAATGGCGCAGTTCGAGGCGCAGACGCAGGAACGTGAGCTACAGGCCCAGAACCAGATCAAGCAGAACCAAGAGCAGGCGCAGGCCACGCTAAACATGCAAGAAGAAACCCACGAGACGGACGAATTTATCCGCCGCGAAGAAGCCCGCAGGCAGTTAAATGGAGACTTTAACAATGACTGATACACAATTTGAGGCGCTGAAAAAACGTGCAGCAAAAGCAGCCCTTCTGGGCTACAAGGCTAGGGCGGTTATTGATGAGCTTATTTCCGAGCTTATTATCGCCCGAGCGCCAAAGCCAAAAGCTAAGGCCGCGAAAGTTGCACATTGAGCTAGTAAGGTTTGCGGCGTTTCCTGACAGGATCATCGGGGCCGTGCGGGTCGATGGTGGCCCGAGGCTATTTACGGTGGAGCGGCCTTGGCTGGATAATACCCCGTACCTATCGTGCATACCGGAAGGCGTTTATACGCTAAAACGACATGACTCGACTAAGTTCAAGGCTATGCAAGACCGCCACGGGGGTGATCATACGTGGGAGATTACAGGCGTGGAGGGACGGGATCATATTCTGTTCCATACTGCTAACTTTGCTGACGATTTGTTTGGCTGTGTTGGTGTTGGCGGTGGCGTTATCGCGAATCTCGAAGGGGTTACGGCGAGTCGCGATGCGAGTGAGAGGTTTTACGGTTCGACTAGCGGCGTCAAAGAAGGCACCGTCGAAATTCGCTCAGGCGCTCTTGAAGAAACTTGGAGTATGAATTGAAACGATCGTGGAGACAGGACAGTGAAACAGGAAAGCTCGTTGAAATCACAGTCGAGCGATCTTCCGGTGTGTTTATACGGGGTGATATTCAGCCCTACGTCAGTCCGATCGACGGATCCGTCATTGGAAGTCGAAGCGCCGAGCGTCAGCATAATGCCAGACACGGCGTCAGCAACGACATAGACAGCTTGCGCGAAAAAGCCCGCAAGAAAAACGAACCCCAGCAGCAGACCGCCCTGGATGTCCACGAGAGAAAGTTGGCGATCAAGGATGCGATAGAACGCGTATCGTCCTCTGGCTTCTCCCGTCAAACCTTGTACCACGACTAATCAGTAGGTGATTATATGCCCCCCGAAATAGCAGACAGTTATGACGATGAGAATGACGACGATCGACGCACGGCGATATCCGCTGCATTCGACAATTTCGACGAAGACAACCTAGCCGAAATTACCGAACCGCTCAAGCCTGAACCAGTTAAAGCGCCCGCCGAGGGAGAAGTAGGGATTGCGAGTAACGCGGTCGAGACTGAGGCGGTCGCACCTAAAGAGCCTGTGGAGGAAGACAAGGCCCCCGCGTCGTGGACACCTGGCAGCAGGGAGCAGTGGGCAAACATACCTGAAGGCGTGCGCGGCGAAATCGCCAAGCGCGAAAAAGAGCTGCAACGCAGTCTAAACGACACCGCGCAGGCACGGCAGTTTACCGAGTATTTCAGGGAGCAGGTAAGCCCCTACGAGGGTATGTTTAGGGCGCAAGGCGTCGACGCCATCACGGGTATTGGTAACGTGTTACAGACGGCAGCCCAGCTACAGATGGGCACCCCTGTGCAGCGCGCGCAGGCGGCGGCTAATGTTATCCAGCAGTTCGGCGTAGATATCGCCACGCTGGATGATTTGCTGGTTGGCAACATGCCAAAATCGGCACCGAACGAGGAAGTGGCCCAGTTACAAGCCCAGCTTTATCAGATGCAGCAGTATGTCCAGCAGCAGCAGCACGGTCAGCAGCAGCAGACGTACCAGCAGCAGCAGAAGATCAACCAAGAGACCCAAGAGTTTTTGGCGAAAAACGAGTTTGCTAACGACCTGCGGGGCGTCATGGCTGATTTTATGGACGTGGCTGAACTCCAAGGCCGACAAATGACGCTGAAGCAGGCGTATGACTCTGCATTGGCCACCCGACCGGACATCCAAGAGATCGTCACCAATCGTGGCACGTCCAAGAATAACCAAAGAGCAGTGGCGGGTGCGCGTCGGGCGGCGGCCAGTGTGCCCCAGTCTCACGGCACTGGCGCGGGGGCTAGCGCCCCTACGACAACCCGCGAAGCATTGCTTGCAGCATGGGACGATCACAGCTAATATGTAAACTTACCAAGTTTATACGGCTTGCGTACCGACGGCTAGACGACCCTCGCAAGGGGCCACGGAAGCTGTCGAAAAACTCGGCGTATAAACTGAGGACTCGACCCGCCACGGCCTTGCACGACGGGAAAAAGCGACGAATCACGGTGTGAACCTGAATCTTTGTTTTTATAGGAGCCTCACATGGCCTTTCCAAATATCTCGGATATCTTGGCGACGACTATTGAAAGTCGATCCAAGAAAATTGCCGACAGTGTTACCGATAACAACGCGTTACTGAAAAAACTGTCCACCAAGGGCAAGATCAAGACCTTCACAGGCGGTTCTAAGATTTTGCAAGAACTGTCTTTTGCAGAAAACTCCAACGCTGGCTGGTATTCAGGTTATGACCTGCTGCCCGTTGGTGTCTCTGACGTGCTGTCTGCCGCTGAGTTCGACATCAAGCAAGCCGCCGTACCCGTTGTTATCTCGGGTTTAGAAATGCTGCAAAACGCGGGTAAAGAGCAGATGATTGACTTGCTCGACGCGCGTATGAACGTGGCCGAATCCACGTTGGCTAACCTTATATCTTCCGCCCTGTACTCTGACGGTACCGGCAACGGCGGTAAAGAAATCACTGGTCTGGACGCAGCGGTACCCGTCGACCCGACTACTGGCACCTACGGCGGCATCGATCGCGCTACTTGGACGTTCTGGCGTTCCAAGGTCGACGCGTCTGTCAACCTCGGGCCAACCACCATCCAAGCAGCCATGAACGGCATGTGGGCTTCGCTAATTCGCGGTTCTGACATGCCTGACCTGATCCTTATGGATAACAACACTTGGGAAATCTATGTTGCGTCGCTTCAGGCACAGCAGCGTTTTCACCAAGCTGAAGTGGGCGATCTGGGCTTCCCTACGCTCAAGTTCATGGGCACTGACGTGTGCTTGGATGGCGGTATCGGTGGCAACGCCACAGCGGATACCATCTACTTCCTGAACACGAAGTACATGCATTACCGTCCACATGCGCAGCGTAACATGGTACCCCTGTCGCCAAACCGACGCTACGCAACCAACCAAGACGCCGAAGTGCAAATCTTGGCGTGGGCGGGTAACCTGACTAGCTCAGGCTCGCAGTTCCAAGGTCGGTTGATCGACTCAACCCCATAACGGGTAACTGAAATACGGGGGGTGTATAAACACCCCCTGAATTTTTGAGGATGGTATTATGCCTAACTTGGCAAGCTACGAATTAAACGGATCCATCGTGACAGCCAGGGCGGCTGAAGCATGGCTGAACGCTCCAGATTTCTCAGGCGGTATGAATAAGGGCGGCTCCAACGCCCCTATCATCGGCCTGTCTACTAACATTCCAGACCCCAAAGCATCGGACTGGCCCCGAGTAAACCAAACCGCAGCACAGACCTCGCAGCATATCGGCGGCGTTCCCGATGCTGACGGTGCGACGACTACCACAGGCTTCGCAGTGCAGATCAAGCTGTCTGACGCTGACCAGAACGAGCAAGCAGCGTTCGTGTCTGCTGACGCTTCTACGGCTGTCGGTGCGGTACTTGACGTGACCACAGGTGCAGTTAACCGTTCCGACGCCACGGTAGCGCTGGGCGCGTTTATCTGGGGCGTGATCCCAGTCGCCTAATGTCGCAGAGCCTACAGGTAGCGTCACGCATAGGGTTAGTCCTTAAAGGCACCGCCGCACCCAGCGTGGTAGTCGGCGGTAGCCCCTATGACGCTGACGGCGCAGCGAAATATTACTGTGTGGGGTAAAAACGGTGATGGGTCGGCGACAAATAATGGGTGTGATACATACTTAGTTACTGACACCGATGTTGACTCAGGACAAACCCAATACTCCCAAGCAACAACGGCCTACCATCCCTACAAGCCGAATGGACACTCAACGGGGCCACAGTTATAAAAACAGTGTGACACACTAAAACAGCCGATCAGGGCTTTAACCAGTAGGAGTTTATACGATGCCATTAGAAGATAGCGAAGGTTTTACACAGTTAGCAATGGGCGGCCAGCACGGCCAAAGCGCTCAGGATACTAGCGTGTTCGCAGAATTTTACATGCACCCTGTCGAGGACAAAAAAGCCTCCGCAGCCGAAGGACGCCCCATTTATACGGACAAAGAATACGTTCGTATCATGGTGCCTGGCGACAAGACCACAATGGTGCAACGACCTGTCAGGCTGGGGCACTTCCCCAAGAACGACAACAACCGTTTCGCCAGCCAATACAACGCGTTTAAGCAAGGTGACGGCCAGAATTTGACGGGTACGCCCCTGAACGAGTGGCCGATGATTTCCCGATCGCAAGTCAGGGAACTTGAGCATTTTAACTGCCGCACCGTTGAGCAGTTGGCCGAAATGCCTGACACAGCCGTCCAGAACTTCACGGGGGTTTCCAACCTGCGTAATCTGGCCCGTCGGTACTTGGAACAGGCAAAAGAAGGATCCGCGCTGACCAAGATGCAGTCCGAGTTAGATGAGCGCGATACGCGTCTGTCCAGCCTTGAGGACACCATCAAGGAAATGCAGTCCGAGCTACGCGAAACTAAAAAAACCAGACGCAAGGCCGAGTAAACTATGGCTACCAGCAGGTTTCAGTCAATCAACGACATCGTAAACCACGTTGCTGTTGAGCTAGGGTTGACACGGGTTACCAACGTGTTCAGTTCTGCCGACCCCGCGTTTATACAGTTGACGTACCTGCTGACCACCTGCGTTCAGGATTTGCTCGATTTATACAACTGGCAGATTCTGACCCGAACTTTTCAGTATACGACCGGAGTAGGCGAGACAGGCGATTTAGCCCTGCCTGACGACTTCGAGCGCATGATTAACCAGACCGGATGGGAGCGTAGCGAAAACGTGCCACTGATCGGGCCGCTGTCGGCCCAAGACTGGACTTACCTACTGGGTCGCGATCTTGTAGGGTCGACTATCTACGCTTCTTTCCGGTTCGACCAAAATCAGTTTCGCATTTTTCCGAACGACCCAATGCCCGAGGGCTTGAACATCAATTTCGAGTACATATCTCGAAACCTGATCAAGATTGCCTCCGCGCCAACAACCTATACGGACACGGCCCTGACAGGCGCGGACATCGTTATGTTCTCGCCTCACATGATTCGATCCATGCTCAAGATGAAATTTCTTGACGCTAAGGGCTTCGACAGCACGAAAGCCAGCGACGCCTTTTGGGCGGCTTTTGAGTCTCACACAGGCAGCGATAAGTCAGCGGGCATTCTTAATGCGGGCGGCCCACGCCCTGCCATACCTTACATCGATGCCTTTCGAAACACTCCCGACACTGGCTTTGGCCGATGATCCCAAGACGCAGACGCCCAGGGCAGCAACGATCACAGCCCACGACGCTGCCAGCACCTATTGGCGGTATAAACGCCACGCGGTCGCTGTCTGCTATGGCGCCCAGTGAGTGCGTTTACATGTACAACATGGTCCCGCGCGACTACGGCGCCCAAGTGCGAGAAGGATACAGCGAGTGGGCTAACGGCTGGACGGGCGACGCTGAAGCCAAGACGGTAATACCTTACGAGGGCACCGCCAGCGACGATTCACTGGATAAGCTGTGGGTCGCCAACCGACAAGGCATCTGGAACGTCTCAACAATCAGCGAGACGGCCCCAGTGCAGGACGTGGCGTTCCCCGACAACGGCACAGGTGCTGGTATCTGCTCGTTTATACAGTATGTCACCGACGCCGACGGCGCGTGGCTGCTGCTGTGCGACGAACGCAACGGTTATTACGTGTACCGCGAGTCTACAAACACATGGTCAAAGCCAGTGCAAGGCGTCGGGGGCACTGACATTGCCAACGTCAACCCCGCGCTGCTGGCGTATGTGGTGGTGTGGAAAGAGCGTGTCTGGTTTGTAGAACGCGACACGGGCTTTGCATGGTATCTGGCAAACGGCGCGGTGTACGGCGCAGCCACACGGTTTAATTTTGGCCGTAACTTCAAGGCTGGCGGCGAACTCAGGGCTATTTTTAACTGGTCGCTGGACGGCGGCGAGGGCATAGACGATTATCTGGTCGCCGTGTCCGCAGCGGGCGACGTGGTAATTTTCAAAGGCTCAGACCCCGAGCAACAGACGTTCGGCATGGTTGGTGTCTGGAATATTGGTAAAGTCCCTGCAGGGCGCCGTATCGGTACCGACTTCGGCGGCGAGGTTTACTTGCTGTCTATTCAGGGGTTGTTCCCTCTGTCTCAGGTGTTCCAAGGGTCAGCCACCCAAGACCCGCAGCTTTACCTGACGTACAAAGTATCCCCGTTTTTGAGGGACATTATGGCCACCAGCATCGACGATTTTGGCTGGAACGTCTACGCGCGCCCAGCTGACGGCGGTTTAGCGATTGCCACACCAACGGTGATAGGACTGTCCACGGTGCAGTTTTTGTTCGACTACGGCACCCAAGCGTGGGGTATCTCACGCGGCATTAACCAAGCGCACGCGATGAACTGGCAAGGTAAGTTGTATTTCACCGACACCGAAACGAACAAGCTGTGGTACGAGAACGGCGTAAACGTCGATAAAGTCCACATTGACCCAACGGCTGACGGTGTGGCGCAGACGATTGCGTTTTCTATTCTCACCGCGTACCAAGGCTACGGGTCTTCAGCGGTGTATAAACGTATGCAGTTCCTACGGCCTATGTGGTTAGGCGGCGGCATCCCAGTGTTCGACATACAAGCGCGGTACGATTTTGATGTAGGCGAAGTGCTTACCACCCCGCCTATTGCGGGTTCCGCCACGTCTGGCATATGGAACAACGCGGCGTCAACGTGGGACTTGGCGGTGTGGGGCGGCTCTCTACGTGCCTCTGACAACCCCCGTGGCGCCAATGGCATGGGACGTCACATTGCGGTGGCTATGCGCGGGCTATCGGCTGAATCAGTCACGCTAGTCGGTATAGATGCTATATGGGACACGGGGGGCGTGATGTGATCTTTGTCGGCCTGCAACCGTGGCATTGGGTGGATATCCCTGATAGCGCAAAGCCCCGTCGCTGTGAGGACACGAGGGGCATTATAGCCATCGACGAAAACACCAACGAAATGCTGGCGGCCTGCTTATTCGACACGTGGACGTACAATTCGTGCCAGATTCACATATATATTAAAAACCCGATCGTTATTAAACACGGGTTTTTGCATGAATTGTTTGATTACGCCTTTAATACAGGCGGGCGTAACGTGATAATCGGGGTGACCCCTGCTGATAACGCCAAGGCGTTGAAGTTTATACGCCACACGGGGTTTGTTAAGCAGGGCGTTATCCCCGACGGGTATAAACAGGGCGTCGATTTTGTATTGACGACCATGCGAGCCGAAGACTGTAAGTGGCTTCGCCCCAAAAAGGTAGGGCAGGAAAATGGGTAAAAAATCTCCACCACCCGCACCGGACTATGTCGGTGCGGCAGAAGCGACAGCCAAATCCAGCCGCGAGTTAGCGACAGCGAACACGACGGCCAACCGCCCTACACAGGTAACCCCGTGGGGTACTTCGTCGTGGGCTTCGTCGGCGGGGGTCGACCCGTCAACGGGCTTGCCTGTCACGAACTGGACCCAGAACATCGAACTAACCGGCCCGCAACAGCAGGCCTTAGACGCTCAAATGCGGGTGCAGGCCGGTCGTTCTGATCTTGCCGAAGGCCTGATTGGGCGGGCAGGCCAAGAGCTGGGTACGCCGATGGACTGGGATGGGCTGCCTAAACCCGCAGGCACCCCTGACGTGCCTGGCTTTTACGGTAAAAACCTTCCGTCTATGGGCAGCGCGCCCACGGCATACGGAGGCCCGCAGTTCGATTACGCGGGGAATTACAACCGTATGCAGGACTACAGCAACGGGCCTGAAGCGCAGTCTATGCAATCTCAACTGCGCCAGCCGACGCAAAACGTATCGGCGGGGGGCGCAGAAGGTAGCTTTGGTCAGCCGACGCAAGGCGTCGATGCGGGGCGCAGCCAGACAAGTTTTGGTCAGCCGACGCAAGGCGTCGATGCGGGGCGCAGCCAGACAAGTTTTGGTCAGCCGACGCAAGGCGTCGATGCGGGGCGCAGCCAGACAAGTTTTGGTCAGCCGACCCAGCGCGCCGACGAACAAGCGGTACAGCGCAGCCTAGATTACTCTGGCCAGCAGGCGTTAGACGCAGGCGGGGGCTTTCAGCAACGGTTTGCGGATCAGCAATTCGAGCGGCAGATGTCGCTTATGTCACCGCAGCATGAGCAGGCGTCCAACGAACTTGAAACCCGTATGCGTAACCAAGGGCTAAACCCTGGCGACGCCGCCTACGAGGCGAGTTTGCAGCGCTTGCGTACTCAGCAAGGCGAGGAAGTAAACCGTCTCACGGCGGATTCTGTACGTTTTGGCACCGATCAACAGCAAGCCCAATTCGGGCGTGAAATGTCCGCGCGCCAGCAAGGTGTATCCGAGGTAAACAACCAAGGCCAGTTTGCTAACGCTGCGGCTCAGCAGATGAACCAGCAGCAAATGGCGCTACGCGGCCAGCAGTACCAAGAGGGGCTAACCAATGCCGAGTTTGGTAATGAGGCCCTTAACCAGCAGTTTGGTCGTGAGTCTGCGCTACGCGGCCAGCAGTACCAAGAGGGGCTAACCAATGCCGAGTTTGGTAATGCCGCGAACCAGCAGAACTTTAACCAAGGCTTCGCGCTGCGCGGTCAGCAGGGCCAAGAGTCGCTGCAAGAAGGCCAGTTTGCCAACGACGCCTCGACAGCACAGTTTGACCAGAACCTAGCCCAGTCGAACTACCAGAACCAACTACGCGGCCAGCAGTTCGGAGAGCTTAACACCTTGCAAGACCAGTACGCAGGGGTGCAGCAAGGCGACTTCGACCGCCAGCTTGCCGCCGCCAAGTACCAAGACGAGCAGCGGCGCCAGCTTGGGCAAGAGCAGCTTGCGATGGGGGATCAGGGCTTCAGCCAGCAGATGCAGGCCGCCAATTACCAGAACTCGTTACGCCAGCAGGCGATTGCTGAAGAAATGCAGCGTCGTGGCATGAGTATAAACGAGATGAACGCGCTATTATCTGGTCAGCAAGTCAGTATGCCTGGTATGCCAGATTTTAATGCGGCAACGATGGGCCAAGCGACTGACTACTCAGGCGCCGCTAATATGCAGGGCGACTTCGCGCAGCAGAGTTACGCTACCGCACTGGGACCTTTAAACGCAGCTATTGGGGCCACGAGCCTCGCTATAGGGGGATAGGATGCCGTTTAATCTATCTGAAGAAGAACAGATTCGTATGGGGCTTATCCCTGGTAAAACGGTGTCTGCGCCTTATGGCGCGGCTCAAGCACAGGGTATGCCAGCACCTCAAGCACAGGGTATGCAGTCGAGCGCCCTGCGTGGCGATTTGCAGCAGCGTATAGAAGCGTATACGCCCCAAGCCCCATCGCCCGAGAGTATTCAGTTGTCTAATCAGGCTATCGAACAGGCGGCACCGCAGGCTGGCGCTGATATATACAACAAAAAGAAATGGCGTGGCGGAGGGCTGGGCATGATAGCCGCGCCTATCCTCAACAAAATGGGCGTGGGCGGAATAAAAACGCGTGAAGAATACGCGGAAGACTATAAGCGCCAAGGGCTGACTAAAGCCCGAGCCGATAGGTTAGCGACGAAAGAAGCCAGCCTAGAAAAAGCCCGCCAAAAAGCCTATACCGAAGTGTTTGGTGAGCAATTCGATTCCCGAGCGCGAGAAGAAAACGCGGCATCGGCGATGGCCAAGCAGGGCGCTCAGAACGAGTACACCGACACAGACCGTGGCGAACCGCGCCCGTTCTGGAACACCCATACAGGCGAAGAAATATCCGTTCAGACAGGCCGTGACGGCAATCTGTACTACACTGGAACCGATAAGGAAGCAGACATTAAGGGCTTCACGTCTAGGTTCCCTGAAGGCGCCAAGGAGAAAAATGACGCCAAATCCAGTGTTACAAGTTTTGCTAACGAGTTGGCGGGGTCTTATTTTGACTTGATGGCCGATGGCGCGGCGGTGTCAGGCGACCAAGACGCCATGACCAACCTAACTAACGCCTTCCGCAGTACGTCACTGGTGGCGGCAGCGGAACGCGCTGTAGGAACGGACGCAGCAGCCATTCGGTCGCGTATAAACCAGACCAGACCGCTTCTGCTTCAGGCCATACGTCAGGCCACAGAAATGGGTGTGCGGGGTATGGACACGCCACAAGAGCTTAATTTCTACTTGCAAGCAGCGTCTGATCCTCAAGTTGACATTGCGTCTAACTTGGCCGCGCTGTCGTATCTTAACGACCAGTACGGCTTAGGCGACTCAGCCTCCGACCAGTACAAAAACCTCATGGACTCTAAGGCGGTGTTGGACGCAAGGGCCTCGCTGAAAGAGAAATTTAAGCCGCGTGCCGACACAGTAGACGACCTTTCCAGAACGGGCGGTCTAAACCCACAAGTTAAAAAAGCACCGCCGCCACGGTCTACCGACCCCGAACTTGACGCCATGAAAGAAGAATTGGAGCGCTTAAAGAGAGGGGGTACCTAGTAATGTCCCGTGAAGACGACATAAAAAAGCTGGAAAACCAGATACGGATCCGCGAACTGGAAAACCAGATAAAAGACCGCGAGAACCGTCCTTTTACTATGGAGGAAACGCTTAGTAACGTGGTTCCCAGCGGCCAGCGGCTAATAAGTGACGTGTATGAAACGGTGAAATCGGTACCCCAAGCGGCGGGCAAGATGGCGGCCAGTCGTGCGTTGGGGGAGGAGGAGCTATACACGCCCACCTTGTCAAAAGTCCTGTCTGGCGCGGCACAGCACGCCACAGGCTTGGCCGATGAGAACCCGTCTGAAGCTGCGCAGATGGCAAGCGGCGTAAAGCAGATGTACAAAGCCCGTTACGGGTCATTCAATGCTATAAAAAATACCGCTATGACCGACCCTATGGGGGCGCTTATGGACGCGTCTGGCATAGGCGCGATCACCGCAGGCGGCTTAAAGCAGGCGGCTAAAATAGCAGGCGCGGGTCAGAAAGTTGTTAAGGGTTTAGAAGGCGCGCGCAAAGTAGCGACGGCCCTAGACCCCATGACCTACCCCACGCACATTGGTAAAGTGTTGCCTGTCGAGCGGATGTACCGTGGAGGTTTTAGTCCGGCAGGTAGAGACCGTGCCGACATTATTGAGACGGCTAAATTTGGGTTAGAGAAGGAGATACGGCCCACCGATGCAGGGCTGGCTAAGACCAAGAAAATGATGGGTGCGGCGGGAGATCAGCGTCAAGACATGCTGGACACTGCGGGCGACATACACACCAGGGAGCTGACAGGCCCCGTGTTAGAACTTGAAGCTAAACGTGGCAGCGTTAGAGGTTCCGCAAGACCCGAAAAAGACGCCACTTCTATCGCGGATACCGCTGTTGATTATGTGGACGCCGTGTTACGCGAGTTCCCTGACGGCAACATACCCGCCGCCGCCGTCAACGATATGAAAACATCATTGTATAAACAGGCCGCAGAAGCATACGATCAAAAACTGCCGTCTGCGGTGCAGGACACGTATAAAGCGCTGGCCCGTGGGGCCAAAGAGGCGCTGGAAAAACGCGACCCCCGCATAGAGGGCGTTAATAAAGAAATGGGTTTGCTGGGCAACATTATTGAAACCTTAGACCCTGGCGGCGGCATTCGTAAAGCTGAAGGGCGATCAGATGTCGGCATAGACTTTCCTACTCGCCGCATAACGAACAGCGACGGTATGGCCATCGCAGTCAGCATGATGAAAAACAGGGCGGCTGATTTAGCCATAGTGTTAAACAGGGCGCGAAAGGACAAACAGTTTTACGGCATGCTGCGGCAGGCGCTAGTACAGGCTGGCAGAACGCAGCTTGAAGCAGAAGAAGAATTGCGAAATCTGCTAGAAACCGCTGAATAGGAGTTTATACGATGGCAAGAGATACGAACGGCAACTACACACTGGCTACGGGTAACCCCGTAGCGTCAGGCACGGTGATTTCAGTTAACTGGGCGAACCCCACGATGGCTGATGTCGCTGCGGCGCTGACTGATTCGCTGTCCCGAAGTGGCGACGGCGGTATGTTGGTGCCGTTCGAGAACCAAGACGGCGACGTGGCGCTTCCTGGTATTACGTGGGCCTTAGAGCCATCCACAGGTTTATACAGGGAAGGCAACAACGACATGCAAGCGGGGGTCGCTGGCGCCAGGGTGACCAAGTGGTTTAACGACACTGCGGCAACCAGCGGCAACCAGAACCCTTTCCAGATATGGGACGGCGCAGCATGGCGCGACGTGATCCGCGATAACCATTTCGACCCTATCACGTTTAGAGGTCTGGTCACGATGACAGGCGGCGTGGCGATCAGCGGCGCAGGCACCATCGACAACACCGTGATCGGTGCCACCACACCAGCTGCGGGTCGTTTTACCACCTTCACATCAACGGGCATAGACGATAACGCCACGTCCACGGCTATTACGATTGATGCGTCTGGTAATTTTGCTCTTGGCCAAACGTTGGGGACATTTACCAGTCCTGGCACAACAATATATGGGGGTGGTGCCCTCAACGGCACAATCAACGCGACAGTAAACGACGGTTATGTCTTAGCACTAAACCGCAAACTGAGCGTAGGTGACATACAACAGTTTTACTACAACAACGTCAAGGTCGGCAGGATAGAGGTAACTGGCT
>Ga0209390_10006009_pt1 | contig 16642 bp, 13 predicted proteins | sample BON01_FD_187212 | JGI IMG/M metagenome (GOLD analysis project Ga0209390, IMG submission 187212) | Freshwater microbial communities from Lake Bonney liftoff mats and glacier meltwater in Antarctica - BON-01 (SPAdes) (version 2) | ecosystem: Environmental > Aquatic > Freshwater > Ice > Glacier...
TTCGCCTCGTAGGCGAATTTGTCGTTGAGGAACTTGTAGAGGAAGATCTGGGTGATGATTTTAAACTCATTGCCATCGTTGCCGAGGCCGTAGTTGGCACAGACACCTTTGAGGTCGTCGATGAGGGTGATGGCTTGTTTTTGAAAGTCGTGGGTCATGGGAGAGGTAAAAGCTGAAATACTGAAAAGCTGAGATGCTGAAATGAAGAGGAAGATTTTTTTAACCGCGAATGCACGCGAATTTACACGAATGGAAGAGATGGAGGCGGGATCTGGTTTAAGATTTTGAATTTTCTTCAAATGCATCGTCGGGTGGTGGGGGGAAGCCTACTTCGGCCAGTTTGAGGGCTGCCCAGGTGCCTAGGCGGGCGAGGGAAAGATAGGGATCGATCACGGCGAGGCCATCGCTATCTGGGAGGCGGACGACATTTTCATCATGGAGGTCGTGGGCGAGCAGGCCGGTGATGGGGTGGAGATAGGCGAAGTAGCCGTCATCGAGCACGCCATCGTGGATCAGGCGGACGGGAGCGAAGCCCATGGTGGCCATTAGATCGTCGGTCTCGGACTTGGTGACGAGCGGGCGGGTGATATCGACCTCCACATGTGGCTGGGAAACGAGCGGGGCGAGTTCCTTGTTTTTCGGATTGATGGTGAATCCTTCCAACTGGTAGGCGGTTTCCGGGAAGAGGGCGGCGTGGAGACGCATACGCACTAGGTAATCGCCGAGGGTGCTGGAGTTCACTCCATGGTAGAGGGGCTTGATCCAGCGACCAGATTCCTGATCGTGGTAAACCTGATGCTCGGCGCCGCCGCGTTTTTCCTGTGCGTTCCAGCGTTGGAAAAAGTGCGATTCGTCGCAAACGTGGCTATTTTCCTCTGCCCAGATCCTAAGAGATTTCCGCCCGGCGCGGTCGAGAGGGCTGAGACGGCTCAGCTCCCGGAGCTGCTGCGGGAGCTGCGGGATTTCAGGTAGTCGTAGCCCTTGAGCGCCTGCTCGGTAGTGAGTTTCGGCCTCTTCGAAACAGATGCCGCCGTGGCCTTCTTGGCCGGTGATTTCGGCGTTGGCACGGTGATGCTGAAGAGCGGCTTCGATAGGGTGGAGTGCATAGCGGTGTTGCGAACGTAGCTGAAATGCTTGAATGGTCAAGGCTTGGAGATGCGATCCGGCGTCACGATCCGCCGATGTGGGAAAGGGTGTGGGGTCGGGTTCGGAATCGCGGGGCATGGGGAGGTAAAAGCTGAAATAATGAAAGCTGAGATACTGAAATGAAGAGGAAGGGGTTTTTTAACCGCAGATGGACGCAGATGGACGCAGATGGGAAGAGGGATAAGATGGGATAAGATGGGATCTGGTCTTGGTTTGCGATTTAGAGTTTAGAATTTAAAGTTCTCTTCAAGCGGGTTGCTGGCCGTTGAATTCATCCAGATACTCCTTGATGACAAGAGTATTGATGAACTGGCTGCCTTCGAGGGTGAGGGGCAGGCCGTGCTTGGTCTTGAGTTGTTCGACGATGAGGCGCAGCATCATTTTCTCGGTGTAGGCGGTGTTGGTGAGAAGCTGGCCGTTCTGGGATACCCGCTCGTCGGCCTCGGCTTTAAGGGCGGAGAGGGCTTCGAAGAGTTTGCGCTCATCGGGTGTGGGCTCGCCCTTTTCCATGAGACGCTTGTGGAGGCGGGCGTATTTGGCGTCGTTGGCGTATTTCGCGCGGAGAAGCTGGTTCTTGCGCTCCAGCTCGCGGGCGCGGGCATGGATGTCATTGAGAGCGGCGATATTGGAGACCATTTCCTCCTGTGTGATCTCGTTGAGTTTCTTCTTTTTGAACAGGCGCTCGAGTTCCTCACGCAGGGAGATGAAAGCGGGATCACGGGGATCGAAGTTTCCGCCCAGCCCCTCGCGGGTGCGGCGGAGGGTGTCCTTGAGTTCGTCGGCGATGATCATTTCCGCCTCGGAGACTTTCCGGAAAGCGAAGATCACATCTTCCAGGGCGATGTTGAGGAGATTGGTGGTGTCGTTTACGTTTTCGAGGGCTTCGCGCTGGTTGAGGAGGGCGAGGTGGTTGTTCGCCTCGGTGGAGAGCTGGGCGAGCTTGCGGAAATCGAGGTCGGCAAGCTGTTCGTATTTCCCGGAAAGGCGGATGAGGTTGTAGAGACTGCGCGCGTCGTTGAGCGCCTTGATGATCTCGCGCATTTCCTTGCGATCCTGGATGGCGGTAACCTGCTGGGAGAATATCTCTGCGTTGGTGATATCGAAATGGAATAGAGCGCCCTTGATGGCATCGATCTCGGCGGCAATTTCCTTGGATGTCTTGAAGAGGTCCGAGTAGTTCTCCATTTCATCGCCAAGCTCCGCCTTGAGTTCGTCGAAGTAGGCTTGGTTGGTCTTGTCGAACTCGGTCTGGATGTCGGCGAAGTCCACGACGTAGCCGTAGCGGAACTTCCTATAGGTGCGGTTCACGCGGGTGAGCGCTTGCAGGAGGTTGTGAGCCTTGATGACGCGGCCGAGGTAGAGCTTCTTGAGCCGCCGGGAGTCGAAGCCGGTGAGTAGCATGTTGTAAACGAAGAGTATGTCGATTTTCCCGTCCTTGAAATCCTCCACCCACTGCTTGCGTTCGTCCTTGGTGCCTACGTCGTGGAGAATTAGTGCGTGGGATGTGATGGTGCGCCCGGGCAGGGGCGTGAACTTGTATTCGACGATGTCGTCCGCGACTTTGAGATATTCAGCTTCAGGCTCGGATACCTGCACGGGTTTGGGCGCGTACTTCTCCAAGAAGATCCGTGACATCATCTTTGCCTGATCGGCGGAGTCGCAAATGACCATGGCTCCGATGCTCTCGTCTCCATGGGTGATGCGGGATTTCCCAAAATCCTCCACGATGTAGTCGAGCATGGGCTCTACGAATTTCTCGTGCGCGTAGAGAAGTTTCCGATTCTGGCTGCCTTCGAGGACTTTGATGTCCTCAAGGATCTTGGCGAGATCGAGTTTGTATTGGGTTTCGATGCCCTCGCGGATGAGACGCAGCGTGTAGCCGTCGGCGATGGATGCGTTGTAATAGTATTTGTGGAAGTAGTTTCCGAAAAGGGCCTTGGAGGTGTGCTCGCCGAGCAAGGGAGTGCCGGTGAGGCCGATCTTGATGGCCTGCGGGTCGGACTCGGTGAGGTTGGCGAGGAAACTGCCTTGCGGGTTGTAGCTGCGGTGGACTTCGTCGAGGAAATAGACGCGCTGGAGATTGATGGCGTAATCGGATGAGCGGACGACATCGGGGTCGTCCTGGAATTTCTGGATGTTGACGACGGTGATCTCGCGCTTGCCTGCATCATTGTGGATGGCGCTGGTGGACTTGATGTCCTTGGCGAAGGCTTCGCGGGAATTGATGTTGTGAACGACAAGACCACGGCTACGGAACTCGCGGCTGGCCTGGATGAGAAGATCGATGCGATCAACGATGAAGTAGAATTTCGGGACGATGCCCTCTTTCTGAAAGTGAACCGTTAGATGGTGGACATTGTAGAAAGCCAACGCTGTTTTTCCGCTGCCCTGTGTATGCCAGATGATGCCTTTGCGGATGCCTTCTTTGAGAAAACGCACGATCTCCTTGGTGGCGAACACCTGCGGATATCGCATGATGTGTTTCTCGGAACTCGATTCCCCCTTTACGTAGGCAAAGGCGAAACGGAGAAGGAATTTCAGCCTGTCGCGGGTGAACAGCGAGGTGCTCAGGCGGTTCGTTGGCGAATCCGGATTCTTGTTGGTGGCGAATTCCGGAGAGTGCTTGATGCTGGTGAGGTTGGTATCCGAGAGGATGTAGTCTGCGGTCTCATTATCCTCGGGTGCGAGCAAGGTGGCAAGGTCGAGCTTTTCTTCCTCCCGGAAGTAATTGAAGGACGCATCCTCGTAGGATGGCGTCGCATAAAAAGCGCCCTCCAGCGGCTCTGGCGAGCTGTCATCATACTCCATGTTGTTCGAGAACACCATGAGCTGGGTGATGTTCACGAAGCGGCGGAACTTCGGATTTTTGAAGCGCGTGTTGATCCGGTTGCGTTCTGCGAGTATCCCGTCGCGGTTGTTGGGCTTCTTAACCTCGATGAACACGAGCGGCATGCCATTGATCAGAAGCGTGATGTCCGGTCGGAACTCATCATCGCCATTTTTGCAGGTGAGTTCGGTTACGACACGGAAGGAATTCGAGTCGAAGTTTTCGAAATCGATGAGCTTCAAGCCTGAGGTCTGGGTGAGGCGCTCGTAGAATGCTTTTCCAAGGTCTTCGTTTCCCAAAAGGAGCGTGATTTCCTGAAGTAGCCGAGCGATGTCGTCCGGCGATGCGTTTGGGTTGATCTTCTGGACGCTGTCCCGGAACAGTGAGGGGAATATATTGGTCGATTCGTCCCATTGTGCTCCTTTCAGCGAAAGGTAGGAATATCCAAGCCGTGTGAGGTGGAGAATCGATGGGATCTTCACCCGGGAATCTTCGTTGTGGATCATGATTTTAATGACTGCCTGACTACAGGGCGTCAGGCACCGCAGCCATTTGGCGGCTATCCAGAAATTGATTCGTGCGGTCGCCGCCCCCCTCTTGGCAACGTTTGGTTGTTACCCTTGCCGGGGTCACGGAGGAAGGTCTGGGAATCCGGGTGCGGCATTGGTGCTATGTTTCTATCCGGTTATAGGGGCATTGAAAGGGAAAAGGCTACGCCCGCTTGTGCCGACGCTTTTTGCGGTTACGGTATTAAATGGATATTAATACAAAATCACCGACTGAAAAACCACAGGTTCCTGAGGGTGCCGAAACAATCACTCTCGGGGCCGGATGCTTCTGGTGTGCTGAGGCGGCTTACAATCAGATTGATGGGATTCATACCGCGATTTCCGGGTATATGGGAGGAGCATCTGAGAATCCGACTTATGAGGACATCTGCACTGGCATGTCCGGCCATGCGGAGGTGGTGCAGGTGGTTTTCGATCCCAAAGTGATCCCATTGGAAAGGGTGATTGCGTGGTTCTGGGATCTGCATGATCCGACGCAGCTCAACCGTCAGGGGAACGATGTTGGCACCCAGTATCGCTCGGCGATTTTCTATGGTAACGAGGAGCAGAGGAAACTTGCAGAGGCCTCGAAGCAGGCGGCGCAGGAAAATTTCGACAAGTCCATCGTCACGGAGATCACGGCGGCAGTGACGTTTTACCCGGCGGAAGATTATCACCAGGATTTCTATTTTCAGAACAAGACCCGAAACGGCTATTGCCAGTATGTGGTCGAGCCGAAATTGAAGAAGCTGAAGCTCGAACATTGAGGACTCGCCGGTTCTCCGCAATCGAACATTGATCGCCACGCGTCAGGGGCGCTGGGGCTTTCGCGTGATTCGGGACTTTATTATTTTTCGCGGAAACCCTTTGGAATGTGACTCTGATTCTATCGCCAGGAATTCTGTTGGAGGGTCTTGTAGGATTCGTAAGCCATGAAGCCCATAAAGACTGGTAGGAGAATACCCCAGCCCAGCGATAAGGAAATGAGTGCAATACCGGCCGCAACCGCGATCGAGATTTTCAGTGTCAATCGGATGCGCTGTGGGCCGAGAATCGTTTCCATGAGCCTCCCGCCATCCAAAGGCAGGACCGGAAGTAGGTTGAGGATGGCCCAGAAGAAACTGATTATGTAGAGCACCCGGAAAAAGTAGCTCGCTTGCGGGCCCATCGTATCGAAGTTTTCGGCAAAAACGAGCACGGCGAATCCCAGAAGGATTTGAATCCCGGGTCCTGCCGCGGTGATCATAAAAGTCTCCCGCCTGCTCAATGGAGCGCCTCCGCTGTATGCCGCGTATCCGCCGAAGGCTTGGAGCACGATTTCCACACGTTTCCCAAAATGTTTTGCCGTCAGCGCGTGGCCTAACTCATGGACAAGGACGGAAATGAAACCAGCGATGAGAAACAACAGGAGAAGGAAAAAACCTTCTTTGCTATCTACGAAAATATTTCCGCTGATCAGCGCCAGCGTGATCCAGAACCAAGGCAAAACCCGGATCGGGATGTTAAATAGTGAGAAGGAAATCATCTGGGTGGACTGCTAGGTCAGAATCGGGGGGCGCGCAACTGTTGAGCTTTCCCGAGGAAGGATTAGAAATCCTTGGACTCGGAAGCGTATTATCCTCGATGGCGATGCGGAGATTCGCTTCATTCTGTCTAATGTCGATCACCTGATGAAAGTTACATTGCGTCAGTGTCTGGCAGAATTGCTAGCCAAGGCGAAAATTGAGGCCAAGAGACATGGTTGGCGAGGTCATGAAATTAGGAAAGTTCCCGTTTTCGCGCTAAAATCACGCTTTTTTAAGTTCTCTCTCCAGTAAATTGATCAATTTACGTGTAAAACAGCAATTTTCGATTGCTTGTAAGTCACAAATCGTGCAGTTTGCCCGCTCAACCCCAATCTTATGAGCAAGCAACAAATGGACGGCGCACAAGCCCTCATCAAAACTCTCGACGATCTCGGGATCGAATACATCTTCGGATATTCCGGCGGTGCGGCGATTCCAATCTTCGATGCCTTGGAAACAGTCAAGACGAAGATGAAATTCATCCTCGTCCGCCATGAGCAGGGAGCCGTGCACATGGCCGATGGTTATGCACGCGCATGTGGCAGGCCCGCCGCGGTTCTCGTTACTTCCGGACCCGGAGCTGGCAATACAGTCACCGGTCTTATGACAGCGATGATGGACTCCGTGCCGATGATCGTGATCACCGGACAGACCGTGACATGGATGCTTGGCAAGGATGCTTTCCAAGAGGCTGACATTTTTGGAATCACTATTCCCGTAGTCAAACACAACTGGCTGGTGAAGGACACCAACGCCCTCCCGCGCGTGGCCCGCGAGGCCTACCACATCGCCACCACAGGTCGCCCCGGCCCGGTGTTGATCGATATCCCGAAAGATATCTCCCAAGGGCCTTTCACCGGCGATATGAATCCCAAAATCAGTCTTCCAGGCTATAAACCGGAGAAGGATTTCGACATCTGCCCGAAAGGTGTGAAGGAAGCTGCCGCGCTCATTGGGAACGCAAAACGCCCCGTAATCCTCGTCGGCCAAGGCTGTATGATCGCACGTGCCGACAAGGAACTCATGTATCTTGCCGAAACGCTCGACTGCCCGGTCACCTCGACATTGCTCGGGAAAGGTGTTTTCCCCGAAAATCATCCGCTCTCTCTCGGCATGCTTGGAATGCACGGCACCGCCTACGCGAACAAGGCGATGGTCGAGTGCGACCTGCTCATCAATATTGGCTCCCGTTTCGACGACCGTATCATCGGTCAGCCCGCGAAATTCTGCCAAGAAGCAAAAATCATCCACATCGACATCGATCCGGCCGAGGCGGGAAAAATGGTCCAACCCGACGTGATGATCGTCGGCGACGCGAAAGCAGCTATCGCCGAAATCAACGAGATGATCGCCCCGCAGAAAAATCCCGAATGGAACGCGAAGCTCGACGGCTACCGGAAAAAGTTCCCGCTCGGATATAAGAAGCAGGGAGGTCTCCGCATGCAGCAGGTGATCGACGAGCTCTACCACTTAACCAAAGGCGAAGCCGTCGTTTCCACCGATGTCGGCCAGCACCAGATGTGGGCCGCGCAGTTCTACAAGAACCACGAATCCTACCACTGGCTCTCCTCCGGTGGTGCCGGAACCATGGGCTTCGGCTTCCCTGCCGCCATCGGCGCACAGTTCGCTTGCCCAGATAAAACCGTCATCTCCATCTCCGGAGACGGCGGTTTCCAAATGACCTCATTCGAACTTGCCACCGCCGCAATTCACAAACTGCCGGTGAAAATCGTTGTGCTGAACAATCATTACCTCGGCATGGTTCGCCAATGGCAGGAGCTTTTCTATGATGATCGCACCTCCGGCGTGGACCTCATCGGAAATCCGGATTTCTGTAAACTCGCAGCAGCATATGGCATCCCTTCCGTTTACATCAAGCGCCCGGCGGACGTGACCAAGCAGCTTGAGAAAGCCCTCGCCTACAACGACGGCCCCATCCTCATCCATGCCGAATGCGTCAAGACCGACAACGTCTTCCCAATGATCCCCGCAGGCGCCGCCCTTGAGGACATGATTATCGAAGCCCCGAAAACCAAGATGGCCAAACCGATCGGTTCCACGTGAGCCTTCCTTAGAGTTTAAAATTTAAAGTTTCGAGTTTCAGAAAATGATCACCACCACCGACACCCCCGTCGCGCCTAACCTCAGCGGCTCCGTTCACACGCTTTCCATCCTCGTCAACAACGAGCCCGGCGTCCTGATGCGGATCTGCCAAGTCTTCTCGCGCCGCGGCTTCAATATTGACTCCCTCGTCGTCTCCCAAGGCCGCAACCCGTCGTTCTCACGCATGACCATCGGCATCAGCGGCGATCCCGGTGGTCTCGACCAGATCATCAAGCAGGTTAGCAAGCTCATTGATGTCATTCATTGCTTCGAGCACACCAGCACCGACTCCGTCACCAAAGAGATGATCCTCATCAAGATCATCTGCTCTGCGGACGATCGATCCGCCGCCCTCCAGATCACCGAGCATTTCGGCGGGAAAACCATCGACCTCACTCCTTCGTCGATGGTTGTTATGATCACTGGCGACAGCCCCAAGGTCGACGCTGCCGTCACAATGTTCTCGCAATACGAGATCATCGAGACCGTGCGCACTGGCAAGGTTGTCATGGCTCGCGGCGAGCAGCCAACTTGATTGGTTCCTACTCGTAAATGTCACGGCGATTGCCGACCTTCACGACGACGATGACCAAGCGGTCAGCGTGAATTTCATAGAGGATCCGGTAGTCGCCTTGCCGCAGGCGATGGCGCTCCTGTCCGGATAGCTTCTTGCTCCCGGATGGCCGGGGATCGGATGAAAGGCCGGAGATTCTGCGAAGGATTCGGATCTGGTCCTTCTGCGGGATGACGCGGAGGTCTTTCTCGGCCAGCACCCGGAACTCAATTTTACAGTTTTTGATCGAGATCCAGGCGTTTGACCATTTCCTCAAACGAGACCGTCGGTTCGGTTGCCCTCTCGTCGAATGCGGCCAGATCCTCCCGATCTTCCCTCAGCGCCGCCCGGATCGCAGAGTTGATCAGCTCGGAAATACTCGTGGAAGTCTCCGCAGCCTGGACCTTTAGTGCACGGTGCAGCTCCGGATCAAGATAGACCGTAGATCGCTTCAGTTTTTTGGTGGCTTCCATTGATACATTTAAACGTTAAAATGTTTTGGTGTCAAATCTGGCTTTTCCGGTTCGACACCTCTCGGGAATGATACCAGGGTGATGCATTGATTCGGGAAACGCCCCCCCCTTACCACCATGTGCCATGGAATGCCTGCTCTACGATCCCGCGACAGGCATCCGTCGAAGCTGGAGGAATTCGAAGACCATACGTTCCTCATTTTCAAGACACTGACGGATGCGACGACGGATACGAGGTTCGCGACCTTGCAAAACATCATGTTCGTCAGCGAACGGTTTCTGATCACGCGTTCATCGTAGCCATGCGTTGCGGTGGCGAAGGTCTGGAAGGCCGAGCTGGCGGATTCGATCTGTCTCCGCAAAGGGCCGGATGCCTTGGCAAGCCGTCTGATGCGGCTCTATGTGGACAGGTATATGGAGTTCATGCTGCCGCTAGAGGCGTAACTCGAAGAGCTGGAACAACAGGAGCGTGCGAGCAGCCTCACGCTGCTTTACTATGAGCTGGCGAGCGACCTGATCGATGGCTGCCTCTCGCTCTCCTCGCATCGGCTAATCCAGATCATGAAGGTGCTGACCGTCGTTACAGTAGTCTTCGTGCCTTTGGGATTTCTCGCGGGGATCTACGGGATGAATTCCAAAAACATGCCGGAGTTGCAGAGTCGCTCCGGCTATTTCATCCTGCTCAGCGTGATGGCGACCATTGCAACCATACTTCTGGTTTCGTTCAGAAAGAAAAAACGGCTTTGACCCGTGATCCGTGAATCGGGTGATTCAAGCGATCATGTCCTCGAGCATTTCTCGGGAAAACTCGGCATCGAGTTCGAGCTCGCCAACGTCATTGACCACGATATCCGGCTGGTAGGCGAAATTCGCGAGGTCGCCTATCTTCGTTCCGCCGGACAGGACGAGAACCGTCCGGAAGCCGAGCTGCACTCCGCCTAGGATATCGGTCTCCATGGTGTCGCCGACCATGATGGTCTGAGCGGTCGAGAGATTGAGCTGCTTGCGGGCCTCGCGCATCATCAGCGGACTCGGTTTGCCTAGCGAAAACGCCTGCTTGCCGGTGGCCTTCTCGATCATTGCGACAATCGCTCCGCATCCCGGGCGGATTCCGTGGTCGGTAGGGCAGTTCGGATCCATATTCGTGGCGATTAATTTCGCACCGCGCTCAACGAGCCGGACGGCTTTCTCGATCATTTCGAAAGTGAACGCACGGCCTTCGCCGATTACCACGTAGTCCGGTGAGTCCTCGACCACCGAATAGCCATTGCGATGCAGCGCGTTGAGCAATCCACCTTCTCCGATCACGTATGCGGTGCCGTTCGGTTTCTGTCGGGCAAGGAATCTTGCCGTGGCCATCGCGCAGGTGAACACGTCGTTCTCGGTGGCTTCGATTCCCATGCGGCAGAGTTTTGTAGCAACGTCGCGTCGGGTCCGTTGGCTGTTGTTGGTGAGAAATAAAAACGGCGTTCCGGTTTCCCGTAAACTCCTCATGAAACGCAACGCTCCCGGAATAACTTCGCCACCGCGATAAATGACTCCATCCATATCTAGCAAATATCCTTTTTTCATTGTTGTGGGGACTAGCCTGTTGCGTGCCAATAAATGCGGTTTGACGTGACAATCGTTGGAGTTGAATTTTACAAGAGTCTCCTCAGCATGAGACGGTTTCATTGCTAGATTCCTGCTTCAACTGCCGTAAGACGTAAGACACGAGGGCCAATATAGAAGAAAGCCCGACCCGACCCACCCTCATACGATGAAATTCCGAACACTCGCGATTCTTCCATTCACCAGCCTGGCGCTGGTGAAGCTGGCGGGTGCGTCAGAGCCGAACTTCAATCGCGACGTCCGCCCCATCCTTTCGGAAAATTGTTTTCTCTGCCACGGACAAGATCCTGAACACCGCGGCGGCGAACTCCGGCTCGACATCCGCGAGGACGCGATTGCAGACCGCGATGATGGCGCCGCGATCGTTCCGGGGGATCCCGATAAAAGCGCGATGATGCAGCGCATCCTTTCCACGGATCCGGATATGGTGATGCCGCAGCCGAAGGCTCATCTTCCGCCGCTGAAGCCAGAGCAGATCGAGACGCTCAGGAGCTGGATCGCAAACGGCGCGGAGTATGAGCCGCATTGGTCGTTTGTGCCGCCGGTGAAGGCGGAAATACCCGGCGGCGGGAAAAGTCCGGTGGATGGCTTTGTCCGCGCCCATCTTGCGGAGGAGGGCTTAAAACCCAACCCACCCGCGCCAATGGAGGCGCAGATCCGCCGGCTGCACCTCGATCTAACAGGGCTCCCGGCTAGCTTGGCGGAGCTTGATTCCTTTCTCGCAGACACCTCGCCGGATCGCTGGGAAAAACGTATCCGCTCACTCATGGACTCGCCACATTTCGCGGAGCGGATGGCGATGCCGTGGCTGGATGCAGCGCGTTACTCGGACACGCATGGATTCTCCATCGATGACCACCGCGATATGTGGGGCTGGCGCGATTGGGTGATCCATGCGTTTCAGAAAAACCAACCCTACAACCAATTCGTCACCGAGCAGCTCGCCGGCGATCTCATCCCCGGCGCGACCCCGGATCAAATCGCGGCCACCGGTTTCCTGCGCAACAGCATGAACACCCACGAGGGCGGTACGATCGAGGAGGAATATCGCATCGCCTACGCATTGGATAAAACCGATGCCGTGGCGACCTCCATGCTGGGCCTGACGATGAAGTGCGCACAGTGCCATGACCACAAATACGACCCGATCTCGCATAAAGATTTCTACCAATTTTTCGCATTTTTCAACGCCTCCTCGGAGCCGGGAAAAGGCGCGACGAATGCTAGCACTCCGCCTATCATGGAATACACTTCGCCACTGGGTGATGGCGGTATGGGGGGCATCCGGCAGAGGGTTTCTGAGCTGAAATTCCTGCGGGCGCATCCATCTGCGGAGATCATCGCCGCCCGAGAATCGTGGGAGGCATCGGCCACTGTTTCGCGTGAGATTCTCGATATCCCACGCCCGCAGCGCAGCCTGGAGCAGTGGAAAAAAATCAACGAAGCCTTCATCAAAGCTGGCGGCTCGCTGGCGAAACTGACGGCGATCACGCTTAAAACCATTGATGTGGAAATCGGTGTGATGGAGAAGGATTTGAAACGCGGCAAGACCACTGTGATGGTGATGGATCACAAGCCGAATCTCCGCAAAACCCACATCCTAGAGCGCGGCGCCTACGATCAACCGGGTGAGGAAGTCACGGCTGGCACGCCATCCGTATTGCCGAAAATGGATGTGGATGGAATCCCGTCCCGCCTCGATCTCGCCCGCTGGGTCACCGGCCCGGAGAATCCGCTGACGGCGCGTGTGGCGGTGAACAACCTGTGGCAAACGGTCTTCGGGCGCGGCATTGTGGAGACTGCTGGGGATTTCGGGAACCAGGGATCATGGCCTTCACATCCAGAGCTGTTGGATTGGCTAGCGGTCGATCTTGTGGAAAACGGCTGGGATTTGCGGCACGTGCTGACGACCATTTTAACCTCGGAAACCTACCGCCAATCCGCCGCTGCCACGCCGGAGAACATGGAGAAAGATCCCCGCTGTGAAATGCTCTCCCGCTCCCCTCGCTCGCGCCTCGCTGCGGAGATTATCCGCGATCAGGCGCTCGCCATCAGCGGCCTGCTCAATCCCAAACTCGGCGGCCCCGGGGTGCATCCGCCGCAGCCGGATCTCTGGAGCGAGATCAGCCACTTCGGATACGAGAAACCTTTCACCGCACAAATTTTCCTCCCGGGGCGTGGTGAATCTCTGCATCGCCGCAGCATTTATACTTTTTGGAAACGCACTTCGCCGCCCCCGTCCATGGCCATCTTCGATGCGCCGACGCGTGAGACCTGCACCGTCATCCGCAGCAACACCAACACACCGCTCCAAGCACTCGTCCTGATGAATGAGCCGCAATACGTGGAGGCCGCACGCGCCTTCGGGCGGCGCATGATCGCAGAGGGCGGGGAAAATCGCATGGGCTACGGTTTCCGCATCGCGACTGGACGCGAGCCGACAGCGGAAGAGCTTTCGCTTCTCACCGCCGCCTTGGAAAAACACAGCCTTCGCTACGGAAAAGATCCCGCTGCCGCGAAACTCCTCGTCGGTGAGGAAAACCCGGAGCTTGCCGCCTACACGATGCTCGCCTCCATCCTCCTGAACCTCGACGAACTCATCAACCGGCCATGAACCCGCTCGAACATCCCGCCAACGCGCTTTCCCGCCGCAGCTTCCTCGGTCTAACAGGTCTCGGCCTCGGCGCGATGGCCGCACGCAGTCTTCTTGCAGCGGATCTGAAATTCTCCGGAGCCGCCGCCCTGCCGCCGCGCAATCCACATTTTGCCCCCACGGCAAAGCGTGTCATCTACCTTTTCCAATCCGGCGGGCCGTCCCACATCGACCTCTTCGACTACAAGCCGGAGCTGGAAAAGTTCCACGGCCAGGATCTCCCGGATTCCGTCCGCCAGGGCCAGCGGCTCACCGGCATGACCTCCGGGCAGAAAAGCTTCCCCCTCTGCAAGGCGCTAAAACCCTTCGCGCAGCACGGCGAGAGTGGGCAGTGGATCAGCGAGTATCTGCCGTATCTTTCAAAAGTCGCGGACAAGATCGCCGTGATCCGCTCCATGCACACGGAGGCGATCAACCATGATCCGGGCATTACTTTTATCAATACCGGCTCGCAGTTTCCCGGAATGCCGAGCATGGGTTCGTGGGTTTCCTACGGTCTCGGAAGTATGAATGAGAACTTGCCCAGCTACGTCGTCCTCACCTCGCAGGGCACGGGAAAAAACCCAGGGCAGCCGATTTTCTCCCGCCTCTGGGGTAGCGGTTTCCTGCCGTCGAATCACCAGGGCGTGCAGTTCCGCAGCGGGAAAGATCCGGTGCTTTTCCTCAACGATCCCGCAGGCGTTACCCGCAGCGACCGCCGCGCAATGCTTGATGATCTCGCGCAGTTTAACCAAATCCGCCACGACGAGCTGGGCGATCCTGAAATCCAGACACGCATCAGCCAGTATGAAATGGCCTTTCGTATGCAGGCTTCTGCGCCGGAGCTTGCGGATTTTTCCGATGAGCCGGAAGAAGTTTTCGAACTCTACGGAGAGGACGCCCGCCGCCCCGGCACCTATGCTTACAACTGCCTGCTCGCCCGCCGCATGGCCGAGCGCGGCGTCCGTTTTACCCAGCTTTTTCACCGTGGCTGGGATCAGCACCTCAGCCTTCCCACCCACCTCGCCAACCAGTGCAAAGATACCGATCAAGCATCCGCCGCACTCATCACGGATCTCGACCGGCGTGGCCTGTTAGAAGATACTCTCGTCATCTGGGGCGGGGAATTTGGGCGCACGGTTTACAGCCAAGGAGCGCTCGGCAGCGGTCGCGATCACCATGGGCGCTGCTTCAGCACATGGGTTGCAGGCGGCGGCACGAAAGCTGGCACCAGCTACGGCCTCACCGATGACTACTCCTACAACATCATCGAAAACCCTGTCCACATCCGCGACCTCAACGCCACCGTGCTCCACTGCCTCGGCATGGATCACAACCGCTTCACCTTCCGCTTCCAAGGGCTCAACCAGAAACCCACCGGCGTCACCCCGGCGAAGGTGGTGAAGGGGGTACTGGCGTAAGCCGTGAGGCGGAAAATGAAGCTCCGCCTCCTTGGACTGCTACAGCAGGGACCTCTTTCCACGCCGAAAGCACAGATAGATTGAAGGTTTTCATGAGTAGCTGCGTATGCAAACGTCTGTAATACCGCTCATGAAAAAACTGATCTACCTGCTCGCCGCGATTGTTGTTCCTCACCTGTCTGTCCTTGGGGCGGAGAAACCGAACGTGATCTTGATCATTTCCGATGACCAAGGATTTTCCGACTACGGTTTTATGGGGAGCAAGGCGGTTGCCACGCCGAACCTTGACCGTATGGCAGCGGAGAGTCTGCTCTACACCCGGGGATATGTGAGCCCGGTCTGCTCGCCTTCGCTAGCGACATTGCTGACAGGGAAAATGCCGCATGAACACGGGATCACCGGCAATGACCTTTCCGGTGATCGGTCGAAGAACGGCCACCGCGAATTGCTCAAGCAGCAGCTCCTCGGCAATTCCGTGATCATGCCCAAGGCCGTCACCGAGGCCGGTTACCTGACGTTCCAAACAGGAAAAATCTGGAACGTGACCTACGGGGACGTCGGCTTCACCCACGGTATGACCGATACCGCAGGCCGCCACGGCGATGCGGGGCTGAAGATCGGGCGCGAGGGCATGCAACCGATCTACGATTTCATCCAAACCGCGGAAGCGGAGAAGAAGCCCTTTTTCATCTGGCATGCGCCGTTCATGCCGCATGATCCGCACACCCCGCCGCAGGAGATTTTCGAGAAATACAAGGGCAAGGGTCCGACCAAGGCTGCGGAGAAATACTATGCGATGGTTGATTGGTTCGACCAGACCTGCGGCGAGCTGGACGAATACCTCGAGAAGAACGGCCTCAAGGAAAATACCGTGATCCTCTACCTCGCCGACAACGGCTGGGACGCTGGCTACGGCTACAAGGGCAACCGCGCCAAGCTCTCCCCGTATGAGCTTGGGATCCGCACCCCGATGTTCGTCCGCTGGCCCGGAAAGGTGAGGCCGCTACACGACGATGAGACCCTCGCCTCGATTATCGACTTCGTTCCAGCTATCCTAAATATTACCAGTGCCAAAAATCCCGGCGATCTTCCCGGTATCGACCTGGTCGACCACGATGCAATGAAGGCTCGGAAATCAGTTTTCGTGGAGTCTTACACCCACGACATCGCTGAACTCGGCGCGCCGGAAAAGAACCTGACTGCGAGGGTGGTGGTCGATGGCTGGTGGAAGCTCATCGTGCCGGGGCCGAACAAGACGACCCGGCCTTTCGCAGGCGTTCCTAGCGAGGTTTCACTCTTCGACCTCAAGTCTGATCCCATGGAAAAGAAAAACGTCGCAGCCGATCATCCGGAGGTGGTGGAGCGGCTCAAAGGGCTGCTGAAGGCGGAGTGGAATCCCTAGGTGTTTTAGGCTGACGTGTATGTCACTTCGGGCCGCTTGTCTGGGAGTGCGAAAATCGTTTCTTTAAGGTCGTTTTTATGAAAGGTGCTGATTCGTAAATCCGTATAAATAAGACCAGTGGGTAAGTTGAGGATTTCTTCTGCTTCGACCTGCGGGAAAACAAATTAAAATACGTACAAACTACATACTGATATGAATATCTCACAAAATAGACCCATGCCTGATGTGGCAACGGTCAAGATGCTGCGTTGAAAGGTCAATCCTAAATCGCGCTTTTTTTGAGTTGGTTATTTGTTTTGATACGGGCGATTTTCATGCTCCGGCGAAGCCGCGTTTATCGGGGTTGTAGGGTTGTCCGGAT